>Ga0207648_10003689_pt1 | contig 16025 bp, 15 predicted proteins | sample KBSMisM32_FD_184310 | JGI IMG/M metagenome (GOLD analysis project Ga0207648, IMG submission 184310) | Miscanthus rhizosphere microbial communities from Kellogg Biological Station, Michigan, USA - KBS Miscanthus M3-2 (SPAdes) (version 2) | ecosystem: Host-associated > Plants > Roots >...
GCGAAGGAAAATATTGATCAGCTAAGCGATTATAATACCGATAAGGCCCATAAACATGATACGGCCGAACGAGGTAAGATCTTTATTCGTTGTATAACCCATACCTGCCATAACGCCGAACATTGCAGCTGCAGATAAGAAGCAACCGAGCACGGAGCTGGACGTATACACTGACAGGATAAAACTAAGACTGATTCCCGTGAGAACTGAATACAGTATAAACAATATCAGCAAGGCCGGGGCTGAAAGACGTGCATAGCCGAATGACATAATCAACACAAACCCCAAAGGCGCCAGCATAACGATCCAGCCTAAGGGATTCAGCCGGCCCGTTGTGGTATTAACTAAATAAGCGAGCAATTCAGAATTTGACGCAAATAAATAAGCAAACAAAGCTGATACACCAAGTGCCACGAACATGTACGTAAAAACATTTGCCATAAACTTTTTTACGCCGGTCCGTTCACCAGCCTGTGAAATGGTATAGTCAGTAATTTGTGTGCTGCGATTTTGTAAATCCATGGTAATAGAAATTTTAATATGCAAAGATACTGAGTGTAGATTAACTGGTCCTACGGCTTTCAGGCTTTATGTTTTTCTTATAATTTACATTATGTTAAGTAGGCTACACGGCCTTTCTGGAAAGTAAACCCGGTCTCCTGTTCAAGGAAATTACTGCCCTTGTTCCGCTTAGGTGAATTCACTTTAATTGAAAGGTCGGTTTGTCTACTTTCGGAATTATAAATCCTGAAAACCAAATGTGAATTGACGCCGTCACAATGCTGGTAAAAAGACCCAAAGAAAAAAGTAACTACCCCAAATGTAAAAACCGGACATCGAAACCCAAAGACGAGCCCTTTGGGGGAGGTAAAATTGATCGCTATTTTATTTTTGATTTCTTGGGACTTTTGGGCGTAGTAACCATAAATAAACCGAATTAGTTCTTACTGCGCAAAACACTTTTAAGTTTCCTACCTCTCGACTATGTTTGTACTCATAAATGAAAAAAAAATTCTGGACTATACTGATTGTCACTTTTGTGATTTTGCATATATTAGGAATATTCTTTTGGATAGTAGGCTCATCTAAGAAATGATCCGCATTGTGTTTTTGGACAATTAGTGAATAACTACACGCAACACAGATTTTAATTAAAAATCTGGCCTCCCGCTCGTGAAAAATACAGCAATTCTTTTCCTTTGAAAAGTTGTTTAGCCGGGAAAGCGCAACCCGAAATATTTTTGTAAATTACTATCCTAAATAAATGATATGCGCATATCCCTGAAAGGATTCCTTGAAATATTCAAATTCTTCATCGGTACACTTGCAGTCTTTTTGATCTTCTGCGGCATTCATTGGATCGCCATTCTTTCCGGAGTTGTTCTGGGTGCGATTTATTATTGTATCCCAAAAAGATAATCCTGGTTTTAGCTATTTACTATATTAAGACCGGATAGTCCTTACCGGGCTTTTTGCTACGCAAATCCTTTTGTATAAGAGATGAAAAACGTAACCGGCCTCCCGCCGTCAGAGCGCAAACTCTTTCTTACCTCACTCAAAAAGAATTATATTTAGTGCCTATTTTATGAACAAGAGCACTGACATTAGTATACAAATTGACGTCCTGTTATCTGAGCTGGATGAACTGCAAAAAAAATACAATCAGGCAATCCGGGAGGATAGCTTTTTGTCGGTAAAAAAAGAAATCAGGTTAAAAATTAAGGAGATTCAAAAACATCTCACAGAACTGTCCGATAAGTTGGGGGCACACCTGGATTAAACAATCATAGAGAACTATACTTTTTTATCGTAGCGAACTTATAATAGCCTCTTATTTCTTCTTTCCCTGCCCTTTTTTTAATCTCGCAATTTCTTCATCCTTTTCCTTTATTGTTCTTTCCAGTATTTCAACAATCTTATCAATTGGATTGAAAGTGGGCTGATAGCTAAATAAGGAATTTCCCGTTGCACTATCGCTGTTATTCACAGTATTTGAAATAATATTTATTGCTGAATCTTCGTCAAAGTTTTTTATTGCATCAACCGGTATCTTCATTGCATTGGAAACTTCCTCCAATATTGCCGGTTCTATTTCTTCCTTAGCTTCCAACCGCGAAATTTTTATTTGCGTCCAGTCTTCACCCATTATAGATGCCAATGCATCCTGTTTCATTCCCAGCATTTGCCGGAACCGCGTAATATTTTTTCCCTGGTGAATCTTCTTTTCCATAAGTAAAAGAAAGCAATTTAATGAGTGATTAAAAATTCAACGACCGGACTAAGTTAGACGTTTCCTGATTACTGTAAACAAAAAACAGACATTAGATTGATATGACGTATCAATTAAATAAATTATTTAAAAAGATCATTTACCTATGGATACTAATGCAAAAGAAAATCTCATCATCTCTTTAATCAAAGACGATCTTATTCATTCAAAACTTGTAAACAATCTTCTTGACGCAGGTATAAATGTGAGTCATTATTATATTGATCTTGGTAATACTATTTTTGAGCTGCTGGGATTTAAAGACGATCATTATAGCGACGAGGTGTTTAAACTTTATATTGAACTGCAGAAACGGGCCAGGCTTATCAATATATCGGGCTCAACATCCGCTCTTGATGAGTTGGCGCTGGAAATATTTGTAATGCTTCAGAAAAATATCATTGTATGATGGATAGTCCGACGTGTTTTTTATTCGACGATAAAAGCTATTCCGGGAAACACTTTCCTCAAAATTAAAAAGCAGAGAAAGATTCAGTGAAGTAAAAATTTATTACGGGAGTATATTCTGACGGCCGTCTACACATTCCCCCAGGTTGGCAATATAGGGCAAAGGGCCCTGCCCGGATTTCCATACATTCCGGTCCTTGTAAATAATGAGATCAGTAAAAGCGGGGTTGTCTGAAAGAAGTTTGCAAAACCATGAACCGCTTTTAAGTTTTGAGAAATGATAATGAATGTTTTCGAGTATGGTTGATTCGAATTCGGTGATCATGGGGCAAAAACGAAAAGCCCGATTTCAATATTGTTTTGGGAAAGCGCTTTTACCGGCTAAATTTTCTCCGACTCTATATTAGTAGTAACTACTTACGTGCAGATGCCGATATATCTTATTTCGGGTATCCGCAGCCCCTGCCCTGTCCATTAAATGCAACGGGAGAATTTTCTCATAATTTACCCAAAAACTGTTTCTATCGGTAACGGTTGTAGCCATGGCGTTTACTATCTTTGGTAACGCTGAAACTAACCGGATCGATGAAGGTTTTTTTTATTTTTTTATTTCTTGCAATTGCCTTTGTATCTATGGGCCAGTCTATAGAAGACCTGGCAAAATACAGTTATTACATTAACGGCATCGACAGTTTGCGAAATCCAAGAAGCCCACTGAGCACTTCGGGCACCGGATTTTTTTTAAAAAGTAAAGGACGAACATACTTAATAACGGCCAAGCATGTACTTATCGGCTGCGGTTACAACGGTACGAGGAAGGTGGTTATGCCGCATAATATTAGAGTATGGTTTAATGATGATAAAAGTATCAGCCCGAAGTTTGAACCATGGAATATTGACATCACGGAACAATTAAAATCTTATCCCTGTTTTCCCGGTTATATCCGGCCGGATACAATTACTATTTTAAAAACAACGGCCAACCAGGTTTTCACAGTGGAAAGTATGTACAAAGAAAAACTTCCTCTTGACAAAGGAGAAATTGCAATATTCGGATTTCCGCACGACCCCTACTTTAAAAACGATTCGTTGAAAGTGCCCGCTGCCAAAAAAATAATTATTACATCGTATGAATTCCAGGAAGGATCATTTATTCAAAATGGCACGGATATGTGTAATGACACTTTAAATTACAGTATCACCGTTCACGGTATATCTCTTTCTGAAGCTTTCCAGGGAATATCCGGCGCGCCTGTATTTATAAAGGATAAAGAAACCATGGAGTGGCAATTTCTCGGTCTTATTAATTCGCTCGACCTGGAAGAAAATGTGGCGTTCGTTTTAAAACCTAAGTTTTTTATAAACAGGTAAATTCTTTCCATTAATTCCTGCAACCGCGGCATAATATTTTAATCATCAAATTTTATCAGAGTGGTTCATTAAACCTATCCGTATTGCCCGGTCTTCCGACCGGGTTTTTGTTTGTATACGTTCAATTGCATATCCTGTACACGTTATACCATATGAGAGACTTTACGCTTTATTGTTAGTTCTGTGATTTTTCTTAAGGACTTACCGTCCTGTTATTCTTTTCTTTTCATGAGTCCTCTTGTACATGATCTCCCGATTCCGAATACGCCAAAAACACCTCATCCAATCGCTCCTTTATCTCTTGAAAGCTGGTCGGTTTTACGATATATTTATAAGCGCCCTGGTTCATCGATTTCATAATGTCTCTTTCATAAGCTGATGTGGAATACATCACCACCGGGATATTCATGAGCCTTGCCGTTTCCTTTAATAATTGCAGACAGGCATTACCGTCATTGCCGGGCATATTCAGGTCCAGGAAGATCATATCGGGTAAGGGATTTATTTCATCGTTCAAAAACTTCAGTAAAGCATTGCAATGATAAAATGTTTCCACCCTTATAAAAGGAAAGTTTTCTTTCATTACGGTAACGAAAATCAACTGATCGTCGGGGTCATCATCAGCAAAGCATATGTGTTGAATACGGCGGTGCATGCTTGTTGAATACAATAATTCAATAAAGGGCATACCTTCCATAAAATCCCGTAGCCACTCCCCTTTTCGTCCACAAAATTCTACAGATTCCGGTGAAACAAAGGGGAAAAACCCTGAGTATGAAATTTGCAGCTAAAAACCGATTATCGAAGGTTAAGGACCAACATAGAATCTAAAATGAAAAACTATCAGCAACTGGAGCTGCCGGTATTGGTGGAAATGCTTGCAGATCAAACGACCCTATATGCTAAAATGCTGTCTATGGGATTTACAGAGACTGAATTCAAAGAATGTCAGCAGGCTATTCTTGAATTACAGGTAGAAATAGAGGCACGGAAAAGGCTTAGTGGTGAAGGAACCACGATCAGCCACCCGGATATATTTTTTAAAAGAACCGAGGCATGATTCTTTAATTGTGACCCGGTTCGCTCAAGGTGAAAGAAATTTTGGACGGGCGGACTTGGCCCCGGCGCTTTTGCCGGGGCTTTGCTTCGCACATACGCCAATTAACGCTAATGCTTCCCGAAGTAATGAGTTTTTCAGTGCAAACGCTAATAGGAGACTATATTGAAAAAACTCTTACGTTGCGCTTGATGGATGGACCCGTTTGATGAGAAATATTGCAGCTTTTTTTCGATCGATTTCCCCCGATATTATAGGTGATTAACGTAATGCGCAGGCATAGTTTTGTTGCGAAAATATTGAGTCTCTTGAAACGACATGTCCAACGGAGGCGAACTTAGCCCCGGCCCTCCATCGGTCGGGGTTTTATGCGGGCCGAAAACTCATCGGTTGATTCCTATATACCGGGTATTGTATCTGTGCTGGTTTGAAGGGTTATTGCGTTACGACTATTTTTGATTGTATCATTGTTTCAGTCACCGTACGGGCATCTTTGGGTACACCAGGCATCTAAAAACCGCGTATCTTCTTTTTTAGCGCTGTTTGAAGTTGTTCAATTGAAAGGTAACATAATTGTTCATTTGAGATATTTGCAAAAATTACTCCCCTTTTTTTTCATATCAATTAATAACAAACATATTTTATTTGACAATCCAATTTTTTTTTCCTTACATTCGTATCCCGTTTTTAAATGTAACCTTCTGGCGGTATAAAAATCACCGTACTGAAAAGCCCGGTTCTACGATCGGGTTTTTTATTTAAGATAAAGTCACGAATACGACTATTTCTGTTTCACTTAAATTCACCTCTATTGTTCTTTCAATCACCTGGGTCTTCAATATAAAATTGTTGACAAACAGAAACAGCAGCTGTCTTCAGGCATTATTCTAAAATTTATAGAGCGCTTAGAAAATATCCTTTGTAATTTTTTTGTTTTATTCGTCATGACGCAAAATGATATTGGCTCACAAATGGACAGTATCTTATTACAAATTGATTCTTTTGAGGAAGGGATACGCTGATACATTATGCCAGAAGAGGTGGTCCGGTAAGAAAGAAAACGAGGAAGTTGCTTAGAGGGTCTGATGTTTTAGAAGATAATTCAGAGCATCAATCGAAATAACAATCCGTTAAAACAATCAATTAAAATAATAGCCCGCTTTTAATCAATAACCCATCCCGGTTGCCTTCTTTATAGAGGTAATTTTTTTCCGGCTGAGCAGGAATCATTTTTGCAGCATCCTCACATAACTCTTGTGTGAAGCTTTGGAAAAAGAGATAGATAAATTGAAGGAAGTTATTCTTTCGATCAAAAAAGAATACAAAGAAGCAACTGACAGTGGTAAACCGTTTTATATTACCAAGGAAATGCTTCAGCGGTTAAAACTTGCCCAGAATGAACTGAAAGAGCTAAAGGCATTGATAAAAACCAAATCATTTAAAAAATAATTAGGACGGAAAAACACAACGCAATACTGTTCGCATCCTGGTTTCACATTGGCACGATTGTTTCAATAACAGGGTACCTGTTATATAACAGAGGCCTATAGGAGTTATGCCCGGTCTTTGGATCGGGCTTTTATACCTGGTTGAATTGTTGAAAAGAACGCTTTATTATGGAAGACTCTTATGTGCGACTGCAAATAGAAAGTCTCCTGATCCAACTTTCTCAGCTAAATAAAAAATATCAGGAGGCCGTATTGACGAATGCTTCGTTGAAAATAAAAAGGACGATCAGGATCAAAATAACTTTACTGGAATTGGATCTCCAGCGACTGGCTGAAAACAACCGCTGATTCCATGGATTAAATGGATTGGTGTTTTTTGCAGGCATGATTTTTTACCTGATAATAGAGTCAAGGTTTAATGGTAATGCCCTATGTGAAACAGGAAAACGTTATATATAGGTTGAAAGCCCCGGTAGTAACTACAACCGGGGCTTTTGTTTGGAATATTATGAATGATTATGCCTTGCAGCAGACGATAACAGTGTGGAAAGACAGATAACCAATCATGGTCACCATATTCAGCAATGACACTGCTTAAACAAGTACTTTTAAGAAAGCTTCTTTTCTTCTCAGATCAATGCCCGTATGTCTATGAAATTTATTAAAAGCATTTAACCGGCCTTCAATTGCTTTTAAAAGGCTATTCACTTTATCACTTACCTGGTTTATAATTTCTTTAGGCCTATGTTCCATAAGACTCTTTAAAAAAAGCTCGTGCTCTCTGGTTAACTCGGCATGAAGCTGTCTTAACGATAAATTAGTGTATGAGTTGTGCATACCCTGATTCAGCAATTTTCATTCCTGCACATCCTTCAAAAGAATAAATCATTGTGAAATTAGCTGGTGACTCCGCTATAAAAATCATCACAAGAATTCGTTGTCAATTCTAACGGGGCGGCCGATTCAATAATGTGTTGTCATTTCACTCCAGGATACAATCATTACCCGCGGAGGAAAATCTTTTTCATTAAAAACGGATTTCTTTGTGAACATGTAGAAATAAAAGCACAATCAAACGTTCGGTAACATTTCGTTGCCATTGTGTGCAAAAGATTAAAAAAAATTACCGGGTTAATTGCTTAAATTACGATACGTCCAAAAAAATCCATCATCACCTCCTATGACGAGATCCCCCGGTCTTTACGCGGACCGGGTTTTTTATTCAGATCATTGCGCTAAAAGATGAAATAGAACGAGCCCCAAAAATTTAAATTCGTTACTTTTAGTATAGTGTGTGACTTTTAGTACTGTCTTGCCTTACCATTAAGCCCGGCCGCATTGCCGGGTTTTGTTTTACCCGCTACCGCTTATTAAAGAGATCAGGTTTATAATGATTCAACAATCTGAATACGGATTTTCTACGTACATGTTTTTTTCAATAGAGCTTTAGGTAAGACCCGGTTAATTCTTGACCGGGTTATTTATGTCAATGGAATTGTGCCGATCGATTAAAACAAAGAGGTATAGAATTTTCTTTCTCCGTTGATGAAATAGGTTTAAATTACATTTGCCTTATGAACCGCTTTTAAAATTCCTTGAGACCTGGTTATTTTCTAACCGGGTTTTTTGTTGTAATATCTTTATATCGTGCAGGCATGATTTTTTTATTATTTATAACGCAATAAAGCAAACCATAAATCAGAGAATCACCCGGTTTTCCAACCGGGTTTTCTTTTATAGAAAGTTTTGACATTTGTCATCTCTTTTTTTCCCTTCCGGAATGAAGATTGTTTGAATATAGGCTACCTTTCAAATGCCTCGTTGTAAATAGGACATGACTCAGCCCCCTTGTGGGGCTTTTTTTATGCACGAAGAATACTAATGAACGCTGATAGACGCTAATGAACGCGAATGATGCGAATGGACGCTAATGACGTTTTGAACATAGTAGAGTCTAACGTGGCTGATTGTTTAATTGGCTGTAAATTATGATAACGGATGTTTTTGATGGGGTGAGAATAGCACTTGCTCGTCATCTACAGCCGGGATGAACCGGGTCCGATAGGCTTAATTCAGGGTTTTTCCGGATTGTCCCGTTTTTGAAACATTGTTAGGTTTGCTATTATTTTTTAGAAGACGATTAAAAGACAGACGAAGGCTCCGTTCCCGGAGCTTTTTTTTATACGCTAATGGGCGCTAGTAAGATGCCATTGAACGCGACTCCTCTCTCCCTCTTATTTGAGCAGTTGTTGCAAGCAAGATTTGATAAGATACGGGCATTATCTCTCCCAAAATGAGTAAGTTATACGATTGCAAATACGCTGTGGCGGCGGTTTTTACAGGCATTAATCCGATTGTATGGGAGCTGCAGCTTGACTAATTTTAATATGGTTCCTAAACAGATATAGCTGGAAAAGGGCCTCTATTCCTGGAGGTCCTTTTATATTTTATAATATTCATTCACTCACGTTTATGCAGGACTGTTAGATAACTAAAAATAAGTAAAATCGTAGTTGTACTAAATCAGGTATGAATTTTGATTTTATACGTCAGAGGTTTTCTGGACGAAGAAGCCCGTTTTTAAACCAGCCCATGTTTTTACAAGCGTGGGCTGATTTTATTTGCACTGGTTGTCAGGCTATCAGAAAATTCCGGCAGTCCTGAACCAATTCGATTGCGCATATACCCCGCCGGATGTATTTATTCTTTAGAACTGTTGCTGTAAAAGCCCCGCAGCAGGGGATTTTATTTACACACATTTGAAACGACATGTGATTAATTATTTTAATGCTGACTTTTTTCTTCTTCCAAAATTCAATTACATTTAGAGTAGTTTTTTTTGTTTTAATAAATGTGACTTCTAAGTCAGCCCCGTTCACGGGGCTTTTTTATTGCTGCAAATTAAATTGGAGCTGCAGCTCGGAACAGGCTGTTTATGAAATAAAAAGACCGGGCATGTGCCCGGCCTTTCAATTATGATTCTGATAAAAATTTAATTCATTTCTTTCAACTTGTCCTGGTACATTTTCATTTTGGCCGCGTCTTTTTTAGCCTCATAATAGCGACTGAGAAGGTCAGTAGCTACTTTAAAATTTCCTTTTTCACCTGGTTTCAGGCTTGGTTTTGCTGCATACAGATCATAAGCTGCCTGGGCATATGGCAGCATATTATCAAATTTTGTGGCGATCTGCGATTTCAACTCATTCTTCTTTTTTGTGGCATCTGCTGTCGCTCCTTTAATGGCAGTCAATGCATCTTCAAGGTCGTAAATACCATTGTATGTTGCGCGTGCCATCAAGAGGTTGGCTTCGGGCGTTGATTTAACGGAAATTCCTTTTTTCAATACATCCTGCAGCTTGACATAAGCTTCCTTATAGTCAGCGGGCTTCTTTTCCTGGGTGAACAGGTAATTAAATAATTCTGCACCGTAGTTATAATACATCGTATAACCGTTACAGGTAGTTCCGCTTAGCAGTTCATCGTATTTTGCAAATACTTTTTGTTTGTCTGTACCGGCATCTTTCAGTTGTATTTCGCACCAATACTCATCTTCAGGATATAACTCGCGGCCAATAGCAATGTATTTGTCGCGGTTTGCCTTATCCCCTTTGTCGTTAAAGTGCTGGACAAGGAACTGGTATATTTCAAGGTAACTCGGTCCCTTGATTTTTGCATCTGCAAGCTTTTGGTAATAAACAGCTGCTTCGTCATTTTTCTTTGCCATCAACGCGGATACCGCTGTATTCTGGATCAGCGACGTATCCATTTGAGGAAAAGAAAAGTTGTTGTACGAAAATCCTTTTGATGCTACAAACTCTTCCACCGTTCCTGCATTCTTAAAATTATCAAAAGCTACCTCGTAATTCTTTGCCTGGAAGGCTGTGGCAGCCTGGTCAAAATAACCATTATAAATATCAAAGAACCGGACGTTTTGCTCCAGCGTGCCTTTGATGTTTTTAGGATCCAGTTCAAGATATTTTTTCAATGCATCAAAAGCCTGCATTCTGCCGTCAGCACCGTTTAATGCAGCCTTGAATTTATCGCTTTTTGCGATCTCGTTATAGATAACTCCCTTATAGTACCAGCCATCTGCTTTTTTTGCATTCTTTTCATTGGTCAGATATTTATCGATTTGCTCTTTTGCTTTGTCCCACTGCTGTTTGCCGACAAGATCTTTAATGTCTTCGAGGTCTTGTGCGTACATGGTTAAGGCAAATGCGGAGAAGAGCGCTGTAAAAATTAACTTACGCATTGTGTGTTATTTTTTATGATAATTATTGAGTTGGGTTACTTTCAATTGATGGGTTTTCGGGCGGATTGGTTGCCTGTGGGGCGTCCGGAGACAGACTGCCATTACCATTACCATTTCCGTTTGCTTCTTCATCATCGAGTTTTGTTATCGCCGCGATTTCATCACCTTCATCCAGCTTTATCAGTTTTACACCTTGTGTGGCACGACCCTGTTCACTGATGTTATTTGTTTTCATTCGTATCGTGACACCACTCTTGCAGGTGATCATCAGGTCTTCCTTTTCCGTTACATCCAGTATACCAACTAATTTACCGGTTTTCCCCGTAACGTTGATCGTCTTTACTCCTTTTCCGCCACGATTGGTAAATCGGTACTCGTCTACCGCCGTTCTTTTACCAAATCCTTTTTCACTTACCACCAGTACTGTTTTTGATGCATCTGTTTCGGGATTTACACAAATCATACCAACTACACCATCATCATCAGCATCCACTTCTATGCCAGCTACACCTATAGCGCCACGACCCGTTGCTCTTACTTTTTGTTCTGAGAAACGAATCGCCCTTCCGCTTTTCACCGCCATCATAATTTCCGATTTGCCATCCGTCAGCTTTGCCTCCAGCAATTCATCGCCTTCATTAATCGTAATGGCATTCACACCGGTCTGGCGCGGGCGGCTGAAATCCTGCAACTCCGTTTTTTTAATGATGCCTTTTTTGGTGCAAAGCACAATGTTATGCGATTTTACAAATTCTTCATCTTTCAGATCTTTCACATCTAATATCGCTCTTACCTTATCATCCGGCGGTATTTGTATCAGGTTTTGAATGGCCCTGCCCCTGCTCGTTTTATCTCCATCTGGTATTTCATAAATATTCAGCCAGTAGCACCGGCCCTTCTCTGTAAAGAACAGCATCGTATGATGCGTAGAGGCAACAAACAGGTGCTCGATATAATCTTCTTCTCTTGCCCTGCCTCCCATAGAACCCCTGCCACCCCTGCGTTGCGAACGATACTCGTCAGCCGGTGTACGTTTGATATAACCCAGGTGCGAAATCGTGATCACCACATCTTCTTCCTTCACCAGGTCTTTGATCTTTACTTCATCATCAAGATAAGTGATCTCTGTTTTCCGGGCATCGCCGAATTTTTCTTTTATCTCAAGCAATTCGGTTTTTATTACTGCATAGCGTTTGCTTTCATCAGCCAGCAGGTCCTGCAGGTGCGCAATCAGCTTCATCAGTTCGTCATACTCTTCCTTTATCTTTTCCCGCTCCAGTCCGGTAAGCCGTTGCAGGCGCATGTCGAGAATAGCTTTCGCCTGTATTTCATCAAGGCCCCACCCCGCATTGATCAATCCTTCTTTCGCTATTTCCGGCGTAGCCGATGCGCGGATCAATGCAATCACTTCATCCAGGTGGTCCAGTGCGATAAGATAACCCCGCAGTATATGCGCTTTTTTCTCCGCTTCTCTCAATTCATACCTGGTACGGCGAACAACGACCTCGTGGCGAAACTCTACAAACTCAGCAATCATTTCCCTCAGGTTCAGCACCCGTGGTCTTCCTTTTACGATCGCTACGTTATTAATACCATAACTGGTTTGTAATTCTGTATGCTTATACAGCTGGTTGATGACTACGTTGGCAATAGCATCCCTTTTCAGATCTACTACCAGCCTGGTGCCTTCTTTATTATTCGATTCGTTATTGACATGCGCAATTCCTTCAACCACTTTTTCATTTACCAGCTGACCGATGCGATCGCAAAGCGCATCGCGGTTTACCTGGTAAGGAACTTCCGTGATAATGATTTGTTCACGGCCGCTGCTTTTGGTATCGACATGCAGCTTGCCCCGCAATACCACGCGGCCACGGCCAAGATGCATTGCCGCCTTCACTCCTTCCATGCCATAGATAATGCCGCCGGTAGGAAAATCGGGCGCCTTGACATATTGTGTCAATTCCTCAATGGTGATATCGCGTTTATCAATATAAGCCATACAACCATCAATCGCCTCTGAAAGATTATGCGGCATCATATTCGTTGCCATACCTACCGCAATGCCACTCGATCCATTGATCAATAATTGAGGAATGCGGGTCGGCAATATCGAAGGCTCTTTTTCGGAGTCATCAAAGTTCAACTGGAAGTCTACCGTGTCTTTGTCAATATCATCCAGCATATGCTCGGCCAGCCGTTCCAACCTTGCTTCGGTGTACCGCATTGCTGCCGGTCCATCGCCGTCCTGGTTGCCAAAGTTTCCTTGTCCGTCTATAAGTGTATACCGCATGTTCCACTCCTGCGCCATACGCACCATCGCGTCGTATACGGAAGTATCACCATGCGGATGATATTTACCCAACACCTCACCGACGATACGGGCAGATTTCTTAAAAGGCCGGTTATAATGCAATCCCAGTTCGTTCATCGCGTACAGTACGCGACGATGAACGGGTTTCAAGCCGTCTCTTACATCCGGCAGGGCACGACCCACGATTACAGACATTGAATAATCAATGTATGCGGTCTTCATCTGCTCCTCAATGTTGACTGGAATGATCCGGTTTTTGTCGTTCGTTTCTTCTGGCTGAAAATTCTCTTCCATGCTCTTTTTTTGTTACGAAATAGTTGTTCGGGTTTGACGCAGATAATTATGAACCGGGCTAAGGAATCACTATTAAACTTGGGTTGCGTCGCACACTTCTACGTTGGTAATTCTATTCACCCATTTCACTGTTGATTCTTTGCGTTTTCACTGAAAAAATCAAAGCCTGCAAATGTATCTTTTTTAACATTTAAAACCTGATCAAATAGTTGTATTTTCACTATATTTTTCCACCTTTGTGAATAGAGTACCCCTCCTCTGAAAGATCACATTATAACATCACTTTTACATAGTCCGGCACTGATTTTTCGTTCTAAACCGTAGCAAAAAAAAGTATATGGCTTCTTACCTGTTGTTAAGAAATAATAAAGAATCCGGTCCCTATTCATTAGAGGGATTGATTCAATTGGGGTTAAAACCTTACGATCTTGTTTGGGTCGAAGGCCGGAGCGCCGCCTGGCGTTATCCCAGCGAAGTAGAAGACCTGAAATTTTATGCACCGGCCGTAGAAGAACAGCCTTTTGACCGTTTTTATAAAAAGCCATCCGAATTAAAAGCAGACGAAGAAAAAAAGCAGCTGGAAATTGAGCAAACATTTGCAAAAGCTAAAAAAACACATGCACAGCCGGAAGTAAAAATTGTTACTGAAATACAAAAAGAAGTTAAATCTGAAATTCCTGAAGAAGTTATAGAAGTAAAGAAACCCATTGAGGAAACAGAAATAAAAACACCGAAGAAACAGGTATATGTGTCTATGCCCGCCAATAGCGGTAAAACTGTTTTTATTAAGAAAACGGAGCAGGTAGCAGCCGCTAACGTAAATGATGCGGTGAACAATTTATACAACAACTCAAGTAACTCTTACAAAGAAGAACCGGTTAAGAAACCAGAGCCTGTTATTGCAAACGCCTATTCTCCTTCTTATTCCGACCTGGTAAGCGATTACAATAAAGCACAGAACAACGGTAAGAAAAATTCTTCGCCAACATATGAAGAACCGGATAATGAATATCCGCTTGAAAAAAAATATTCCCAGTCGCTCGATGACATAAAGGATATGTACGTGCAGACCCTCGTTGACCGCAAGCGTAAGACTGCACAGCGGAAAATGATGTTGAACCTCACAAAAAAAGTACTGCCCTTTGCTGCAGTATTGATCATCGGGATATTGGTAGGCGTCTTTATGAACAGGAACACGAATGCTGTTTCTCAAAAGAAAGCGTCTGACAACAACGCTAATGCGGCACAATCACTGAAAACGGAGAGTGCGGCTAATGGTAATAACGCTGCTAAAGCCGACACACAGCAAACTGTTTTGACAACACCGGCATCTAATGTATCAACACAGCAAGCAACTGCAGAAAAAAATGCCACTGATAATGCAGCTGGCACAGCACCTGAAAAATCAGCAATTGTACAGGCAGACAATAACGGCAACAATACTGCTCAACAAAATACGGTGGCATTAACAGCAAAGAAGACTACGAAGAAGGATAACAAAACGGCTACACAATCAGACGGCAATACAGCATTGGCGCAACCGAAAAGTATTGAAACGGATCCTGCTACCGGTGAACGGAATAAGGTAGTAAGGGCTTCTGATGCTGAGAACGGCAATGCCCCTATCACGTCGACTAAACAATTTTCCAACGCGTTGATGAAACAGGTAACTGTACAAAGCAACGAATATAAACGCGGCACATTTGGCGGCATTCACGATCTGCAACTCACGGTGAACAACAATAGTAATTATCTTTTAGACAACGTTTTGGTGGAATTGCAATTGTTAAAACCAAATGATCAGCCGCTCAAAACAGATAATATCCGCTTTAGCCCGGTGCCTCCAAACGGTTCGCTCACATTGGCAATACCGGCCACAAGCAGAGGCGTAAAGGTTGCATATAAAATCATTCATGTGGAATCAAAATCGGCAGCCAATGATACGGCGGGTTTGAAATAGAACGCTGTTAACGCGGATTAATCGGTTTTCATTGAATTTGCAATGCGTTGTGCAATGAGAGATCCTAATAAAGCGCAACTGTTTATCAATCATCCATCTCCTGCCATTGCTTTTTACTTTCGTCTTCCTGGTAAATTAACTTACGATTAAGTTGCCCGCCGGGTTAGAATATTTGTATTAACTTTCCCGCCTTCATTCAAGTGTTTATTATGAAGAATATTCTATTGCTTGGTGCGGGAAAATCTGCAACTGTTTTAATTGATTACCTCTTGACAGAAGCTGCAAAAGAAAACTGGTTCGTTACTATTGCAGATGCCGACCTGGCACTTGCGCAATCAAAAGCAGGCAATTCTTCATTTAGTAAAGCAATAGCGCTTGATATCAAAAATGAAGCAGAAAGAGCAACTGCGATAAAAGCGGCGGACATCGTGATTTCGTTGCTCCCTCCTGCTTTGCATTTCCTTGCTGCAAAAGATTGCATTCAATACGCAAAGAATCTGCTCACGGCTTCTTATATTGATGATAACATCAAACATCTTCGTGACGACATAGAGAAGAAAGGAATTTTATTTTTGTGTGAAATGGGACTTGATCCCGGCATTGATCATATGAGCGCAATGAAAATGATCAATGATATCCGGGCAAAACAAGG
>Ga0207648_10003692_pt1 | contig 16023 bp, 14 predicted proteins | sample KBSMisM32_FD_184310 | JGI IMG/M metagenome (GOLD analysis project Ga0207648, IMG submission 184310) | Miscanthus rhizosphere microbial communities from Kellogg Biological Station, Michigan, USA - KBS Miscanthus M3-2 (SPAdes) (version 2) | ecosystem: Host-associated > Plants > Roots >...
CTGGTGCTCTCGGTGCTCAAGAAGGGCTCCGTCGTGGGCAGCGCCAACTACGACAAGATCGTCCTGTACCAGCGCTATGCGATCGGCACGCTTGGAACGCCGAGCACGCTCACGACGGCCGGGCCGGGGAGCTTCGGCGGCGCGCCCGACTTCAAGGCCGCCAACTCCGACACCGACGCGAACCTGCGGATCATCAACCTGCCTGCGAACGTGGACATCACCCGCGGCGGGCTGCTGTATGTGGCCGAGGTGTTCACCAGCCACGCGCCGCTCACCCCCCTCAACAAGTTCGGCGTCACGGTGCCCCCGACGCTGCGATCGATCGCGTTCTTTTGACGGGTCAGCCCGACACGAACCCTGAGGACGGTAGCGATGACTAGACACGCACGCACCTATAACAGCGAAGCCGGCGTGGCCCTGATTCACATGGCCGTGTTCCTGCCCATGCTCCTGCTGTTCACCGGCCTGGCCGTGGACAGCGGCCGCGCCTACATCGTCAAGGCGCAGCTGTCGAAGGCCGTGGACGGCGCGGCGCTGAGCGCGGCGCGCAATCTGAACGGCGGCAACCCGAAGGGGGAAGCCGTCAAGGTGTTCAGCGCCAACTTCCCGTCCAACTTCATGGGCGCGACGTTGACGACCGATCCCGCCACCTCGCCCGACTTCTACGAGATGCACACGGTGGAGGAGACCGGGCTGCACGTGGTCACCATCAAGGCCACGGCCACGCTGCCCACCACCTTCATGCGCCTGGGCAGCTTCAACGAGGTGACGTTGTCGAGCTCCAGCGAGGCGACGCGCCGCCTGGTGGACCTGTCGCTGGTGCTCGACGTGTCGGGCTCGATCGGGCCGGCCTGGCCGGCGGTGCGTGAGGCCGCGCGCAGCTTCATCGACTCGTTCGACAAGAACGGCGACCGCATGGCGCTCGTCACCTACAGCTACGGCGCCAAGGTGCTCGACGCGATGCCGGCGGGTTTCGGCTTCGACAAGGACAAGCTGAAGGCGGACGTGCCCAACTCGCTGCCGGGCGGCACCACCGCGATGCCCGAAGGGCTCTATCGCGGCTGGGACGAGCTGCGGTCGGTGGCGTCGGGGCAGCAGGCCGGCCTGCGCGTGATCGTGCTCTTCACCGACGGGTCCGGCAACGTCTTCCCGGGCTTCCTCGACGCCAGCGGCATCGCGAAGGGCGTGTTCAGCGGCGACTTCCCGAAGGTGTTGCCCGACCCGAACAACGCCACCACCAACACGCCCTCGATTCAGGGTTCGTTCCAGACGGAGACCGGTGCGCAGAGTCCCACCTGGAACTTCACGCCGGCCAACTGGAACAGCACCACCACGTCGGCCAGCCTCACGTACCTGCCCAACAGCAGCGCCCACACGCATCACCGCAGCTCCGGCATTCCGGTGTCGTTCGCGCTCCAGTCGAACACGCTGAAGGTGGACGGCGTGACGCAGAGCACGAAGCGCGGCCTGCGCAATTTCAACAACGCCCCGGGCGTGAACAAGTACCCGGCCGAGGTGTTCAACATCCGCAACGCGGTGACCAACCTCAGCGAGATCATCGCCGACGCGGCCCGCAGCGACACGACCGGCGACCACAAGATCCGCATCTTCACCATCGGCATGGGCGACCTGGTGAAGATGAACCTGGGCACGATTCCGGAATCGTCGGAGAGCGTGCTGATGCGGATCGCCAACGACAAGAGATCGACCGACTACAACTCCGCGCAGCTCGAAGGAAAGTACTACTTCGCGCAGACCGCCGCCGACCTCGGCCCGGTGTTCCAGCAGCTGCAGGCGCAGATCGTCCGCCTGAGCAAGTAGCGCACCCGCCGACTCGTCGTGGGGGCCGCCTTCAGGCGGCCCTTCTTACGTACGTGGCTGCCGGTCTTCAGACCGGCCGACGGAGTCGCATAGACTCTGCCGGTTCGTGGACAATCGCGGAGACCCACATGCCTCCCCATTCACGCCGTGGCCTGAAGGGGCCGGTCTAAAGACCGGCAGCCACGTACGGAGACGGGGCGCCTACTTCCGTTCTTTCTTGAGGCGCTCCGCGGCCTGCTGTTTGAACTCGCGGTCTTCGGGCTCCCACTCAGGATTGACCGGACCATCGATCACCTTCTGCAGCTCCGCCATCGCGTCGGCCTTGCGATCGAGCTCGAACAGCGTCTCGGCGAGGAAGAAGTGCGACGCCGTGCTCTGCGGGTCGTAGGTGAGCGACTTGCGCAGGTGCTCCTCCGACTTCTTCTTGCTGCCGCCGAACAGCCCCGGGACCTTGAAGTACCAGCGCCCCAGCGCGCGATCGGCCGAGCCGTTCTGATAGGGGGCGTCGATCTGGAGGACCTTTTCGAGCGCCTCGCGGATCGGCGTGCGGTACTTCAACCCCTGGCGCATGCCGAACGACTCGGCCAGCTCGCCCATGCTCGCGGCCATCCAGAAGTAGCCCTCGGGGCGGGCGGGCTCGAGCACGCTGGCCTGCCGGCCGGCCTCCACGCCGCGCTCGAGGGCGGGCCGCCGCGCCGCCGCGTCCTCGTGTCCGCCAAGCCAGTAGGTGGCGCGCGCCAGCTTCCATGCCGATTCGAAGTCCTTCGGGTTCTTCGCGAGCCGCTCGCCCCAGATGTTTGCAGCCTCGCGGGCCTTGGCCAGCGTGGGCCGCTCGCGATAGAGCGCGTCGGGGTCGGGCGCTTGGGCCCGCAGGACGGCCGAGGTGGCGAGGGCAGCGATATAGAATACGGCGATGGAGGCTCTCATCCGGCAGCTCCTCGTGGGTCTCGGCGAAGATCCCGATCGCGAAGGGCTCGTCAAGACGCCGCACCGCGTCACCAAGGCGATCACGTTCCTCACCAGCGGGTACGCGGCCGACATCGATCAGATCCTGAACGGCGCACTGTTCACGGTGGACTACAGTGAGATGGTAATCGTGCGCGATATCGACTACTACAGTCTGTGCGAGCACCATCTGCTGCCGTTCTTCGGCAAGTGTCACGTTGCGTACATCCCCAACGGCAGAGTCATCGGACTCAGCAAGATTCCGCGCCTCGTGAACGTGTTCGCGCGCCGGCTGCAGCTGCAGGAGCGGCTGACCGCTCAGATCGCCGAGACCATCCAGGAGAAGATCGCGCCGCTCGGCGTCGCCGTCGTGTGCGAGGGCACTCATCTGTGCATGTCGATGCGCGGGGTCGAAAAGCAGAACTCGACGGCAGTGACCAGCGCGATGCTGGGGTCGTTTCAGACGTGCGCGCGAACGCGCATGGAGTTCCTCGCGCTCCTCAAGCGGCAGGGCAGCCCGATTGGACACGATTCCCTCCTCGACCACGCCTCGATCGACGAGTAGAAGGCTGGCGGCGCTGGCCGTCGCCGTCTGCTGCGCGTTCGCGTCGCTCGAGGCACAGACCCGCCGAACCGCGCCGCGGCCCGCCGCGCCAGCGCCCGCGCCGGCCACCAAGACCGAGGCGGCCATGATGACCTGCCCGCAGGTGCTCGGCGACGGCGTCCGGACCAGGCGGCAATTCTGCGACGTGCTGATCGGGCGCGATCCTGCCGGCGGCATCCTGATTACGCTGCCGCCGCACGCCGGGACGGTGACCCTGCGGTTCGACCTGCACAACCGGCACACCTACTCGGAAGAGCTCGTGCGCGCGGGCAAAGCCTACAGCCGCTATACCGCCACGATCGGCGTGCTCACGCTGGACAACACGCTCATCTCGCGCGCCATCGTGCAGAACGAGTTCCGCACGCAGGCCGATCTGGTCGATCGCATCTCCGGCGGTGGAGGCGCGTCGGGACTGAAGGCCGTCGCGCCCACCGGCACCGAAGCGGTCTCGATCGTCATCCCCGAAGAGGCGATGCAGGTCAGCATCCTCGGGGAAAAGCTCTCCGTGGTGCGCCCGGATACCACGGACACCTTCAACGCGACCGGTCGTCCGATGGCGATCATCAGCAACGTGACGGTCGAGTACACGCCGCCGCCTCCGCCGCGCCCCGCGCGCCGCCCCGCGGCCCGTCGTCCCGCCCCGAAAAAGTAGGGCCGCCTTCAGGCGGCCCGTCAGCCAGCTGTCCGAACGCGGGACGCTCGTCCCGCAACCGGACGCGCGTCTCGAGCGCCCTCTCTCGGCCAACCCTTGCGCGTACGAAAGCGTCCAATGCCCATGATGTGGGCCACGACGATTCGCGACGTCCGTCACGCGCTCCGCGCCCTGCGATCGACGCCCGGCTTCACCGCCGTCGCGCTCGCGTTGCTGGCGCTCGGGATCGGTGCCAACACGGCGATCTTCAGCGTGGTCAGCGCCGTGCTCCTGCGGCCGCTCCCGTTCCCCGAGCCCGACCGCGTGGTGCTGCTCTGGGAGGACATGACGGCGGTCGGTGGTCCTGCCCGCGTGGAGGCGTCGCCAGGCGACTACGTGTCGTGGAGTGAGCGCAACCGCTCGTTCAGCGGCGTGGCTGGCTACGGGGTCGACCAATACAGCCTGACCGGCGTCGGCGACCCCGACAAACTGACGGCCGCACGGACGAGCGGCAACCTGTTCGCGGTCCTCGGAATGCAGCCGCTGCTCGGGCGCACGCTCACGAGCGACGACGACCGGCCCGACGCGCCAGCGGTGGCCGTGCTCGACGAGCGGGCGTGGCGATCGCGCTTCGCGGCCGACGCCGACGTGGTGGGCCGGACCATTCGCCTCAACGGCGTGCCGCACACCGTCGTGGGCGTGGTGCCCGCCGACTTCCGGTTCCCCGACAAGACGGTGACGCTCTTCATACCGTCGAAGCTGACGCCCGTGGAGCGCGAGCTCCGGTCCGGCTACTTCATGTACGTGGTGGCCCGGCTGAAGCCGGACGTCAGCCTGGCGCAGGCCCAGGCCGACATGACGGCGCTGGCCCGGCAGCTCGGGCGCGAGTTCCCGCGGTCGAACGGGCGGACCGGCGTGACAGTCGCGGCGCTGCACGAGCACCTCACACGCGGAGTCCGTCCTTCGATGGCGATGCTGCTCGCAGCGGTGGGGCTCGTGCTGCTGATTGCGGGCGCCAATCTCGCCAACTTGCTGCTCATCCGCGGAGCGACGCGCGTCCGGGAGGTGGCCGTGCGTCAGGCGCTCGGCGCCACCCGAGGCCGCGTGACGCGGCAGCTGCTGACGGAAAACGCCGTGCTGGCCGGCGCCGGCGCCGCACTGGGCGTGGCGCTCGCGGTGCCGGCGCTGCGCTATCTGGCGCGATTGACGCCGACCGGTCTCCCCGACGCCACCACGCCGGCGCTCGACCTGCGCGTGTTCCTCTTCACGGCCGGCATCACCATCGTGATGGTGCTCGGATTCGGCGCCGCGCCCGCGTTTGCGGCCGCCCGGGTGGATCTGGAGTCGGCCATCCGAACGGGCGGATCGCGTGGCACGACCGGTCGAAGCCGGCTGCGCAGCGCGCTGGTGGTGGTGGAACTTGCGCTCACCGTCGTGCTGGTCGTCGGCGCCGGCCTGCTGCTGCGCAGCTACGCCAACGTGCTGGCCATCGATCCGGGGTTCGATTCCCATCGGCTGCTGCTGGCCGAAACGCCGTTGCCGCCCTTGAAATACGCGGACACGCCCACGCGGTATGCGTTCCTCCGTTCCGTGACGGAGCGGGTCGGGGCCATTCCCGGCGTCACCGCCGCGGGCTTTACCAACTTCCCCCCGATGGTGTTCAAAGGAGGCCGGGCCTTCATTGCGGCCGAAGGGGAGCCGCCACCGCCGCCGGGAGACATCTCGCGCAACATGACCGTCAATCGGACGGTCGGCCCGGGATACTTCCGCGCGCTGGGCGTGGCGTTCGTGCGCGGGCGTGACTTCGACGATCGTGACGCCCACTCGGGGGTCCCGGTCGCCATCGTGAATCGCACGTTTGCCGAGCGCCGCTGGCCCAATCAGGATCCAATCGGACGCCGGATCAAATTCGGCCCCTCGAACGCGCCGGGACTCTGGTTGACCGTGGTCGGCGTGGTGAGCGACGTCCGCGAGATGACGCTCGAGACGCGGGCCGAGCCCGAAATGTATGGGCCGAGCAACCAGGGGCAGGGGATTCCGCCCTTCCTCTGGCCGCAGTACCTCGCGGTCCGGACCGCGGGTGATCCGCTGGCCGTCGCGGCAGCGGTGCGGGCAGCCGTGTGGAGCGTGGACCGCGACCAGGCGGTCTCGAACATCCGGACGATGGACGACGTGTTGGACGTGGAGCTGCAGACTCGCAACACGCAGCTCACGTTGGTGGGCGCGTTCGCGCTGCTCGCGTTCGTGATGGCCGGAATCGGGCTCTACGGCGTGCTCGCCTACAGCGTGGCTCAGCGCCTGCCGGAAATAGGCGTTCGCGTGGCCCTCGGGGCGGCGCGGAGCACCGTGGTTGCCGAGACGCTGCGCGGCGCGATGGTGCTGGCCGTGATCGGGATCGCGCTCGGGCTCGGAACCGCGTTCGCCGTGAGCCGCGGGCTTCAGCGGTGGCTGTTCGATGTCAGCCCGCTCGACGCGTTGACGTTCGTCGGCACGGCCGTGCTGCTGGCGGTGATGGCGTTGCTGGCGAGCGCGATCCCCGCCGCCCGTGGCGCCAGTGTGGACCCGGTGCGTGTGCTGCGCGCTGAATGATGTAGAGGGCGGTCTTTAGACCGCCCTGTCAGTAGGAGATGACTCGCGTCCGTGTCCCGCTCGCCGGACGCGCCCCGCCGTCTTCTTCCTCGTCGAGGGCCGCAAACCCGCACTGCTCGGGGTCGAACATGCCCCATTCGTCCTGCACCGGGCGCTTGCCCGGCTTGGCGGCGGGCGCGGCCGCCGCGGGCACCTGCGTGGCGCCGGCGTGGGGCTTCTTCTTCGCCTTCTTCGGCCGCGGCGTCGTGAGGCCGCGCTCGAATTCTTCGATGACCATCGCGTCGAGGCTCACCTTGCGCGCGGCGTCGCCGATGAGCGACAGCGCTTCTTCGTCGAGGGCCGGCGCCGCCTGAGGCTCGCTCAACACGTCGCGTGAGGCCGCCGCAGCCGGGGCCGGCCGCGACGCGTACGGATCCAGCGGCAGATGCTCGCCGACGCCAAGGTCCGAGGCCATGGCCGCAACACTCGGCGCCTCGAAGTCGTTCCAGGTGTCGCCGAAGCCGTCCACGAGCGTGAACGAGAAGCGCGACGGCTCGGCCGGCGCTGCCGGCGCCGGCGGCGTGAACGCGAACGCGTCCACGTCCAGCGCGATCTCTTCGTCGACCGCCGGTTCGGCCGCCATGGCCACCGGTTCCTCGAGCGGCTCTTCGACCACGGGCTCGAACACGACCGGCTCGAACGTGATGAGCTCGTCGTCGGCGGCCTCGACCGGCATGGCTTCGACGGGCGCCGCTTCGACGGCTGCTGCTTCGACTGCCGCTGCTTCGACTGCCGGCGCCACCACCAGCTCGCTGACCAGCGGTTCGAGTTCGGGTTCCGGTTCCGGTTCGGGCGCGGCGAGGATTGGTGCGGGCGGCTCGGGCTCGACGGCCATCACCGGCACGGGCTCTTCGAACGCGACGACCGGCTTCGGCGACGGCGACGCGAACAGGCTGGGATCGATCCCCTGAATCTCGACCGGCTTGGACGCCCGCGCCGGTGCCGGTTCGGCGAAGAGCGACGCGAAAAGGCTCTTCTCGCCGTGCATCGGCGCGGAGAAGTCGACGACCGGTTCAACCGGTGCCGGCCCGGCGGCTGCCTCTGGAGCGGCGGCAAACAGGCTGGCCAGATCGTCCAGGCTCTCATGCTGTTGCGCCGGCCCCGCGGCCAGCTCGCTCGCAATGGCGTCGAGGCTCTGGAACGAGCGCATCTCCACGACCGGCACGGGCGGCTCGCCCGGGATGCCGTCCGCAAGCGCCGGCGGCGGCGCCTGGTGCGACAGCTCGTCGAGCGCCTCCGCCGCCATCGGGTCCACATAGAGATCGTCAAAGCTGGCGACCGCCTCAGTTTCGAGCGCGGGCGCTGCCTCGACGACGGGCTCGGCCGCCTCGATGAGGGGCTCCGCGGCCACTTCGATGACGGGCTCGGGCTCGACAATCGGCTCGACGAACGCGACGGGCGCCTCGATGACCGGCGCGTCAACGACCGGCGCCGCGATGATTGGCGCCGCGATGGCGGGTGCGGCGTCCGACACCATCTGCAGGAGCTGCGACAGCGGCAGGCCGGCGGGTTCGTCCGCCACGAGATCGTCCGCCTCCGGCGCCGGCGCAGCCATCTCGATCTCGACGACGGCTGGTTCCTGGGCCGGCGGCTCGATCCACTGCTCGATCGGTTCCTCGCTCGCTTCCGCGATCGATTCCGCGGTCGGCTCTGCGTAGGCCGGCGCGGCTTCCATCGTTTCTGCCTCGAGGGCGACCAGCTCGGCAACCGCAACCGGCTCGGGCTCGACCGCAATCGGGTCGGGCTCACTCGCCCGGATCGCGGCGCTGGCCTTCTGCTCCTCGGCTGTGGCCAGGTACTGGCGAACCTGCTCGGCGAAGACCGCGGGCTCGCAGCCGTCCGTCATCGGGGCCTGAGGCTTCTCGCGGCGAAGCGCGGCCAGCATGCCGCCCTTGGCTCGCTGCGGTGCGGCCGATCCGAGCAGCGGGATGGTCACGGTCTGCACGTGCGCCGCGGCGGGCCCGAGTTCACGCAGGTGCACGCCGAGCGCGGCGTCGTCGCGAGGCGAGATCAGCGACGTCGTCAGCACCAGGTCCGGCACCCGTCCGTGCAGCGCTCCGAGCGCATCGGCGGCGTTCGTCCGCAGCACCAGCTCGGCGTGGAGCCCCTTGACGAGGCTCGCCAGCTGGCCGCTCTGACGTTTGTCCGGTTCGATGGCCAGGATGAGAGGCATGGTCAGAGGCGCAGCATGGCCACGACGAGTCCGGTGGCGACGACGACGAACACGGCCAGGGCGGCGTGATCGAGCCCGTGCTCACGGGCAGACCACCTGACGACGGACACGGCGTCGTGCGCCTCGGCATTCATACGCGACACATCGGCAGCGAGGGTGTCCTTGTGCATCAGCACGCTCTTTGCGTGATCGCGGATGCGAGGGTCGAGCACGGCCAGCACCGTCAGCAGAATGACGAGTGCGGCCATCGACATCAACGCTTCACCAATCACTCTTCGCATACCGCTCTGAGCAGACACTCTCCTGCCATGGGCACTACTGCGATCGCAAGTCGCGTTCCTGTCTGCGTGGGGCACAACCGGCACAAGGCTGCGCGGCCTCGCCCGCGGCGCGCCGCCGCGGCGCGGCGCACGGCGACAAATCCGAGGGCGCGCTTACGAATGTGACGGCCGCTGAAACACCGCTGCTCACGACCGCCTCGCATGACGCACGACCCCGTGCCTTCCCGTGCTTCGGATCGGCACAGGGCCCTGGCCACGAAAAAGCGATCCACCACTTACATATGTGCGGGTCGAACCGGAGGTCCTCCGGTGATCGGCGTTCGCGACCGGTGTGGGAACGCTCGAGCTCAATCGTTGACGTCACAAGCACTTGCCCGAGATTCGCGGCGCCAGGCAGGCGCCGTGGCATGGCGGTTGCGCTTTAGGGTCCCGACATCGCGGACATGCTGGGGAGCGTGGCCGCAATTGGGACACACAAGCCGCGTTCCGAACCGGAGCGCGCGGGAGGAACGGACGCCATGAACCTGATTACTCGCCTTCGCAAGCTGCTTCGCAACGATTCCGGCCAGGACCTGCTCGAGTACGCGCTGCTCGTCGCTCTCATCGCGCTCGTCGCCGTGGCCGCGATCACGTCCACCGGTGAGAAGGCCAGCGACATCTTCCAGGCGATCAGCGACAAGCTGGTCACGCCGTAAGACTCTTCGCTAGCTGTTTGGCGTGAGGCCGGGCCGAAGGGCCCGGCCTTCACGCGATCGAAACACGCGCGGTGCCTGCGTAATGGGGACAGGTGTGCCGCGCGAGGGGGGAGTCATGAGCACGCTTCGCATACGGCAGGCGGTCCGGCGGTGGTCGCAGGCGGACTCGGGCCAGGACCTGCTCGAGTACGCGCTGCTCGTGTCGCTCATCGTCATCGCGGCTCTGGGCGCGGTCGACGCGCTGGGCAGCACTATCAAGACGGTGTTCTGGGATGGCATTGCTGCAAAATTCTGACGCCCTCGTCACGGCGATCGTGGCGGTCGGCATGGGTGCCGCCGCGGTGATCGATCTGCGTACGCGGCGCATCCCCAACATTCTGACGGCCACCTTGGCCGCCATCGGCATCGGCCTCGCTGCCGCCGGCTTCGGCCGGGTCGGCCTGGGCGCGGCGCTGCTCGGCTGTCTGCTCGGCCTTGCGTTCATGATGCCGGGCCACATCTTCGGCGCGACCGGCGCCGGCGACGTCAAGCTGCTCGCGGCGGCTGGCGCCCTGCTCGGTCCCAAAGACACCATCTACGCTTTTCTCTACACGGCCATCGCCGGCGGCGTGCTCGCGCTCATCGTCGCCGTCGCGCGCCGTCGTCTCAGCCAGACGCTCGAATCCACCAGCCGCCTGGTAGCGGGCGGCGAGCAGGCGCGCACCGAGATCGAAAGCACGTCGTCGGACAACCGGTTTGCCTACGCCCCCGCCATCGCGATCGGCGTCGTGCTGGTCGCGCTCAGCTGGTGACCGAGTAACCACGTTCCGGAGCAACGCACATATATGGCTCGCATCCGCATCTTCATCGTGCTCTCGCTGGCGCTGGTCGCGGGCGGCACGTTCGCGTTCGGCACCTATCAATACATCTCCGCCGTGCCGAAGGGCGGAACGGCGCCGGGGGTCAAGACGATCAACGTGCTCGTCGCCGCCACCGACATGGACCTGGGCGCCGAGGTGCGCAAGGAAGACATGCGCGCGATCCAGTGGCCGGCCGACGCGGTCCCGATGGGCGCGTTCACCAATCCCGACGAGCTCGTGGGCCGCGGCCTGATTCAGCCGGTGGCGCAGAACGAAGTGTTCCTGCCTGCCAAGCTGGCGTCGAAGGAGGCGGGCGCGGGCCTGCCGCCGATCATCCCCGAGGGCTATCGGGCCCTGTCGGTGCGGGTGAACGACGTGGTGGGCGTGGCCGGCTACGTGCTGCCAGGCACCCGCGTGGACGTCGTGGCCACGGTCAATCCGACGCAGCGTCCCGAGGACGTGCAGTCGAAGGTGATTCTCACCAACGTCCAGGTCCTGACCGCCGGCACGAAGTTCGAGAAGGACGAGGCCAACGGCAAGCCGATCGCCGTGAGCGTGGTGACGCTGATGGTGGATCCGGGTCAGGCCGAGCGCCTCACGCTGGCCAGCACCGAAGGCAAGATTCAGCTCGCCCTCCGCAACCCCACTGACAAGACGGCGCCGGCCACCGGCGGCATCCGGCCCGGATCGCTGATGGCGGGAGGCTACGTCCCGGTCGTGCGCCGCGCCAGCTCGGCGTCGCCGGCGCCGGTCCCCGCGCCCCGTCAGGAGCCCGCGGGCCCGACGACCGTCGAAATCATTCGGGGCGACAAGCGCGCCCAGGAAGTCGTGAGCCAGGAGTAGTGATGACCAACCAGCTGACGCCCAAGGCTCCACGACTGACCCCCGCGTGGGTGGTCGGCAGCCACATCTTCATCGTCGCCGTCTTCGGCGGCGCCGCGCTGCACGCGCAGGTCGCACCGGTGGCCACCACGGCCGCGGCCTTCAGCCCGGCGGCGCCCGCGGGTGCCGCGGCGGCGCCAGCGAGCGTGGACGTCGAGGGCGCACAGCCCGACGCCGTGCGGCTGCTCGTCGGCCGCTCGACGCTGATCGACGTCGGCGGTCCGATTGCGCGCGTGTCGCTCACCAGCGCCGACATCGCCGACGCGCTCGTGACCTCGCCCAACCAGCTGCTCGTGCACGGCAAGGGCCCCGGCGCCATCTCGATGTTCGTGTGGAGCCGCGGCGGCGCCGTGCGCCGCTTCGAGATCTCGGTGCAGCGCGACCTCACGAAGCTGAGCGATCAGGTCAAGCAGCTGTTCCCGAACGAGACCATCGAGGTGCGCGGCAACGGACGCAACGTCGTGCTGGCGGGCTCGGTCTCGAGCAAGGACGTCGTCGACCGCGCCATCAACGTCGCGCTCGGGTACGTGGAGAAGCGCGAAGACGTGGTGACGCTGCTGCAGGTGCGCCCCGGTCCGGCCAGCAACCAGGTGCTCCTGAAGGTGCGCTTCGCCGAAGTGAGCCGCTCGGCGCTCACCGAGTTCGGCATGTCGTTCTTCACCAGCCCCACCGGCATCCACAACACGCTGGGCCGGGTGACGACGCAGCAGTTCGCGGCGCCCGACTACAAGGATCTGGCGTGGACGAAGGCGAGCAGCGACTTCGGCAGCGCCGTCACGTCCGCGTCGGGCACCTTCAGCGTCAGCGATTTCCTCAACCTGTTCCTGCTCAGCGAAAAGTACGACCTCGGCACCGTGATCAAGGCCATGCAGCAGCGCGGCATCTTCCAGAGCCTGGCCGAGCCGAACCTGGTGGCTGAGAGCGGCAAGGAAGCCAGCTTCCTCGCCGGCGGCGAGTTCCCGATTCCGGTCGTGCAGGGTTCGCAGAACGGATCGGCCGTGTCGATCCAGTTCAAGGAGTTCGGCGTCCGCCTCAACTTCACGCCGACGGTGATCGGCGATCGCGTGCACCTCAAAGTCAAGCCGGAGGTCAGCACGCTGGACTACGCCAACGGCGTCAGCCTGTCGGGCTTCCGTATTCCGGCGCTGTCGACACGCCGCACCGAAACAGAGCTCGAGCTGCGCAACGGCCAGACGTTCGCCATCGCGGGCCTGATGAACAACCAGATGACGTCGACGCTGCAGAAGATTCCGGGCATCGGCGACATCCCGATCCTCGGGCAGCTGTTCAAGAGCCGCCAGGCCAGCAAGGCGCAGACCGAGCTGGTGGTGATGATCACGCCGCAGATTCTGCCGGGCGATTCCGACGGCGTCACCTCGAACCTGCCGCGGCTGGTCGAGCCCTACCTGGCGCCGCTGCCAGAGAACAAGACGAAGCCGACGCCGGCCGACGCCTTCACGCCGGACCGCCGCTCGAGCATCAGCGCGCCGGTGCCGTCGAAGGCCGACCTCGAAGAGAAGAAGCTGCGTGAGCGCGCCGCGGACGAGGAGCGGCAGCGGCTGAACGACGAAGCCAGGGCCAGGGTCGAGGCCGAGAAGAACGCGCCGCGCGACGCCGCCAAGGCGGCCGAGGCGCAGAAGCGCCAGCTGGAGCTCGATCAGAAGGCGATGGCCAAGGCCGCCGAAGTGGCCGCGCGCGAGCAGGAGCGCCTGGAGAAGGCGGCTCGTGAACAGGCCAAGAAGGACCAGGAGGCCGCCGAGCGCGCCGCCAAGGAAGCGGCGCGTCAGGAGAAGAAGGGCAAGAAGGCGAAGCCGGCCGACGAGGCTGCGGCGCTGCTGCCGCAGCCGGATCCGATCGCGCTCGCCGAGGCGCGGGCGCGTGCCGCGGCGCTGGCCGCCGAGGCGAGCCCGGCGTCGACGCCCGTTCGCTGATCCACTGTTTCGAGGACACCCCCCATGGCTCGGCTTTCCGGCACCATCCTCAGCGACGACGAGTCGTTCAAAGCGCAGCTGGCCAACCTGCTGCGCCTTTCGCCTGTACCGGTCCTCGTGGCCGACGGCGGCAACCCTGACATTGCCGTCGTGGACGGCCGCGGCGATCTCTCGGCCGCGGTGGCCGTGGTGGAGCGCTTGCGCGCCGCCGACGCCACGACCGGCATCTTCTTCGTGGCCGCGGATTCGAACCCCGACGCCATCCTGCGCTCGATGCGCGCGGGCGCCAACGAGTTCTTCACCTGGCCGCCGGCCAAGGAAGCGCTCGACGAGGGCATCACGCGCACGGCCGGACGCCGGGCCACGACGGCGGCGCCGCAGGCCACCACGATGGTGTTCTTCGGCGCCAAGGGCGGTGCCGGCACCACCACGATGGCGGTGAATTCGGCCGTCGAGATCTCGCGTCTCAGCAAGCGCCCGACGGTCATCGTCGATCTCAAGCCGGGTCTCGGCGAGGTGTCGCTCTTCCTCGGCGTGCGCAGCCGCTACACGCTGCTGGACGCGCTCGACAACCTGCACCGGCTCGACGGCGACTTCCTGCGCGAGCTGGTGGTGAAGCACAAGTCAGGGCTCGAGATGCTGGCCGGCTCCGACCTGTTCGATCGGCCTGGCCCCGGCGACAGCGCCGCGCTCGAAGAAGTGTTCCGGCTACTGGGACGGCAGTACGAGTACATCGTCATCGACGCGGGATCGCAGATGAATCCGTGCTCGGTGTCGGCGCTCTACACCGCCGACATGATCGGGCTGGTCGCCAACCCCGACGTGCCGTGCGTGCGCAACGCGCAGCGGCTGCTCGATCGCATCGGCCAGCTCGGTCCGTGCGCCGAGCGCGTGAAGATCCTGCTCAACCGGGCCGCGGAGCCGTATCCGATTCCGCCGGCGCAGCTGCAGACCGCGCTCGGGCAGCCGATCTTCCATACGTTCCCGAGCGACTACAAAGCGGTCTCGACGGCGCTCAACTCCGGCGTGCCGCTCGCGCTCAGCGGCAACACCGAGATGGCGGCGCAGTTCGATACCTTCATCCGCCGCATCCTCAACACCGGCGCCGAGGCGCCCGAGACCGTGACGGCAAGCCGCCGGAGCGCCTTTGGCGTCCAGCGGCTCGCGTCCATCTGGTAAACCGCGATGGCGACTGCGACACCGACTGCACCTGTTTCCGCGCCACCCGCGGCCCGTCCGGTTCACAAGCCGGCGGCCGGCAGCGGCGCGGCGCCGCGTCAGCAATATCTCGAGCTGCGCGCGAGCGTCCATCGCAAGCTTCTGAACCGGCTCAATCTCGAGGCGCTGGCCCGCGCCGATCGCGCGCGCGCCGAGTCCGAGATCCGCACGCTGCTCAGCCAGCTGCTCGCCGAAGAGACCACGCCGCTCAATCTGGCGGAGCGCGAGATTCTCTTCACCGAGGTCGTGGACGACGTGTTCGGCCTCGGCCCGCTCGAGCCGCTCCTGCGCGACCCGAACGTCAGCGACATCCTGGTCAACACGCACAGCAGCGTGTTCGTCGAGCGCAAAGGCAAGATGGAGCGCGTGACGGCGTCGTTCCAGGACGACGCGCACCTGATGCGCGTGATCGATCGCATCGTCAGCCGCGTCGGCCGCCGCGTGGACGACAGCTCGCCGATGGTCGACGCGCGCCTGCCGGACGGCTCGCGCGTCAACGCCATCATTCCGCCGCTGGCGGTGGACGGCCCGCTGCTCTCGATTCGCCGCTTTCCGGCCGAGCGTCTGAAGGCCAACGATCTGGTCTCGCTCGGCGCGCTCACGGCGCCCATGCTCGAGTTCCTGTCGCACTGTGTGCGCGCCAAGCTGAATTGCCTGATCAGCGGCGGCACCGGCGCCGGTAAGACGACGCTCCTCAATGTCCTCTCGAGCTACATCTCCGAGGACGAGCGCATCGTCACCATCGAGGACGCCGCCGAATTGCAGCTCCACCAGGAACACGTGGCGCGGCTCGAAACGCGGCCGCCGAACGTGGAAGGGAAGGGCGCCATCCGGCAGCGGCAGCTGGTCGTCAACGCCCTGCGTATGCGCCCCGACCGCATCGTGGTCGGCGAGGTGCGTGGCGAAGAAGCGCTCGACATGCTCCAGGCCATGAACACCGGCCACGACGGCTCGCTCACGACCGTCCACGCCAACACGCCGCGCGACGCGCTGACCCGCGTCGAGACGATGATCGCGATGGGCGCCACCAGCCTGCCGGACAAGGCGATGCGCCAGCAGATCGCGTCGGCCATTCAGATCGTGATGCAGCAGACGCGACTCAGCGACGGCACCCGCAAGGTGACGAGCATCTCGGAGATCACCGGGATGGAAGGCGACATCATCACGATGCAGGAGATCTTCGTGTTCGAGAAGGCGGGCGTGAGCCAGGAGGGCAAGGTCCTGGGACGCTTCCGCGCGACGGGCGTGCGGCCCAAGGTGTCGGAGCGGCTGCTCGCGGCCGGCATCCGGCTGCCCGGGTCGATGTTCGAGGGCGTCGTGGAGGTCAAGTAATGCTGCTCAGCATCCTGGTCTTCTTCGCGGTCTCGGGAGCGGT
>Ga0207648_10003693_pt1 | contig 16021 bp, 9 predicted proteins | sample KBSMisM32_FD_184310 | JGI IMG/M metagenome (GOLD analysis project Ga0207648, IMG submission 184310) | Miscanthus rhizosphere microbial communities from Kellogg Biological Station, Michigan, USA - KBS Miscanthus M3-2 (SPAdes) (version 2) | ecosystem: Host-associated > Plants > Roots > Rhizosphere...
CGGCGTGCGAGGAACTCAACCAGCAGCAGCAGAGCGGGTCGGGAAGTTTTGGTTCACGAGGACGTCCACCCGCCCAGAAACGGCGCGAGTGGAAGGAACTTCGGATCCGCCGGGCGGCGTTGGTGCAGGACAACGTCACGCTGCCGATCCAGAACGTCCAGGCGCCCTCGGAGAATGCGGGCGGCGGAGCGGCCGCAGCCGGGCTCGGCTTGCCGGCGAGCGCCCATGCGAGACTGCGCCCGCTCCAGCCCGGCGGACGCTCCACGCCGACCATGTCCAGAAGCGTCGGAGCGATGTCGAGATTCTGGACGAGCTCGCTCACGGCCGTCCCGGCCGCCGGCGTCTTCGGCGCCGCGATCACCAGAGGCGTGCGCACGACGCCGTCGTAGTAGGTCTGGCCGTGGCTGATCACGCCGTGCTCGTCGAATTCCTCGCCGTGGTCGGCGTTGAACACCAGGATCGTCTTCTCGTCGAGCCCCGTCTTTCGAAGAAGCTCGAAGAGCGGAGCGAGGTCCGCATCCGCCCAGTGCAGGCCCTCGTCGTAGAGCGCCATCGCGTTCGCGATGTCGTCGGCGGAGGGGCGGAGCTTGCCTTCGCGAACCTGGTGGATCGCGTCGAGCGTGAAGTCGAAGTCGCTGGGGTACTTGCCGTAGAGGTACTCACGTTTGTGGGCGTGGAGGAACGGGTAATGCGTGTCGGTCGTATAGAGGAAAACGAAAAACTTCTTCTCACGGTTGTCCTCGACGAACCGGAGCACTTCGGGCATCTTGTCTTTCAGGGTCTCCTGCCGGTGGTGGAACAGGTCCCAGCCCTGATCGAACCCGAGCGGCTTCGAGATCCAGCTCTGCACGAACGCCGCCGTGCGGTAGCCGGCGCCCCGGAGGGCCTCCGAAATGAGGGCGTCGTTCTCGGACGGGCCGGGGGCGATGCCCAGGATCTTGGCCTGGTCCTTCTCGTCCCGTTGCTCCTGGACGGCGAGCTGGGCGACGTAACGCGAAGTCAGCATCGACGCGTACGAGGGCAGCGTGTAGGGCGCCTGCGCGATGGAGCGCGAGAAACGCACGCCGCGCCCGGCCACGGCCGCGAGACCCGGTGTCGTGTCGCGGGCGTAGCCCTCGAAGGAGCAGTGGTCGGCGCGTACGGAATCGAACGAGATCCAGATGACGTTCATGCCGCGCCAGGATCGGGCGGGATCCTTGCCGCAGCCCGCCGCGAGAAGCGCCATCGCGAACAGGAAAGCGGCCGGCGCGAAGCGTCGGATCATCGCGCCGAGCATACTGGGTATAGCGGGTAAACTGCCCCGGATGAGGCGGACCGTCGTTCTCGCCGGCTACTACGGCTTCGGGAACACGGGCGACGAGGCCATCCTCACCTCGATTCTCGCGGGCCTGCGCCGGCGTGTTCCCGGCACGGCGTTCATCGTCGTCTCGGGCGATCCGGAAGCGACGCGGACGCAACACGGCGTCGAGCCGGTCGGCTGGCGCGACGTCTCGGCCATCTCCGCGAGCATCGCGAAGAGCGACGTCGTCCTCGTCGGCGGAGGCGGTCTCTTTCAGGACTACTGGGGCCTCGACACGAAGACGCTTCTGACGCCGCGGCACGGAGAGATCGCCTTTTACGCCGGGCCCGTCGTGCTCGCCGCACTGGCGCGGAAGCCGGCGCTCCTCTACGGTCTCGGGTTCGGGCCGCTCGCATCTCCGGAGGCTCGCCGCTACACCCGCGCCGTGGCGGACGCGGCCGTGTATCTCTCGGTGCGCGACGAAGCCTCGCGCGATCTCCTCGTCGCGACGGGCGTGCCCGAGGCGCGCATCACCGTCACGGCGGATCCGGCCTTTGCCCTGGAAGTTCCCGACGCGCCGGCTCCAGCGGCCCTCTGCCGCGCCGCGGGGATCGTGCCGCGCGGTCCGATCCTCGGCGTCGCGCTGCGGCCCTGGTCCATCGGCGTCGAGCAGGCCGCATGGGAAAGCGAAGTCGCCGCGGCCCTCGAGCAATTCCTGGAGCAGACGGAGGGAACGCTGCTCTTCGTACCGTTCGAAAAAAGTCCGTGGACGGAGAAGGACGACTTCGACCAGGCGTCTCGGCTCGCGGCGGCGTTGAGCGCGCCCGGGCGCGAGCATGTCGCCATCGCGAAGCCGCTTTCGCCCCGGGACACCGCGGCGCTCCTGTCGGGCTGCGACCTCGTGCTCGGCATGCGCCTCCACTCGCTCGTCTTCGCGGCGGCGGGAGGCGTGCCCGCCGTCGGCCTGGCTTACGATCCGAAGGTCACGGCGCTGCTCTCGCGACTCGGAGGAGCGCCCGCGCTCCCCCTCGCGAAGCTCACCTCTCAGGACCTCCTGGACGCGCTGCTCACGTCTCTCGAGGAGAGTCCCGCCATCGCCTCGCGGTTGGGAGAGGCGGCCGGCCGGCAGCGGGCGCTGGCGGAGGAGGACCTGGACCGCGCCGCGCGGCTCATCTCCAATCCCCCGCCGGCTCCGGAGATCAGCCGCGCCGTCCTCGGTCTCTTCGACGACGCGCTCGAGGCCAATCGTGGCCACGCGACGGAAATCGAGGCGGGCCTGCTCGCCGCGAAGGGCGGGCTCGACGCTCTCGAACGCGCGCACGCGCGGGAGAAGGCGCTGCTCGAAGAACGCCTCGGGGAAACGCGCCAGGAGCTGGCGCGGCTCCAGGGCTCCACGCTCTGGCGGATCGTCAACCTCTTCGGGCGGCTGCGACAGGCCGCCGCGGAATCCGCGCGGCGCATCCTCGGCCGGCCCGCGTCCGACTGGGCAGGCCCCGACGCGGGAGCCGATGCCGCGCGACATGCCGATGCGGCGCCGATGCCGGACGAGAGCCGCTACGACGTCGTGTGGCTCGGACGGGGAGAGGAGTCGTCGCTTTCCGATCGCTCGCGGGCCATCCTCGAGGCGTACCGTCAGCAGGGCCATCGCGTCTTCGTCGTTCCCCCGGCGCAGGCCGGCGCGCTGGACGCGCTGCGCCGGGAGGAGTCGCTCGCGGCCACCGCGGCCTTCATCGATGATTCGGAGGCACGTCCGCACGCGCGGCGGATGCGGGCCGCGCGGGGCTGGCTTCTCGTCGACGCCACCGGCGAGCCCGACCACTCCAGCGAGCCTCCGGACGTCGTGCTCGATCCCGCGGCCTCGCCCGTGGACGTGCTGTACGCGATGCCGGGGTTTTTCCCCGGAGCCTCGGTCGTCGTCGTCACGAAGGACAACCGCGACCTCAACCGGCTCTGCCTCGAGAGCCTGCGCGCGCGCACCGACTGGCCGAACTTCGAAGTCCTCGTCATCGACAACGGCTCGACGGACGGGACCGTGGCGCTCCTGCGCGAGCTCGCGGCCGGCTGGCCGCGGCTCCGCGTCATCGAGAACGCCGAGAACCGCGGATTCGCCGCCGCCGCCAACCAGGGCTTCGCCGCGGTCTCGCCGGAGGCCGCGTACCTCGTCACGCTCAACAACGACACGGTCGTCACGCGCGGCTGGCTCACGGCACTCCTCGCGCACCTGAAGGCGGATCCGAAGCTCGGCCTCGTCGGACCCGTCACGAACGCCATCGCGAACGAGGCGCAGGTCGACATCGGCTACGGCGGCCTCGCGGATCTGCCCGCGAAGGCGGCGGAGTGGGTGCGCGCCCACGACGGCGAGACCTTCGCGATTCCGATGCTCGCGTTCTTCTGCGCCGCCCTCCGCCGGCAGACCTGGGAGGCGGTGGGTCCGCTCGACGAGCGTTTCGGCGCCGGAATGTTCGAGGACGACGACTGGTGCCGCCGTGCCCGCGCCCAGGGCTGGGAGATCCGCTGCGCCCGCGACGCGTACGTCCATCACTGGCAGAAGGCGACGTTTCGGAAGCTCGGTGAGCGCGCTTACCACGCTCTCTACGAGGAGAATCGGCGGAAGTACGAGGAGAAGTGGGGCGGAGACGCGGCGGCGGCTTCGGCGGGCGGAGCCAGAGACGCTCCGCGCGCCGATCTCGGCAAGTACCGTTCTCAGCTCGCGTCGATCCTGGAGTCGCGCGGAGGCCCCGTCCCGGCCGGAGGCGTCCCGGCCGTCGTGTTCCTCCCCTCGATCGGCTGGGGCATCCATCTCTTTCAACGGCCGCACCACCTCGCGCGGGCCTTCGCTCGCGCCGGGTGGCTGTCGATCTTCGATTGCTCGAATGCGCAGGACCGCGTCGACGGCTTCAAGGAGATCGAGCCCAACCTCTTTCTCTACCGCGGCCCGGCCGGCGTGCTCGAGCGGCTTCCCTCGCCGCTTCTCTGGAGCTTCCCTTACAACTTTCACCAGACGCGCGATTACTCCGCGGATGCGCGGCGGCAGGTCGTCTACGACTGGATCGACGATCTTTCGGTTTTCCCGTACGACATGAAGCTCCTCGAGACGAATCACGATGCGGCGCTCTCCGAGGCCGCCGTCGTGGCGGCCGTGGCCCGGCGGCTGCACGCGGAGGCCCTCGCGCGCCGCCCGGACGCGCTGTATCTGCCGAACGGCGTCGAGTACGAGCGGTTCGCCGCTCCTCCGTCGAACCCGGCCGCGGCCGCGAGCGACAGGGATGTCGCCCCGCTGCTCGCCTCCGGACGCCCGGTCGCCGGCTACTACGGAGCCCTCGCCGAGTGGTTCGACTACGAGCTCGTCGACGAGGCCGCTCGGCTCCGGCCGGACTGGAGCTTCCTGCTCATCGGACCGATGTACGACCAGAGCCTCCAGGGCCGTCCGATGCTCAAGCGCGAGAACGTCCGCTGGATCGGCCCGCGCGACTACCACCTGCTGCCCGGCTACCTCGCCCTCTTCGACGTCGCGACCATCCCGTTCCGCATCAACCCGATCACCACGGCCACCTCGCCGCTCAAGCTCTACGAGTACTTCGCCGGCGGCAAGCCCGTCGTCACGACCCCGATGCCCGAATGCGCCGCGTTCCCCGAAGTGACGATCGTGCAGGACGCGAGGGAGCTCGCGGACGCGCTCGACCCGGCGCGCGCGAAGGGCCGCGATTCCGCGTTCCGGGATCGCCTTCGCGCGCTCGGCCGCGAGAACTCCTGGGATGCCCGCGTGAGAACCGTCCTCGCGAACCGCGAAGCGAGGGTCTGAGTCAGCCACGCCGCGTCCGCGATCAGCACCAGGTCGCAGAGGGCGTGGAACACGAAGAGGTGGCGCCCGAGATCGTCGAGGGCGTCGCCAAAGGCGCACACACCGAACTCCAGGCCCGCGGTGAGAAGCGCTGCGAGCAGCGTGAGCAGAAAGAGTCGTCCGCGCGGCGCGGCCTTCTGCCAGGCCATCGCCGCGGCGAGCAGGTTTCCGCCGAAGAAGGCGATGAGCCAGCCGAGCGCATTCGCCTCGCCTTTCGCCCGCAGATCGCTCCAGAGCGCGAAGCGTGTGGCCCGCGTGCGCGGAGGCACACCCGTGGATTTCTCGAAATTCCCGAGGTATTTCGGGCGCAGCCGGAACGCCGCCGGCGCGGCCCGGCGGATCCGGTCGACGAACCGGGCGGGGTGCCGCGCGTAGAACGCCGCGATCTTCGCGTAGCCGAAACGGTCCAGGAACCGTGCCTGGAAGTCGGGGTCGCGGATCGGTGCGTCGGCCATGTACGCGTGCATGCCGACGTAGCGGGCGAGATCGGCGTCGATCCCGAGCTCCTCCATGTCCCGGCGCGGATCCGGCGAGTACTGCAGGAGGTCGTGGAAGACCGTGTGGAAGAGGCCGACATGGCGGATGCCGGCCGGCGGAATCTGCCGGTAGTACCAGATCGCCAGGACGCACAGCGCGGAAGCCAGCGCGAGCGCGACGCGGGTCCGGCGCGCTGGCGCTTTCGCCGCGAGGAGAACGCCGAGGATCGCGAGGAGCGGCGCGTGCACGAACTCCTGGGGCTTCGAACAGACGAAGAGCGCCGCCGCCGCGAAGTACCCGACGAGAGCGAGCCCGCGGAGTCCTCCGTTCCGGATCCCGATCGACGCCCACGCGAATGTGAGAAGCAGGAACAGCAGCGACGCCGTCTGCGCGTAGAAAGAATTGAGCGCCGCGGCGTAGCCCACGTCGGTGTAGACCAGAACGACCAGAGCCGCGGCGACGACCTGCGCGGCCGGCGAGAGATCCCGGCACGACCGGACGAGGAGGCCGAGCGCCGCGAGCAGCAACAGCGCCTGGATCGCGCCCAGGATCCGGATGTCGAACATCCGTCCCGGGAACAGGCCCAGGCTGACCCCGCGCGCCGCGAAGGCGAGCAGCGTTTCGGAGGTGAGATAGCCGCTCACGTACCAGCCGGGAGCCACGATCGAGAGTTTCGCGACGATGTGCCCGTAGTACTTCTCGTCGAAGCTCTCGGTGGGATACCGGAAGCCCGCGTAGCCCATGACGCGCTCGCAATCGCCTTCGTCGGCGAGGCCCACGATCGGAGGCACGAGGAGTTGGAAAGCCAGAAGCGCCGCGGCGAGCGCGACCGCGGCGAGAGTCAGAATCCGGTTGCGTCGATCTGGATCGGCCATCGTGCCCGGCGGTGTATTCTCCATCGGTGACTGCGGCCGCACCGGCGAAGAGTTTTTCGCGGTAGCCCGAGGCCGTGCGTCGACGCCTCCGCCTCCGTCGCCGCCGTTGGCTTCGCTTCCTCCCGATCGGGGTTCTCGCCGTCGAGAACCTCGCCGTCTTCGATCGCCACTACTTCGGCGGGGCCGGGTTCCCCTGGGATTTCATCGGCTCGTACTACGCCGCGGCCGCCTACTGGACCGAAGCGGTCGCCCGCGGGCCTCTGCCCATGTGGATGCCGTTCCAGTCGATGGGTTATCCGTTCCTGCTGAATCTGCAGACCGGCCTCTTCTATCCGCCCATGTGGGTCTTCCCGCTCCTGCGGATCCCCTACACCCTGCCCGCGGCCGTCGTCCTGCAGTGCCTGCACGTGTTCGCGGGAGCGCTCGGGATGTACGCGCTCGGCCGCGCGCTCCTGCGCTCGCGGCGCGAAGCCCTGCTCGCGGCCTTCTGCTTTCAGCTCTTCGGCGGGTTCTACTCGAATGCCGAGCACGTGGACATCGTGCGCTCGTTCGCCCTGACCCCGTGGCTGCTCTGGGCCGCCGTGCCGCCCCGCGCCGCCGAAGCGCGCGCCCTGCCCCGGCGGATCCTGCTCGTCCCGCTCTTCGTCTTCCTGCTGGCCACCGGCGGCTACCCGGGCAACCTCCTCGCGGCCCTCTTTCTCGTCGCGGTTTTCGCCGCGTGCGTTCTCGTGCAGAGAGGCTTCGCGCGCGCGGCATGGGCATGGGCGGCCGCCCTCGGCCTGGCGATGGCGCTCGGGCTCGGGATGGCGGCAATCCACCTCGGGCCGGCCTGGATGTATCGCGACGAAATGCTGCGCTACCACAACGCGGATCAGATCTTCCGAGCGTCGCTCGGCGTCGTCCACCTTCCGGGCCTCGTGCTCCAGAACCGCGGGATGCCCCTCGACCGCAGCATGACGTCGACCTGGGTGGGCTTCGCGGTTCTCGCGGGGATCTGCTTCCTGGCGCGCTCGAGCTGGAAACGGTTCTGGCCCTACGTGGCGGTCGCTCTGCTGGCGGTGGCGATGGCCGCCGGCAACTCTCTCCCCCTGGCGCCCCTGGTGAGACGGCTTCTCCCGCCCCTCGGCTACTCGCGCTTCCCGGCGAGTGACTACCGCGGCTTCTTCGCCATGCTGCTGATCCTGCTCGCCGCCGCGGGGTGGCGCGACCTGCGGCATCGCCGTGTCACGCCGCTCGGGTTTCTCCTGCGGTTTCTGCCCGTCGTGCTCTTCGCCGCGTGGAGCATCGTTCGGGTCTACCCCGTGTCCGAATACTGGTCCCAGCCGGCGCTCGCGGAGGCCTGCGTCGTCGCGACGCTGGTGGCGCTGGTCCTCTGGCGGGTCAGCCGACCCGCGGTCGGACTGGTGGCGCTCCTCGCCGCCATCTCCCTGGACGCCGGGCGCGTCCTTCCTCGAATCGCGGGATGGATCGAGAAAGACCTGATCGCCGTATGCCGCCAGTTCGCGCCGACGCCCGCGAAAATGTACGACGCGGGTCTCGTGGTCGACCCGACGCTCTTTCGGACCCACGAAGGTCCCCGGCCCGCGCGCAACGACAGCGACGGCCTCTACCGCGCGAGCGGTTATCTCCAGGGGGACTTCCTGGTCGCGGACTTCGGAGCCGCCGCCGGCCTGCGCGCACGCGACGCAATGACGCGGGATCGGCGCTATCTCAGTTTCATGTGCCTCGAATGGACGCCCCTCGTTCTGGAGGCGCCGCCGGCGACGTCGGGAACGGGAGCCGCCGGGACCGACATCGAGATTCCGATGCTCTGGCCCAGGATGCGAAAGAGCGGGCCGGATCCCCGGATCCTGCAGGAATCCTTCGGCATCGACTGGGCGCGGTATCGCGTCGACTCCGATCAGCCGTTCCTCCTCGTGGAGAACGAGGTCTACTTTCCGGGATGGGAACTCAGACGTGAGGGCGGCGGCGCCGCGCCCCAGCCCCAGCCCGCGGTCCGGGTGAACGAGAACCTTCGTGGCTGGATCCTGCCGGCGGGACGCTACACGTTCGAGACCCGATTTCGCCTCAGGGGCTTTCGGCTCTTCGCGGCCGTCAGCGTTGCGGCGTGGGTGGCTTGGCTGACCTGGTTGGCGTGGTTTGCCAGAGCGACACGCCGCCGGCCTCGGACAGCGTGATCAATCCCGCTCCGAGATCCGTATCGCGCGCGGTTCCCGCCAGCCCTTCGACTCGGACGATGAGCGTTCCGGTAGCTCTCTCATTCGCGGTACAGCGAATGTGCGCCGGCTGATCCGCGGCTCTGGGCCGCACCCAGACTCTCCGCCACTCGATCGACGTGACCTCGCCCTCCTCGACGACGCAGCGCGCGAGGCCTCCATCGGCGCCGCCGGAGATCTCGAGCGGGAAACGCGAGACCGGTCGCGGTGGTTCGTCCTTCGCGATGGCGAGGGCCGTGAGCCGAGGCTCGGCGAAGAGGAGGAGCGCGGCCACGGCGCCGACGACCGCCGCGAGGCCGAAGCGCCGGCGGGCCCGGCCCGTCGGGAGCTCGGCGAGCCCCAGTCCGATCGCGAGGAGCTCGAGGGCCGTCGCGGGGATCATGAGTCGGCCGAGCGGCGAGGCCACGGACTGGAGAGCGAACTTCAAGACGACGCACGCGGCCAGAACGAGGACGGCGGCGTCGCGGCGTCGCAGAGCCCGCCACACGCTCGCGAGAAAGAGACCCTGGATGAGGGCCAGCTCCCAGCGCAGGCGCGGGAACCAGCGCGCGTAGAGCGGGCCCCCGGCGCCGGCGCCATCCATCCGCCCCGGCGGCAGCGCCTGAGGAGAACCGACGCTCCAGAAGAGGCTGTCCGCGTCGCTTTCGACCGCGAGCCGGCCCGAGACCGACGCGGAGCGCAGGAGATGGAACGCCGGCCGGCGCCTCCACTCGTCGGCCGCCAGGCGCGAGGCGGCCTTTCGAGCCACGGTGCGATTCTCGAGAAGGTCGGGCTCGACGGCGGCGATGTAGGCGCGGGGGTCGACCCAGCCCGCCTCGGCGGCGCCGGGAACCACGCTGCCGAGAAGCGCGAGGCCGCCGTGCTCGGTCGTGATCGCGAAGCGGCCGCTGGCCTGGTAGCGCTGGCAGGCCAGCGCGAGCAGCGGCACGGCTGCCGCTGCGGCGAGCCCCGCGGCACGCCGGAGTCGCGCGCCGTCCTTCCGGAGGAGGCCGGCCGCGGCGATCGCCGCCGGCAGAAGCGCGACGAGCAGCTCCTGCCGAAACGCCGTGCACGCCGCCAGCAGAACGCCGGCCGCGAGCGGCCGGGCCGCGCTTTCCGGCGTCCTCAGGATTCTCACGGCGAGCGCGCCGAGCGCGACCGCAGGGAGAAGAGCCCAGTTTTCCTGCGCCACGACGCCGGAAAAGAAGATCTGCCCGGGCCAGAGCGCGAGGAGAAGCCCCGCGACAAGACGCCACCACAGGCTCAGAAACGGCCGCCAGAGCAGAAACGGCAGAAGCGGCATGAGCCCGGTCCACACGGCGGTCGCATGGCGCGCTGCCGTCTCGGGGTCGGGGAAGACTCGGAAAACGAGAGAGAGCGCCATCGCGAGACCGGGATTGAACTGGATCCAGTGCCAGGTGCCGGGGGCCCAGCCCTGCCGCCGCATCTCGAGCCCGAAGTCGATCAGCGCGCGGAAATCCGAGAACGCGATCGTCGGGACGCGCAGGACGAAGGCCATGCGGAGACCGACGCCGAGGACGAGGAGTCCCGCCCCGGCCAGGAGCTCGCGCCGGGACGCGCCTTCGCCGCTCACGTGTGCATTGTGGGCGGGCGCGGTTTCACCGGCAAGTCGGCTCCGATAACCTAGCCGCAGTGCATCGCCGCCCAACCTTCGTCGTGGCCGTTTCCGCGGCCGCGGCACTCCTGACGTGGCTGCTCTTCCGGGCCGGCTATCCCGGCGTGATCTACGACTCTTTCCACTACTGGACCCTCTCGCGGATCGTCTCGACGGAGGGCCTGGCGAACCTCTTCTCGCGCGTCCGGATGTACGGCTACCCGCTCTTCATCGCGGCCGTCACCTTCTTTTCGGATCCCCCGCCCGAGACGGTTCGGGCCGTCGCCGCGGCCGCGCAGCTCGCGATCTATCTGGCGGCGGCGTTTTACGCAGCGCGGGTCGCCGAGCGCGTGTTTCGGAGGACGCGATTCCTTGAAGGAACGTACGCGGTGCTGGCGCTGAATCCGATCGCCCTGATCCGGGCGACGGAGCTTCTTTCCGACTCGCTGTCGGCGGTGCTCGTGGGGCTGTCGCTTTTCGCGTCGCTGGAAGAGGGCAGAACGGGGCGCCGCGCGTTCCTGGCCTGGCTCGCGGCCGGGGCCTCCATCGCCCTGCGGCCGGCCAACGTCGCAATCCTGCCGGCGCTCGCGATCCTCTGGGTGCTGCGCGGGCGGCTCTACCGGGAGCGAATTGCCCGAAGCCTGGCGCTCGGGACGCTCGCCGTAGCCGTCACGCTCGCACCCCAGCTCTACGGGAACGTGAAGGCGTGGGACGCGTGGACTCCCCTCCTCGTCGATCGGCTGTATCGCGCGCAGGTCGGCTGGGGGACGGGGATCCTGAAGTACGGAACGGTCGTCGTGCCCGGCCGGGAGCCGCAGCTCGTCTACACGAACCCCCTCCGGCCCGAGGGAGTGTCGACTCCCGCCGAGTTCCTGCGCGCGCGGCCTTTCGATTACCTCCGGACGCTCGGAGCCCACGGCTTCGCCCTCGTGGATCACGACTTCCCCTACACGTACATCACCGCGCCTCCGCCCTCCTGGCGGTGGCCGCTGGCGCTCGCCAACTACGCGTTCCTCTTCCTCGCGGCCTTCGGTTTGTTCATTCTGCTCGCGAGGGAGCGCGGCACGCCCGCAGGGTTGTACGGCGCGGGCGCGGCCCTCTTTTCGCTCGCCCTCATCGCCGTCTATCTCCCTGTCGCGGTCGAGAGTCGCTTCTCCATGCCCCTGTACTTCATCCTGGCGCCGGCGGCCGTCTACGCCGTCGTCTGGCTTTCGGGAAAGCGTTCCGGGACGATCCTGGCGGTCGCGATTCTCGGGGGCGGCTTCGTCGGCGCCGGCGTCCAGCTTTCCCGATGGCTGTCGAAAATGGCTTCCGGCATAGAGTTCCCGCCATGAAAAGACTGCGCCTCGTGCTTCTCGTCGGCTTTGCCCTGTCCGCCGTGCTCGCTCTCGCCCCATCCGAGGCCCCCTTCGACCTGCTCTTCACGGGAGGCCGTGTCGTCGACGGCAGCGGCGCCCCCTGGTTCGCCGGGGACGTCGGCGTGCGCGACGGGAAGATCGTGGCCGTCGGTGCTCTGGCCGGCCGTCCGGCGAAACGCACGATCGACGCGAAAGGGATGCTCGTGGTGCCCGGCTTCATCGACCTGCTCGGGCAGTCCGAGTACAACGTCCTCGTCGACAAGCGCGCGGCCTCGAAGATCACGCAGGGCATCACGACCGAGGTCACCGGCGAGGGCGCTTCGATCGCTCCGGTCAACGACGCGATGCTGGCCGAAGCCAAGGACATCTACGCGCGCTACGGCTACACGCCGGAGTTCCGGACGATCGGCGGCTTCTACGACACGCTCGAGAAGCGGGGCACGGCCGTCAACCTGGGGACGTTCGTCGGCGCGGGGACGATCCGCGACTACGTCATCGGCAAGGCCGACCGGCGGGCGACTCCCGAAGAGCTCAAGAAGATGACCGATCTCGTCGACCAGGCGATGCGCGACGGCGCGTTGGGCGTGTCGACCTCGCTCCAGTACGTGCCCGACATGTACAACTCGACCGACGAGATCATCGCGATGGCGAAGGTCGCGGCGAAATACGGCGGCGCGTACTTCACGCACCAGCGCTCCGAGGGCAACGCGATCGACAGCTCGATGGACGAAGTCTTCCGGATCGCGAAGGAGACGCCGATCCGCAGCCAGATCTGGCACCTGAAGACCGCCTACAAGCCGAACTGGGGCAAGATGCCGGCCGTCCTCGCGCGGATCGAAGCCGCGCGCGCCGAGGGCATTGATGTCTCGGCCAACCAGTACCCGTGGACCGCCGGCTCGAACGGCCTCGACGCGTGCCTGCCGCCCTGGATCCGCGAGGGCGGTCGCGACGCGCTGCTCAAGCGCCTGGCGGACCCGAAGCTGCGCGAGAAGGCCAAGAAGGAGATGCTCGAAGAGACCAGCGCCTGGTCCAACCAGTACCTCGGCGCGGGGGGCCCGGATCGGGTGCTCATCGCGTCGGTCGTGAATCCGAAGCTGAAGTCCTACGAAGGCAAGACCGTCGCACAGATGGCGGCCGACGAGAAGAAGGATCCCCGGGACGCCCTCATGGACCTCGTCGTCGCCGACCGCGCCAACACGGCCTGCATCATCTTCATGATGGACGAGAACGACGTGAAGGCGGGCCTCGCGAGCCCCCTCGTCGCCTTCTGCACGGACTCGCCCGCCGGAGCGACCGACGGCATCTTCTCGGAGGAGAAGTCGCATCCGCGCGGCTGGGCATCCTCGGCGCGCATTCTCGGCAAGTACGTGCGTGACGAGAAGGTCCTCCGACTCGAAGAGGCGGTTCGCAAGATGACGTCCTTCCCCGCCGAGGCCGCGGGTCTCGAGGGCCGCGGACTGCTCAAGGTCGGCTTCGCCGCAGACGTCGTCGTCGTCGACATGGCCAAGGTCAAAGACCTCGCGACCTACGAGGAGCCGCGCGTGTACAGCAGCGGCTTTCCTTTCGTCGCGGTGAACGGCGTTCTCGTGGTGGACGGCGGCAAGATCACGGGCGCGGCGCCCGGAAAGGCCCTGCGGGGACAGGGGTACGAAGGCGCGAAAGCCGCTCGATAGGAGGATTCCCCCGCCGGCCGGTGCGGATCTTGCAGCCGATGCCTCGTGATGGAAGCGAAGAGCGCTCCACCGGATTGCGGGCCGGATCCCGCGTGCGTCGCGCCCGATTCGATCGCGCCGCAGGAAATTCGTGAACAGCCCGCCGTTCAGGAAGCGCTGAAAGAGGCGGCGCGGCCGGCCGAAGTCCAAAAGAAGCGACACCGGCTCCCGCAAGCCTGGGTGTTCGGTCTGGCCGCGGCCCTCCTCGGATCCTCCTATCTGCTGATCGACCTCGGTATGGTCGCCCCGGCGCTTCGTGGAACCGCATGGCAGCAGGCTCTGCTCGCCGGTCTCATCGTTTTTGGCCTGCTCACGCTCCACACGATCGCGAAAGCGCTCGTCCTTCCCCGACTGAAGAGCCGCGCCACGGCCTACAACGTGCGGCGGGTTCTCAATCTGCTGGTCTTCCTCGTCATGGTCTTCTCGACGATCTCGGTCTTCTTCGTAGGCTGGTACGGCGCCGCCGTCTCGCTGGGGCTGCTATCGCTTCTCCTGGGCTTCGCGCTGCAGGCGCCGATCACGAGCTTTTTCGCGTGGATCTACATCCTCGCGCGTGCGCCCTACCGCGTCGGGGACCGGATCCGGATCGGCGACTCCACCGGCGACGTCATCGACGTCGGTTATCTCGATACGACGCTCTGGGAGGTGGGCGGGGAGCTGCTCTCGAGTGATCATCCGAGCGGCCGCATCATCCGATTCCCGAACTCGACCGTCTTTCACACATCCGTCTTCAACTACTCCTGGCCGCTGTTCCCCTACATCTGGAACGAAATCACGGTCCAGGTGGCCTACCAGAGCGATCTGGAGCTCGTCGCGAAAGTCATGACCGACACCGTCGAGGAAGAGCTCGGATCCCGGATGGAGGAGCGCGTCCGGATCTACCGCGGACTCCTCGCCGAAACGCCGGTGGACCATTTCGACGTATCCGAGCGGCCGTCGGTCATCTTCCGGGTCAACCCGATCACGTGGGTCGACGCCACCGTGCGTTACCTGGTCGCCCCCCGGAATGCCGGACGGCGCAAGACGGCGCTGACCAAACGGATCATCGAACGTCTCAACGCCGCCCCCGACCGGGTCATGTTCCCCGCGGCGAACACCCGCTAGGTTCCGCTACCGCACGATTTCGTCATCTCCGTCGGGCTCCCGCAGGTCCGTCGGCCAGAGAGCGTCGATGCAGCCGTCGAAGCGCGCGAGCTGTTCGGGCGTGAGGACCTCCGCGATCTGCTGGCGCACGGCGTCGCGCGTGTCCCGCAGAGCCTGAAGGGCGGTTTGCACGCCGATCGCCGCGTTGCCGACCGCGCAGGCGTCCTGCGGCTGCGTCTCCAGGGCCGCGCGCAGCGCCTCGCGGGCCGCGCCGACGGCGGCGAGCTTTTCCTGCATCCCGGGCCGCGCCGCCTCGAGGATCGCCGCGACCTGGGTTCTCTGTTCCGCCGTCAGGTCGACGACCTTCAGACACATCCAGCGGTGCCGCGCAGGACGGCGGGCTTCCGGAGCTTCCTGGGCGAAAGAGGACGCCGCCGCCCCGACGAAGAGCAGCAAGAGTCCGGCCGGCATCAAACGGGAAAGACGTTTCAAGGTAACCCCCTTTGGTCGCAGGCATCGGGCCCGCAATCGGATGAGTCGACGAGCGGCACCGCGAGGAGGTTTACAGGGAGGTCACTCGCCCAGGACCGCGAGCCGCGGTTCCGGCCGGTGGAGACCGAAGCCTCCGATCGCGTGCTTCTCGATGTGTCCCATCGCTTCCTCGACCGAATCGGTCACGAGGAGCAGGTCGAGATCGGTGTTGGAGATCGTTCCGGCCGCCACCATCTTGGCAAGGAGTCCCATGATCGGCCGGTAGTACTCGGTCGACATGAGCACCACCGGGAAGTTCTCGATCTTCTTCGTCTGGATGAGCGTCAGCGCCTCGAAGAGCTCGTCCATCGTCCCGAGGCCGCCGGGCATGACGACGAAGGCGTAGGAATACTTGACGAGCATGACCTTGCGCACGAAGAAGTGCTCGAACGTCACCGAGCGGTCCACCCAGGGGTTCACCTTTTGTTCTTCGGGCAGAACGATGTTGAGGCCTACGGTGAAACCGCCGGCCTCCTTGGCTCCGCGCAACGCGGCTTCCATGACGCCCGGACCGCCTCCGGTCATGACCGTGAACCCGAGACGCGCGAGCCCGGCTCCGACTTTCCGCGTCAGCTCGTAGTAGGGATTGCCTTCGACGAACCTCGCCGAGCCGAAGACGGTGACGCACGGCCCCACGAAGTGCAGCGTGCGGAAACCCCGGATGAACTCCATCGAGATCCCGAAGACCGAGACGAGCTCTTTCCAGCGCGACCGGGGGCCCTCGAGGAAGAGCCGTTCGGGAGGCGACGGGTCCGCTTCGACCGTGCGCGGTCCGCCGGGTTCCGGCTGTTCCTCCTCGGCCACGGATGGATCTTAACCGCCCGAACCGCGAGGGACGCGTGTGCGCGGCCACGGGAGCCGGAGCGCCGTGCGGGAGTCAGGCTCGCGGTCGAGCCGTGTCCGCGAGCCCCGGGCCGGTGCGCCCAAGAGGCACAGACTCCCGCGCACGCGAAGGCGACAGTCTACGAGGGCCGGCGGGCGGCCGTCAGCCGGGCGTCGGCGAGGTCGATGCGCGCGCGGATGGGCTCGAGCGTGTCGACGCCCGCCGTCTTCAG
>Ga0207648_10003699_pt1 | contig 16015 bp, 13 predicted proteins | sample KBSMisM32_FD_184310 | JGI IMG/M metagenome (GOLD analysis project Ga0207648, IMG submission 184310) | Miscanthus rhizosphere microbial communities from Kellogg Biological Station, Michigan, USA - KBS Miscanthus M3-2 (SPAdes) (version 2) | ecosystem: Host-associated > Plants > Roots >...
GATCCTTTGCCTGCGCGTGGGCGATCGACACAGTAACGGCAGGCGCGAGCAGTGCCGCGAGCAGCAAGGGAAGACGTGCGAGTCGCATAGGTGCCTCTGGCTAGGACAAGCGGAACGTGATGTGAACCGTGGCGCGGGAATCGACCGGCCCGGCGTCCGACTGCGCGGGCTTGAAACGAATGCGGAGTGCCGCGCGCTGGGCGGCTTCGTCGAGGCCGTGGCCAAGTCCGCGCACGATGCGCAGCACGCGGACGTCGCCGGCGGCGGTGAATTCGAGCTCGAGCGACACGGTGCCTTCGATGCGGGCGCTGCGCGCTTCGTCGGTGTACTCCGGCGTGGGCTTGAAGACGATCTCGACCGGCCGATCGACCGGCTTGGCCACTGCCGCGGGCTGGGCTGTTGCACTCGCTCGCTGATCGAATCCCGCCGTCTGCACCTCGCCGGACACGGTTGCGCGTGCCGCGCGCGTGCCGCTGCCGAACGCACCGGTCGTGACCGCGGCGTTGGCGCTGTCGCGTGGCGAGGCCGCCGCACTGCCAAATCCGCCGGTCGTGACGGCCGCCGCGGCCTGGTTCGTTCGTGCGCTGTTGGTCCGCTCGAAGAGACCGACCTCGGGAGGACGCTGGACCACCGGCTTTTCGACGGGCCGTTCGACCACGGCGGCCGCCGCGGGCACGAGCGGTTGCGGCGGCGGTTCGACCGGCTTGGCGACGATCGGCGCCGGAATCGGCTTCGGCAGTTCCGCTTTGGCGAGTTCACGTAGCTTCGGCGGCGGGGGCGGCGGCGGAGCAAGACGCGGCACTACGACCGGGGCGGCCGGCAGTATCACCGGCGACAGGAACACCTTGAGCGGCTGCCGGCGCGGTGCCGGCGGTTTCCCGGGAGTGCCGATCGTGACGACGATCAGGACGCCGGCGACGGCGTGCACACCGACACTGAGCCACAGGCCGCGGGTCGAACGGCCGGGCGAGCGGGGGCTCAAACGAGCGTCGTCGAACAGAATTGGCATGTGTCGACAGAACCGAAATGCCGAAGCGTGCAGCTCCAGCGGCGATCCTGTTCGGGGACTTCCTAGAGCAAGCGAAGTGCCGCCCCGATGGACCGTCCGGGCGTCCGGTGACTTCGGCGGACGCGGCGGACGGTCCGAGTGTGGCGAAAGCCTAGAAGAGGAACTTCACGGTGAAGTACGCGCGGGTACCCTCGTCGAAGAGGTCTTCCTTGCCGTAACGCGGATCGTAGGCGCCGGCACCTTCGGTGCTGCGCAGGATCAGCGCGTTGTAGTCGTAGCCCTTCGTCAGGTCGGTGCTGGACAGATCGATGGCCGCCGACTGACGCGCCCCACCCGCGCCGAGACCGCGGTTCAGGCCGTTGTAGATGTGCCGCGCTGTCCTCTGGTTGAAGAGATTCAGCACGTTCATCTCGAGCCGCAACCGCTTGGCGCCAAGCGCCCCCAGCTCGTGGCTGAGGAGCAGGTCGGTGCGCGTGAGCACCGGCGTGCGGCCCATGTCCCCGCGACCTTCGACCATCGACCCGACGCCGCCCGTCGTGTTCGTGCTCATCACGTAGGTCGTCATCGGCGTGCCGCTGCCACCGTAGAAGAACGCGCCGATCTGCGTGCCGAACGGCGCCTGATACGAGCCATACAGCTTCACCACGTGAGGCCGGTCCGTGGCGAGGCGGCCGAGCACCTGGTTGCCGTGCGAGTCATACAGGAGCTCGTCGAGATCCCAGGCGCGACTCACGTTCGATCCCGGCCTGGCGATCGAGCCGTTCTGCTGCTGCGCGGTCGCCGACGTCTGGCCGGTCGTCGGCGTCGTGATCTCGTCGGAGCTGCCGATGCCGGAGTAGTTGCCGTACAGGCGGCTCAGCGTGTAATTGGCCGAGAAGAACCAGCTGTCGGCCAACCGCCGGTTGAATCCGACTTCGAGCGCGTCGTACTGGCGCTGCGCGGTAGGCGTCGGCTGTCCGGGCGGCGTGGCACCGGTCGGGAACTGCACCGACGTCGAACCGCGGCCCGGATTGCCAATCAGGTAGCCTTCGTCGCCCTGCGCGTTCAGGAAGCCGATGTCCTCGATCGTGTCGCGCAGTTCATTGTGGATGTAGTGGAGCGTGAACACGCTGTCGCGATTCAGCTGGTGCTCGAAGCCGAGACTGAGGCTGTCCTGCGACATCGGCCGGATCTCGGGATCGATCTCGTTCTGGAACGAGGGCACCCGGCGATCGCGGCAGCTTCCCGGGTTCACCCACAGATCCCGGCCCGGCAGGTTGCTGGTGTTCAGGGTATCGAGCGCCAGCGTGTCGAGCGCGCGATAGTAGATGCACCATGTCTCCGCACCGAACGATCCGCGCGGCAGCTGATACTTCGTCCAGTCGTAGTAGCGGCCCCAGCTGCCGAACACTTTCGACTGGCCATTCCCGTGCAGGTCGTACGCCGCGCCGAGACGCGGCGCCAGCTTCTCGCCGAAGCCGAACTCGAACGCGTTCTTGGCGATGTCGGGCCGGAAGGTCGGCACCGCCTCGTGCTCGGTGCGCAGCCCGAGGTTCAGCGTCAGGCGGCTGCCCACTGTCCACTGATCCTGGACGAACAGCGAGTGGATGTCGCTTCCAGCCTTGTTCGTGATCTCGCGGTCGTTCACGGCGTAGTAGCCGTACAGCCCGCGCCCGGTCGTCACGCCGCCGAACGTGAAGCTGCGATCCCAGAAGATCTCCGTGTAGCCACCCGGGTAGAACGAGTTGATGTCGTTCACGATGTGCTGGAACCCGTACCCCGCCTTGAGCGTGTGGTAGCCGCCCTTGGTGAACGAGTGGTTGTAGTCCAGGTCGAAGGTGGAGCGCTTGGTCAGATCGAAATCGGTGATCTGTGCGCGCGGCGTGTTCACGCCGGCCACGTTCGTCCCGCCCTGCAGCGCCGGCGGGATGATGGCGTTCAGCGGCGTCGTCGGCGTCTGGTAGGTGTAGGACGTGACCAGCGGGATGCCGGTGTCGCCGTAGCGGTCGTGGAAGTAGCCGCCGCGGAACCGGAGGAACGAGGCGTTCGACAGGCTCACGTCGACCGTACCATTCGTGTTCACCTGGTTGATCTCGTAACCGCGATCGAGCTGCGGGGTCAGCGAGGACAGGTTGCCGACGAAGGCGTTCGGTGCCGTGCCGTTGTAGCTCGAGAGCGTGCCATCGGCGGTCGTGGGCGTCCAGAGCGTGGACCAGTGCGCCGTCACCCGGCGCTGCGAGTACGACAGCTTGCCGAACGCCTGCTGCCGCCAGATATTGCGCTCCACGTCCAGGGCGCCGTCGGCGGCCGCATATGAGTTGGTGGCGTTCTCGTTGCGCGGCGAATAGGCCCCATAGAAGAACAGATGGTCCTTGACGATCGGTCCGCCGATCGATCCGCCGAACTCGTTCTGCCTGCTCGGTTGCTCGTTGTCCTGCACGTAGGTCACCGTGCGGTCGTCCACGGGGTTGAGCACGAGCCGCTTGACCGGACCGGCTGCGAGCGCGCTGCCCTCGAAGAAGTAATGGCCCTCGCCACGGAACGTATTGCCGCCGCTCTTGGTGACGGCGCTGATCACCCCGCCGAGCGCGCCGCCGTACTCCGCCGCGATGCCGCTCGTCTTGACCTGCACTTCCTGCAGGTACTCGAACACCGTGTTCTGGCGCGACTGGCCGTTGACGAGCGAATTGGTGACCACGCCGTCCACGGTGAAGGCGTTCTCGGAGCCGCTGGCGCCGTTCACCTGCATGCCGCCCTCGATCTCACCCTGGTTCACCGACGGCGCGGTGAGCGCGATCGACTGGAACGAGCGGCCCTTCGGCAGCCGGTCGAACTCCTCGGCGCTCACGTTGTGCGCGATGAGCGTGCTGCGGTTGTCCACCAGCGGTGTCGTCTCACCGGTCACCTGGACGACTTCGGTGAACTCGCCGACGCGCATCTGGGCGTCGAGCTCGAAGGTGCGGCCCAGGACCACGCTGACGTCGGGCCGCTCGACCTTCGAAAAGCCCGTCAGCTCGAAGCGCACCGTGTAACGCCCGGGCACCAGATCGGGCGCGGTGAACCGGCCTTCCGCGTCGGTGACGAACGTCCGGACCTGACCGGACTCGGTGTTCGTGGTGACCACGGTCACGCCGGGAATCGCCATGTTCTGCTGGTCGGTGACGCGTCCCGTCAACGCGCCGAATCGTTCCTGCCCCTCGGCGATGACTGCCATCGCCAGGCTGAGCACCACGAGTAATGCGCTCATGCGTCGATGCATGGTGTGCCTCCTCCGCAAAGACGCGGTCGTCCGGGCCAGGACGGCGCACGGTCACGTCCGCGTTGAAGTGGTGTGCATAGAGAGAACCGTGCCGTCTTCCGTTCGTGATGGACGGCACTGCGGAGGGACGAGACGCGCTACGGAGTGGCGGGTGGGTACACGAACGCCAGCGCGCAACAATTTCTTGGACGCGGCTTCAACGAAATGTATTGCGACGAGTCAGTCATCGTGCCGACGGCCAGAAGCGCGGCGTCTCGAGCGGCAGGATGCGGAAGAAGGCGTTGATGGCCTGGATCTCGCCGCCCCAGATCTTGAACGCCTCGAACGTCACCAGCGCGTTGTTCGGGCCGTAGGAATTCGTGTAGCCGAAGTTCATCCACAGCAGCACGATGCCCGCCTCTTCGTCCACGGCGGCCACGCTGGCGACGACGTTCGGGTGCAGGATGACGCGCTGGGTATACATGCCCGGGCAATTGGCGCGAGGGCACCCTTCGCCGGCGATGAAGAAGCCGTTCTCCACGCGGTAGGCGTCCTTCGCGAACGGCGTGGCGTCGGGGAAGCTGCCGATCCGCAGCCCTTCGGGATACGTCAGCGCCACCCGGATCAGATCAGCTCGCGACATCTTCTTGTCGCCCGGCACCGGGTCGTTCATCTTGCGCAACGGCTTGCCCAGCGAGTCGGGCTGGAACTTGGACGTCGGCGTCACGCGGTTGATCAGGGTTTCGATTCCCGCGATCTTCTGGTCCTCGATTCGCAGCACCACGGAATATTGCAGCTGGGCGCCCTCTTCATAGAGTTCGACATGCGACGCGGCGATGCCGCGGCGAACGTCGAGGTAGTCCTGACGGAAGCTGCCGGCGCGAGTGACCGTCTTCCAGGCGCCGTCGCCGATCGGCAGTTGCCGCGAGTCCTCCGTGAAGCGGACGTTCGGTGCGAGGGGCAGCGCCTGCGGTGTGTGTGCCACGAACGCCTCGACGTACTTCGTGATCATCCCGCGCAGGCAGTCCCTGTTGCACTCCGCCGCCTGCGCGGCGGAGCCGCCGAACAGCACGAGAGCCGCCACCGTCGCGCACCGTGTCCATGCATTCATGCAGGGAGGGTACGGCAGAAGCCTGGACTCCGTCTATTCTTCCCGGGACCGTGGCTGGCCCGTCGCTCCTCGAGGCTCTGCGTTCCCGCCGGACGATCTCGGTGTCGTTTCTGTCGTTCGCATCCGGTCTCCCGCTCGGCCTCGTCTGGTACGCGCTTCCCGACTGGATGCGCGACATCGGCGTGGACATCCGTCTCGTCGGCCTGTTGACGCTGGCGCAGGCGCCCTGGTCGTTCAAGGTCCTGTGGTCGCCGTTGATGGATCGCTACGTGCCGCCGTTCTGGGGGCGCCGGCGCGGGTGGATGGCAGTGACGCAGTTGCTGCTCGCCGTGCTGGTGCTGATGCTGGCCGGTCTCGGCGAACGGCCCGAGGCGCTCTGGATCGTCGGGGCGCTGGCCTTCGCGATTGCGATCGCGTCGGCGTCACAGGACATCGCTATCGACGCCTACGCGGTGGAGGTGCTGCACCGGGAAGAGCAGGGAGCGGCCGTCGGCGCTCGGCTCGCGTTCTACCGGGCGGCCATGCTCGTTTCGGGTGGCGTGTCGATCACGCTGGCCGCCCGCATCGGCTGGCCGGCCGTGAACGGGCTGCTGGCCATCGTGTTCGTGCTGATGCTCGCGCTGACTTGGCGGTCGCCGGAGCCGGACATTCAGCCGATTCCGCCGCCGACGCTGCGGGACGCGGTGTGGCTGCCGCTCGTGGGGATGCTGCGCCGGCCCCGTGCGCTCGAAATCCTGGCCTTCGTCCTTCTCTACAAGCTTGGCGATCAGTTGACGCAGTCGCTCACGAGACCGTTTCTCATCGACATGGGATACAGCGCCTTCGATCGCGGCGTCGCGCTGGCGACGCTCTCGGTGGTGCTCACGATCCTCGGCACCTTCATCGGGGGGCTCGTGAGCACCGTGGCGGGCCTTGGTCGCGCGCTCTGGATCTTCGGCGTCGTGCAGATCTTCTCGAACGCCGGCTACTTCGTGCTGGCCGTGCTGGATCGGCCCAACGTCGTCGTGATGTACGGTGCCACCGGCTTCGAGGTATTTGCTGCGGGGCTGGGGATGGGCGCGTTCGGCGTGCTGCTGTTACGTCTGACGGAAAAGCGGTTCTCGGCCACGCAGTACGCGCTCTTCTCCAGCCTGTTCGCCGTGCCGCGCGTCGTGGCCGGCCCCATCACGGGCCTCACCGTCAGCGCCGTGGGATGGCCGGCGTTCTTCCTGCTGACGATGGCGCTCGGGATCCCAGGGCTGGTGATGCTCGCCCGATTCGTTCCGATCGGCGTCCGCGAGCCAGACCTCGGGGATTAGTCCTTGGTCCTTCGTCGCGGACCAGGGACCTGGGACCAAGAACGGACCAAGGACCAAGAACCAAGCACCAAGGACGCGGCTACAGAAATCGAATGCCGCCCTAGTGCCGGAACTGGCTGGAGACCTCTTTCAGCTCGCTCTCCGTGCAGCTGCCTCGCTCGCCGATGATGGCCGGGTTGTTCGAGAGCCGCAGGGTGCGGGCCGGCATGACCCACGGCTTGACCAGCACCTCGGGGTCCTCGACCGTCACTTCATAGAGGATCTCGTTCCCCTTGCGGGTGAGCTTTTCGATCACGCGCATCTGGTCGGAGTGAAACCAGCCGCCGCGGCCCAGCCACGTCTCGTCGCTGAAGCCGATGGAGTCGAGGACGAGCGTGTCACCTTCCCACCGGCCCACCGTGTATCCCATGTAGGTGTACTGCAGCGCCCGCTGGGGATCGTGGGGCTTGCCGTCGAGCGCGATCATGCGGTGCTCCGCGTAGCCGCCCGCGCCGTCGACCCCCGCCCTGTAGAGCATCGTGATGTCAGTGCCGGTGTGGAAGATCCGCGCCGGCGGTCCCTGACGGGGTGTGCCGAGCGGGAGGCAGGTCATCACCGGGTCGTACTTGTTCGTCCACTGATCGAGCTCGATGATCTTGTCCCAGTGTTCGGGCTTGTAGAGCGGCTGACGCTCGTCGAGCCGCGTGGACGACATGAACGGCCAGTCCTCGCTCTGATTCGTCCACTCCATGCACTCCTTGGTCTGGAAGGGAGTGCAGCGCCGGAACATGTTGCCGCCGGAACCCTGAAGGCCGCCGCTGACGCTCTGCCACGAGCCCGTCAGATCGGGGTGGCCGTTGGCCAGCCTCGGCGTCGGCGCGTTGGGATCCGCGGGCGGGGGAGGGCCGAACTGCGCCGCCACGGGCGTGGCGAGAAGACCGAGGATCATCAGACTGCCGATGAGGCCGGTCTGAAGACCGGCGGCTACGTACGTCTTCATCGCACTCCTCACTTTCCACCAGCCTTCCGCACGCTCTCTGGCACTGGCATGACGACGTAGACCTGACCGATCTCGGTGAGCTTCGATTTCAGGTCGCGCACGACGGTCCCGTTGCGGCGCTCGACGATGGTGCCGGCGTACAGCGCCTCGATCTTGAAGAGGGGGTTGTTGAAGTCGGCGAAACCGCCGTAGACGAACTCGGTCTTGTTCGTCCCCTGCGTCACCACCACGGTTTCCGGCAGGTAATTGTTGAGGGTGGCCGTCGCGGTTGCTCCAGCGACTCCCGGGATCGGGAAGGTGAGGACGGCTTTCTCTCCCTGCCACGTCAGCGTCGTCACCGGTTTCGCGCCCGCTGCCGCCTGGCGATCGAGCAGCACCGCCGGGTTCTGACCGAAGGACTGCGAGGGCGGCACGCCGGCGGCGCCGGCGACGGCGGCTTTCACCGCGCCGTGCGGGCTGGCCCACAGACGGATCAGCCGCTCTTGGAGCGCAGCCTGCTTCGGCGTGGCCTTGCCCTTCCCGGCCACGAGCTCCGCGCCTGGAATGTCTTCGTCCCACGCGAAGTCGCCGCTCACCGTTTCAACGTTCGAGTACTTCTGGCCGTTGGCGCGCGTGCACTCGATCTGCGTACGCCAGCCTGGGACCTGGTAGTTCGCCTGCACTCGATACTTCGTCAGCGTGCACGGCTGCCCATCCACCTGGATCGTGCCGCCCTCGGCGTGATAGTCGAGCGTCTTGATCAACTCGGCCTCGGCGCCGCTGCGCAGCATCCCCATGCGCCACGTCCAGTTGAAGAGGACCGATTTCAGGTCCTTGGCTCCGGGCTCAGGCGTGAACGGCCCCGCGTCGAACGCGCCGCGACCTCGGCCCGGCGCACCGCCGCCGCCCCGGCCTTGCGGCGGACCACCCTGTGCGCCTATCTGCGCAGTCACCGTCACGAAGACGGCAAGAAACACCACTGCCGCCGTCGCGGTTCGAAACGCCATCGCGAGCCCCCTCCGAGTCAGCTAGTCGACCGAGATCTTGAATTCTTTGTCGCCCTGCTCGATGGACCTGATGAATCCGGCCGGGTTGCCGTTCTTGGCTGGAAGGATCTTGATCTTGAGAGGCTCGCCGGGCTTCATCGAGGTCTTGTTGATCCCCTGCCGCGTCAGGTTCTGCACGGAGGCCGTGGTGAGGATCCAGTCCGTCGTCGTCCCATCCGGATTCGGGACCGTGAGCTCGATGCTCACGTGCGGATTTGTGAAATGCAGCTGCTTGAGCGTGCCCACCAGGACCATCTCTTTGTTGAGGTCGTAGACACCTGCCACCGCATGATGGGCCTGAACCCCCACGCCGGTCATGAGGGCTCCGCACAAAACGACGAGGCCAGCGATTCGTGTACTCATGGGGCCGGATCGTAGCAATACCCACTCTGGGCTGCAAGGATCGAGGTCTCGGCCCGCGTAGGCTACTTGTCGAGCAGGCCGAGGCGGTAGCCGATGCCGAATTGAAGCGCGTCGGCCCGGCGTCCCTGGACCGCGCGAATCGAGATCGTGGTCCAGTAGCGATCGTTGAGGTGGTATCGCCATCCAAACCGCTCATAGAGCCGCGGCTTGGTGTCGTCGAAGCCGCGCGCCACGTTCTGCCCAACTTGCACGAAGGGGCCGAACCGCCCGACGACGTGCTCGTACCCGCCATACAGGCCGAGCGCCCAGCGCTCGCCGGCGGTCGCGCGCCATCGGGTATCGAGACCCTCGATCCTCGCGCCGGTGGCGCCGTCGTAGGCGGCGTCGGCGCCGAACGCCAGCTTGCCGAATCGATAGAAATGACGCTGCAGCGCCGCGGTGCCGCTGAGGGACCAGTAGTTGTCGCGGGTGAGCGGGTCCCGCCGTTCGATGACGTTCTTCATTCCACTCGTGGCGCCAGCAAGGACTTCCCATCGCGGACGAAATGGCGGCGCCTGGGTCACCCGGCGTGTGACGCCGGTTGGAGCCAGGTTGTACTGGACGTTGATCTTCGGGCCGAGGACGTTGATGCCGCGATTGGGCTGCACCATGCCGCCGTTGGATCGATGGGTGTAGTCGACACCCGAAAACACCGTGATCCGTGGACTCGACGCGTAGCGCACGAAGAAGCCCCAGTTGATTCGGGCGTTGAGGTCGGATCCCAGGCTGGTCTCTTGCGCCGCGGCGGTGTCGATCGTTTCCTTCCAGTGCCACGACACCCCCATGCCGAAGTCGGTCGTGAGAGCGAGCCGATCGCTGAGATGCGCAAACGGCCACGAGAAGAACGTGTACGCCTCCACGGGGCGCGCGTGCCTGACCCCGTTGCTGAACCCGGCCACTGAAAACCCGAATCCATAGGACGGCACTCCGTACAGCTGATGCCACGGCTGCTGGCCATCGGTCTGGCGGCCGATCTCGACGGTCAGGTTCTGGCCCCAGTGAATCGCATCGCCGGGGCGATCGGGGGTTGCCGGGAACGGGTTTTGAGGAAGGATGTAGCCTGCGCTCGCGCCGGTCCGCACGAACCATGAACTGCCGTCCACGCTCTGCGCGGAGCCGGTGGCAGCCGCTGCCAGCACGCCGATCAAGACCGAACCGATCGTGCGCCACCAGGTGGAGCGGACCACGCGCCGGTCGGGTGCAAGCTATGAGCCGGCACGGCGCAGTGGAAAAAGAGGCGCGAAAACGCGGAAAACCGCGATCACGCGACGACGGATACGGTCGCGGATCTCGACAGGCCGTGAGGGACGCGAGAGATTGTCAGTGCGGACGAAAGCTGATCTTGATTCCGAACGACGCGTCGGGTTCGGTATTCCACCGCACACGAAATGGCAGATTCATGTTCTCGCGCACGTAGAGCTGTGAGACGACGGATCCGAAGCGGTGTCCGGCTCCGATGGTGATGCTGCCGTAGCCCCGGTCGAACGCCGTTGTACCGGTCGGCAGATACGGTGTGGTGTTGCCATCGAGCTGCATGCTGAGAGAGCTGCCTCGGGACAGCCTGAGCTCCGGCCCGATCGAGAACCCGACCGTAGTTCGCTTGAGCGGCAGGTTCCAGCCGCTCGTGCGATCCAGAGCGACCGTGGCACGGACATCACCGTGAACGGCTGCCCAGCTCAACACCTTGCTGTCGAAGCCGACACCCACGCCGACGAAGTGCCCTTCGGCAAACTGCGATTTCCCGGAGATGTTCATGCCGACGCGGGCGGCGAGGCGCGTCCCGCGTGAGCCCGGCGGCGCATCGAGCAGGAGCGCCTTGGCCACCACGGAGACGTCGCCGATGCCGGCGGTGCCTCCCGGCGCGGCGTAGACAGCCCGGCCATTCCGGGTGACGAACGCCCCGAGCGGCAGCGGCGTGCCCAACGTTCGCAGTTCGTTCTTGGCCGACGGCACGCCGCTTACCGAGAGCGACAGGCTCTCGAAGCTGGCAATCACTCCGTTGAGGAAACCGCCATCGCGCTCGCTGAACTGCACCTGCGCGCCGAGCTCGAATCGTGGACCGTGCGCTGCCTTGAAGCCGCGGCGGAAGTCGAGCGCCGCGGTGTGCGATTCGTACCGCTGCGTGATCAGATAGTCGGCGTTCTGCTCGCGGTAAAAGTAGTTCGCCGCCACCAGGTGGACGGCAATCCGGCTCGTGCCCGGGTCCGCGACGGTCGCCCCTTCACCTGCCAACGCGTAGCCGCGGCCGCCTCCGGTTTGATCAGCGGGAAGCTCACCAATGGGCTGCCATGGGCCGTTGACTGGACCCGAACGGCCGGGATCCTGTTGAGCCATCACGCGCTGGACAGGCGCGAGTACAGCGAGACAGAGACACGCGACTACCGGGAACCGCAACGGCGACGCCTGGGGATGAAAGTCCTGAAGGAGCTCAACAGATGTTCATTATCGGCCCGAGAGCTCTTCCTTGCAGCCCGGGATTCCCCCGAGGCGGGGGTTCGTGCGCGCTTGACATTAGTTAGATGTTTGGCTAAATATCAAAACGTGAACACGGTGTTCAAGGCGCTTTCGGATCCAACCCGCCGGCGCGTGCTGCAGCTGCTGCGCGAGCGGCCCATGTCGGCGGGCGAATTGTCGGATCACTTCCCGGTGTCGAAGCCGACCATGTCGGCGCATTTCGCCGTGCTGCAGCAAGCCGGGCTCATCGACGCGGAAAAATCCGGCCGGACCATCGTCTACCGGCTGGTGATGTCGGTCCTCGAGGAGGCGCTGCTTGGCTTTGCCCAGACGTTCGGGTGGGGTCCGGATTCGGGGCGGAGCAGTCGCGTCACCAACCGGAGGGCGGCCAGACGCCCAGTGAAAGGAGAAGCCTGACGTGGTTCCCAACTCAATGATGTTCAGGGCCGCATCGGCACTCACGGCCATCGGCGTCGCGCTGGTGCTGGCCAACTGGTACGCAAAGCCACAACAGGCGCTGGCGTGGACGGCGCCCCTGGCGATGTTCGCCGTCATGGCTGCCGCGCTGTGGGTGTCGCGGCTCATCCTTCGTCGCTCGACGGGGAATGCGACGGCACGTCGCAGTCTCGACTACATCACGACGGCCGTCGTGTTCGCCGCGCTCATGATGGGGATCCCGTTGGCGATGACACTGGCCCGCTCGTACGGCGTCGTGGACGACGTCGACCTCGGCCGCCGCTCGACCGGAGTCCTCATCGGCGTGTTCCTCGCGATGCTCGGGAACGTCATGCCGAAGCATCTCCCTCCGTTGGCGTCGATGGGATGCGACGGCGCACGGGCACAGGCGTTTCAGCGGCTTGCCGGCTGGACGTGGGTGCTTTGCGGCCTTGGGTCGGCGATCGGCTGGCTCGCGCTGTCGATGGACTCGGCGGAGACTGCGACCATGGTGCTCGTGGTGACGGCCATGGCCGTGACCATTGTGCAGCTCCTGCGCCTCCGCCGGCCGCGCAAGGACCAGCCGGCCCCCGGACTGAATTAGAGGCGGGCCGAATTCGCCGGCGCCGTCGTTGTACGATGCCCGCATGCGGCGGATGCGGGCATCGGCTCGGCGGATCCGGTTCGCACTGGCCTTGACGCTGGCGCTGGGACTGGCCGTCATGACTGGCGCGGCGCAGCGGCCCAACATCCTGACCAACGGACGGAACCTTCAGATCCCGATCAACCACGGACTCCCCGACACGCCGCTCGACTTCACGTACTGCCGCCTGCGGTACGAGAACATCCGCCGCGCGAGAAAGTCGGGTTGGGGCGACGACTATCCGCAAGCCGACTACAACTTCATGGTGCGTCTGTCCGAGCTGACCAAGACGAAGATCAGCCGGTGGGGCGATGGGGATCCCGGCTTTGCGAACGTCACCGCCATGGACCCCGATCTCTTCCAGTGTCCGTACTTGCGCATGCAGAATGCGGCCAACTACGACTTCACGCCGGAAGAGACCGTCCGCATGCACGACTACCTGCTGAAGGGCGGCTTTCTCTGGATCGACGACAACTGGGATCCGGACTTCGAGTACATCCGTCCGAATCTCATGCGAATCCTGCCTGGGGCGCGCATCGTCGACCTGCCGGTCGACCACCCGCTGTTCTCGACGCTCTATCGGATCGACACGCTGCCGCAGATCCCGTCGATGGGCTCGTGGCTCCGAGGACGGCAGGATGGTGAGTTCGGGCCTTCGACCGTCCACTACTACGGTGTGTTCGACGACCACGAGCGGCTCGTCGCGCTCGTCAGCATGAACTCGGACGTCTCAGACAGCTGGGAGCGGGAAGGCGACAACCCGGACTACTTCCACACCTACGGTGGGAAGGGCTATGCGCTGGGTGTGAACGTCGCCGTCTACGTCATGACCCACTGAGGACGATCGTCAGCGACCTTTGAGGGCGTCTCGCAGCGCGCCGGCGAGCGACCCCAGCGACGTCGAGGGCGTGGCGTCCTGCCTGGCCGCGTAGTCGCGCAACTCCGCTTGCTCTCGCTGCTGCGCCACGGCCTTCTTGCTGAGGCGTATGCGGCGGCCGCTGGCATCAGCCTCGATTACGGCCACCTCCACCTCGCTCCCGACGGGAAACGCCTTCACCACGTCCGCATCGCGATCCAGGCCGGTTTCGGAGAGTGGCATGAGACCGGTTCGCCCTGGCGACAGGAACACGAACACCCCGAACTTTTCGTGACGCTCCACTTTCCCGGTCACGATAGTGCCAGTCGCGAATGTGTCCTGTGGTGTCGTCGGAGCAGCGGTCCGTGAGGCCCCTTCCTCGACGAGCGCGATGCCGATGCGCTTCTGCGCGGGGTCGATACTCAGAATCTCGAACGTCCCGGTGGTGCCGACGGGAACCGACTTGGCCCAGTCACCGGTCCGACCGGTTGGAGGGAACGTGGACGCGTGCGCCAGCCCCTCGATGCCAGGCTCCAGCTCCACGAAGGCGCCGAACTCCGCCAGGCGAGTCACGCGGCCGCTCCGCACCTGGCCGACCGCGTAGGTCGTGCCGACCTGGCCCCACGGGTCGTCCTGCAGCTGCTTCAGCCCGAGCGAAATCTTCCCCGTGCCCTCATCCACCCGCAGCACCTTCACCGTGATCTGGTCGCCGCTCGCGACCATCTCGCCGGGCGTGGTGGCGCGCGACCAGCTCATTTCGGAGACGTGAAGGAGGCCTTGAATGCCGCCGCCCAGGTCGACGAAGGCGCCGAAGTCGCGCACCGACACCACGCGGCCCGGCAGCACCGCGCCGGGAACGATCGACTTGCGGACGGCCTCGGCATTCGCCTGCTGTTCTTCTTCGAGCAGCTTCCGCCGCGAGACGACGATGGACTTCCCGCCGTCCTTGTACTCGAGGATCCGGAAGGTATAGGTCTTGCCTACATGCACCGCGGGGTCGGCGGTGCGGGCGATGTCGATCTGCGAGAGGGGACAAAAGGCACGCTCGCGCGCGATGCGCACCTCGTAACCGCCCTTGTTGGCACCCTCGACCTTGCCTTCAACGGCGAGCCCGGCCTCGAAGGCGTTCTCGAGCTCGCGTTGCGACGCGACATTGCGCACGCCCTTGCGCGACAACGTGACGCCGCCACTGGTCGAGACGACGACGGCGTGAATGCGATCGCCGATCTTTACCTCGAGGTGGCCGTCGGCGTCCTTGAGCTCGGCAAGGTCGATCTGCGCCTCGCTCTTGCCTCCGACGCTGACGAAGGCCACGTCCGAACCGAACGCGACGACGGTTCCCTCGATGGTCTGCCCCCGCTCGAGTCGACGCGCTTTGAGGGACGCCTCGAACATCGTTGCGAAATCTTCTTCCTGCTCGCTCACTGCCGCTCCATCAGACCTTATACTCCGGGGACGCTGAGGGGACAACGATGACAAGAGTGACTCATGCGGTACTCGTCGCCACCCTGCTGACGCTGCCGGTGCTCGTCGAGCGCGCCTCCGCGCACCACGGCGCCGGCCGCTACGACATGAGGCAGAACGTGGAGCTCGTGGGCAAGTTGACACGGCTCGACTTCGTCAACCCGCATTCGTACGTCTATTTCGATGTCGTCGGCGCCGACGGCAAGGTCCTCGCGATGAAATGCGAGATGCGGTCGGCCACGGTGCTCCGGCGCTCGGGCTGGTCGCCGGAAATGTTCAAGCCGGGCGCGGCCATCAAGGTTGCGGGCCACCCGCATCGCGACGATCCGACGGCGTGCACGGTGGAGACGTTGACGCTTGGCGACAAGCCGACGCTCGAGCGCTATCAGCAGCTGAGCGACGCGAAATCCGGCAATCGCACGAAACGGTCTTTCCGGCGACTGCCGAACGGCAAACCGGACCTCGCTGGCGAGTGGGCGCAGGAGCAGCATGTCCTGGCAGCGCCACCCGGCGGGCGCATGGGGCTCGTGCCGATCAGTCAGGCCGAAGCGGTCAGGGCTGGCAAGGTGCCGCCACGCGGGCCGGCCGGCTGGTTCCCGCCGCCCGTCGGGTTGACTGCGGCTGGAAAGGCAGCACAAGCGGCGCTCGGCAAACGGACGACAGCGGAGAACCCGCGGCTCTCCTGCCAGGTTACGAGCATCCTGTTCGACTGGGTGTTCGACGGCGCGATCGGCCGCATCACGCAGAGCACGAACACCATCAAGATGGAGTATGGCGTTGGCCTGACCCGGACCATACACATGGACATGACCACGCACCCGGCCAAGATCACCCCGAGCCGCGGCGGTCATTCGATCGGCCGCTGGGACGGCGATACGCTCGTCGTCGACACGGTCGGCTTCGCGCCCGGCAGCCTGGCAGGCAACCTCCCTCACAGCGACAAACTGCACGTCGTCGAGCGCTTCACGCTGAATCCCACGACGCTCGAGCTCACACGCGGCATCGTCGCTGAAGATCCCGAGTACTTCGTGGACAAGTACGTGGATTCGGACAGCGTCCTGCCGGCGGATGCGCCGTTCAAAGTCGAGGCCTGCAAGGAGCTCGCGCCGGAGTATCAGCAGA
>Ga0207648_10003701_pt1 | contig 16008 bp, 15 predicted proteins | sample KBSMisM32_FD_184310 | JGI IMG/M metagenome (GOLD analysis project Ga0207648, IMG submission 184310) | Miscanthus rhizosphere microbial communities from Kellogg Biological Station, Michigan, USA - KBS Miscanthus M3-2 (SPAdes) (version 2) | ecosystem: Host-associated > Plants > Roots >...
GCGGATCCGCAGTGCTGGGGCGCGCGCCAGCACAGCGCCGGTCGCGGCGAGCGTGAGCGTGACGTCGACGATCGACACCTTGCGGCCCGGTCGACTGACGGTGGCCTCGACGGCGAGCGGCTGCAGCGGAACAGGGCGCTCGATGTCGACGGTGAGGCGCGCCACGAACCAGTCGACGCCGTCGTCCGGCACCTCTTCGACCGCGTGTGCGATCAGCGCGGCGACGGGCCCGCCGTGCAAGGAGGTGGGACTCCACGGGCCGCGGGCGTACTCGGTCGCCAGGACGAGGCCGTCGTCGACCCGCTCGAACAGCGATTTGCCGGTCTCGTTCGCACCCCACACGGCGGGGGAGTGTATTTGGGCAGGTTGAAGGGGGTCTCGCCAATAACCTGTGACATGTGATCCATCCATCGACGAAGGTCGGCTTCCTGGGGCCGCTCGGCACCTTCACCGAACAGGCGTTGAAGTCGCAGCCCGACCTCGCCGACACCGAGCACGTGCTGTACCGCACGATGCCCGACGTGCTCGATGCTGTGGAGGCCGGCGAAGTCGATTTCGGGTTCGTCGCGATCGAGAACTCCATCGAAGGGATGGTCAACCTCACGCAGGACGAGTTGGCGTTCAGCCACGAGCTGCTGATCCAGCGCGAGGTCGTGCTCGACATCGAGCACTGCCTGTTGGCCAAGCCGGGTACTGCGTTGGCGGATGTCAAGACCGTGCTGTCCATCCCGGTGGCGACCGCGCAGTGCCACGCCTTCGTCCGTGCCCACCTGCCACAGGCCGAGCTCCACGCCGCCAACTCGACTGCCGAAGCGGCGCACATCGTGGCCGAGGAGGCCGGCAACACATCGGCCGCGATCGCTCCTCACATCGCCGGCGACGTGTACGGCCTCGCCGTGCTCGCCCAGGACATCGCCGATCATCCCGGCAATCAGACGCGGTTCGTTCTCGTCGCCCGGTCCGGCGTGCCGCCCCGCACCGGCCACGATCGCACGGGTCTCGTGATCTACCAACGCGCCGACGAGCCGGGCAGCCTGATCTCGATCCTGCAGGAGTTCGCAGCGCGCCGCATCAACCTGTCGAACCTGTTGTCCCGCCCGACCAAGGACGGCGGGCTCGGCGATTACTGCTTCGTCGTCTACGCCGACGGCCACATCGCCGACGAGCTGGTGGCCGACGCGGTGCGTTCACTCCGCGCCAAGCAGGGCAAGGTCAAGTTCCTCGGCTCGTACCCCGCATCGGGCGAGCACGCCCACACTGCCCGCGAGCACGCCGACGCCCGATGGCGCGAAGCCGACGACTGGGTCAACTCCCTCCGCCGCCAGATCCAATAACCCGTACGAGTGTTTCCGTCCAACCCCGGGCGCGCGTCAAACACTCCGACGGGCCAGGCGTGGGTAGCCTCGGACCCGGAACGGTGGCAGAGCGGACAAATGCACCCGCCTTGAAAGCGGGAGGCTCACAAGGCCCGGGGGTTCGAATCCCTCCCGTTCCGCCAGGTTGATCAGGTTCATGACCGCCACGTTGGGACCTTTGTCCCATGGCGTAGGGCCACCAGCCACTAAGCGATTACCGACCTGCGGACGACGATGGCCCGCATGGATCGTGCAGAGAGATCATTCCTTGGTTGGTTCGCTTTGGTGTTCGCCGTTGCGGCGTTGTTCCTGGCGATGTTCGGGTTACGTGGGGAATCTTCGGCTGGTGCCGCTGGATCGTCGTCGTCAGCGGCGACGGTCGTCGAGGTGTCGTTGAGCGAGTTCGCCATCACTCCGCAGATGATCACGCTGCCGGCCGAAGGCGGCACGTTGAAGATCACCAACAAGGGCAGTGCCGTCCACAACTTCAGTGTCCCGGAACTCGGTGTGAAGACCGGCGACATCCAACCCGGCGCAACTGCCGAGGCGAAGATCGGTCAAGTCGCCGCCGGGATGTACTCGGCGTTGTGCGAGATCGCCGGACACGCTGCAAGCGGCATGACGGCTTCGGTGATGATCGGTGGTGCGGCCGGCGGTAGCGGCAGTGACAGCGCGGCTGGCGCACCGACGACCACGATGTCGTGGCAAGCGATGGACAAGGCAATGGCCGACGTCGCCGCACAGTTCCCGGCGAAGACCGCTGGACACGGTGGCGACCGAATGGAGCCGAAGATTCTCGCCGACGGGACGAAGGAGTTCGACCTCGAGGCCAAGGTCGTCAAGTGGGAGGTGTCGCCGGGCAAGCTGGTCGACGCATGGACCTACAACGGAGTCGTCCCGGCACCCGAGATCCACGTCAACGATGGTGACAAGGTGCGCATCGTCCTGAAGAACAGCCTGCCGGAGTCGACGTCGCTCCACCTGCACGGCATCCAGGTGCCGAACGCGATGGACGGGGTTGACCCGTACACGCAGCCGCCGATCACTCCCGGCCAGAGCTTCACCTACGAATTCGTCGCCAAGGGACCTGCAGTGGGCATCTACCACTCGCACCACGACGCTCAGGTGCAAGTACCCAACGGTCTCTTCGGTGCGTTCACGATCGGCGACATGCCGATTCCGCAGGAACTGATCGACAAGGGCTACACCCAGGTCGACAAGTCGATGAACATGGTGCTGAACGACGCAGGCACGATCGGGCTCAGCCTCAACGGCAAGAGCTTCCCGGGCACGGAGCCGACGACCCTGGGTGTCGGTCAGGTGCTCGAGGTCAACTACCTCAACGAGGGTTTGCAGGCGCACCCCATGCACCTGCACCAGCCGGTCGGGTGGATCATCGCCAAGGACGGCGTGCCGCTCGATCACCCACTTCCCGGCGACACGATCAACATCGCCCCGGGCGAGCGGTACACGGTGCTCTACAAGGCCGTGGAGCCCGGTGTATGGGCCTGGCACTGCCACATCCTGAACCACGCCGAGGGTCCCACCGGGATGTTCGGAATGGTGACAGCGCTCATCGTCAAGTAGGCGGGCACGCCCCACCCGAGTGTTTCCGGCCCACCCCCCGGCGGCACGGAAACACTCGGATGCGGGCCTTCGGGACGCAAACACTCGGACTGGTACTTGGTGCGAGCCCGGGAAGCGAGGGGTCCGGATGCCCAATAGACTCGGCGGCGGATGACGGATCAGGCATCGTTCGAATCCAGCGTCGTGGCCCGAATTCTGCGCCGCGCCGGCGACATCGAGCACGACCGCGACGCGGAGAACGATCCACGGATCATTGCCGAGGCATCGCTGATCGCCGCTGCAGAAGAAGTCGGCATGTCCGTCGACGCGGTGCGTCACTCGATTGCCGTCGAACGACTCGGACCGTTGCCCGAGACCCGTCGTGGCGACCGACTCGTCGGGCCCGCCCGCGTCCACGTCGACGCCGAGCTCCCAGCGAAGGCGAACGAAGCGTTGGCCAGAGTCGACTCGTGGCTGGTCGACGGCCACCACCTCCGACGTGACGTGCTGCAGTCAGGACACGGCGAGTGGAGCAAGCGCTCCGGAGTCGTCGGCGTCACCGTGCGGACCATTCGCGGCGCGACCGGCGAGGGCAAGCTCGGCGACTCACAACGGATCGACGCGACGGCGCGCGAGACCGGCAGCGGTTCGTCCGTCGTGCGCGTCACCGTCGACCGAACGACTCATCGACGAATCGCGGGTGGCGGTGCGTCGGTCGCCGCTGCCGGCGGGGTGGCCGGCGTCGTGTTGGCAGTCGTCGCCGCGCCGCCTATCGCCCTCGTGGCACTGCCGATCTCGATGCTCGTGGGCGCGGCCATGACGTCGGCGGGCCGCCGGCAGGCACGTGAGACCGAACGCGAAATCCAGCGGATGCTCAACGCCGTCACGGCCGGCGCCGGGCCGACCAGGCTCAGCGTGGATGTCGTGCGTCGGGTCACCGGCAGAGCGACGGCAGCGGGTTCGAAGGCCCTTCTCGCCCCTCAGCGCGACGACGCGGCGTTGGCGCGGTCGCGGGTGAGACGGGCGTAGTCGGCGTCGATTTCGTAGCCGACCCACGTTCGGTCCGCTTCGACCGCGGCGACGGCGGTCGAGCCGGATCCGATGAAGGGGTCGAGCACCAGATCGCCGCGGTAGGTGTACAGCTCGATGAGGCGACGCGGCAGCTCGACCGGGAACGGAGCCGGATGGCCGACACGCCGCGCCGACTCACTCGGTATCTCCCAGATCGACAGCGTGTCGCGCAGGAACTCGTCTCGACCGATCGTGTTGTCACCACGAAACGGCCGGTCCATGCGGCCTTTGGAGAACACCAGCACGTACTCGTGGACGTCGCGCAGCACCGGGTTGGCGGCCGACCGCCACGAGCCGAACGCGCACGATCCGCTGGCACCGGCGGCCTTTCGCCAGATGATCTCGCCGCGCATGTGGAATCCGATGTCGATCATGATCCCGGTGACGTGATGTGACAGCGGCACGTACGGTTTGCGGCCGAGGTTGGCGACGTTGATCGCCGCGCGACCGCCCGGTTGCAGCACACGATGGGTCTCCCGGAGAACACGAGCGAGGAGATCGAGGAACTCGTCGTAGCTGGCGTTCGTGTCGTAGTCCTTGCCGACGTGGTACGGAGGTGACGTGACCATCAATGCCACGGAATCGTCGGGGAGCTCCTTCATGTCCTCGGCGGTGTGCTCGAACACCCGGTTGACGACGCCCGGTGGTACCGCATTGATCGCGGAGTCGGTCGTGAACTGCGCATCGCTGAGCGAGCGGGCGTAGAACGCCGAAGAGTCGTGGCCCTCACGGCGTGACGCGCCGAAGGAAGTGGTCGATGTCGGCACCCGCGCCATCAGCTGCTGCCCGAGCCGACCATATGCGTTCGAGCCTAGGCGGGATCCGGCGTTCGAGCACGTGATGCGCCTCGTTTAGGGTGAGCTCGTGACCGACGAACTTCCCACGACCATGCGTCAACTCCGTTCACTCGTCACCGCCGACGGCACGCTGGAACTGTCGCTGGCCCAGGTCGACGTTCCCCAGCCTCAACCTCATGAGGTGCTGGTGCGGATCGAGGCGGCGCCGATCAATCCGTCTGATCTGGGGTTGCTGATCGCGACCGCGGATCTCGACACCGCGACGAGCAGCGGGACTCCCGACAATCCGGTGGTGACGGCGACGATTCCGCCGCAAACCATGCGCGGGCTCGCCGGTCGCACCGGTCAATCGATGCCGGTCGGCAACGAGGGCTCAGGTGTGGTCGTCGCCGCCGGTTCCGACCCGGAGGCACAGGCGCTGATGGGCAAGCTGGTCGCCATCATCGGCGGCGCCACGTATGGCGAGTATCGAACTGTCGCAGCCGGATTCGCGTTGGAGATGCCAGACGGCACGGAGCCGGCGCAGGCCGCCTCGTGCTTCGTCAACCCGCTGACCGCGCTCGGCATGGTCGAGACGATGCGAATGGAGGGCCACACCGCGCTGGTGCACACCGCGGCCGCGTCGAACCTCGGGCAGATGCTGCAGAAGATCTGTCTCGAAGATGGCGTGCCGCTCGTCAACATCGTCCGCAAACCCGAGCAGGAGGAATTGCTGCGCGGCATCGGCGCGACTCACGTGTGCAACATGTCGCTGCCCACGTTCATGGACGACCTCACCGCGGCGCTCATCGACACCGGCGCGACCCTGGCGTTCGACGCGATCGGTGGCGGCAAGCAGGTCGGCCAGATCCTGGCCTGCATGGAGGCAGCGGCGAATGCCTCGGCCGCCGAGTACAGCCGTTACGGCTCGACCGTGCACAAACAGGTCTACATCTACGGGGGCCTCGACCGCAGCCCGACCGAGTTGGTACGCAACTTCGGGATGGCCTGGGGCATCGGTGGATGGCTGCTGACACCGTTCCTCGGCAAGATCGGCCTCGAGGGCATCGTCCGCCTGCGCTCGAGAGTCGTGGCCGAACTGACGACCACCTTCGCCAGTCACTACACCGACGAGGTGTCGTTGGCCGGCGCGCTCGATCTCGACGCGTTGAAGACCTACGCGCGACAGGCGACGGGCCAGAAGTTCCTCATCCGCCCGACGCTCTGAGCAACGTCACGCCATCCTGGCGTAGAGATCACGAAGCAAGGCGACCTCGGCGAGGTGATGGATCAGCTCCCGGTTCGTCCAGCGGATGATGCCGATGAACGGGATCTCCGGGTCGAGCCCGTACGGATACTGGCCGAAGCCGGGCATGTCGAGTTGCTCGGGCGTCAACGTCTCGAGCGACTCCGCCCACCGATCGACCCATCGCCAGAGTGCGTCCATCGCCAGGTCGGGGTTGGGGGTGAACTCGACGAGCAGCTTCGGCTCGATGCGGCGCTCGCCGAAGGTCCACTCCCAGCGGCCGGCGAAGCCACTGGTGAGATGGCCGATCCGCCAGGCGATGGTCGTCAGTGGTCCCGCGGCGAATGGGTCGATCGATCGATCGAGATCGAGGACCCATTCGCCGGGGCCGAACGCATCCGGTGTGGCCGCCTCTTCGCGGGGACGGACGGACCACATACCGTCGACGGGCTCCCAGAGGAACTCACCGGCGGTGATGCCCTCCAACCGACCGGCCGACAGTTCTTTGGAGTCGACAAGTTGGTCGATGAGCACACCGAGGCGAGTAGTGCGAATCTCCACGGAGCGACCTTAGGTGGCAGGGACAGGGCGGAATCAGGCTTCGACAACCTTCTTCAACCCTTTCAATGTGTTGGACCAGTTCTTCTCGTACTCGCCGCGGCTCTTGCGGTCGGCGTCGGTGACTTTCCCGTTGAGATTGGACTGTTCCAGCGTCACCTTGGTGCCGCCGCCCGTCGCATCGTCGAGGGCGACGTGCACGACGTGGTAGTTCTCGGGCGTGTCCTCGGCTCCGCTGAGCGGGCTCCAATGGGAGTACGCGAGCTCCTTCTCGGGCTTGAACTCGAGAATCTCTCCCTTGTCCTGGAACGGCTTGTCCTTCCAGACGCCGGAGAAGGTGATGGGATGCCCGACCTCCCAGTCGGTGTTGACGGTCGCGCCCATGAAGTACTGGCTGACCATCTTCGGATCGGTGAGGGCTTTCCACACTTCTTCACGAGGCCTGTCGACAACGATCGAGGAGCTTGCAGTGACTGCAGACATGGTGGACCTCCTTCGTAGCGGTGCGCGGAAGGTACCCGTCTGCGGAAATCGCCAAACCGTGCGAAACCCCTGAACACGACGCCCGGAACGTGACAGGCTTCCGCCGTGAACATCACGGAACTGTCGGCCGCGCAGTTGTCGGAAGCGATTCACGCTCGCCAGGTGTCGTGTCGGGAGGTGATGGCCGCCTATCTCGATCACATCGACGTGTGCAATCCGGCGGTCAACGCGATCGTCAGCCGCCGCGACCGCGACGAGATCATGGTCGAGGCGGCGGTGTGCGACGAGGAGATCGCCCACGGCCTCTCCCGCGGCTGGATGCACGGCATCCCACAGGCGATCAAGGATCTCGCGGAAGCCAAAGGGCTGCCGATGACGATGGGCTCGCCGTTGTTCGAACACTTCGTGCCGGACGAGGATTGTCTGATGGTGGCGCGCATGAAGGCCGCCGGATGTGTCGTGATCGGCAAGACCAACGTGCCCGAGTTCGGCCTCGGCTCGCACAGCTTCAACGAGGTGTTCGGCGTGACCCGAAATCCGATCGATCTCGATCGAACCGCCGGTGGCAGTAGCGGAGGCGCGGCGGTCGCGCTGGCCACTCAGATGCTCCCCGTGGCGGACGGCAGCGATTACATGGGATCGCTGCGCAACCCGGCCGCATGGAACAACATCTTCGGGTTCCGACCAAGTCAGGGTCGCGTGCCGGCGACGCCCGAGCGCGACAGCTTCCTCGGCCGCATGAGCACCGAGGGTCCGATGGCTCGGAGCGTTCTCGATCTCGCTCTGCTGCTCGGCACGCAGGCCGGCTATGACCGTGGGTCGCCCTCGTCGCTGTCGGGTCGTCTCGAGGAGTTCGCGACGGTCGCCCTGACGCGCGTCGCGTTGGACGGCGATCCGATCGGTGTGCGTGTCGGATGGCTCGGCGACCTCGACGGCCACCTGGCCTTCGAGCCGGGCATCCTCGACGTGTGCAACGAAGGTCTGCAGCGCTTGGCAGCACTCGGTTGCGACGTCCACCCGACGATGTTCGACATGTCGCCGGAGCGGGTGTGGGACGCGTGGGTCGTGTGGCGTCACGTGTTGGTGTCGGCCAGCCTGCGCCCGCTGCTCGCCAATCCCGCCAATCGGGAGCGCATCAAGCCGGAGGCCTTGTGGGAGTTCGACAACGGTGAGCTCGTCACCGGGCCGCAACTGACCGAAGCGTCGTTGGAACGGACGGTCTTCTACCAGAGGTTCACGGATCTGTTCGACCGCTTCGACGTCCTCGCGCTGCCGACCGCCCAGGTCTGGCCGTTCGAAGTGACCGAGCGGTGGCCGCATCACATCGGAGATCGTGAGATGGACACGTACCACCGATGGATGGAAGTGACAGCGTACGCGACGTTCGCCGGCCTGCCGGCAATCAGCGTGCCGGTGGGCTTCGACGATCGTGGGCTGCCGATGGGCATGCAGTTGATCGGGCGCCCGCGTGGTGATGTCGAGCTCCTTCGGCTGGCCCACGCGTACGACCTGACGCTGGAGAGGTGATCGATGGATCCCGACGTCCGTGATCTCATCGACCGTTTGGGCATGACACCGTTGCCCGTCGAAGGCACGTTCATCGTCAGCACCTATCGCAGCGAGGAGAACACCATCTCCGCCCTCTTCGCGACACACCCCGATCGCGAGGCCGACATACGCCGACTGGGCATCCCCGACGATCACTCGACGGAGATGCCCAGCGGCTTCGCCACTTGACGGTTGTGGCTTACTGCGTGGCGATGGAACCCAGCACGTCGAGCCGCGCCGCACGGCGGGCCGGCAGGATTGCGGCGCCGACGCCGGCGATTGCGGCGATGACGCCGACCACGGCCAGCGAACCGGTCGGCACCACGAAGGCGTCGAATCCCTTGTCGGCCAGGGCGTGGATCATGCTCCATCCGAAGAAGAGCCCGACGGTCAGGCCCAGCACGGTGCCGAACAGGGCGATGATCATCGACTCCCACCGAACCGTCGACCGCAACTGGGCGCGGGTCATGCCGACCGCACGCAACAGTCCCAATTCCCTGGTGCGCTCGAAGGTCGACAGCGCCAAGGTGTTGGAGATTCCGATCAGGGCGATGACGATGGCCAAGCCGAGCAGTGCGTAGATCAGGTTCAGCAACGTGTCGATGTCGCCGGCCTTCGCCGCCTTGAACTCGGCACGATCCTGCACCTCGACGTTCGGGTACTTCGCCGCAGCCTTGTCGAGGATGGAGCGAGCCGTCGCCGTGTCGACCCCGTCGGCGGTCTGCACGTAGACCTTGGCGTCGAGCTGGTCGATGCCGAACGAGTTGGGGACGGCATGATCGACGAACGCCGATCCCATCCATGTGCTGTCGCCGTAGATCGCTTCGACGGTCAGTGTCGTGGCTCCCTCCGCGAACGTGACCGGCACCGGCGAGCCCATCTTCAGGCCGTGCTCGGTGGCGAACCCGTCTTCGACGGCGATGCCGTGCGCGTCCATCGTTGCGACGTCGCCCTGCTGTGGCTCGATGTCGAAGACCGATGTCAGCGAGGCAGCGTCGAAGCTGTTGAGCTCGGTGATCGCTCCGTCGACCGAGGCGGTGGCATCCCGTGAGGACGTGACCGCGGTGAACTCGGGTCGGTGGGCAAGATCGGCGGTCAGCTGGTGGCTCACGCCGCCGATCCCGCTCGTGCCGGTGTCGAGCACGAAGTTGCCGTGGAAGTCGCGGTCGACCGCACCGTTGATCGAGGCCTTTGCCGATGCGGCGAACGTCATGATGAAGCCGACGAGGGCGACGCCGATCATCAAGGCCGCAGCCGTCGATGCGGTGCGCTTCGGTGTGCGGATGGCGTTCTCGCGACCGAGTGCACCACTGACGCCACCGAAGCGGGCCATCGGCCAGCCGATCACTCGGGCGACCGGACGAGCCAGCACTGGTGCCAGGACCGCGACGGCGATGAAGATCACTGCCGCACCGAGACCGACGAGTGCGATCGTGCCGCCACTGAGGCCTGCTGCCATCGAACCGACGCCCGCCGCCAGGATCGCACTGCCGACCACGACCCTGCGTCGCGACGTGGCGGCGCGGTCGATGGCGACGGCGCGCATCGCCGCGACCGGGGGGATGTGCCCGGCGCGTCGCGCCGGGATCAGTGCCGATGCCACGGTGATGATCGTGCCCACCAGCAGGCAGGTGACGACCGTTCCGAGCTTGACGACCACCGAACCGGCAGGGACGTCGAGTCCGAACGCGGACAGCAGTGCCTTGAGCAGGCCGGCAACGCCGACGCCGGCCAGAACGCCCGCCCCCGACGAGATCAGTCCGACGGTTGCCGCTTCGACCAGCACCGACCGCGTGACCTGTCGGTTGCTCGCGCCGAGGGCGCGGAGCAGGGCCATCTCCTGTTGCCGCTGCGCAACGATGATCGAGAAGGTGTTGAAGATGATGAAGGCGCCGACGAACAGGGCGATGACGGCGAAGACCATCAGAAAGGTGTTGAAGAACGCCATTCCGTCCTTCACGTTGTTCTGGGTCTCGGCGGTGATCTCGGCGCCGGTCAGCACCTCGGTGCCCTTCGGCAGTGCCTTGGCGATGTTGTTCTTGACTTCGTCCTGCGACACGCCGTCAGCCGCGACGACCGCGATGGCGTCGACCTTTCCGGGTTCGGCGACGAGCGCCTCTGCGGTCGGCGCATCGAACAGCACGGCCGAGGCACCGCCCATCGAGTCGGCGTGGTCGAACGTAGCGATGCCGCTGACGGTGAACTGCTGCGCGCCGCTCTTGGTCAGCACGGTGGTGACGTCGCCCACGTCGATGTCCGCCGTCTTTGCCGAGTGACGATCGATGACGATCTCATCGGCTGCAGTCGGGGCATGGCCGGCGGCGATGCGATACGGGTTCAGCTCGGCGACGCTCATCCAGCTCTCGCCGAACGTCGGCGCACCCTTGCCCGGGTCGCCCACCGGCTCGCCGGAGGCATCGACGAGTTGGGCATAGCCCGACACCTTCGCCTCGGCGGCGGCGACGCCGTCGACGTGTGCGATGGTGTCGACGATCGACGCGTCGAGGCGGGGTTGCTGTGAACCGAACTCGGTGTCGATCTGCGAGGTCGCACGCACGTACGCGTCGGTACCGGCGTAACCCTCGCTGAACAGACCGTCGAAGGTCTTGGAGATGGTGGCCGTCAACACGAGTGTCCCGGCCATGAATGCGACGCCGAGCATCACTGCGACGGCGGTCGTCAGGAGCCGCAACTTCTTGGCGGCCAGTTCTTTCAACGTGAGATGCAACATGTCCTCAGCTCCGGTCTTGACGGGTCGGGGCCGGCTGGCCCAATTGCTTGATGCGATCGAGAACCATGTCGGCAGACGGGTTCACCATGTCGTCGACGATGCGACCGTCGGCCAGGAACAACGCCCGATCGGCGTAGCTCGCCGCGACAGGATCATGGGTGACCATCACGATGGTCTGGCCCATCTCCCGCACGGCGCGGCGCATGAACGAGAGGATCTCCGCGCCGGTGTGCGAGTCGAGGTTGCCGGTCGGCTCGTCGGCGAAGATGATGTCCGGCCGGCTGGCGAGGGCTCGGGCAACGGCGACACGCTGTTGCTGACCACCGGACAACTCGGACGGGCGGTGCTTCAGTCGCGTGCCGAGGCCGACCGTGTCGACGACGGCGGCGAGCCACTCGGGATCGGGCTTGCGGCCGGCGAGTGTGAGCGGAAGGGTGATGTTCTCGACGGCGGTGAGCGTCGGGATGAGGTTGAACGCCTGGAAGATGAATCCGACCCGCTCGCGCCGCAGCACGGTGAGCTGGCGGTCGTTCAGGGTGCTGAGATCCGTGTCGCCGATGAACACCTGGCCGCTGGTCAAGCTGTCGAGGCCGGCGATGGTGTGCATCAACGTCGACTTGCCTGAGCCGGACGGGCCCATGATTGCGGTGAACTGTGATGCGGCCAGGTCGACGTCGACGCGGTCGAGTGCACGGACCTGGTTGTCGCCGTGACCGTAGGTCTTCGTCGCCTGGAGCGCCCTGGCGGCGGGCGCAACGTGCGTCGGCACTGCGAGTGCCGAGGGTCGAGGGGGAAGGAGGATGTCGGTAGCTGTCATGCCACTCACGATGCGCCTCGGAGGCATGAGCACACATCGCCCCACGGTCGGTTGGTGGCCAGACCTCACGGCCGATCGTGGAGGTCAGCGCAACGAGCCGCGTACGACTGGGGATGTACGCGACGGATGTCGCCGAGGCTGATGCGCCGGGAGCCTCTCGAGGTCTACGGTCATCTCGTGGCTGCACAGCGAGCGTGGCGATGATCAAGGAAGCGGTTCGCCGCGTCCGCGCTCTGCCGATCCTGGTGCAGGACGGTGTGCTGGCGTTCGTCTTGATGGCGCTGTCGATCCTCAGCCAGGTCGACCATCGCCCGAACGATCCGAAGACGGATGTCTGGTCATACCTGCTCGCCGTCGTCGGAATGGGTGCGCTGACCTGGCGTCGAACCAATCCCGTGACCGTCCTGGTTGTCACCACCGTCGCGGCGGTGTTGATGAGCAGCCTGGGTTACGCAGACGCCGGATTGCCGTGGGCGGCGATGATCGCCTTCTATTCGGTGTCCGCCTATGCCCACCGCCAGAGCCGACTCGTCGCGTTCCTGCTCCTGGCCGCCGCGTTCGCAACTCTGCTGGCCACCAACCGCTCGAGCCACTTCGACAAGGCCGACGTGCTGGCCAACGGATTGGCGTTCGCCATCGTGTGGATCATCGGCCAGGGTTTGCGCTCCCGCCGCGAACGGTTGGCGGATGCGGAGGAGAAGGCGGCCCGACTCGAACGCGAACGCGATGCCGATGCTCGCGCCGCGCTGAGCGACGAACGCCGACGGATCGCCCAGGAGTTGCACGATGTCGTTGCACATGCAATGAGCGTCATCGCAGTGCAGTCGGGCATGGGGGCACACGTCATCGACACCCAGCCCGAAGAAGCGAAGAAGGCGTTGCAGGCCATCGAGACGACCAGTCGGAGCGCTCTCGATGAACTGCGCCGGATGCTCGGCGTGCTGCGCGAGGAGGGTGAGAGCGGAGGCGCCCTTGCTCCGGCGCCTCGTGCCGACGACGTACAGACACTCATCGACACGGTCCGCGCCGCGGGAGTGCCCGTCGAGTTGCACTGGGACGGGTTGACCGCCGACGTGATGCCGCCCGACAGTGTGCTGCTGAACCGTTACCGCATCTTGCAGGAAGCGTTGACGAACGTGCTCAAGCACGCCGGCCCCTCGTCGGTCGTGGTGAACATCGTCGAACACGTCGGCGAAACCACCATCGAGGTCGTCGACGACGGGCGTGGATTGGCCGCCCTTCCGAAACCCGACGGTGCGCCGCCCGGTCACGGGTTGGCCGGCATGCGCGAGCGCGTCGCCCTCTTCGGCGGAGTACTGCAGGCCGGCCCTCGTCCCGGCGGCGGGTTCAGGGTGTTCGCCACGTTGAAATGGAGCGATAGCGCGGATCGACCGGCGCGTCCGATGGTGGATCACCAGTGACCATCAAGATCGTGGTTGCCGACGACCAGGCGCTGGTTCGTGGCGGGTTCAGCGTGCTGTTGGATTCCGCACCCGACATCGAGGTCGTTGGTGAAGCGGGAGACGGTGCCGAGGCCGTCGACGTCGTGCTGCGTGAACGTCCCGACGTCGTGTTGATGGACATTCGCATGCCCGTCTTCGACGGAATCGAGGCGACTCGCCGCATCGTGGCCGACCCTCGCACGTCGTCGACGAAGGTCCTCATCGTCACGACGTTCGACCTCGACGAGTACGTGTACGACGGGCTGCGCGCCGGTGCGAGCGGGTTCCTGCTCAAAGACACTCGTCCCGAGTTGCTGCTCGACGCGGTGCGCGTGGTCGCCGACGGTGAGGCCTTGTTGGCACCGCAGATCACGCGACGATTGATCGAAGAGTTCACGACGCGGCCGACGCCGAGCGTGCCGGCCGCCGAGCTCGACGTGTTGACCGACCGCGAGCGTGAGGTGTTGGTGCTCGTCGCCCGTGGTCACACCAATGCCGAGATCGCCGAGATGTTGTACATGAGTCCGGCGACGAGCAAGACGCACGTCTCCCGACTGTTGATGAAGCTCGACGCCCGCGACCGCGCGCAGTTGGTGATGCGCGCGTACGAAGCCGGGCTGGTCACACCGGGCGTTGCTTGACGAAATCCGGCCCGAGCCGATTTGCACCCACTGGTATCGTCACGATTCAGAGCCAGTCGTGAGGAGGGCACCATGCCCAACAAGTCGCCACAGAAGCCGTCAGCCAAGAAGGCCGGCAAGACCCTCAAGGAAAAGCGCGAAGCCAAGCGCGAGAAGAAAGAGAAGCGTCCACCGCTCGGCTAGCCAGTCGGCATGACGCAGCAATTCCTGCTGCCATCGCAGCCGATCGAGACGATCGCCGAGTATCTCGATTCCGCAGGTGGCCGCGGTCTCGAGCAGGCCTTGCGTCTGGGCGAACTGGCGACGATCGATCTCATCACCTCGGCGGGCTTGCGCGGCCGAGGTGGCGCGGGCTTCCCGGCTGGACGCAAATGGCTGTCGGTTCGCGAGGGCGGTGCCGGGCTTCGCTTCGTCGTGGCCAACGGGGCCGAGGGCGAACCGGCGACCTTCAAGGACCGCATGTTGATGCGGCGCGACCCGTATCGCATCGTCGAGGGCGCGGCCATTGCCGCGTTCGCGGTCGGCGCCGGAACCGTGTATCTGGCCACGAAGCGGTCGTATCGACCGGAGGTCCAGGCGCTGACCCGAGCGGCTCTGGAAATGACGGGACAGGGCATGCTCCAGGAGTTGAGCGTGAACATCGTCGAAGGCCCGGACGACTACCTGTACGGCGAAGAGAAGGCGCTGCTCGAGGTGGTCGAAGGTCGCGATCCGCTGCCACGGCTGCTGCCGCCGTACGAGCTGGGCCTGTTCGCCACGGCGTCGGCGATCGGTTGGGAGGCAGGGAGCAGGCCGGTCTCAGACAGGGACGAGTCGAATCCGACTGTCGTCAACAACGTCGAGACGCTCGCCACCGCGGCGCACATCCTGGCGAACGGCGTCGAATGGTTCCGATCGATGGGAACCGCAGAGTCGCCCGGCAACGTGATCGTCACCGTCGTCGGCGACGTCGCCCGACCCGGCGTGCACGAAGTCGAGATGGGGACGCCGTTCTCCGCGGTGTTGGAGGAGTTGTGCGGCGGAGCGCTCTCGGGTCGGCGGTTCAAGGCGGCGTTCAGCGGTGTGTCGAACGCGGTGTTGCGAGCCGACGCGTTCGACGTCCCACTGACGTACGAGGACTTCGCGGCGCGCGGCACGGGTCTCGGTGCCGCGGGCTTCGTGGTCTACGACGACACGGTCAACATGGCGTTGGTCGCCCACGAGCTGTCGAGGTTCCTGGCCGTTGAATCGTGCGGACAGTGCCCGCCGTGCAAACAAGGCTCGTTGGCCATCACCGCTGACCTCGCCGAGTTGACCAGCGGCGCGGCCGACGACGAGATCCTCGGCCACATCGGCCGCCGGCTTCGCAACGTCACGGATGCCAACCGCTGCTACCTCGGCACCGAGGAACAGGTCGTGGTGTCGAGCATCCTTCGCGAGTATCCCGAGGACGTCGCCGATCTGTTGGAAGGCCGTCCGACTTCCGATCGCAATGTCCGCGTCCCGTTGATCGCGGACATCACTGCCGACGGCGCGGTCGAGTACTACACCCGCCTCGACGACCGCCCGCCCGGCTGAGGTCGGCCAGGGGGCGTGCGTGCCCGCCCCCTTTGCGAATCGTCAGTGACGATTCGGTCGTCCGCCGAGCCCGGGCCCTTTGCGAATCGTCAGTGACGAAATGCTGCACCCGAGTTTCGTCACTGACGATTCGGGAGGGGACCGGCGATCAGGCACCCGAGTTTCGTCACTGACGATTCGCAAGGGGGTGGGACGGCGACGATCGCCGGCTGGCTAC
>Ga0207648_10003704_pt1 | contig 15997 bp, 17 predicted proteins | sample KBSMisM32_FD_184310 | JGI IMG/M metagenome (GOLD analysis project Ga0207648, IMG submission 184310) | Miscanthus rhizosphere microbial communities from Kellogg Biological Station, Michigan, USA - KBS Miscanthus M3-2 (SPAdes) (version 2) | ecosystem: Host-associated > Plants > Roots >...
ACACCAACTCCAGCTACCCCGACCTCGGTCGTGCGTTCGGGGACAAGCACCACACCACGATCGGCTTCGTTGCCCGGCACATGTTGTCGAAGGTACATGGCCGGTTCACGGAGTTCGACGGCAAGGTCACGATCGGCGACACGCCGGAGGATTCCTCGGTGCAGGTCGAGATCAAGGCCGACTCGGTCACGACGGACAACCAGATGCGTGACGACCACCTGCGCAGCGGCGACTTCTTCGAGATCGAGTCCAGCCCGACGCTGGGGTTCACGTCGACAGCGGTACGGGTCGGCGAGGGAAACCGGTTCGAGATCGACGGTGACCTGACGGTGCGCGGCGTCACCCGGCCGGTGACGCTCGATGCAGAGTTCCTGGGGTCGGGACCGGGCATGCAGGGCGGGACGCTGGCGGCGTTCTCCGCGAAGACCACCGTCGACCGCGAGGAATGGGACCTGAAGTGGAACGTTGCGGTCGAGACGGGCGGTTTCCTCGTCGGCAAGAAGGTCGACCTCGTGATCGACACGGAGCTGCTGCTCGAAGACTGACGCTCCCTCCTTCCGGAGCGTTGAGGGGCGGCGCGCGGGAGCGCGCCGCCCCTCGCTACGCTTGGGGCCATGCGGGCGGCGATCTGCCAGATGAACGGCGGCGGTGACGACGTCGAGGCGAACATCGACACGGCGCTCCGGTTGATCGGCGAAGCCGACGACGGGGGCGCGGACCTGGTGGTGCTGCCGGAGCTCTTCGCGTACTACGGCTCCCAACGTCGGATGCGCGAGATCGCGGAACCGGCCGGGGGACCGATCACCGATCGGCTCGCGCGGGCCGCCCGGGATCGGTCGATCTGGCTGCTCGGCGGATCGGTCTGCGAGGTGGACGGTGGCCGCGTCTTCAACACGTCGTTCCTGTTCGACAGGACCGGCGAAGCCGTGGCTCGGTACCGCAAGATCCACCTCTACGACGTCGACCTGCCCGACCAACGACCCATCCGCGAGTCGGCATTGTTCGCGTCGGGCGAGGAGGTCGTGACGCACGAGGTCGAGGGCATGCGTCTGGGTCTGTCGATCTGCTATGACCTGCGGTTCCCGGAGCTGTATCGAGGGCTGATGACATCGGGAGCGACCGTGCTCGCGATCCCCTCGGCGTTCCAGGATCTGACCGGCGAAGCGCACTGGGAGCCGTTGCTGCGTGCCCGCGCGATCGAAGAGCAGAGCTACGTGCTCGCCGCCGCCCAATGGGGACCGTGGGGATCGCCGGGATCAGGCCATCGCACCCACGGCAACGCGATGGTGATAGATCCGTGGGGCGAGATCGTCGCCCGCGCGCCCGGCGAGGGCGACGGTGTGTGGTTCGCCGACCTCGATCCGGAAGGGGTGCGGTCGGTCCGCACCCGTCTGCCCGCCCTGTCGCATCGACGGCTCGGCACGGTGTGCTGATGCGTCGGCCGATCGCGAACGGGTACGAGCTCGACGACGATCGTGACCGGGTCGACGTCGACGCGGTGCACGCCTTCCTCTCGACCGAGGCCTACTGGGTGACGGGACGTTCGCGCGACACGGTCGAGCGTCTCGTCCGCGGGTCGAGCCGCGTGATCGCGGCGTACGCGCCCGACGGCTCCCTCGTCGGCTTCGAGCGCGTGATGACGGACGGATCGAACATGGCTTGGCTCGGAGACGTGTTCGTCCTCGAGGGTCATCGAGGCCGCGGGGTCGGCACCGAGCTCGTTCGCGAAGCCGTCGAGGACCCGAGCGCCGCGGATTGCCTCTGGTACCTCAACACGCGGGATGCGCACAGGTTGTACGAGCGATTCGGGTTCCGGCCGGCCGACCCGGGGCGCACGATGACCCGCCCTCGCCCGATGTGATCAGAGCGAGCGCAGGTCGTCGCGCGTATCGACGTCTGTCGGAGCCGGCCGATCGATCGGCACGTCGTGGACCCACTCCGGGTGTGAGGCCATGAGGATCCGCGCGCCAGCGTCGCCGTGCAGGTGTCCCGCCTCGCTGTAGATCTCGCGCGACAGCAGCGCCGGGCCCGGACCGTCGGTGTAGCGGATCCGCACGATCTGGCTCCGGGTCTCACGGAAGCCGTCGATCAGGGCGGTAACGTCACCCGAGGTCACGCCGGGTTGGTCCGCGAGCAGGACGACGGCCGCCTCGCTCGACCCGCCGACGTCATGCAGCGCTGCGGCGAGCGACGTCGCCTGGCCGTCGCGATAGGCCGGATTGACGATCGTCGTCACTCCATCGGGAAGCACCGCGCGCACGGCGTCCTCGTCGTGCCCAACGACGACGAGCAGCTCGGCCACACCTGCGCCACGGAGAGCATCGATCGCATGGGCGACGAGGGGCTTCCCGCCCAGGAGAGCGATCTGTTTCGTGTCACCGAAGCGCGTGCCGGTGCCCGCCGCGAGCACGATCCCGGAGATCATCGCGTGGGTTGGTCGGTTCGTTTGCCGAACAGGCCGCGGAACCAGCGGACCGCCGCAACCCACATCGCCGTCACGCCGACGCGAAGCCCGCCGACGGGTCGCACGGCGACCGGCTCCGACTGACCCGGAAGCTGTTCGAGGTCCTGTCGCAAGCAGTCGGCGAACCGCGCGGTCAGCTGCTTGGACACCTCGGGGAGGAGGCCTCGCGAGAGCTGGGCGGCTGCGCCCGACAACGTGATCTCCGCGTCCATCGAGAATCGGGTGGCGCCATCCATCGGCTCGAGTGTCGCGGTGATCGCGGCGTTGGCCGCGCCCTTGCCGCGCTGCTCCATGCCTTTGGCGGCCAGCAGCACGCGGTGCGCGGCATCGTCACGCTCCTCGAGGGCGACGGTGCCCCGGAAGGTCATCGACATCGGGCCGAACGCGACGTTGACGAGGCCTTTCCAGTGCGTGGCGTCGATGGTGTCGGTGAGCTCGGCCCCTGGCATGCACGGTGCGACCCGCTCGACGTCCAGCAGGTACGCCCAGACGTCGTCCACCGGACGCGGCACCGTGAAGGATTCCTGGATGCGCACGGACGATGAGCCTAGCGTTCCCCGGATGCGGCATCGGGGGACTGGCTGGCCTAGCGCGCTTCCGTGCCGGGGCGAGGGCGGTCGTGGATCGGGCCGGGGCGCTCGCGGAGGAACCCCCCGCTCCGCCCGTGCCGCACGGCGAGGATCTCCGCGATGATCGCGTGCGCCACTTCGTCCGGCCCGTCCGCACCGAGGTCGAGGCCTGCGGGGCCGTGGATCCGTGCTCGATCCTCGTCGGTGATCTCGACGCCCGACTCCTCGAGGTCCATCAACAGACGCTGCGTGCGCGCCGCGGGACCGAGCATCGCGATGTAGCCAGCCCCGGAGCGCAACAGACCACGCAGGTACTCGCGATCCCGCAGGTAGTTGTGCGTCATCACGACGGCACACGTGCGCTCGTCGAGGGGAGCTCGATCCACCACGAGCACCGGCTCGTCTACGTGGATCATCGCGTGCGCGGCAGGGAACCGCTCCTCGGTGAGGAACAGCTCCCGGTCGTCCACGACGATCGGCCGCCACCCGATGCCCGCTGCCGCCCGCACCAGTGGGATGGCGTCGTGACCCGCGCCGCAGATCACGAGCCGAAGCGGCGGCTCGAGCACCTCGACGAATCCGCGCGTTGCTTCCGCGAACGTGCGGATCTCAGATCGGCCGGCGGCCAGGAGTTCCTTCGCAGCGACGGTCGCCTCGCCGTCGATCCCCTCGTCGCCGAGCGAACCCTCGACGGACCCGTCGGGTCGAACGATCACCCGGGCACCTGGCTCCACCGCTCGGGCGTCGGACTCCAGCGCGGTGATCACGCAGATCGGCTGCTCCCGCTCGAGCGCCTCTCGCAGCGCCTTGGCGACCGTCGCTGCGCGCTCGGCCGGCTCGATGAAGACCTCGATCGCGCCGTTGCAGCCGAGCCCGAGCCCCCACACGTCGTCGTCATCGGCCGTGAGATCCCAGCCGGCGAGCCGGGCGGTGCCCTCCCGCATGACCAGACGGGCCATGTCCGTGACGTCGCCCTCGAGACAGCCGCCGCTGATGTTGCCGATCGGCGCTCCCTCCTCGGGCACCAGCAGGCGGGCGCCCGGGCGCCGGTAGGTCGAACCGCGGACGGCCACGATCGTCGCCAACGCCAGCCGTTGCCCTTGGGCGCGTAGGCTTTCCAGAGCCCCGAGCACATCGGTGATCTCGCTCACGCCTACGATGGTAGCCCCGACCTTCGTCCTCCAGGCGGCTCAGCCGGACGGCTCGGGGGCCGATACCTGCAGCGTATGGACGATTCCTTCTCTCTCGGGCAGCAGCCGAAGAAGCGGCGTGGCCGCGTCGCGGCGCCGCCGCGGCATGCGGCGCCCAAGACGGTGACCGCGAAGGCCGTCCGCGCGCGACCGAGTCACGCGCGCAAGAGCTCGTTCGAGCAGACCCGGCTGATCCTCGGGCTCGTCGCGCTGGCGGTGATCGGTGGGTTGGTATGGGGCCTGATGCATTTCATGTCGACCTCGGGGAATGAGGCGGCGTCCCGCGAAGGCGAGGCGATCGACCGGGCCCAGAACGTGCAGGCGCAGCTGACCGGCACCTCCGCGATCATGGCGGTTCAGGTCGTCTACACACAGTCCGGTTCGTTCAACCAGGTGACTCCGGGGGCCTTGAAGGCCGCGGAGCCCACGTTCACCTACACCGCCGGCGAGTCGACCGAGCCCAACACCGTGAGCGTCAAGAGCTCCTCGCAGGCGGTCGGCCTTGCGATCCGATCGTCCTCCGGGACCTGCCTCTACGCTCGGGTCGCGGCCGCCGGCGTCACGTACGGATCCGGCCCAGCCTGTACCGGCGACGCCGCGCTCGACGCGTCCAAGCCCGCCTGGCCGACCCCAGCCTGAGGGGCGCTTCACCAACCTCGATCGCCATCCGATACCTCCGCAGGATGGACGACGCCTTCAGCCTGATCGCCGCACAGATGCCGCGCACGCGGCGGGTCTCTCCGTTCGCCCTGCGCGCCGCTGTGGCGATCGCTCTGGTCGGGATGCTCATCACGTCGTTCGCGATGTTCGTCGCCGGGCAGCAGAGCGCTGCCGACGCCCGTCGCGCGGCGCTGACGGCTGAACAGATCGCGGCCCGCGAGGCCGACGCGCGAGCGGCAGCTCTCGCCGAGGTCTCTCCCTCGTCGATCCGACCGCAGGGTGTTGCCGTGGATCGCTTGCTGGATGCACAGGCGCGAGACGCAGCCGAGGCGGCCCTCGAGACCGCCACGCAGATCGTGTCGGCGACGTCGATCGATCGTGCGATCCCCGAGGCGCTCGCGGCGGCGAACCACGACGTCGTCTTCGTCGATGGCGCCTCGAGGGGACCGTCGGTCGTCAGCGTCTTCGCGAGCACGACGGGTTGGTCTGCCGCGGTTCACGGGTCGGGTGACGGGTGCTACTGGGTCGCGCTCGGCGCCGACGGGCAGATCCGCTACGGCGTTGGCTCGCCCTGCACGGGGATGGCGGCGCTGGCCGCCGACCGGCGCAGCTGGTAGCGACACGTTTCCGATCACCGCCGGTAGTGTGCCCTCGTGACGTCCGTCTCTCTCACGGTCAACGGCGTGCCGCATCGAGCCGATGTCGAGCCGCGCACGCTGCTCGTGTACTTCCTGCGTGAGGACCTCGGTCTGACGGGCACGAACGTCGGGTGCGACACCTCGTCGTGCGGCGCCTGCACGGTGCACCTCGACGGGGAGTCGGTGAAGTCCTGCACGATGTTGGCGGTGCAGGCCGACGGCCGGACGGTGACGACGATCGAGGGCATGGCCGGCGAGGATGAGATGCATCCTCTGCAGGACGCCTTCCATCGTCACCACGGCCTGCAGTGCGGATTCTGCACGCCGGGCATGATCATGGCCGCGGCGAGCTTCCTGCGGGAGAACCCCGCGCCGACCGAGGACGAGGTGCGGGAGTCGCTCGAGGGGAATCTCTGCCGGTGCACCGGCTACCACAACATCGTCGCGGCGATCCTCGATGCCGCGGCCAGGGTGGGCGCGTCGCCTGGCGGGGCGGCATGATCCCTGCCTCGTTCGACTACGTTCGCGTGCCGTCGATCGAGGACGCGGTGGTCGCGCTGTCGGCCGACCCCGAGGCGAAGATCCTCGCGGGCGGTCATTCCCTCTTGCCGGCGATGAAGCTTCGCGTCGCCCGACCGACCACGCTGATCGACATCGCCCGGATCGAGGGGCTGTCCTACATCCGCGAAGAGACCGATCACATCGCGATCGGCGCACTCACGCGCCACCACGACATGGCGACGAGCGAGCTGTTGCACGCGAGCGTGCCGATCGCATCCTTCGCCGCGGCGCAGATCGGCGATCCCGCGGTGCGCCATGTCGGCACGCTTGGCGGGTCGATCGCGCACGGTGACCCGGCAGGGGACATGCCGTCCGTTCTGCTGGCGCTCGGAGCGACGTTCGTCGCGACCGGGGTGGGCAGCGTGACGCGAACGATCGCGGCCGACGATCTCTTCACCGGTCTGTTCGAGACCGCGCTTTCGTCCCACGAGGTGCTGACCGAGATCAGGGTGCCGCGGGCGATCGACGGCTGGAGCTTCCTGAAGTTCAACCGGCGTGCGCAGGATTGGGCACTGGTGGGGGTGTCGGCGGTGCGCGTCGAGGGGCACGTGCGCGTGGCGCTCACCAACATGGGGCTCACACCGCTGCGAGCAACGGCGGTCGAGCAGGCGCTCATGGGTGGTGCCGATCCCGCGACCGCCGCTGCTCACGCTCACGAGGGCACCGCGCCGCCCGACGACGCGTTCGCCTCGGCGGAGTATCGCCGGGCGTTGGTGAAAGTGCTGGTCGAGCGCGCACTCGAGGAAGCGATCGAATAGCCAGAGGCCGTCGACCCCGCTGCTAGGGTCGAACGATGATGCTCGCGCAAGTGCCGCCTCAGCCGTTCACGTGGGACTGGTTCCACCTCCACGGCTGGGCGCTCGGCGTCACGCTGGCGATCGCGCTGGTCCTGACGGTGTTCTCTCGGCGTTGGGTGGCTCGCTACCGGCGTCGTGCCAAAGGCGGCGGCGACGACGCTGAGGGGCGCCGGCGGCGCCGTGTTGCCACCGTCACGGGTCTGATCTCCGGCGTGATCGTCGTGCTGGCATGGTTCATCTTCATCCTGACGTTGCTGAAGGCGCTCGGCGTCGACATCACGCCGATCATCGCGTCCGCTGGGATCGTCGGGATCGCGCTCGGCTTCGGCGCCCAGACGATCGTTCGCGACGCGTTGAGCGGGCTCTTCATCTTCATCGAAGGCCAGTACGACGTCGGCGACACGGTGGACCTCACGACGGCCGCGGGAACCGTGTCGGGAACGATCGAGGCGCTGTCGCTGCGGACGACATCCGTTCGCCAGTACGACGGGACGCTGTCGATGGTGCCCAACGGCGTCATCGAGATCACGAACAACCGGACCCGTGGCTGGGGTCGGGCCGTCGTCGACGTGCCCGTCGCGCTCGATGAGGATCCCGATCGGGTCCGCGAGGTCCTCGAAGAGCTGCTCCGTGAGATCGAGGGCGAGGCGCCGTTCGACGCGTGGCTCCGCCAACAGCCGCAGGTGCTCGGCGTGACGCAGCTCACCGACGTCGCCCAGGTGATCCGGATCGCCGCCGAGACGGTCCCGAGCCACCGGATCGACACCGAGCGGCTCGTCCGCGCCAAGGTCCTGACGAGGATGGGGGAGCGCTCGATCAAGTCGCCGCCGATCACGGCAGGTCTCCCCAAGCCGCCCGTGTAGCGGGAGTCGGTAGGCTTCTGGGATGGTCGAACTCCCTGTGGCAACGGTCGACGAGCTGACCGCTGGGCTCGATGGTCAGGCCTACCTGGCCGACCGTGGGCTCTCCACGGCGATCTACCTGTCCCTGTCGCTCGGCAAGCCCCTGCTGCTGGAAGGGGAGGCCGGGGTCGGCAAGACCGAGGTCGCGAAGGTGCTGTCGTCCCTGCTGGGGCGCGAGCTGATCAGGCTCCAGTGCTACGAGGGGATCGACGCGTCGCAGGCGCTCTACGAGTGGAACTACTCACGGCAGCTGATCGCGGTGCGGGCGATGGACGCGGCGGCGGCCGATACCCATGTCGAGGACCTCTTCGGTCCGGAGTTCCTGGTGGAGCGGCCGCTGCTCGCTGCGATCAGGGCGGGGGATCGTGCCGTGCTCCTCGTCGACGAGCTCGATCGCGCCGACGATGAGTTCGAAGCGTTCCTGCTGGAGATCCTGTCGGAGTTCGCGGTGACGATCCCCGAGGTCGGGCGGATCGCCGCCGAGACCCCGCCGGCGGTCATCGTGACGTCGAACCGGACCCGTGAGCTGCACGACGCGTTGAAGCGCCGCTGCCTCTATCACTGGATCGATCACCCCGGTCTCGATCGCGAGGTCGCGATCGTGCGCGCCCGAGCGCCACACGTCGGCGACGCGCTGGCGCGCGACGTTGCCGGCGCGGTGGAGCGGTTGCGGACGCTCGACCTCGCGAAGACGCCAGGCGTGGCCGAGACGATCGACTGGGCGAACGCGCTGGCGTTCCTCGGGGCGGAGCGGCTCGATGCCGGGCTCGCCGCCGACACCCTCGGTGCCGTCGTCAAGGATCACGAGGATCAGGCTCTCGTCGCACCACGCCTGGCCGAGGTGGTCGGGGAGGATGGCTGACGGTCCCCTGCCGCCGCTCGTTGCGCTCGGCCGCGACCTTCGCCGGCGCGGCCTTCCCGTGGGGACCGGCAGGATCCTGACGTTCGTCCGCGGCGTCGAGGCGATCGGCCTCGCCGACCGCACGTCGCTGTATTGGACGGCGCGCGCGACGATGGTGGCGAGCCGCACCGACGTCGACACGTTCGACGAGGCCTTCGAGGCCTGGTTCCGGACGCTGCGCCTCGACGGCGAGCCTGAGCTGTCGCTCGAGATCGACCTCCCGCCCGATCCCGAGGACACCGAGCCCGGCGACGGTCCCGCGGGCGACCCCTTGGGGATCCCGACCACGGTCGATCGCCAGCCCGCCGGCATCGAGAGCAGCGACGGCGACGAGGCGGCGCTCCGCCTCGTCGCATCGGCGGTCGAGATCCTGCGGAACAAGTCGTTCGCCTACCTGAGCGAGGAGGAGCGCCAGCGGGTCGCGAAGCTGATCCGCGCGCTGACGGTCCATGTGCCGATCGAACGCACGAGACGGATGCGTGCCGCGAACAAGGGCTCGTCGCTGGACGTCCGGCGAACCCTGCGACGATCGCTCCGGACCCAAGGAGAACCGTTCGATCGCGCGTGGCGCGCTCGGCGCACACGTACGCGCCCGCTCGTCCTGATCCTCGACGTCTCGGGTTCGATGGCGCCGTACTCACGGGCGCTGTTGCAGTTCGGTTTCGCGGCAATGGCAGCGGGCCGGCGGGTCGAGGTCTTCTGCTTCGGCACGCGGCTCACCCGCGTCACACGCGTGCTCCGCACGAAGGACCCGGATCGAGCGATGCACGAGATCGGCCGGATCGTTGCGGATTGGGAGGGCGGCACGCGCATCGGTGAGACGCTGAAGAGCCTCCTCGACGGGTGGAGCCAGCGCGCCGCGCTCCGGGGCGCCGTCGTCGTCCTGTGCTCCGATGGGCTCGAGCGCGGTGATCCGGAGCTCCTGCGCAGGCAGATGGCCAGGCTGCGCCGCTTGGCGTACCGCGTCGTCTGGGCCAACCCGCTCAAGGGATCGCCGCGCTACGAACCGCTCGCGCGGGGGATGGCTGCTGCGCTGCCGAGCGTGGACGTGTTCCTGTCGGGGCACAACCTCGAGAGCCTCGAGGCGCTCGCCTCGGCCCTGGATCCCTAGCGGCGGCGGTACGCTGGGTCGATGCCTCTTGACGACGTGGTGCTCGACGAGGTCTCGGTCGAGGATGCTCCGCCTCCCGCCCGCTTCGGCGGGCGTGGGTTCTGGGTGGTGAGCGCCGCGCTGGTGTTCGCCAGCGTCTTCGTGGTCGTCGAGATCTTCGCGAACTTCGGCACGAAGGACACGATCGCGCATGCCGAGCACAGCCTCGATGTCGCGAAGACGGCCGCCGACCGGATCAACGCGACCGACGGCTCGTACGGCGACGCCGACCATCTCCGGATGGCCGCCGTCGACCCGACCCTCGCATGGGTCCCGGGCTCCGAGCAGAGCACGGGGCTCGACCAGGTGAGCGTCGCGACCGCCGGGTCGGCGTGGGCGGCCGCGGTGCAGGCTCGTCCCGGCGCCTGCTTCTACCTGCACGTGACCGACACGGGCACAGTCCTGTACGGGGTAGGGTCGGTGTGCACCGGCCAGGAAGCTCTCCGAGCCAGCGATCCTCGCTGGTAGGGCATCTCGGGTAGCCCAAGATACCGACACTCAAGTATCGGCCCTTCGGGTGCCGACACCTCACCCATGCGCGGGACACGGGTCTGGTCGGTCGGCATCGCGGCTCTCGTGGCATCCGCGATCGTGCTGGGGCTCGGTGCGCCGTCGGCATCCGCGAGCCCCCAGGTCGTCGCGAGGAAGGTGCTCGCGACCGGGGTCGTGTATCAGCAGCTGAACGATGGCGCGTATCCGATCCGCATGTATGTGGTCACCTTCGACCCCGGCACGAGAGCCACGCTCGATGGCGTCCTGTCCGGCTCGCAGATCGGCAGTTTCCAGCGGACCAGTGCGATGGGAACGTCGGTCGGCGCACTCGCGGCGGTCAACGGTGATCTGAACGACTGGCCCGGTCGCCCGACCCACCAATACGTGAGCGACGGGACGATCATGCAGACGGGTTCGCGTGCAGGGGTGTCCTTCGGCTACCGCCAAGACGAGAAGGGCGCCACGATCGGCCATCATCCGCTCCGGATCTCTGCCACGAGCAAAGGCGCGACGGTGGCAGTGTCGAGCTGGAACACCGGCGGGCCGACGACCGACCAGGTCGTCGGCTACAGCTGGTACGGGGGCAGATACGAGCGCCCGTCGGTCAACCAGTGCAGCGCCAGGCTGGTCGCACCGACGGCCGTGCGCTGGAACGCCGGACAGATCGGGACCGGGCGGGACTACACCGTGGACGCGGTCCGCTGTAGCCGGACCGCTGCGATGGCCGTCGACACCGCCTCGTCGGTCGTGCTCAGCGCGAAGCTGGTCGGGAAGGGGGCCACATTCATCAAGGGCCTCGCGGTGGGCGCCACGATGCACATCGGGTGGAGCAACGACAGCCCCGACGCGATGGATGTCGTCAGTGGGAGCGCCTTGATCGTGCAGGGCGGTGTCGTGCAGTACGGGTCGAGCTGCAACGCCGATCTCTGTCAGCGAGCGCCGCGGACCGCCGTGGGCGTGACGAGCGCGGGTCGCGTCATCATGCTCGTCGTCGATGGCCGATCCTCTGGATCGGTCGGGTTCACGCTCGCGCAACTCGGGAAGGAGATGAAGTCGCTCGGCGCGGTGAACGCGGTGAACCTCGACGGTGGGGGATCTGCCACGATGTGGATCAAGGGGCTCGGTGTGGTCAACCACCCCACGGACTCCACCGGCGAGCGACCGGTCTCCAACGCCCTCGTCGTCCTTCCGGGGGCCGATCTGAGCGAGCCGGCCCCCTTGCGACCGCGCGCCGCGATCTAGTCTGCGATCGCGCGGTCGAGCAGCTCGATCGGGTGGACGACGGACACGTCCCGGCCGCCGTCTCGGAGCTTCGCGGCCAGCTGCACCGAGCACCCGGGGTTCGCGGAGGCGACCACCGTCGCGCCCGTGGCGGCGATCGCACCGGCCTTCTGGCTACCGAGCGCCGACGCCATCTCGGGCTGGGTGGCGGCGTAGATCCCTGCGGCACCGCAGCACCGGTCACCGTTGGCGATCTCAACGAGCTCGAGCTCCGGGATACGCCGAAGCAGCGCGCGCGGCTCGTCGTGGATGTGCTCGGCCCGAAGTGCGTGGCACGCGTCGTGGTACGCGACGCGAACGCGCAGGGGCGCCAGCCGGATATCGCCGAGGCCGTGCATCTCGAGGAAGGCCATCACGTCGACGACGGGCAGCGCCGGGCCGGTGTCGAGCTCTTCGTAGGTTTGCATGTGCGCGCTGCAGCCGGCGGCGTTCGCGATGATGACCTCCGCGTCGGCGAACGCGTGTCGCGCGCGCCGGGCCAATCGCCGCGCAACGCGGAGCCGGCCGTTGTGCGCCGCGAGCGCGCCACAGCACGCTTGGCCGCGCGGTACCACCACGCGCCAGCCCGCTCGGGTCAGCACGTTGATCGTGGCGAGGTTCACCTGGTGGAACCAACGATCCTGGATGCACCCGGTGAGCAACATGACCGTGCCGCGCATCTCGAACCCGACCGGTTCCGTCACGCGCGGGAGCGTCGCGAAGGGCCAGGTGCGTTCCGGCAGCATCGCCCGGACCCGCCCGGGAAGCACCGGGCGGACGAGCGGCTGCACGGCGGTCGCGAGGCGGATGAGGCTGGGGTGGGGCAACAGCCAATGGAAGCCCAGCCAGTGCAGCACGCGTGCGCGCCGGCTGCGGGTTGGCTCGACCTGCTCCCGCGCCGCCTCCATCATCCTGCCGAAGGGAACGTGCGACGGACACACGTCCTCGCACGCCCGGCAGACGAGGCAGCGATCCATGAAGGACGCGAAGGCCGGTGTGAGCTCGTCGCCGGTCGCCACCGCCTTCATGGCGGCGATGCGGCCACGTGGCGAGGCCGACTCGTCGCCGGTCAACCGGTACGTCGGACAGTGGGGGAGGCACAGGCCGCAGGCGACACAGGTCGAGAGGTCGGCGGGCGTCGGCGCGTCGCGCCCGGGCCGCCACCCGGGCTCGGCGACCGTCGTGCCGATGAACCGCGCACCGGCGGGGAGTTCCGTGCCGAGGGGTTCCGACGTCACGGGAGCGATGCTACGGCCGGACGTCCTCGATCCGCGCATCTCGCCTCGCCCGGATCGGCGAAAGCTAGGCTCTGCGCCGATGGATCTCGTCGGCAAGGTGCGTGCGTCCCGGGCCGCCTCGTCGTTCACGGAGTCGGTGATCCGCGAGATGACGCGGCTCGCGCAGCTGCACGACGCGATCAACCTGGGGCAGGGCTTCCCCGACTTTCCGGCGCCGGCTGAGGTGAAGGAGGCTGCGCAGCGGGCGATCGCCGACGATCACAACCAGTACCCGATCACGTGGGGTGTGCCGGCGTTCCGTGAGGCGATCGCTGCCACGTACGCGCGGGACTACGGCATGAACGTCGACCCCGACACCCAGATCTGCGTCACGTGCGGCGCGACCGAGGCGATGAGCGCAGCGTTCCTCGGGCTGCTCGATCCGGGCGACGAGGTCGTGGTCTTCGAGCCGTTCTATGAGAGCTACGGTCCCGACGCGGTCCTGGCCGGCGCCTCGCTGCGGTACGTGACGCTCCGGCCGCCGCGATGGACGTTCGATCCGGATGAGCTCCGCGCGGCGATCGGCCCGAGGACCCGAGCGATCGTCGTGGGCACCCCGCACAACCCGACGGGCAAGGTCTTCACGCGCGAGGAACTCGCACGGATCGCCGAGCTGTGCGTCGAGCACGACGTCATCGCGCTCACCGACGAGATCTACGAGCACATCACCTACGACGGCGCGGTCCACGTCCCGATCGCGACGTTGCCCGGCATGCGGGAGCGCACCGTCACGATCGGTGCGCTGTCCAAGACGTATGCGGTGACGGGGTGGCGCGTCGGATGGGCGATCGCGGCACCTGCGCTCATGGCCGGCATCCGCGCGACGCACGACTTCCTCACGGTGGCGGCCGCGACGCCGCTGCAGCTGGCCGGTGTCGCGGCGCTCGCACTGCCCGCGAGCTACTACGAGCAGATGCGCGCCGGATATCAGGAACGCCGTGACGTGATGCTTCGCGTCCTGCGAGAGGCCGGGTTCACGGCGGATCCTCCGCAAGGTGCGTACTACGTGATGGCGGACCTCTCCTCGCTCGATCAGCCCAACGACGTGGCCGCGGCGCGCTGGCTGGTCGAAGAGGTCGGCGTTGCCGCCGTGCCGGGTTCGTCGTTCTTCTCGCGACCGGAGCTCGGTTCCCACCTGCTTCGGTTCGCCTTCCCGAAGAAGATCGACACGCTCGAAGAGGCCGGACGCCGGCTCCGCGGGCGTGGTCGTTAGGGCACGACGACCGGGGCCGGCAGGACCCCAGCAGGATCGAAGGCGGCCTTGATCCGCTCCTGGATGGCCGGGAGGGGAGGGGCCGCACCGACCGATCCTGCTGCACCGCGTTGGAGCGAGACGACGCCGCCGAGCGATATGGCCCGGTCGCGGACGAGACCGACCGACTCTTCGTCGTCGCACGGGATCCACGCGAAGCCGACGCCCATGAGCGCTCGAAAGCGCTTGGTCCCCTCGAGGAGTGGTTCGAGGCGAGACGGCACGATCGCAGCTTGCACCAGGAACGGCGCGTCGGGGAACGCCGGCGCCGGCCATGCCGCGGGATCGTCGTCGGCCATCACGGCGACCTCGTTCGCCGCCTTCGCCTGTTCGGCGACCTCCCCGGGCCACCCTTCGAGCCGAACGAGGACCCGGTCGTGCCCCGCGATCACCGCGGCGGGCAGCGGGATCGCGTCGAGTAGACGTGCCGCCAGCCCGAGCCCTCCTTCACGCGTCATGAGCGTCCGGGCCGTCTTGGGGAGGGGGCGGAGTTTCAGCGCGACCTGTGTGATCACGCCGAGAGTGCCGTGAGCGCCGGTCAGCAATCGGTGCAGGTCGTAGCCGGTCACGTTCTTCACCGTGCGGGCGCCGCTCCGGATCCGTCGTCCGTCACCCGTGACGAACTCCATCTCCACCACCGTGTCGCGGAGTTGGCCCACGCGCAGCTGCCGCGTGAGCGCAACGCCCGCCGAGATCGCACCGCCGACGGTCGCGTCATCGGGTTCGTCGACCGGCCATTCCTGACCGCCCTCGGCGAGCATCTTCCGCAGGTCGGCGAGCCGCATCCCCGCTTCCACAACGCACAGCATCTCCGCGGGGTCGTAGGCGATCGCGCGGTCCAGGAGCGTCGTCCAGACCTCGGCGTCGACGTCCGGAGCAGCCCCCAGATGCTGGCGTCCCCCGATCACGCGCAGGCGCGTTCCGTCGGCACTCGCCGCCCTCATCGCGTCGGAGACGTCGCTCGCGGTGTGTGGATGGATCAGATCCACGTTCCCTCCGGAAGTTGGTCGGCGCGCGCCAACGCTGCGGCGGCGAAATCGCCACAGCGCGCGCCCCCCGGCAACACCTTCTGCGGGTTCATCCGGCCATCGGGGTCGAAGGCGACCCGGACACACGCTTGCGCGGCGAGATCCTCATCGGTGAACACCAGCGGCATGAAGTCGCGCTTCTCGAGGCCGATCCCGTGCTCGCCGGACAGCGCGCCTCCGGCGTCCACGCACAGGCGCACCACCTCATCGGCCGCGGCGAGCACGCGCTCAAGCGTGCCCGGCACCGTGAGGTCGAACGAGAACAGAGGGTGCAGGTTGCCGTCGCCCGCGTGGAAGACGTTCGTGACGATCAGGTCGTGGCGCCGGGCGATCGCATACACGCCGGTGAGCACCTCGGTGAGTCGGGTGCGCGGCACGACGCAGTCGTGCAGGTGGTAGTGCGGGGCGATCTGCGCGATCGCCCCGAACGCCGACTTGCGTCCCTTCCACAGGAGCGCCCGCTCGATCGCGTCCGCGGCGACCCGCACCGTGCCGACGCCGTGTTCGCGAGCGGCCGCCTCGACCTGCCGAGACTGTGCGGCAACCGCCCCCTCGAGACCGTCGAGCTCGACGAGCAACACGGCCGCCGCGTCGGTCGGATACCCGGCGTGCGCGAAGTTCTCGACCGCGCGAACGATCCCGCGATCCATCATCTCGAGGGCGGCCGGGACCACACCGCGGGCCACGATCGAGGAGACGGTTGCGGCACAGTCCTCCACCTGTGCGAAGTCGAGCAGCATCGTTCGCACGGCGGGTGCGATCGGCGTGAGGCGAACGCACGCGGCGGTGACGATGCCGAGGGTGCCTTCCGAGCCGACGACGATCCCGCGCAGGTCATAACCGGCGGCGGCAGGAC
>Ga0207648_10003707_pt1 | contig 15994 bp, 13 predicted proteins | sample KBSMisM32_FD_184310 | JGI IMG/M metagenome (GOLD analysis project Ga0207648, IMG submission 184310) | Miscanthus rhizosphere microbial communities from Kellogg Biological Station, Michigan, USA - KBS Miscanthus M3-2 (SPAdes) (version 2) | ecosystem: Host-associated > Plants > Roots >...
GGCCCGGATCGCGTGCAGTCCGCGCTGCGCAGCGGTCTGGCCATGGGGGCCGACTCCGCCCTCCATCTCAAGGACCCGCTTTTCGAGAGCGTGGACACGCTGGGTACCGCGTGGGCCCTGGCCGCCGCCATACGGCCCCTGGCCGCGGACCTCGTCCTCACCGGCCAGCAGGGGGTGGGCGGCGACAACAGCCAGATCCCGGGGCTGCTCGCCGAGATCCTGGACGTTCCGCAGGTGACGATGGCGGTGAAGGTGGAGATCGGCGAGGGCAAGGCCACCGTCGAGCGTGAGATCGAGGGCGCCCACGAGGTCTGGGAGACCTCGCTGCCCGCGGTGATCTCGGCCCAGAAGGGTCTCAACGAGCCGCGCTACGCGAGCCTCAAGGGCATCATGGCCGCCAAGAAGAAGACGATCGAGACCAAAGACGCGGCTTCGCTCGGCCTGAAGCCGGAAGACCTCGCGCCGAAGACCAGGGTGGTTGGCCTCGAGCTGCCGGCGTCGCGCCCCGGCGTGAAGATGATCCCGGGCGACGCGGACGCCCAGGTGAAGGAGCTGCTGCGGCTCCTGCACGAAGAGGCGAAGGTACTCTGATGCCCACCATCGTCACGTTCGCGGAAGTGCGCGACGGCAAGGTCCGGCGCGCGTCGCTGGAGGCGGTCTCGGAGGCGCGGCGGCTGGCCGGTCCCCTGGGAGCGACGGTGCAGTCCGTCTTGATCGGCCAGGGGGTGGCGCCGCTGGCGGCCGAAGTCGCGTCCTACGGCGCGGACCGCGTCCATGTCTTCGACGACGCCGAGCTCGGCTCGTACGCCACCGAGTCTTTCGCGCGGGCCCTGGCCCAGGTCATCACGCAGGAGAAGCCGTCGGTGGTGCTCGTCCCCTACACGGCCATGGGTAAAGACGTGGCTCCGCGCGTGGCCGCGCGCGTGGGGGCCGGCCTCGTCTCCGACGTCGTCAAGCTCGAGGTCAAGGACGGCAAGCTGGAGGCGCGGCGTCCCGTGTACGCGGGCAAGGCCCTGGCCACCGTGCGCTGGGAAGGCGAGCCGCAGATGGCGACGCTCCGTCCCAACGTCTTCGCGCTGGGAACGCCGGAGGCGTCGCGCCCGTTCGAGACGGTGACCGGTACCGCCGACGTCAGCACGCGCCGCGCGCGCGTGCAGTCCGTGCAGGCGGCGGGCGCGGGCAAGGTCGAGCTGACGGAGGCGCAGATCATCGTGTCCGGCGGGCGCGGCCTGAAGGGCCCGGAGAACTTCCATCTCGTGGAAGAGCTGGCCAACGCCCTGGGGGCGGCGGTCGGCGCCTCGCGCGCGGTGGTGGACGCGGGCTGGGTCGACCACCAGATGCAGGTGGGGCAGACGGGCAAGACGGTCTCGCCCACCCTCTACGTCGCGGCCGGCATCAGCGGCGCCATCCAGCACCTGGCGGGCATGTCCTCGTCCAAGGTGATCGTGGCCATCAACAAGGACGCGGACGCGCCCATCTTCAAGGTCGCCGACTACGGAATCGTGGGCGACGTGTTCGAGGTCCTTCCCAAGCTCTCCGCCGCCGCCAAGGACCTGCGCTCCCGGCATTGAAGGTCGGGCTCTACGACGATCCGGTCTTCCTCGAGCACGACTCGGGGGCGGGTCACCCGGAGCGGCCGGAGCGCCTGGCCGCCCTCCGGGACGGCCTGAGGCGCGAAGGGCTCGAAGCCCGCCTGGAGAGGCTCGCCCCCCGCGACGCGACACGCGAGGAGCTGCTGCGCGTGCACACGCCACCGCACGTGGCGGCCGTGGCGGCCACGGCGGGACGCACCCATCGCTTCGATCCCGACACGCAGGCCGGACCTCATTCCTACGCCGCCGCCCTCAAGGCGGCGGGCGCCGTCACGGACGCGGTGGACCGCGTCCTCGACGGCCGCCTGGACCGCGCGTTGTGCCTCGTGCGCCCGCCCGGACATCACGCGGAAGCGGACCGCGCCATGGGCTTCTGCCTCTTCAACAACGTGGCCGTGGCCGCGGCCCACGCCCTCGCCCGCGGCCTCGCCCGCGTGAGCGTCATCGACTTCGACGTGCATCACGGCAACGGGACGCAACACATGTTCGAGTCCGACCCGCGCGTGTTGTACGTCTCCTCCCACGCGTTCCCGTTCTATCCGGGCACGGGCGCGTTGCGCGAGGTCGGCGTCGGCGGCGGCCGCGGATTTACCGTGAACCTGCCCCTGCCCGGCGGGATGGGGGACGGCGAATACGCGCGCGTCTATCGCGACGTCGTGGAGCCGATCGGCCGCGCCTTCGACGCGGAGCTCGTCCTCGTGTCCGCCGGCTTCGACGCCTTCGGCGGCGACCCGCTGGCCCCGATGGCGCTCACCGCGCGCGGCTATTCGGAGCTGGCGGCAGTCTGCCTGGCCACCGCGGCGGGAGCGGCGCGCGGCCGTGTGGTCTTCGCGCTCGAAGGGGGCTACGACCTTCGCGGCCTGGCCACGTCCGGGGCGGCGGTGACGCGCGTCCTGCTCGGCGATCCTCCGGTGAAGGTCGCGCCCACGGGGAAGCCGCTGGATCCGCTCATCGCCGAATATCGCCGGACCTTCGCGCCGTTCTGGCCAGCCCTCGCCGGCTGAGCTAGCCGGCGCGGCGGCGCAGCGCGCGCCGGAATCGCCGCACCTCGGTGTCGGCCTGATCGAGCTCGTCGAGGGCGGCGGAGAGTTGCTCCTGCAGCCGCTGGTACTCGTCGACGTCCTTGATGACGGGGACGTTGACGCGTTCGCGCAGCTCGCGCACGCGCTCGGCGACGGCGTCACGATGCTGCTGGGCACGGTCCAGGCGGGCGCGCAGGGCGGCCTGGGCGCCCGCGTCCGGCGCCTCCGCGGCCGCGCCGCTCTCGAGATCGTCGCGGTCGAGGTCGCGGGCTCGCTCGACGTCCACGGGGTCGGCGGCGACGTCGGGATGGACATGGATGACTTCCGCCGCGGGCGGCCGGCGGGGCCGCGGCGCGGGCATGTCATCGCGTAACGGCTCGGCCATGGGCGGCGGAGTGGAAACCGCCGTGGCCGTACGTGACGGCGACGCCGGCTTCGCCCGCGGCGGGACCGCTGCGGTCACGGGGGGAACGGTCGCGGGCGCAGCGCTTGCCGGCGCAACCGTGGCGGGCGGAACGGTGGCGGCGGGCAAGGTGTTCACGGTTTCCGCGGGCGTACGTCGATCTTCCGCGCGGACCAGCCAGCTCCCGACCAGGACGACGGCACCGAGCAAGCCCGCGGCTCCCATCAGGCCCGCCACGATGGCCAGCCTCGCCGCCCGCGCGTCCCGGCGGCGCGGGAGGGGTTGTCGTCGTCCGCCGCTCGCGGCCGTGGGCGCGGCGGATGCCGGTGACGGTGTCTCCTCGATCGTGTCGCGCAGCGGCAGGTCCACGAGGTCTCCCGAAACGGACGGCCGCATCTCCGCGTCCAGCTCCGCCCCGTAGACGGGCAGGGGCAGATCGGCCAGCGCGCGCTGGCAGCGGACGCAGCGGGCCGCCGCCACCGGGCACTGGGCCTGGCAGAACGGACAGATGTGAAAGGCTCGCGTTTCCATCCGCGGGGGAGGGTGCAAGCCGGGTGCCACCCCGCAGTCTCCGGAGGGCCCATGGGGGCCGCGTGTTAACATGTTCCCTTTGTCCGATTTGCCATCATGAGCGATTACCTCTTCGGCGAAATCGAAACGCGCTGGCAGGAGCGGTGGGCGGAAGGCCGTACCTTCGAGGTGACGGAGGACCCGGCCCGGCCCAAGTTCTATTGCCTGGAGATGCTCCCCTACCCGTCCGGGGACATCCACGTCGGGCACGTCCGGAACTACTGCATCACGGACGTGATCGCGCGTTACAAGAGGATGCGCGGGTTCAACGTGCTCCATCCCATCGGCTGGGACGCCCTCGGCCTGCCCGCCGAGAACGCCGCCATCAAGCGCGGCGTCCATCCCGAGAAATGGACGCGGGACAACATCGCGGGCATGAAGCGGCAGCTTCAGCGGCTCGGGTTCAGCTATCCCTGGAGCCGCGAGGTCGCGACCTGCGATCCCGAGTACTACCGCTGGAACCAGTGGTTCTTCCTGCGCATGCTCGAGCGGGGGATCGCCTACCGCAAGAAGGCGCCCGTCAACTGGTGCCCGTCCTGCCAGACCGTGCTCGCCAACGAGCAGGCCGAAGGGGGCGAGTGCTGGCGGTGCCACTCCAAGGTCGAAGAGCGCGAGATGGACCAGTGGTTCCTCCGCATCACGGCCTACCAGGACGAGCTCGTGGACGACATGGCCCAGCTCCCGCAGTGGCCGGAGCGCGTGCTCCAGCAGCAGCGGAACTGGGTGGGGCGCTCCCACGGCGCGGAGGTGGACTTCCCGGTCGAGGGGGGCGAGCCCCTTCGTATCTTCACGACGCGCATCGACACGATCTACGGCGCGACGTTCATGGTCGTCGCTCCCGAGCATCCGCGCGTGGACGAGTTCCTGCGCGGGTCCAAGGACGAAGCGAAGGCGCGCGAGGCCATCCAGCGGCTCCGGGGACAGGACCGGCGAGCGCGCCTGGCGGGGCAGGTGGAGAAGGAAGGCGTCTTCACCGGCCGCCACGCCACGAACCCCTTCAGCGGGGAGCGCATCCCGATCTGGGTGGGCAACTTCGTGCTCACCGGATACGGCACGGGCGCGATCATGTCCGTGCCCGCGCACGACACCCGCGACTTCGAGTTCGCTCGCAAGTACGCCCTGCCCATCCGGGTCGTGATCCAGCCCCCGGACCGCCCGCTCGATCCCGCGAAGATGGAGGCGTCGTACGACGGGCCCGGCCGCACCGTCAACAGCGACGGGTTCGACGGGCTCGAGTCCGCCGAGGCCATCGCCCGCATGACCGCGGAAGCGGAGAAGCGGGGGATCGGCAAGGGCGCGATCACCTACCGGCTCAAGGACTGGCTCATCAGCCGGCAGCGCTACTGGGGCACGCCGATCCCGGTCGTCTACTGTGAGAAGGACGGCATCGTGGGCGTGCCCGACGACCAGCTCCCGGTCGAGCTCCCGAAGGACGCGCCGTTCACGGGGGAGGGTGGCAACCCGCTCGAGAAGGTGCCCTCGTTCGTCCAGGCCGTCTGCCCCCGCTGCGGCGGCCCGGCGCGGCGCGAGACGGACACCATGGACACCTTCGTGGACTCGTCCTGGTACTTCTACCGCTATCTCTCCCCGCACCGTGCGGAGGGGCCGTTCGACGTCAATGCCGTGCGCTACTGGTTCCCGATCGACCTCTACGTGGGAGGCATCGAGCACGCCATCCTGCACCTCGTCTACTCGCGCTTCTGGACGAAGATGATGCGCGACCTCGGCCTCGTCACCTTCGACGAGCCGGTCACGCGCCTCTTTCCCCAGGGCATGGTGCACAAGGACGGTGAGGTCATGTCGAAGTCGAAGGGCAACACGGTGGCCCCCGACGACATGGTCAAGGCCTACGGCGCGGACACGCTGCGCCTCTACACCCTCTCCGTCGCTCCACCCGAAGACGCCCTCGAGTGGAACGACAAGAACGTGTCGGGCGTCCACCGGTTCCTCCATCGCGTATGGGGCCTTCTCGACCGGCACGCCGCCACCATCCGGAGCGAGACGCGCACGCCCGTGCCCGCGGAGCTGTCGCCAGCCGCGCGTGCGCTGCGGCGCAAGGTGCACCAGACCATCCGACGGATCACGGACGACGTCGAGGAGCGCCTGAAGCTCAACACGGCCGTCTCCGCCCTCATCGAGCTCGAGCACGCGATCGCGGACGCGGAGAAGGATCTCGCGGAGTCGCCGGAGCGGCCGGTGTTCCGCGAAGCGCTGGAGACGCTCGTCCTCCTGCTCAGCCCCTTCGCTCCCCACATCGGCGAGGAGATGTGGGAGCGCCTGGGCCGGCGCTTCAGCATCGTGGACCGGCCCTGGCCGGTCGCGGATGCCGCCATCGCGCGCGAGGACGAGCTCGAGCTCGCGGTGCAGGTGAACGGGAAGGTGCGCGGACGGATCACGGTCCCGGCGGAATCGTCGGAAGACGAGATGAAGAAGCGGGCCCTCGGCGACCCCAAGGTGGAGGAGCATACGCGGGGCAAGCAGATCGTGAAGGTGGTGGTGGTGCCCGGACGCCTCGTCAGCGTGGTGGTCAAGTGACGCCGGTGGCTCGGCTCGGGCGCGCCGGCCTGTTCCTGTGCCTGGCCGCTCTCTCCGCCTGCGGCTACGCGCTCGTCGGCCGGGGGACGGTGGTGGACCCGACCATCAAGAAGATCGCGGTGCCCCTGTTCAAGGACTCGACGGGCAAGCCCGGGCTGGACCAGAAGATCACGCAGAAGGTGGTCGAGGAGCTGCTCAAGCGCGCCCGGTTCGAAGTCACTTCGGAGCGCGTCGGCGCGGATGCCATCGTGGAGGGCGAGCTGCTGCGCTTCGACCAGACTCCGGTCGGCTTCTCGGATGCGGGCGCGACGCGCACCCAGGCCAGCCGCTACCTGGTGACGCTGACCGCGCGCGTCCGCTACGTCAAGGTCGGGCAGGACGAGCCGATCTGGGCCAACGAGTCGTTCTCCTTCCGCGACGAATACGACGTCGGCTCCGATCCCACCTCCTTCTTCGACCAGTCCGGCCAGGCCATCGAGCGCCTGTCCACGTCCTTCGCGCGCAGCCTCGTGGCCGCGATGCTGGAGGCGTTCTAACGCCCGCCAGGGGAGCGCCCGCCCCTGCGGCCGGCGTCCACGCCATCGTCGGCGCGGATTCGTATCTCGCCGAGCAGGCCCTCGAGGAGCTGCTCGCGGGCTGGGTCGGCGCGGACCGCGAGGACTCGGTCCGCGTCCTGCGCGGAGACGAGGCGACCTGGGGGCGCGTCCTGGAAGCGGCGCGCACGGGGTCGCTCTTCGCCTCGCGCCGCGCCGTCGTCGTGCGGGGGGCGGACGCGCTGAAGGGCGAGGGCGACGAGCTCGCCGCCTACCTCGAAGACCCCAGCCCGGACGCCCGCCTCATCTTCCTGGCGGCCAAGCCGGACAAGCGGAAGACGGTCTGGAAGAAGCTGCTGGAGCGCGCTCAGTCGCACTCCGCGGAGCCGCTGAAGGGCCGCGCCGCCCGCGGGTACGTGGCCGACCAGGTCCGTCGTCGCAAGCTCGCGTTACGCGAGGAGGCCTTCGAGGAGCTGTTCGAGCGCGTGGGGCAGGACCTGCGCCGGCTGATGGGCGAGCTGGAGAAGCTCGAGGCGTTCGCGGAAGGGCATGCGGGCCCGCTCAGCGCGGAGGAGGTCTCGGCCATCCTCGGCCGCGGGCTGGCCCAGCCTCTCTACCGGATCGGCGACGCGTTCACCACGCGGCGGCGCACCGAGCTCCTCGCGCTGATGGAGACGGTGCTGGAAGAAGGGGAGCCGCCGCTGAAGGTGCTGGCCACGCTCCACTACGCGGCGCGGCGCGTCCGGGCCGCCCGCGCGCTCCGCGATGCCAAGGTGCCGCGGGAAGCGCTCGCCTCCCGGCTGGGTGTCCCGCCCTTCAAGGTCCAGGAGCTGATGGAGGCGAGCCGCTCCTGGTCGGAGACGGAGCTGGCGAGGGCCGTCGCCGCCCTCGCGGAAGCGGACCGCCGCGTGAAGACGGGCACGGACGCGCGCGCGGCGCTCGTGGCGGCGGTGGTGGAGGCGACGGGGAAGGGAGCGGGCGCTACTTCGCCGCAGCCACGGCGTTGACGCGGCGCGAGAGGCGGCTCTTGTACCGGGCGGCGGCGTTGTCGTGAATCACGCCCTTCTTGGCCGCCTTGTCGATCTCGCTGATGGTCTCGGCCAGTGCTCCCTTGACCGCGGCCGCGTCGCCCTTGGCGATCGCGCTGCGCAGCGACTTGATCTTCGTCTTGAGCCTGGACACGTTGCGGCGATTACGGTCCCGATGCTTGAGGCTCTGCCTCTGCTGCTTCAGGGCCGATGCGTGATGAGCCAATCCATCCCTCCTCTAACGAACGACAAACCCGCAGCTTACCGGATTTGACGGCGCAAGGCAAGGCTCCTCCTTCCCTGATGCGGGCGGCGGGGACGGTCTCCGCCCTCACCTTCGTTTCCCGGATCCTGGGCCTCGTGCGCGAGCAGGTCTTCGCGATGCTGCTCGGCGCCGGCGACTACGCAGATGCCTTCAACACCGCGTTCCGGGTGCCGAACCTGCTGCGGGACCTCTTTGCGGAAGGCGCGCTCTCCTCCGCCTTCGTTCCCACCTACGCCCGCGAGCTGGCCCAGGGCGGCACGGCTCGGGCGCACCAGCTCTCGTCGCGGCTGCTCTCCATCCTCTGCGTGATCCTCGGCGGGTTCGTCCTCCTCGGCCTCGCCTTCGCCGGCCCCTTCGTGCGGGCGCTGGCTCCCGGGTTCGGACCGGTACCGGGGAAGCTCGAGACGACGGTGGCCCTGGCCCGAGTGATGTTGCCCTGCCTGCCCCTCGTCGCCTTCGCGGCGGTGACGATGGGAATGCTCAACGCGCAGGAGAAATTCGCGGTTCCGGCCGCCGCGCCCGCCACCTTCAACCTCGTCGCCATCGGCTGGGCGGCCGTCCTCTGGGCGATGGGCTTCGGTACCGCCCAGGTCGCCATGGGCTGGGCGGTGGGGACGTTGCTGGCGGCGGCCGCGCAGTTCCTGGTCCAGGTGCCGCCGCTCTGGAAGGAGGGGTGGCGTTTCCGTCCGGAGTGGGCGCCCGGCGATCCCGGCATCCGCGCGATCGGCTCTCTCCTGGCCCCGGCGACGGTGGGCCTCGCCGCCGTGCAGGTGAACATCTTCGTGAGCACGATGTTCGCTTCACACGAGCCGGGCGCGGTCTCCTGGCTGCAGTACGCGTTCCGGATCCTGTACCTGCCCATCGGCGTGTTCGGCGTCGCCGTCGGCACCGTGGCCACGACGGGGCTGGCGCGGCGGGCCGCCGCCGGAGACGAGCAGGGGCTCCGCGAGACGCTGTCCCGATCGCTTTCGCTCCTCGCGTTCCTCACCATTCCCGCCACGGTTGGGCTCATGGTGCTGGGCCGGCCGATCGTGCGCCTGCTCTTCGAGCGCGGCCGCTTCCACGCCGCGGACACCGAGAACACGGCGACCGCCCTCGCCCTCTTCTCGATCGGCCTCGTGGCCTTCACGGGCGTGAAGGTGCTGGCGCCCGCGTTCTACGCCCTGGGCCGGCCGCGCGTGCCTCTCCTGGCCAGCGCGAGCGCGGTGGCCGTCAACCTCGCCGTCATCGTTCTCCTCCACGCCCGCCTCGGCTATCGCGCGATCGCGCTCGGCATCGCGCTGGGATCGCTGCTCAATGCCGCCATCCTGGTCGGGGCGTTCGAGCGCCACGTGGGCGGCCTCCTCGACCGTCGCCTGGCCGCCGGCCTCCTCCGCATGACGATCGCCGCCGGCCTGATGGGGCCCGCGGCCTGGCTGAGCGCGCGCGCCATCGAATCCCGCCTGGGCACTCACGGCCTCGCCGCCCAGGTCCTCGGCGGCCTCGCCCCCGTCGTCCTCGGCGTCCTCGTCTACTTCGGAGCCAGCCGCTTGCTTCGTCTGGGTGAGGCCCGCGCGTTGACCGCCGTCCTCGGAGGATGGGTGGCCGGGAACGGTGCCCGATGAGCGAAGATGGAGGGACCTCCCCTGGCCCTCGTCCGGGGTATGGTGGCCGGCGCAGGAGAGGAGGCCCGATGGCACGAAGCTGGACCGGTGGCGCCGCGCTGATCATCGTTTCGCTCGCGGGAGCGGCGCACGCCCAGGACTCGTCCAACCTCCCCGCGCCGGAGAAGTACAAGCTCCGCGTCCAATACCGGGAGTTCCGGCCTTCGCTCACGGGCGACACGCAGAAGGGCTTCGAAGACAGGGACGGCACCCTGGTGGACGTGATGGACGACCTCGGGCTCGTGGACGAGCGGACGTTCGACATCCGGGGTGCGATCCAGTTCAAGCAAGGCTGGAAGCTGCGCGGGTCCTACACCCCCCTCGACTACGCGGGCGATGCCGAGGTCGGCGCCGCCTTCACCTACGGAGGGACGCGCTACGCGCGGTTCGAACACGTCGTCACCACGATGAAGGGCGCCTACTACAGCGCCGACATCGAATGGGATTTCCTGAAGGGCTCGCACGGCTTCCTGGGCGTGATCGCGGGAGCGAAGCTGTTCGACGTGGACGCCAACCTCGTCAACGTGTCGATCAACCAGCGGGAGGTCGACACGATCACCGCGCCCATTCCCGTGATCGGCCTGGCCACGCGCGGCTACGCCGGCCGCTTCAGCGTCGAGGGTGAGATCTCGGGCCTCAGCACCGGAAGCCTCGGGAGCACCCTGGACGCCGAAGGGTCGGTCCGCCTCCACATCTCCGATCGCCTGGCCGCGATGGGCGGCTACCGCTACCTGTCCGTGACCGGCAAGGACGACAGGGATCACGTGAAGGTCAAGATGAGCGGATGGCAGTTCGGCCTCGAGCTCAGCCTCTAGCGGTGGCCGGGCGCGCGGGCGCGCGCGGGAATCCCGAGCGCGTGGACGCGGACTACCTCGACCACCTGCGCGTCGAGCGCGCGCTCTCGCCGAACACGCTGGAGGCGTACGGCCGCGACCTGGCCCGCCTCGTTGTCCATGCGCAGGGGGCGAAGCGCTCGCTTCTCGACCTCCGCCAATCCGACCTGACCGAGTTCATCGGCAGCCTCCGCGCGGAGGGGCTGTCCGCACGATCCGTCGCGCGCGCCGTCCATGCCCTGCGGGGATTCTTCCGTTTCGCGGTGCGCGAAGGGCGCCTGGAGACGGATCCCATGGAGAACCTGCGCGCGCCTCGTGCGTTTGCCGCCCTGCCCCGGTACCTCACGCCCGCGCAGGTGGAGGCCCTCCTGGCCGCGCCGGACGTGGTTACCGCGCGGGGATTACGAGACCGCGCGATCCTGGAGGTGCTCTACGCGACCGGGCTGCGCGTGTCCGAGCTGATTGGCCTGCGTGCCCGGGACCTGGATCTCGAGGTCGGCGTTCTGACCTGCTTCGGCAAGGGCCGGAAGGAGCGCCTCGTCCCCATGGGCGGTGAAGCCAGGCGCTGGGTGGTGCGCTACCTGGACGACGCGCGGCCCGAGCTGGCGGGCGAGCGCGCCGCGGCCGAGCTCTTCCTGAACCACCGCGGCGGACGGCTCACGCGCATGGGCCTGTGGGGCATCGTGCGCCGGCACGCGGTGACGGCGGGCGTCCAGGCCACGCTCACCCCGCACGTCCTGCGCCACTCCTTCGCGACCCACCTGCTGGAGAGGGGAGCGGACCTGCGCGCGCTGCAGGCCATGCTCGGCCACGCCGACATCTCGACCACGCAGATCTACACCCACATCACGCGCGAGCGGCTGCGGAAGGTCTATGACCAGTTCCACCCGCGGGCGTGATGCGCCTTACGTGTGCGTCATAGCGGATTGACCCTCCGCGGAGGCGGGTGGTAACCTTACGCCTTTTGGGGATGGGCCCGAGGGGCCGCACTTAAGGACAGCGACGTCCGGAGGACACAGGATGGGTAAGAACGGCCGGCACCTCTTCACATCGGAATCGGTGACGGAGGGCCACCCCGACAAGATCGCGGACCAGATCTCCGACGCCATCCTGGACGCGATCCTGTCCCAGGACCCGTACAGCCGGGTGGCCTGCGAGACGATGGTCACCACCGGCCTCGCCTTCATCGCGGGCGAGATCACGACCAAGGCCTACGCGGACCTGCCCACGATCGTGCGCGACACCATCAAGGGCGTCGGCTACACGCGCGCGAAGTACGGCTTCGACTACGAGACCTGCGGCGTCATCTCCGCCATCCACGAGCAGTCGCCCGACATCGCCATGGGCGTGGATCCGGGGGGCGCGGGCGACCAGGGCCTGATGTTCGGCTTCGCCTGCAACGAGACGGAAGAGCTGATGCCGCTGCCCATCATGCTCGCCCACAAGCTCACGCGGCGTCTGAGCCAGGTGCGCAAGGACGAGATCCTCGACTACCTGCGCCCGGACGGGAAGAGCCAGGTCACGGTCGAATACGACGGGGGCAAGCCGGTGCGCGTCGAGGCCGTCATCGTCTCCGCGCAGCATTCCAACCTCGTGAAGATGGAGACCGTGCGCGAGGACATCCTGGAGAAGGTCATCCACGCCGTCATCCCTTCGAACCTCCTCGATTCGAAGACCAAGTACTTCATCAATCCGACGGGCCGGTTCGTGGTGGGCGGGCCTCAGGGCGACTGCGGCCTCACCGGGCGCAAGATCATCGTCGACACCTACGGCGGCGTGGGGAGCCACGGCGGCGGCGCCTTCTCGGGCAAGGACCCGACGAAGGTGGACCGCTCGGCGTCGTACATGTCGCGCCACATCGCCAAGAACATCGTGGCCGCCGGCCTGGCCGACCGCCTCGAGCTGCAGATCGCGTACGCGATCGGCGTGCCCGATCCCGTCTCCGTGATGGTGGACGCCCAGGGCACGGGCAAGGTGGAAGAGAGCAAGATCGTCGACGCCGTGCGCGAGATCTTCCCCCTCACCCCCAAGGGCATCATCGAGTACCTCAACCTGCGCCGCCCCATCTACAAGAAGACGGCCGCCTACGGGCACTTCGGACGCAACGAGGAAGAGTTCACCTGGGAGCGCACGGACAAAGCCGATGCGCTCCGGGGGTACCTGCGGAAGTAGCGTCGGCAACAACGGACAACGGACTCTTTCGCCGGCGTGCGGCCTGGGTCGCGGGCGTCGCCTTCGCGGGGACGCTCGCGCGCGCTGGAACTTGATAGCCCCACGTAAAGCAGGTGCGCGCGCTCGCTCCGCTGTCAGGCAACCCGCGAGTGAATGCACTGACAGAGGCCCCGCTCCCGGCGACGCCCGAACCCCCGCCGCACGGACAACTAGAGCGACACGCCGGATGAGCCAGCGGTCACAGCCTTCGATCTCATGACGAGACCGCCGACTCGCATCATCGTCATCTCGATCGTTCTCCTCGGATTCCTCGCCTGGAGCATCCACGTCGTGCGGTGGAGGCCGTTTCCGGTGGTGGGGGAGCAGGCGCATGACGGGTACCAGCGGGTGTCCGGGGTCGTGCATGTGCACACCACGCTCTCGGACGGGGCCGCCACTCCGGACGAGGTGATCGCGGCCGCGCGGGCGGCCGGGCTGAAGTTCGTCGTGATCACCGACCACAACAACCTGGACGCGAAGAAGTGGGAGGGCTATCACGACGGCGTGCTCGTCATCGTGGGGACCGAGGTCTCCACGACCGCGGGTCACGTCCTGGGCCTGGGAATCGAAGACCCTGTCTTTCGTTTCTCCGGTGACGCGCGCGACGCCCTGGACGACATCGAGACGCTGCACGGCGTCGCCTTCGCCGCCCATCCCACTTCGCCGCGCCCCGACTTCAAGTGGTCGGGCTGGGACCTGCCGGGGCCTTGGGGGATCGAGGTCGTCAACGGTGACAGCCAGTGGCGAGCGGCGGGGTGGATGCGCCTGGCCCGCACGCTCACGCTCTATCCCCTGAACCACGAATACGCGCTCCTGGGCAGCCTGACATCGCCCGCCGACGCGCTGGCCCGCTGGGACGAGGTCCTGAAGCGGCGGCCGGCCGCGGCTCTGGCCGGGGCGGACGCCCACGGGCAGATCCCGATCCGAAAGGACCGCGCCATCCGTTTCCCGTCCTACGCCTCGCTCTTCGCCGTGGCGCGCAACCACGTGCTCCTGAGCCGCCCGCTGACCGGTGATGCGCAGGTCGACATCCCGGCGATCGTGCGCGCGCTCGCGCTCGGGCGCAGCTTCGTGGGGCTCGACGCTCTGGCGCCCGCGGACGGCTTCTCGTTCACGACCGGCGGCGGTCCGGAGACCCCGCGCATCCCGTGGTCGATGGGGGACGTCGTGCCGCCGGAGAAGGGGTTGCGGCTGCGCGCGGGCGGCCGTCTGCCCGAGCGGACGCGGCTGACGCTCCTGCGCGACGGAAGCGCCTTGACCGGGGCGGAGGGTGCGATCGACGTCGAAGTGCCCGGCCCGGGTGTCTATCGGGTGGAGGCGCGGCTTCCGGGCTGGGACGTGCCGTGGGTCATCTCGAACCCGATCTCGGTCTTCCCGGCGGAGACGGCCAAGGCCCGCCGGGAGGCCGCCGCCTGGCCGGCGGCGCCGCCCGCTCCTCCCGCGACGCGTGTCCTGGATTCCTTCGACGGGCCGACGACGTTCCATCCCGAATTCGACGCCTCGTCGTCGATGGCGGCGGACGTGATCGTCCCCAAGGCGGGGGCGGACGGATCCGGGGCGGCCCGGATCCAGTTCCGACTCGGCGCCCCCGGCCCTGGCCGTCCCTATGTCTGGTGCGCGCTGGTGAGCCGCGAGCCGCGCAACCTGGCCGGCGCCCAGGGACTCGTCTTCTCGATCCGGGGCGATCGCGCCTATCGGATCTGGGTGCAGGTCCGGGACGAGAACCCCGCTTCCGCGGACGACGGGACGGAATGGTGGTTCGCGTCCGTGCGCACGGAGACGGAGTGGCGGCGGGTGGCGGTGCCGTTCGCGACCCTGCGCTCCCTGAATCCGAAGACGGACGGGAAGCTCGACCTGGACAAGGTGCGCCAGCTCGTCTTCGTGATCGACGCGGGCGCGGAGAAGCCGGGGACGCAGGGGACGGTCCTCATCGACGATCTCAGTCTGTACTGAGACAACCTCAGGCCTTCTTTTGGTCGTCCAGGGAGAGGCGCCCCCTCGGATCCTCCGCGAGGCTGAGCGCTCCGGCGTCCGATTCCGCGAGGGACAGCTGGCCGGGGGATGCTCCCGGCAGGCGCGCCTGGATCGAGGCCACGGCCTGCCGCGCCGCTCTGCGGGTCGCGTCGTCACCTGAACGCGCCTCCAACTCCCGTAACGGGAGTATGTCGCTGGCGGTGCCGATCCGGCCCAGCGCGGCCGCCGCCGCGGCTTGCACGATCGGTCGGTCGCGCGCGAGCGCGGCCACGAGCGGCGGCGCGGCGTCGATCTCGCCCGTTTCCGCGAGGGCGTGGGCGGCGGCGACGGCAAGCTCGCCCCTTTCCACCGCGAGCACTCGAGCGAGGGCGGCGACGGTTTCGGGACTGGAGCGCCGGCCAAGGGCCGAGAGACAAGAGCGTCCGGCGGCCACGCGGCGTGTGCGCAGGGCATGGCGCAGGACGGTGTGGAGGTCGCGGGTGGAGAGGCGATCGCCGAGTGCCGCCACCGCCCGGGCCATCGGCTCGTCTTCCGCATATCCGCAAGTGGCCACATCGGTCAGGGTCGCCTGCCCCTCCTCGCCCATGGCGGTGGCGGCGCGAACGCGGACGTCGTCGCTCGCGTCGTCGCAGGCCGACCGCAAAGTCGGCCTGGTGACGGCGCCGTCCGGATAGTCGCGGAGAAGGGTCAGGAGGTTCTGCAGCCGTACGCCGGGCAGGGGATCCGACGTCGCGTTGCGAGCCAGGGCCGAAGGCAGGTCTGCCGGCCGTTCCAGGCGTCGGGCGGCGGCGAGCATCAAGGGAAGGGCACGGGGCAGGAGCGGCTCCAGGGCGCCGGTGTGATTGACTCCGACGAGCGGGACTCGTCCTTTCATGATCCCGTTCGTCATCTCGAGACCGACTTCCACGAGCAGGGACGAGAGGAGTGTCCGGGTGTCGCCGTCCAGGACGGCGCGCACGGCCGTCGCGGGGCCGGTGACATAGAAGTCGGCATCGAAGGTTTCGTCGCCCGTCTCGATCTCACGCGCGCCCCGCTTCTTGGCCCGCGCGGTGGCCGACGTTTCCGGCCGAAGCGTCAGGGCGGCCAGGCCGCCCTCCGCGGCCTCGATCGTCACGTGGGTGCCGCGCTCGCGACGCTCCCCGGAATCGTCGGTGTCCACCCACGACTTGAGATGCACCTGCAGGCGGACGCGTGAAGGATCGTGCGACGAGGCCCAGGTGGATGCGGAAGTTCTCCCGCGTGTAGCCGGGGCCGCGCGTTGCCATGCCATCTGAGAGGTTGAGCAGCATCAGCGGGAGGACGTGGCCATCGAGGTCAGCGACGAAGCGGCGGATCGCGTGGTCCGTCGGCGGCCAGGCGCGCACGAGTTCGTTCGGGCGCAGGTG
>Ga0207648_10003708_pt1 | contig 15989 bp, 16 predicted proteins | sample KBSMisM32_FD_184310 | JGI IMG/M metagenome (GOLD analysis project Ga0207648, IMG submission 184310) | Miscanthus rhizosphere microbial communities from Kellogg Biological Station, Michigan, USA - KBS Miscanthus M3-2 (SPAdes) (version 2) | ecosystem: Host-associated > Plants > Roots >...
GTGCATCTCATCGACGACGATCATCTGGACCAGTTGCTGTATACCGACCGCGGCATCCCGCACATCTACGTGCCGGGTCACACGGTGAACATGGCTTTCTTGTCGAGCTCGGCGCCGGGCGACTGGGCGGCGGGCGAGTTTTGGGGCCCGCTGGCGAACGAAACCCGCAACTGGCTCGACCATCTCGCGACCGGCCGCGCGTGCGCGCTGACGACGGCGCGCGAAGCCCGCGACAATCTCGAAGTCACGCTCGCCATCGAATCGGCGGTTAAATCAGGTAAAACCATCAAGCTTCCGCGCGCGTGAGCACAACGATCATTGGAGTTGCTTCATGAAAAACAAAATATTCCTTGGCGCGTGCGCGCTCGTCGCGGTCGCCCTGGTGGCGCCGGCAGCCGCGCAAAGTTACCCGTCCAAGCCCGTCCGCTTCATTCTGCCGTTTCCGCCCGGCGGGCCGACCGACATACTCGGCCGCATCATCGGGCAGAGACTCGCCGTGCAGCTCAATCAGCCGGTCGTGCCGGAAAACCGGCCGGGCGCGGGCGGCAACGTCGGCACCGAGTTCGGCGCCAAACAACCCGCGGATGGCTATGCGATCGTGCTCGCGTCGCCGTCCCTGTCGATCAGTCCCGGCCTGTACAAGAAGCTCGGCTACGATCCGGTCAAGGATTTCGCGCCGATCACGCTGGTCGCGCAAATTCCCAACGTTCTGCTGGTGCATCCGTCGGTACCCGTCAAAACGCTCAAGGAGTTCGTGCAGCTCGCGAAGGCCCATCCCGGCAAACTCAATTTCGGCTCGGGCGGTCTCGGCACTTCGAACCACCTCGGCAGCGAGATGCTGAAAGGTCTCACCGGTATCAATATGGTTCACGTCCCCTATAAAGGATCGAATGAAGCGATGATCGGCATGATCGGCGGGCACGTGGACATGGTGGTTATCGGCGTGCCGCCGACACTGCCGCATATCAAGGCGGGTCGCGTGCGCCCGTTGGCGGTGCTGGCGGCCGAACGCCTGCCGTATCTGCCCGACGTGCCGACGTCGAAAGAAGCGGGCGTTGCGAACTACGAGGTCATTACGTCGTACGGAATCCTCGCGCCCACTGGCACGCCGCGCGAGGTGATTAACCGGCTGAACGCAGAATGGCTCAAGATCGCGGTGATGGCGGAAACGAAGGAGCGCATGAGCGGCGCCGGTTACGAGCCGATGACGAGCACGCCCGAGCAGTATGGCGAGTTCATCAAAACCGAGATGGTGCGGTGGGCGAAAGTCATCAAGGATGCGAATGTCAAAATCGAGTGATGGAACGGGATTGCGGCTTGAATCACCCAGGAGAAGCAAGTGAAGACAAATAAGAAGTACGTTGTGCGCATGGCCGTCGCGGTCGCCGCCAGCGCGACATTGGGAGCTGCCAATGCGGCCGAGCCGCAATATCCGACCAAATCGGTGCGCATGATCGTGCCCTTCGCGCCGGGCGGTCCCACGGACGTGATTGCGCGCTTCGTCGCCGCAAAATTGTCCGAAAGCTTCGGCCACCAGGTCGTGATCGACAATCGCGCCGGCGCCGGCGGCAACATCGGCATGGGCATGGGAGCAAGTGCCACGCCCGATGGCTATACACTGACAATTGTCAGCTCGAGTTTCGTCGTGAATCCCGGCCTCTATGCGAAGATTCCGTACGACCCGTACAAGAGTTTCGCGCCGGTCACCAACATGGCCGCCTCGCCGAACGTTTACACCGCGCACCCGTCCGTCGCCGCCAAGTCGATGCCCGAACTGATCAAGCTCATCCAGGCGAACCCGAAGAAATACAGTTTCGCCACGCCGGGCATCGGCACGACGCCCGATCTCGCGGCCAGCCTGCTGAAAGTCACGGCGAAGCTCGATGTAACGACGGTGCCTTATGCGGGCGCCGGGCCGGCCGTAACCGCCGTCATCGGCAACCAGGTGTCGCTCGGCTGCACCGCGCTGCCGCCGACGACGCCGCACATTCTGGGCGGGCGCCTTCGTGCACTCGCCGTCACCAGCGCCAAGCGCTCGCCGGGGTTGGCCGACGTGCAGACGATGGGCGAGGCTGGTTTTGCGGGTCAGGAAAGCGAAACGCTGCAGGGCGTTCTGGTGCCTGCCGGCACGCCGAAGGCAGTAGTGCAACGACTGCAAGGCGAAATTGCCCGCATCCTCGCGCAGCCCGACACGAAAGAAAAAATCATCGGGCTTGGATTCGACATCGTGGCGAGCACGCCCGAGCAGTTCACCGCCCAGATCAAAAGCGAAGTCGCGAAGTGGTCCAAGGTCGTCAAGGATGCCGGCATAAAAGTAGAGTGAGGGACCACCGGGATCGAAGTCGGCAGACGCACACCAACGCTACGGAGGTGTATCCATGCGAACACGTGCAACGCTCGTCATTGCGGGATTAGCGGCAGCATTGTCCACCGGCGGAGCATCGGCGGCAGACTATCCGGTCAAACCGATCCGCATCCTGGTGCCGTTCGCGCCCGGCGCGTCCGGACTCGTTAGCCGCAGGCCCGTTCGCGGGGAGGACGCGGGGACCGCCGGGTTCTATCGTGTGGCAGCCACAACGTCACAAACCTATCCAACGAAGCCAATTCGTATCATCGTGCCATTCGCACCAGGCGGCCCGACGGACGTGATCGGGCGTCTGCTCAGCGTCAGGTTGACTGAAGCATGGGGGCAGCAGGTGGTGATAGACAACCGCGGCGGCGCCGGCGGCAACATCGGCATGGGGCTCGGGGCGCATGCGAATCCCGACGGTTACACCTGGCTCATGGTGAGTTCGAGCTTCGTCGTCAATCCGTCGCTGTACTCGAAGATTCCGTACGATCCTTATCGCGATCTCATCCCGATTTCCAATCTGGCGGCTTCGCCGCACGCGTTCTTTTTGCATACCTCGTCGCCGGTCAAGTCGATCGCGGAATTGATAGCGCTCGCGAAGTCGCAGCCCGGCAAGTTGAGCATCGCGACTCCCGGCATCGGCACCACGCCGGACCTGTCTGCGCGGCTCTTCACGCTGACGACCGGCACCGATATCGTGCCGGTGCCCTACGGCGGCGGTGGACTGTCGCTCGCGGCGGTGCTCGGCAACCAGGTCACTCTCGGCTGCCAGGCGATTCCGCCGGTCACGCCGCACATCAAAGGCGGCCGGCTGCGTGCGATCGGTCTGACGGCGTCCAAACGCGCGGACGTCCTGCCCGACGTGCCTACGCTGGCGGAGTTGGGTTACGCCGGCCAGGAAGCCGATACCATGCAGGGCCTGCTGCTGCCCGCCGGCACGCCGAAAGCGCTGGTCGACAAAATCTCCGCCGAAGTTCGCCGCATACTGGCCTTGCCTGATATCAGGCAGCGCGTGACCGATCTCGGATTCGACGTCATCGCCAGCACGCCCGAGCAGTTCGCGGCGCAGGTCAGGTTCGAAATCGAGCGCTGGGGCAAAGTAATCAAGGCAGCGGGAATCAAAGCGGAATGAAAATCACGGCAATTCGCGAAGTCGCGGTCCCGATCAAATCGACCATCCGCAACGCGGTATTCGATTTTTCCGAAATGACGACGTCGGTCGTCGCGGTGACCACCGACGTAATGCGCAGCGGCAAGCCGGTCACCGGCTTTGCGTTCAATTCGACCGGCCGCTACGCATGCGGCGCGCAGATGCGCGACCGCCTGATACCGCGCATCATGAAGGCGCCGCCGGATTCCCTGCTGAACGCTGCCGGCGACAACTTCGATTGCGAAAAGATACTCGCGTGCATGATGCAGCGCGAAAAGCCCGGCGGCCACACCGAGCGCTCGGTCGCGATCGGCACGCTGGAAGTTGCGTGCTGGGACGCCGTCGCGAAATTAGCAGACCAGCCGTTGCATGCAGTACTGGCGCAGAAGTACAACAACGGCAAAGTGCAAAACAAGGTGCCGTGCTATGTCGGCGGCGGCTGGTACGCGCCGGGCAAGGGTATTCCGGAACTGCAGGACGAAATCCGCAGGCGGCTCGACGAGGGCTATACGACCATGAAAATCAAGGTCGGCGGCATGACGGTACCCGAGGACGTAAAGCGGGTCGAGGCGGGCATCGCAATAGTCGGTGCAAGTGACCGGCTGGCGGTTGACGCGAACGCCGGCTTCAACCGCGCGCGCGCGTTGCAGTATGCGCAGGCGTTAAAGCCGTTCAAGCTGCGCTGGTTCGAGGAGCCGACCGATCCGCTCGATTACGCGCTGCTCGCGGACGTCGCGTCGATTTACGATTCGCCGATCGGCACCGGCGAGAACTTGTTCTCGACCCAGGACATCGAAAATCTCGTGCGCTTCGGCGGCATGCGGCCCGACCGCGACATCATTCAGATCGACGTGCCGCAGTCGTACGGCATCGTGCAATTTTCACGCACCCTCGACATGCTGAAGCGCCACAAGTGGCAGCGCCATTCGATCTTCCCGCACGGCGGCAACCAGATGACTCTGGCGATCGTCGGCGGCTTCGGCCTGGGCGGGTGCGAAGCGTATCCCGATGTGTTCGGCGTGTTTGCCGGCTTTGCCGATGATGCCAGAGTCGAGAATGGTTATCTCAAGCTCGCCGACTGCCCCGGCATCGGCTTCGAGGCGCAGAACCAGCTTTACGCGGTAATGAAACCGTTGACCGCGTAGGGTCTTCCCCGGGCTGAGCGCCGTTCTGCCACCCCTGTTGCCCCGGCCACGCGCCCTTGAATGTGAATATGTCACTCATTTGAGGTGTCGTTGTGCGTTACGGTTTCCCCCTGCGCGGCCGTACCCTGACTGCTATGGCGATAATTCGCTGTGAACCGAGGGGGTCACATGTTCGAACCATTGGTCATATTGGGATTGCTCGGGGGCATGGTGTGGATGATCGCGCATGCGATCTTTCTGCTCATGCGGAGCGACGCCGGCGTCGAAGTCACCCGGCGGGCGGGCGACACGATGGCGCGCTTTGTCGAGGAGAATTACGGCTCGCGGTTCGTGGCCGAGAGCCTGCTGCAGGAAGAATGTCTGCGCCGGCTGTAATCGTGCAGGACTAGACGAGCGGCACGTAGTCGTATTCGCCGACGCCCTGCAGTATCAGAAAAGTGGCGGAGCGCTCGCCGCCATTGACGACGAGATGCGGCCGACGCGGCGCTACGGTGTACGTCTCGCCCGTATTCAGCCGCACTTCTTCCTTGGGCTCGCGCATGAATATGCGAATCGAGCCGTCGAGCACGTAAAACGTGTCACGGATATGGCTGTGAAAATGCCACGGCACCTGCTGGGTCGGCGAGATTTGCAGCTCGTTGATGCGGAAACCAGGCCGCTCGGCGTGGCGCGCGCGGCGCTCGACTTCATAAAGATGGCTCGCGTCCTTGACGGGTTGGAAGGTTTTGTCCATGTCGGTAGCTCGCAGGAATGAAGAATTGAGCACGTAGTAGAAATGACCGCATGCGCGGCACTGATTGCATTGCGCCGTTAGCGTACCCGTTTGGCCTTGGCCGCAAGCTTGCGGTATACCGCGGGTCGCGCGAGCGGCGGGTCGATCTTGCGCGTCGGCAGGCTGCGCACGCCCCCGGTTCCCGTCGGCTGGAAAGCCGGCACCAGATGGCGTTTGCCGTTGCCGATCAGGTCGGCGCGCCCCATGCGATTCAGCGCCTCGCGCAGCAACGGCCAGTTCTCGGCGTCGTGATACCGCAGGAACGCCTTGTGCAGGCGGCGCTGGCGCCCGCCGCGGATGATTTTGACGGGCTCCGACGTGGCGGTCACTTTGCGCAGCGGGTTCTTGTTGGTGTGATACATCGCGGTCGCGAGCGCCAGCGGCGTCGGCAGGAAGGTCTGCACCTGGTCGAGCCGGAAGCCGTTGTGCTTCAGCCACAACGCGAGCGCCAGCATGTCCTCGTCGGTGGTGCCCGGATGCGCGGCGATGAAGTAGGGGATCAGATACTGTTCCTTGCCGGCTTCGCGCGAGAAACGGTCGAACATCTCCTTGAATTTGTCGTAGCTCGCCACGCCCGGCTTCATCATCTTGGAAAGCGGGCCTTCCTCGATGTGCTCGGGCGCGATCTTGAGATAGCCGCCGACATGATGGGTCGCGAGCTCCTTCACATATTCGGGCGAGCGAACCGCGAGGTCATAGCGCAGGCCGGACGCAACGAACACTTTCTTGATGCCGGGTAGCGCGCGCGCCTTGCGGTACAAATTTATGAGCGGCGTGTGGTCGGTGCCGAGATTTTCGCAGACGTCGGGAAACACGCACGACAGACGGCGGCACGAAGATTCTATTTTCGGATCCTTGCACGCCATGCGGTACATATTCGCCGTGGGGCCGCCGACGTCCGAGATCACGCCGGTGAAGCCGGGCGTCTTGTCGCGGATTTCCTCGATCTCGCGCAGCACGGACTCTTCCGAGCGGCTCTGGATGATGCGGCCTTCGTGCTCGGTGATCGAGCAGAACGTGCAGCCGCCGAAGCAGCCGCGCATGATATTGACCGAATAGCGGATCATTTCCCACGCGGGGATTTTGGCCTCGCCATACGCGGGATGCGGCGCGCGCGCATACGGCAAGCCATACACGTGATCCATTTCCGGCGTGGTCAACGGCACGGGCGGCGGATTCAGCCAGACATCACGCAAACTCGCGCCGTCGCCATGCGCCTGCACCATTGCGCGCGCGTTGCCGGGATTCGATTCGAGGTGAAAGGTCCGCGACGCGTGGGCATATAGCACCGGATCTTTCGTCACCTGCTCATAGGAAGGCAAACGAATCACGGTGCGCGCGCGCTCCTGCTGGCGCGCTGCGAGGTGCTCGGCCCGCGACTGAATGCGGATCGGGTGCACGTTGGCGGGCAAGGCGGGTGCGGGCGGCGCCGCCGGATTTTTCGTTTTTACTGCGTAGGGGTCGGGATGCGCGTTGATGGCGCCCGGCGTGTCGACCGTGGTGGAATCCGCCTCGGTCCAGTCTGCGGGGCGCCAGCCGTGCGGCGCCATGAATGCGGTGCCGCGCAGGTCGCGGATGTTCGCGATCGGCTCGCCTTTCGCCAGGCGGTGCGTGAGCTCGACCAGCGCGCGCTCGGCATTGCCGAACAGCAGCAGGTCGGCTTTCGAATCGGGGAGGATCGAGCGGCGAACCTTGTCCGACCAGTAATCGTAATGGGCGATGCGCCGCAGGCTCGCCTCGATGCTGCCGATGATGAGCGTGGCATCGGGAAACGCCTCGCGGCAGCGCTGCGCGTACACGATCACCGCGCGGTCGGGGCGCTTGTTGGCCGCGGCGTTGGGCGTATATGCATCGTCGGAGCGGATTTTGCGGTCGGCCGTGTAACGGTTGACCATCGAATCCATGTTGCCCGCGGTCACGCCGAAATAGAGATTGGGCTTGCCCAGGCGCGCGAAGTCGGCGGCCGATTGCCAGTCGGGCTGGCTGATAATGCCGACGCGGAATCCTTGCGCTTCGAGCAGACGCCCGACCAGCGCCATGCCGAAGCTCGGATGATCGATGTACGCGTCGCCCGTGACGAGTATGACGTCGCATGAATCCCAGCCGAGCGTATCCATCTCGGCGCGCGTCATCGGCAGGAAAGGTGCGGTGCCGAAGCGGTGCGCCCAGTGCTTGCGGTACGCCGTCAGTTGCTTGGGGGCTGCTGCGTTCATGCATTGATTCGGTTGATGGGCTACCCGTCAGACATCGCCGCGGCGTTAAGTATCCCGATGGCGACCGATAAGGCAGCGAGAAACGTCGCCGGCGCGATTTTACCCTCGTTTACGTGGGCGGACAGTTGCGGCAGCACCAGGCGGGTTGCGCCATAAGCGAGCAATTGCGCGACCAGCGCGACGCCGCTCCACAGCAGCATGTCCGCGAGGCTGCCGCTTTGAGCGACCGCCTGCGCGAGCGGACAGGTATAGCCGAGAATGGCGCCGCCCAACGAGATCGCGGCGGCGGTGTTGCCCTGCCGAATCAGCCTGATTTCCCAGTAGGGCGTGATGGCCGTGTAAATTGCCACGAACAGGACTATCGCCGCCAGGGCGACCACGAAATACAGCAGGTGGGCGCTGACACCGGTCAGGGCCGGGTTTAGCCACATGGGCCACGTCGATTCCATTGGATTCTCCTCGCTATTCGAAAAAATGCGGCACGAACTGGCTGCGGTTGGTGGTGATGGGTGTTACGTCTTCGCGGATGCCGATCCCCGCAGCCTCGTCGCCGACGACCCACGCGCCTATCACCGGATAGCGTCCGTCGAATGCCGGCAGTTCGGCGCGCGCCTGGTACACGAAACCCTCCGCGCCGTAGGGGCCTTCAGACCGGATGTCGCGCCGTTTGCCGGAAAAAGAAATGTTGGCGCCTTCGCGCGAGAGGAAAGGCTTTTTGACAAAGTCTGCACCCAGGTAATCGGGCGAGAAATACGCGGGCAGCAGGTTGGGATGATCGGGAAACAGCTCCCATAACACGGCGAGGATGGCCTTGTTCGAGAGCAGCGCCTTCCACGGCGGTTCCACGATAGGGAGCGCAGCCGTCGCGAGGTGTGCGCCGAACGGCTCTCGCATCAGCCATTCCCACGGATAAAGCTTGAACCACGCGCTTAACGGCTTGTCGTCCAGATCGACGAACGCGGCGCCGTTCCAGCCCAGGTCCTCTACATAGGCGAATGCGGTTTCAAGGCCGGCTTGCGCCGCGGTATCGCGCAGGTACTCGATCGTCACACGGTCTTCTTCGTGGTCTTTCACGCACGAGAAATGCACCGCCGTTTGCGGTGGCCAGGCCGAGGCCAGCGTGCGCCAGCGCTCGATCAGCTTTTCGTGCAGCGAATTGAACTGGTCGGGCCGGCCGGTTTCTTCGAGCCACTGCCATTGCGCGACCGCGGCTTCGAGTATCGAAGTCGGCGTATCTGCGTTGTATTCGAGCAGCTTGGGGGGCTGCCGGCCATCGTACGCAAGATCGAACCGGCCGTACAGCGATGGCGCGTTTTGCAGCCACGACTTTTCGACGAGCGGCACGAACGCCGGCGGAATCAGCATTTGCGCGCACCGCTGCTCGGTTACGAGGTGCTTGACCGCGGCGAGCGCCAGCCGCTGTAACTCGAGCGTCGCGGCTTCCAGCTCGTCGATTTCGCTCGCGCTGAAGCGATAGCAAGCCGATTCGTTCCAGTAGCCGCCGTCCGCCGAATGAAACGAGAAGCCGAGTGCCGCGAATTTGGCCTGCCAGTCCGCGCGCGCGGGGGACTCGCGGCGCTCCATCACGTGCCGATGGAACCGGTGGCGCGTGCCGAACTGCCGAATCCGCCGCGCGGCGTGGGCACGTTCATGGCTTTGCTGCCCATGTAGTTCCCGTTTTGCGGATTGACTGCGGGACGGTCCGGCGTGCCCGACCACACGTGCTTGCCGCCCGGTGTCTCCACGATCTGGTTGAAACGCGGCCCGAAAAAATACGCGCCGGCCAGTGCGCCCGCGGCGGCCGCTCCCGCACCCGAGCTCTTGCGCGAGGGCTCGCAATTGGATTCGCCCCAATCCTGTACGCATTCCTGCTGCGCTTTGTAGACGTAACGGTCTTTCGGGATATTCTCGTCCGAGCACGCGCCTATCAGCACGGTGCCGAGCATAACCAGTTGGACCTGACTCGAACGCTTGCCTTTCACGAGGCCGCTTTCTGCGCGGATTGTTGCTGCCACCAGCGCTTGAGCCAGCCGGTATTGCCGCCGACCTCGACGATCTCGCGCAGTGCGTCGGGCAGGGGGGGATACTCGCGCGTAATGCCGCGAGTGTGATTCACGAAGAGTCCGTTCTCGAAATCGACTTCGAGCTCGTCGCCGGTCGCACACATGTCGCCGACGTTGATGCAATCGGTCAGCACCCGCACGCCGGCGCCGATCGCGGCGCGGTAGGCGAGAAACGGCATCGACTCGCAAACGAGTCCCAGCCCCAGCGCTTGCATCGCGATGTAGCCATTGGCTTTCGGTCCCATCCCGAAGTTGCGCCCAGTCACGATGATGTCTCCCGGCTTGGCGCGCGCCGCGAAACCGGGGTCGGTTTCTTCGAACAGGTGGGGGACCAGCTTTTGCGGGTCCATTTCGCGCCCGACGATAAGCCGGTTCGGGATCACCCCGCCCGGATGCGGCACATCGTGACCGAGTTTGTAGCAGCGGCCTTTGAGCAGCCAATTGAACGTTGTCATATAAGCTTTAGCGGCTCAGTTGAGGGCCGCAGGCTAGTCACAATGTATTTATAAACAATCATATAAGTCAGCGCCCGAATGTTCAATCCGGCCGCTCCACGCAGTCGCTCTTCAGAAAGTATGTGAAAAGTCATTGCCAAGGTATTGTTTTTGAGTGATTATCTATTTCAGAAGCTCTTGAGGTGCACGACATCTTAACCTTTACGCGGCGGCCGGGAACGAGCCATGGCGAAAATCGTAGTATTCAACCAAAAAGGCGGCGTCGGTAAAACGACGACCACGCTGAATCTCGCCGCGCTGCTCGCGCGCCGGGGCCGCACGCCGCTCGTGATCGACCTCGATCCGCAAGCCCACCTGTCGGCAATCAGCGGCGTTACCGCAGCCGAGGGGCGCCAGAGCCTGTACGCGTTCTATCACGACACCATTCCGCTGGCGCAGCTCGTGCGCGAAAGCAATACCGGGCTGCCCATCATTCCTTCCCACCTCGATCTGTCCAAGGTCGATACGCAGTTCGGCAAAGGGCCGCAGGCGCTGAACCGGCTGAACATCGGCATCGTGAAGGAAAACCTCAACACGACGCGTCCTATCCTGATGGACTCGTGTCCGATGCTGGGGGTGCTGTCGCTGAACGGGATTTTCGCGTGCGACCGCGTGCTGATCCCGATTTCCGCCGACTATCTCGCGATCAACGGTGCGCTGCAAGTCGACAAGACGCTGCGCGCGCTCGAGCGTGTGATCAAGAATCCACCGATGAAACGGTTCGTGCTGACCCGCTTCGACTCGCGGCGCAAGATGTCGTGGGATATCGACCGCAAGCTGCGCGAGCGCTTCGGCGCGGAAATGTGCGAAACCCGCATCTCCGAGAACGTAAGTCTTGCCGAGAGCCCGGCCCAGAGCTGTGACGTGTTTCAGCATGCGCCGGAGAGCCGCGGCGCCAGCGATTACGCGGCGCTGCTCGACGAGCTGACAGCGGCCGGCTTCGTCAATTAGGTTTTGCCCGGCGGCTCGCTGCCGCCTTCCCTGCCGATCAGGTTGATCGCGCTCTCCAGGTCGAAACCTTCCTCTTTTAGCATCGGGCGCACTTCGATGCACTCGATGATTTCGCACCGGTGATAGACCTGGCCGACTTTGCGTTCGGCCTCGGCGCGGTCGCGCGCGGCGATCTGCAGGTTGTCCACCACCATTCCTCCGCGCGTTTTGATCTTTAATCCGAACTTGATCACCGGCAGGGCCTTTTCACGTGGAGGGTGGAATGATTATCCCACGACTGCGGCGCGGGAACTCACGGCTCGGACTTCAGATTCGCCCGATACCGCTTGAAATTCGTGACGTAGTGTTCGGAAGTCTGGTTTATGCGCAGGATTTCTTCGGGTGACAACTTGCGCACGACCTTGCCCGGGGAGCCGAGCACCATTGAACCATCCGGTATGGTCTTGCCCTCGGCTAGCAGCGTGTTGGCGCCGATCAGGCAGTTCTTGCCGATGACCGTGCCATTGAGAATCACGCTTTTTATGCCGATCAGGCTGCCGTCGCCGACCGTGCAGCCGTGCAGCATCGCCATGTGGCCGATGCTTACGTTCTTGCCGAGCGTCAGCGGAAATCCCGGATCGGCGTGCAGCACGCAGCCGTCCTGGATCTGCGAATTTTCGCCTATGGTGATCAGATCGTTGTCGGCGCGGATGATGACGTTGAACCACACACTCGCGTTGTTTTCCAGCACTACCGAGCCGATCACGGTTGCGTTCGGTGCAATCCAGTAATCGCCCCTGGTGACGATTTTGCGTTCAGCGAGCGAGTATTTCATGACATTGGCGGTGAGGAGGAGGGGGTGGCGGGAAGGCTGCGATTATACCTTGCGGGCTCCGGCACTTTTTGCAAGTACGGCGGCGCCCAAATAAAAACGGGAGCCGCGGCCCCCGTTTTTCGGATAATTGCCTGCTCGACTACAGCAACGGCACGATCAGCAGCGCGACGATGTTGATGATCTTGATCAGTGGATTTACCGCGGGGCCGGCGGTGTCCTTGTAAGGGTCGCCCACGGTGTCGCCGGTGACCGCTGCTTTATGCGCTTCGGAGCCTTTGCCGCCGTGATGACCGTCCTCGATGTATTTCTTGGCGTTGTCCCAGGCGCCGCCGCCGGTCGTCATCGAAATAGCCACGAACAATCCGGTAACGATCGTGCCCATCAGCACACCACCAAGCGCCTGCGCGCCTGCGTTCGGTCCGCCCAGCCATGAGAAACCGACACCGACGACGATCGGGATCAGCACCGGCAGCAGCGACGGGATCATCATTTCCTTGATCGCCGCGACGGTCAGCATGTCCACGGCCTTCGAATAATCCGGCTTGGCAGTGCCTTCCATGATGCCCTTGATTTCCCTGAACTGACGGCGCACTTCAACGACCACCGAACCGGCGGCACGGCCAACGGCTTCCATTGCCATGGCGCCAAACAAGTAGGGCACGAGGCCGCCGATGAAGAGCCCGATGATTACGTAATGGTTCGACAAATCGAAGGTAACCTGTTTGCCGGCCGCTTCGAGGGCGTGCGTGTAATCGGCGAACAACACCAGCGCGGCGAGTCCCGCCGAGCCGATAGCGTAACCCTTGGTCACCGCCTTGGTCGTATTGCCGACCGCATCGAGCGGATCGGTAATCGCGCGCACCGACTCGGGCAAGCCCGACATTTCGGCGATGCCGCCGGCGTTGTCGGTGACCGGGCCGTAGGCGTCGAGCGCGACGATGATGCCGGTCATCGACAGCATCGAGACGGCGGCCACGGCGATTCCGTACAGGCCTGCGAATGCGTAGGCGCCGTAGATCGCGGCGCATACCGAAATGACGGGCAGTGCCGTCGATTTCATCGAGACGCCGAGGCCGGCGATGATGTTGGTGCCGTGGCCGGTGGTCGAGGCCGCAGCTATGTGACGGACCGGCGCGTACTCGGTGGCAGTGTAGTACTCGGTGATCACCACCATCAACGCGGTCAGAACCAGACCGATCACCGCGGCGCCAAACAGTCTCATCGCCGACAGTTCCGGATAATAGAGGCCGATGTCGCCCATTAGATTTTGCGTCACAAAGTAGAACGCGATCAGCGCGAGCACGCCGGAGACGGCAAGGCCGCGGTAGAGCGCATTCATGATTTTGCCGCCGTCGCGTGCCTTGACGAAATAGCAGCCGACGACGGATGCGAGAATCGACACGCCGCCGAGCACCAGCGGATAAACCGCCGCCCTGAGGGCAATTTCCGGCTGCGCGAGCAGCAGCGCACCCAGCACGATGGTGGCGACGATGGTCACGGCGTAGGTCTCGAATAAATCGGCCGCCATGCCGGCGCAGTCGCCGACGTTGTCGCCGACGTTGTCGGCGATCACGGCTGGATTGCGCGGGTCATCTTCGGGGATACCGGCTTCGACTTTACCGACAAGGTCGGCGCCGACGTCGGCACCCTTGGTGAAGATGCCGCCGCCAAGACGCGCGAAGATGGAGATCAGCGAACCGCCGAAAGCGAGGCCCACCAGCGGGTGCACCACTTCCGGCAAGGTTGCCCCGTCAGCGGCCGTGTTGAGCAGAATCCACAGAAATCCGGCGACGCCCAAGAGGCCGAGACCCACTACGAGCAGACCGGTGATGGCGCCGCCGCGAAAGGCGATGGCCAGCGCTTCATTGAGACCGGTGCGCGCGGCTTCGGCGGTGCGCACGTTGGCGCGCACCGAGACGTTCATCCCGATGTAGCCTGCCAGGCCCGACAGGATGGCGCCAACGGCGAAACCGATTGCCGTGGTCCAGTGCAGCGCAAAACCTAGGGCCACGAACAGGATGGCGCCGACCACCGCGATAGTCGTGTATTGGCGATTCAGATACGCCGTCGCGCCCTGCTGAATGGCGGCGGCAATCTCACGCATGCGATCATTGCCGGCGGGCTGCTTGACGACCCACAGCGCCCAGACGATGCCGAAAATGATGCCGACCGCCGCGCAGCCCAGCGCGATGATCAATCCAGTGAATGCAGTCATGCTTCCTTCTCCCTAAGTGTTATCGGCCGTGGCGGCGGGCCGCTATGTGCTGATGAGTGTCATATTATATAAGACCCGCTGTCGCGGCCGCGCATCAATTTCAGATTTTGAACGCGGTGGCCAGTTTTTTCGGCACCGGGCTGTTCTTCAGCTTGACATAATCGGGCAGCCCGTTTTTGAACGGCGGGTAATCCTCGCCCGCGATCAGCGGGGACAGGTACTGGCGGCATTTGTCGGTGATGTGAAAGCCGTCCGGCGTGATGAAATCGCGCGGCATCTTTTTTTCCTGGTTCGCGATGTCTTTGAGTTCCGCGGCCTCGATTGTCCATTTGTACGGCTTGTTCGATTTGCGCACGATCACGGGCATGACGGCGTTGCGGCCCTGGAGCGCGAGGTCAACCGCGGCTTTGCCAACAGCATAAGCCTGCTGCGCATCGGTTTTGGACGCGATGTGGCGCGCGGCGCGCTGCAGATAATCGGCGACCGCCCAATGGTATTTATAGCCGAGCTTGTCCTTGACGAGGTTGGCGATTTGCGGCGCGACGCCGCCGAGCTGCGCGTGTCCGAACGCGTCCTTGAGTCCGGATTCGGCAAGGAATTTACCGTCGGCGTGGCGCAGGCCTTCCGACACGCCGATCGCGCAGTAGCCGTATTGCTTGACGACCGCGTCGACGCGCGCCAGAAACTTCTCCGCATCGAATACGAGTTCGGGGAAGAGCAGGATTTGCGGCGCGTCGCCGGCCTTTTCGGCGGCCAGTCCGCACGCCGCGGTAATCCAGCCCGCATGCCGGCCCATCACTTCGAGCACAAAGACCTTGGTCGAGGTGCGCGCCATCGACGCAACGTCGTAACCGGCTTCGCGAATGCTGGTCGCCACGTATTTCGCGACGGAGCCGAAGCCCGGACAGCAGTCGGTCACGACCAGATCGTTGTCGACGGTTTTGGGTATGCCCACGCAAATCACCGGATAACCGAGCGCGCCGGAAATCTGCGAGACCTTGTACGCGGTGTCGGCCGAGTCGTTGCCGCCGTTATAGAAGAAATAGCCGATGTTGTGCGCCTTGAATACTTCGATCAGCCTTTCGTATTGGGCGCGATTTTCCTCGAGACCCTTCAGCTTGTAGCGGCACGAGCCGAACGCCCCTGACGGCGTATGGCGCAGCGCGCGGATCGCGGCGGGCGATTCCTTCGACGTATCGATAAGGTCTTCGGTCAGCGCGCCGATGATGCCGTCGCGGCCGGCATACACCTTGCCGAATTTGTTTTTGTGCTTGCGGGCGGTTTCGATCACGCCGCAGGCGGTGGCATTGATCACCGCGGTTACGCCGCCGGATTGGGCGTACAAAACGTTCATTTTTGCCATGGCTGGGGTAGAACCTGTGCGGGGAAGGGAAGCGCGATTATTTTACCATTCAGGATGCCGTGGCAGCAGCGGCGGAGACGGTAATGACGCGACTTTCAGCAGGACTCAGCGGGGCCTCGAACGTTGCACCCGCGTATTTTTTACACAACGTCGCGTCCGCCGGCCGGCGCGCCGATCGGAAATACGTATTTAGCCGCCGCTATGCTGCTGCGCCAGCGCCGCGAACATCTTGTCGCGGATATGCTCGATCGAGCCGCGCCCGTAAATGTTCACGTAATGCGGCGCGCGCGGGTCGCCGCTTTCCGCCCATTTCAGATAGTAATTGACTAGCGGCTTGGTTACCTCGTGGTAGCTCGCGATGCGACGCTTGACGGTCTCCTCGTTGTCATCCGGACGCTGCACGAGCGGCTCGCCGGTGAGATCGTCTTTACCGGGCACCTTCGGCGGATTGAAATCGAC
>Ga0207648_10003711_pt1 | contig 15983 bp, 17 predicted proteins | sample KBSMisM32_FD_184310 | JGI IMG/M metagenome (GOLD analysis project Ga0207648, IMG submission 184310) | Miscanthus rhizosphere microbial communities from Kellogg Biological Station, Michigan, USA - KBS Miscanthus M3-2 (SPAdes) (version 2) | ecosystem: Host-associated > Plants > Roots >...
AACGGCACCGTGATGCTGTCCGGTTTCGCCAAGAACCAGACCGAGCGCATGGCCGCCGAAGACATCGCCGCGAAGGTCAAGGGCGTGAAGAGCGTGAGGAACTCGATCGCCGTGCGGCCGTAATCGCTGCGCCGCACGAGGCGCTGCCAACGATGCCCCGGGGTTCCTCTGCGGACCACGGGGCATTTGTTTGGATACGGACCGAACGAGATGAGTACGCCCGAGCCCCCAGTCGTCACGCACCGCCGCCCGCGCCTGGGCGGCGCGATCGTGGTGCTGACCGTGCTCGCAGTGATCGTCGCACTGTGGTGGGGACGCAGCTTCATGATCCCGTTCACCGCTGGCGTGATGCTCGCCTTGCTGGTGCTGCCGCTGACCGCGTGGCTGGAGCGCTGGCTCGTCAGCCGCTTCGTCGCGACGGTGCTGACGCTGGCGATCGTGCTGGCGGTGCTCGGGCTGGCCGGGGCCGCCTTCGGCGACCAACTGGTCCGCGTCGCCAACCGGGCGCCGGACATGATCAGCCTGGTCGCCCAGCAGATGGCGACGGCCGATCCGGGCGAGGACTCGGTGCTGCAACGCGCCCGGCTTGCGTTTCGCGACCTCGACCGCGCCGCCGAGCGCATCGCTGGAATCAGGCCGCTGATTCAGCCGGGGCGCGGCAAGGCCCCGGCCGCCAAGGCGGTGGAGCTGGCCGCGAGCGCGGCCGCCAGCACGCCGCCGGTCAGCATCTCGCAGACCGCGACGGTGGCGCTGCGCGACACCGCGGTGAGCGGCTCGGGCGCGCTCCTCCGGCTCGCGACCGACCTGACCATCGTCGTGTTCATCGCGTTCTTCCTGCTGCACGGAGGCGAGCCGCTCGCGACGAGGGTGCTCGACCTCTGGGACGAGCGACCGGGCTTGCGGCTGCGTGCCGAACACATCGCCCTGGAATGCGTGCGCCAAATCCGCATCTACGGCTGGGTGCTGCTGGTGACCAACAGCATGGTCGGTGTTGCGGTTTGGGCCGCGTTCTCGGTCGTGGGTCTGCCCGACGCCGCCGGCTGGGGCATCACCGCGGCGGTGCTGCACGTCGTGCCCTACCTCGGCATGGCGCTGCTCACCGCACTCGGCGCCGCCGAGACCTTTCTCGCCTACGGCACGGTCGGCGCCGCGCTCGGCATGGCGGCCTTCATCGTGCTGCTGTCGACCTTCATCGGCAATGTGGTGACCGCGTGGCTGCAGGGCCAGGCCGCGAAAATGAACGCCGCGACGGTGTTCATCGGCGTGGTGTTCTGGGGCGAACTGTGGGGCGTGTGGGGCCTGCTGCTCGGCCCGGCGCTGGTCGTGCTGCTGAAGGTGGTTGCCGAGCACATCCGGCCCGGGCAGCGACTGGCGCACCTGATGCGAGGATGATGGGCTCGACGCTCGCATCGTCGCTCGGGCCGGACAGTCGGCCGGCCCGCGCGTGGCGCATCGCGTCCGCAGCCATGCGGCGCTATGTCGATGCCGGCGGCATGCACCAGGGCGCGGCGGTGGCGTTCTATGCGGCGTTCTCGATCGCGCCGTTGCTCGTCGTCGTCACCGGCGTGATGGTGTGGCTGCTTGGCAGCGACGCGGCGCAGGCCTCGCTGCTCGAGACCGTCGGCCGCCTGATCGGTGCACGCGAGGCGAACACGCTCGCGGAGTTGCTGGCGCAGCGCAACCGCATCGAGACCGGTGCGCAGCATGCGGTGTTCGGCTCGTGGCTGGCGCTGGCCACGACCTTGCTCGGCTCGACCGGCATCTTCATCGAGCTGCGCGCCGCGCTGCAGGCGATGCTCAACGAGTCCGACGACGGCTTCAGCTGGTGGCAACTGGTGCGCGTGCGGCTGATGGCGATCGGGGTCGTGCTGGGCTGCGGCTTCCTGCTGTCGGTGGCGATGCTGGCGCAGGCGGTCGCGTTGCTCGGCCTGCGCTGGGTCGCATCGCATTCGCCGCTGCTCGCGCCCTTGCTGGTGGCGGTCGAAGGCCTGTGGTCGTGGGCCGTGATCACCGTGCTGTTCGCGCTGATGATCCGCTGGTTGCCGACGGCGCGGCTGCCACTGCGTCATGCCCTGGTCGGCGCGGCAGTCGGCGCGGCCCTGTTCATGGTCGGCCGCTACGGCATCAGCCTGTACATCGCGACGACGGCGACGGCCACCGCGCTCGGCGCCGCCGGCTCGTTCGCGGCGCTGCTGGTCTGGGTCTACTGGTCGAGCCAGATCTTCCTGCTCGGCGCCTCGATCGCGGTCGAACTAGGTCATCCCGACGCCGTGCCGAACCGCAACGCAGGCTGACGGGCGCGCGCCTTTCAATGCTCGACGCGGCGCGCAGTCCAGCTAGCGCTTCTGCTTCTGATACGCCCGGTCGGCCTCCGGCGCGCGGGTTGTGTCCTGCACGCCGCGCTGCTGGTCGCGTTGAGCCTGCTGGATTCTTTCGCTCTGGACGCCAGCGGTGGCGCCCACGGCCTCGTCGCGCTCATGCGGCAGATGGGGGGTCGACGCGGCGTCTGGCGTCGGCACCTGATCGCCGCCGACGCGGTTGCGTTCGACGCGGGGTCGGCGGGGCTTGCTCATCGTGGCCTCCGGTTTGCAGCGCGTCAGAACGCGCTGGTCATGTAGATCCCCAGCCCGCCGCGGCGCAGCTTCAGGGTCATGCGGGCGTCGCCGTCGAGCCTGAAGCCGAGGCCGCCATAGCCGATGTTCCACTGCGACCGCGCCGCCTTGAACTCGACGCCGACCTTGCCGAAGACGCGATCGTCGCGGCTCAAGCCCAGCCCGCGCACATTCGCTGCATCGGCATACAAGGCGGCGACCGGCGACGCGCGGTAGCGCAAGCCCAGCATCAGCACGGTGCCCGAGGTGGTCGACATCGGCGATGCGCTGTCGACGCCAAGCCGAGCGCTCAGCTGATCGGTGGGCCGATCGACCAGCGTGACGCTGCCGAGGCCGAACCCGACATCGGTGCGCCCCTGCGACGACCACCAGCGGTAGTTCAGCTCGGTCATGTCGGTGCGAAAGCCCGGCAGGCCGCGGGCCACCGCGGCGGGCGTGTCGCTTCGGGTCAGGCGCGGGGCATCGGCAGCTGCGGGTGATGCCAGAAGATTGGCGCCGGCGCCGGCGAGGCCGGCCGGCGCCTCGCCTTCGGGCTCGGGCTCGTCGCCGGCGCGGGCCGGCAGCGCGCCGGTGGCCGCCAGCAGTGCCGCTATCAGCGTGGTGAAACAGCGCATGAGCGATGAGCGCATTGCAACACCTGGTTTCGTTCGACGGGTGGTCTTCGTCGCTGCCTTGGATTCAAAAGCGCACGCGCAGTTCACGGGTCTTCGGCGCCGCTTTCGCGACTCGCCCACCGTCGGCCTGGCGCGCGTGTTCGCGTGCCTCCATCTGGTGCTCGGCGTCGGCGTTGTGGCCCCATTCCTTGCGGCCGGGTGCGCGCCGCTTCGGCGCGCTGTCGTTTCGAATATCGCGAGTCATGGCCGGCTCCTTTCGTGCGATGGGCCCATCAGGCGCTCCGATCGGCGCATCGCCGTGTAGCGAAGCGTGCCGCCCGCGCCTCGGCGCGGCGATCAGCGCGCGCTGAATCGCCCGTAGGACGCGGCCCACATCCGGTGTCGGGCGTGTTGGGGTGGCACGACGTCATGGCCAGGTCGATCACTCCTCAAATCAACGGCCGTTGCGCCGGACGGCCATCGCCATACAGGTCGGCCAGGCGCCCGAGCGCCTTCGCGTCGCGCAGCTGCAGGCGGCCATTGGCGATGTGGTGAAGACCGCGTGCCTCGAGCTTGCGCAAGGTCTTGTTGGTGTGCACCAGCGACAGACCCAGACCGTCGGCGATGTGCTGCTGTGTCAGCGGGAACGGCACCCCTTCTGCCGGCGGATCGTCGCTCAGCGCAGCGGCGCGCTTGTACAGCACGATCAGCAAGGTGGCGATGCGCTCCTCGGCGCTGCGCCGGCCAACCGAGAGCAAGGTGTCGTCGACGATCGACTCTTCGTGCGCGCTCAGCCAGGTCACGCTGAAGCCGAGCCGGGGGGCATAGCGGTGCAGTTCCCACAACGCGTCGCGACGGAACACGCATACCGTCGCGTCGGTCAGCGCATTCACGCCATGGGTGATGGCATCACCCATGTTCTGTTGCACGCCGATGAAGTCGCCCGGCAGCAGAAAGTTCAGGATCTGGCGGCGCCCGTCGCTGAGCGTCTTGAAGCGGTACCCCCAGCCCTGCAGCAAGGTGTACAGCGGCGCGTCAGTCCGACCCTCGCCGATGATCACGCTGTCGGCGCGAAACGTCAGCTGGTCCTGCTTCAGCGCCTCGATGAACTGCAGCTCTTCAGCAGACTGCGGCGTAAACAAGGGCAGCCGGCGCAGCGGGCAGCCGTTGCAGCTGATGACTTTCATGGCATCCGTTTGACGTCGGCGCGGCCGTGACGGTCGCGGCCACCGGGGTCATGTTCTCGTGCCCATTGTGTAGCGCATGGTGGCGCGCGTTGGCGTCGGAATTACCCTACGCCGCGGCGGGCATCTTTCGATGCATCCAGGCGGCAAGCGCCTCTCGCCGGCGCGGCCGCGCCTGCCTATCGTCGATCTTCCCTCCACCCCGGACCCAGGAGATCGCGATGAACCAGCCGAAAGACAAGGACCTTCAAGGCGAAGGCAACTACGACGCCACGCGCCGCTACGACAAGGCGGCAAAGGAGTTCGCCGAATCGGGCAAGGTCGACGAAGCGGCCCGCGCCGCCCGCCCCGACAGCGCCGAGGAAGCCGAGGAACTGCGACGCGCCGAACGCGAAGGCCAGTCGCACTCGAAGGGCGAGGACGCGAGCGCGCAGCAGCCGCCGACGCCTGCGGACCAGGGCAGCACGCCGCGCCGGCGCGGGCGCTGACGCGCGCCAGCCGGACCCGCCGGGCCGGCCGCGGCGCGGGTACCTTCAAGTTCGCGAGCGCTCCGATCAGCCGCGCGCACAACCCCTAATCTCACCCACCAGGCGGGCGCCGAGCAACATCGGACAGCTGATGCGCAAAGCGAAGAAGCCGGCCCGAGGCCGGCTTCTTCATGATGCCGAAGGCGCGACGAGCGCCATTCGCGTCAGCTCTTGTGGAACCGCGCCTTCGCGGCCTGCACGCAGGCGGCCTTCGCGTCGCCCGACAGGCTGTCGCATTTCTGAATCGCGAGTTTGTAGTCGGCGTCGCGCTTGTCGTCAGCCGCATCCTTGCGCGCATCACCGACCTTCTCGTTCATCTTCGCGTCGGCGAGCGCCTTCGTGTGGGCCGATTTCGCCTCCGTGACGCAGACATCCTTCGCGTTGCCCGACTTGTCGTCGCAACTCTCCTTCGCAACCTCGTAGGCGGCATCGGCCTTCGCGACAGCGAGCTTGTTGGCATCCGCCGGCTTGCCGGAATAGTTGTACTCGAGCTCGGCCCGGGCGACCTTCTCCTTGCCCTTCGCCTGCTCGACGCAGACATCCTTGGCATTGCCGCTGTAGCTGTCGCAGGCCGCCTTGTCGGCCTTGAAATCGGCGCTGATCTTGTCCTTGGCGGCCGTGTACTCGGCCTTGCTCATGGTCGCGGCGAACGCGCCCGAGGCCGCCATCAATGCGGCCATTGCGATCGTGATCCTGCAGCGTTGCATCATCGTGTTCATCGGTCACTCCTGGGTGTTGGACGGATGAAGACGAGTATCAAAACCCCGGCCGCCACGGGCCAGCGGACGTGGCCGCACCGCCCCGTAGTTCTTCTCCTACCGTCCCGGGTCAGCGCGCCGTGGCCGGCGCCCGGGCCGCCTTCGCTGCCTGCGGTCTCGGCGCGGCGGGCAGCTGCACCGGCTGGGCGCCGAAGCGCTTCGCCAAGGCCTGGCACTGCTCGGTGCTGCGCTTCGCATCGGCATCGCCACCGGGATCGAACAAGGGGATCAGCGCTGCGAGCGGATTGATCAGCGCCAGCAACGCCGAGGCACCGAGGCGCGGCGCCAGCCGACCGGACTCGAGCGAGACGCTGGGCTGTGCGAAGCTGCCGCGCAGCCGCAGCGGCGTGCGCAAGCTCATCGGGCTGAAATCCTTCGGCACGACCACGACCCGCAGGTCGAGGGCCTCGGTCGCCAGCGACAGCGAGCCGTCGACCCACAAGGTCGAGTCGGGCGTGTCGAGCACCAGCACGCGCGGGCGCAGCAGGCCCTTGTCGGCCGCCAGATCGACCACCGAGCACTGCACCGGCAGCGCATCGTCGCCCTTGACCATCACCCCCAGGGCCTGCGCGATGTCGAGCCCCGCGGCTTCGACCGCGAGATGCGAGATCGTGCCGTTCACGAGATGCATGCGCACGCTGCCCTGCAGCGAAGCGAGGATCGCAGCGGTCGACCGGCCTTGCCCGTTGACGCGCGCCTGCCCGTTCAGGATGCCAGTCGCGTACGGTGGCGCGTCCTTCGCGCGGGCCTGATGGATCCAGCGTTCGAGCTGCACGCCGGCCCAGCGCAGGTCGGCGCTCCACAGCGCCCGGTCGGCGCGGCCATCCAGCTGCACCGCGCCGCCGAGCCGTCCCTGGCCGGTGCGCGCATCGAGGTCGCGCAGCAGCAGCACGCCGTCGGCCAGCGTCAGGTGCGTGCGCAAGGGCCGCAGCGGCTCGAGGATGCTGCTGCCCAGATCGAGGTGGTCGATGTCGACCAGCACGTTGGCATCCATCGCGCGCAGTGACGGCAGGTCGAACGGACGGTCCGGCAGCACCCGGCGCGGCGGCGCGGCGGCGCCCGTGGGCGTTGACGCCGCTCGTGCCGCAGAAGCCGCAGATGCCGATCTGACGGCCGATGCGGCAGCGTCCGCGCCCGACGCAGCCGTCTTGCGCGCGGGCGCACCGACGGCCGGGCCGAGGTCGGCCAGCAACAGCCTGGAGCCAGTCAGGCGGCCGGAGAGCAGCGGCACGCGCGGCCGCGGATCGTAGGTGAACGCACCGGCAAGCCGGCTCGCACCGACGCTCGCCGCGTCGGCTACGACGTTCCAGACCACGCCCTGCTTGGCCACCAGCCCCTGCATGCGGAACGGCCCGGTCGTGGGCAGCGTCACGCCCAGCGCATCGCCGACGGCGGCGAGCGACGGGCCCTGCACGTCGAACCGTCCTTTCATCGCGCCCAGGTGCAGCGCATCGGTCGCGGTGCCCTTGAAGGTCAAGCGGCCGCCGCCGGCATGGGCTTCGAGCGTTACCGGCACCTGCACCGTACCGGCGTCGTCGGCCATCACCGGCAGCACGCCCGCGGCCTGCAGCCCGATCTTCATCGGCGCCTTGCGGTACGTGCCGTCGGCCTCGAACTGCAGCCCGGTCGCGCCGGAGGCCGCAGTCGCGGGCTGCCGCGCCGTGCCTTCGACCAGCGAGAAGCGACCGTCGAGGTCGATCGCCAGCACCGCGTCGCGGTACACGACCTTGCCGGCGTCGACCTCGAGGCGGCCGAACTCCGGCAGGCGCCCGGCGGGCTCGGTGACCGCGGGCTTGTCGCCGAATTGCCACGACGCCCGGCCATCGGCGAGGCGCTCGAGTTCGCCATCGAGCCGGGCGGCGCGCAGTTCATGCACGCGCAGCGGCGCGCCGCGGCTGGCGCGCCAGAGATCGACGTAGCCCAGCGTCAGGCGGGCGTCCTGCGCCCGGAGCATGTGCGGCGCCTGGCTCCATGCCGGCGCCCCGATCTCGATCGTGCCGGCGATGATGCGGATGCGCCCGAGCAGTCGGATCACGACCCTGGGTTGCGTCGCCGGGTCCTCGCTGAAGCTGACGCGCCGATGCAGCGTCGTCGCGAGCCAGTGCTGCATCGGTGCCACCAGGAACGGCCAGCCGGTCGCTTCGCACAGGCCCACCCCGATGATCAGCGCCGCGAAGATGCCGGCGGCAATCAGCAGCCAGCGGCGAGCGGGGCGTGCGGCGGTGGCGCTCATGGCGTGATGCTCATGAGGCGCGCCGCCGAAGTCCATCGGGTGCGGGCGTTTGCGATTGTCGGCCGGCTCCTACAGCGCGCGTGCCGGCGGCGCTTCGCTGCGGCGACTCAGCCGATCGAGCCGAGCACCTCGGGATTGAGCGCGGTCGACGGCCGGCCGGCGTTCGGCCCGGCGCCGAGCGCGGCGATCAGGTTGTCGACCGCGAGATTCGCCATCGCACGGCGCGTCGGCAGGCTCGCGCTGGCGATGTGCGGGGTCAGCACGACGTTGGGCACTTGCAGCAGCGCCGGGTGCACCGTCGGCTCGCCCTCGAAGACGTCGAGGCCGGCGGCGGCGATGCGCTTGTCGGCCAGTGCCTGCGCCAGCGCGGCGTCGTCGACGATGCCGCCGCGGGCGATGTTGACGAGCGTCGCGGTCGGCTTCATCAGCGCCAGCTCGGCGGCGCCGACGAGGTGATGCGAGGCGGCGCTGTAGGGCACGACGATCACCAGGTGGTCGCTCTGGCGCAGCAGCTCTTCCTTGTCGACGTAGCGCGCGCCGAGCTCGGCTTCGACGAAAGCGTCGAGCTTGGAGCGGTTGTGGTAGATCACCTTCATGCCGAAGCCGAGCGCGCCGCGGCGCGCGATCGCCTGGCCGATACGGCCCATGCCGAGCACGCCCAGCGTCGCGCCGTGCACGTCGCTGCCGGCGAAGGCATCGACGCTCCATTTCGTCCACTGGCCGCTGCGCAGGAAATGCTCGCTCTCGCTGATGCGGCGCGCCGTCGCCATCATCAGCGCGAAGCCGAAATCGGCGGTGGTCTCGGTCAGCACGTCGGGCGCGTTGCTGACGAGCACGCCGCGCGCGGTGCAGGCCGGCACGTCGACGTTGTTGTAGCCCACCGCCATGCTGCACACCGCCTTCAGACTCGGGCAGGCGTCGAGCAGGGCGCCGTCGATCGGTTGTGTGCCGGTGATGAAAACGCCGGCCTTGCCCTGCAGGTGCGCGATCAGTTCGTCGCGCGACCAGACCACGTCGGCCTCGTTGGTCTCGACGTTGAAATGCTCGCGCAGGCGATCGACGATGTCGGGAAAGACGGCGCGGCAGACGAGGATGGAAGCTTTGTTCATGGTGCGATCTCTCTAGCGGAACCAGATGAAGGTGATGATGACGAACAGCGGCAGCAGCACCGCCGCCGACCACAGCATGTAGCCGAAGAAGCTGGGCATGCGGATGCCGCGGCTCTCGGCGATGGCCTTCACCATGAAGTTTGGCGCGTTGCCGATGTAGGTGTTCGCGCCCATGAACACCGAGCCGGCCGACAACGCGGCGAGCGTCGCGGCCAACTCGGTCATCAGGCGCTGCGCATCGCCGCCGGCCAGATTGAAGAACACCAGATAGGTCGGCGCATTGTCGAGGAACGAACTGAGCACGCCGCTGGACCAGAAGTAGGCCCAGGGCTCGGGCTGGCCCTGCGCGTCCGTCACCGCATGGATGACGCCGGCGAATGGCCCGGCAGCGCCGGCCTTGAGCATTGCCAGCACCGGCAGCATCGTCAGGAAGATGCCGACGAACAGCTTGGCGACCTCCTGCATCGGCGCCCACGAGAACTCGTTCGCCTCGCGCACGCCGGCGGGCGTGATCGCCAGCGACGCGACGATGACGGCGATCAGCCCGCCGTCGCGCACCAGCTGCGGCAAGCTCAGCTCGGTGCCGAATACCGACCATGCGATGCCGGGCTTCCAGATCCCGCTGAGCAGCACCAGGCCGATCACCGCCAGCAAGGGCAGCAGGTTGATTGCGCCATCGATGCCGAAGGTCGGCGTGTCCGGCGTCGGATCGACCGGCAGCGTGCCCTCCCGGCGGTACCAGTAGCTGTCGATCACGAAGAGGATCGCGAGCAACGCGACGACCAGAAAGAGCGTGGGCCAGAAGATGCGGCGCGCGGTCCAGAAGAACTCCACGCCCTGCAGGAACCCGAGAAACAGCGGCGGGTCGCCGAGCGGCGTCAGCGAACCGCTGGCATTGGCGACGATGAAGATGAAGAACACGATCACATGGGCGACGTGCCGGCGCGAATCATTGGCCCGGATCAGCGGCCGGATCATCAACATCGACGCGCCGGTGGTCCCCATGAAGCTCGCGAGCACCGCGCCGATCGCCATCAGGCTCACGTTCAGCCCCGGACTGCCGTGCAGGTTGCCGCGCACGTAGATGCCGCCCGCCGCGGTGAACAGCGCGGTCAGCAGGATCACGAACGGCAGGTACTCGCCGAGCAGCACATGCACGACGCTCGCGGCGGCGACGCCGGGCCCGGACACCGCGGCGAAGGGCAGCAGGAACGCGAGCGACCAGGCGGCCGCGATCTTGCCGAAATGGTGGTGCCACAGTGCGGGAGCGGCCAGCGGCAGCACGGCGATCGACAGCAGCATGCCGACGAAGGGTAGGCTCCACCAGGCCGACATCCCGCGGCCTTCGATCTCGGCGGCCTGGGCCGCGAACGGCAACGCGAAAAGCGCCAACGCCGCGAGGCGTCGCGTCATGAAAGAAAACGCGCGAACCCGCTGACCGGCTCGCGGTCGGTGACCAGCGAGTTCTCGATCGCGTTCGGGTCGGCATGGCCGAGCGACATGCCGCACACGACCTGCTCGTTGTCGGGCGCGCCGACATGCGCGCTGATGATGCGGTGGAACTGCATGAACGCCGCCTGCGGGCAGGTGTCGAGGCCGCGACCGCGGGCGGCGATCATGATGCTCTGCAGGAACATGCCGTAGTCGAGCCAGCTGCCCTGTTGCATGGCCCGGTCGATCGTGAACATCAGGCCGACAGGCGCGCCGAAGAACTCGTAGTTGCGGCGGTGCTGCACATGCATGCGCTGCTTGTCGGTCTTGGCGATGCCGAGCAGGCCGTACAAGTCCCAGCCGACCTTGCGGCGCCGGTCGATGAACGGCGCCTTCCATTCGGTCGGGTAGTAGGCGTACTCCTCGGTGTGCGCGGCGCGCTCGGCAGGGTCGTCGTAGGCGGCGGCGATCTTGGCCGACAGTGCGGCCTTGGCCTCGCCCGTCAGTACATAGACCTTCCACGGTTGCGTGTTGGTGCCCGACGGCGCCCGCGATGCGACCGCCAGGATCTCTTCGATCGTCTGGCGTGGGATCGGGTCGGGCAGAAACGCGCGCAGCGAGCGGCGGGTCGTGATCGCGGCGTCGACGATCGCGGCCTGTTCGGCGGTGGGTAGGGGTCTCGGGTTCACAGCAGTCCTTGCAGGGTTTGAACGAGGGCCGGCGGCAGCGGCGCGGGCCGGCGGGTGGCGCGGTCGACATAGACGTGGACGAAATGGCCGCAGGCCGCGGCGCTCGCCTCGCCGGCCGCGAACAGGCCGATGTCGTAGCGCACGCTGGAGGCGCCGAGGTGCACGACGCGCAGGCCCGCGTCGACCATCTGCGGGAAGGCGAGCGGCGCGAAGTAGTTGCAGTGCGTCTCGACGACCAGCCCGATCACCGGGCTGTGTTCGATGTCGAGCACACCGGCCTCGATCAAGTAGCGGTTCACGACCGAATCGAAGAAGCTGTAGTAGACGACGTTGTTGATGTGGCCGTAGGCGTCGTTGTCCATCCAGCGCGTCGTGATGGGAGAAAAATGGCGGTAGGCGCTGCGCGGCTGGGGCTGCGGCTTCGAGCTTGGGCGTTCGGTCGTCATGCGCCTGCATTGTTCCATTCGCGCCAGCTTTGCAGTGCGGCCTGGATCGTGCCGACGTGCACCCGCACCGTGTCGTCGACGACGCGCCCGTAACCGCCTGCCATCGACAGCGCCACCGGGATGCGCCGCTCGCGCGCGGCCACGAGCACACGCCGGTCGCGCTCGGCGAGGCCCGCGGTCGTCAGCTTCAGGCGGCCGAGGCGGTCGCCTTCGTGCGGGTCGGCGCCGGCGAGATAGAAGATGAGGCCGGGCGGCGCACTCGCATGGCGGCGCCACAGTTCGGCCAGCGCGGCGTCGAGCGCCGCCAGGTACGGACCGTCGGTGCAGCCGTCAGGCAGGTCGACATCGAGGTCGCTGCGCTCCTTGCGGAACGGGAAGTTCTTCGCGCCGTGCAGCGACAGCGTGAACACGGTCGGATCGTCGCCGAAGATCATGGCGCTGCCGTTGCCCTGGTGCACGTCGAGGTCGACGATCGCGACCCGCAGCAGCTCGCGGTGGCTGCGGTGCCGCTCGGCCTGCATCAGCCGCGCCGCGACCGCCGCGTCGTTGAACACGCAGTAGCCGCCGCCCTTGTCGGCGCTCGCATGGTGCGTGCCGCCGGCGAGGTTGGCCGCGACGCCGGTCGCGAGCGCGGCACGTGCGGCGGCGATCGTCGCGCCGACCGATCGGCGCGAGCGCGCGACCATCGCCTCGCTCCACGGGAAGCCGATCTCGCGTTGCGCCGCGGCGCCGAGCGTGCCGGCGCTGACCGACGTCACGTAGTCAGGCGTGTGCGCGAGCGCCAGTTCGCCGTCACTGGCCTCCGGCGCGGCACACATCTGCAGGCCGGGCTGGCCCTCGAGCTGCTCGCGCAGCAGCCGGTACTTCGACATCGGGAAGCGATGCCCCGGCGGCAATGGCAACACGAACTGATCGGCATAGAAGGCTTGCATCGGCATCGTTGGCGGCGTGTTTCGTCGCCATTTTCGTGGCATCTCTCGTGCGGCCATCTCCGTCCGAGACGTCAGCCGGCAATAGACACATCCCCCTAAGTTGCTGCACTGCAGCAAAAATACCTTGCATCGGCGCGCTCGATCCGTATACTTGCGGTTATGTTGCGGTGCAGCAAAGGCTGCCGGACAACACGATGTTTCACTTCCTGTCCACTTTGGAGATCCCACCATGCTGACCGCTGAACAAGTCCTTGCCGCCCAGAAGTCCAACGTCGAAGTCCTCTTCGGCCTGACCACGAAGGCTTTCGAAGGCGTCGAGAAGCTCGTCGAACTGAACCTGCAAGTGGCCCGCGCCGCGATCGGTGAAGCCGCCGAGAACACCAAGGCCGTGCTGTCGGCCAAGGACGCACAAGAGTTCCTGACGCTGCAAGCCGGCCTGCTGCAACCGGCCGCCGAGAAGGCCGCCGCGTACAGCCGTCACCTCTACGACATCGCCGCCGCGACCAGCGCCGAAGTGACCAAGGTTGCCGAAGCGACGACCGCCGAAGCGCAATCGAAGTTCCTGTCGGTGGTCGACTCCGCTGTCAAGAACGCCCCGGCCGGCAGCGAGAACGCTGTTGCGCTGGTGAAGTCGGCAGTGGCCGCCGCGAACAACGCGTTCGAAGGCGTGCAGAAGGCCGTCAAGCAAGCCTCCGACGTCGCCGAAGCCAACTTCCAGGCGATCAGCGCCCAGGCCACCAAGGCCACGCAATCGGTCACCAAGACCAAGCGCGCTGCCTGAGTCTGCTGGGGAGATCGAGGCCCAGGCGCGTAAACTTTTGTTGGGCGCTTGAACTTTCCCGAGGATCGTCCAATCTGAAGGTTGCCGCTGGCGATGCCGGCGGCTTTCCTGAAGGTTGTCTCCTCGGTACCCTCTGATCCCCTCGTCAAGGTACCTTTCCGGCCCGGTGTTCGCACCGGGCCGTTTTATTTGCGGCGCCCGATCGTGCGCCTGTCCTGCTATCGAGTCTTCGCGGCAATGCGTTCGCGCAGCAGCGCGAGCTGTGCTTGCGCCGCGTCGCGGCCGGCTTGCAGCGAGCGCTTGCGCGCCGCGAAGTCGGCACCCGAGACATGCGACAACTTCGGCCGCAGCAGCACGTCGGCGTCGCGCAACTCGAAGTTGTTGATGCTGCGCCCCATGATCGCGAAGGTCTGCAGCAGCATGCGCATCGCGTCGCCGGTGGCGTTGCCGTCGGGCGCGGCCGAAATGTCGACTGCGATCACCAGATCGGCGCCCATCTGGCGCGCGAAATGCACCGGCACCGGCGCCACCAGACCGCCATCGACGTATTCGCGCGTGCCGATTCGCACCGGCTGGAACATCGCCGGCACCGCGCTCGATGCGCGCACCGCGACTCCGGGGTCGCCGAGCTGGAACAGGATCGGCTCGCCGCTGTCGAGGTCGGTCGCGACGATGCCCAGCGGCATGCGCATCTGCTCGATGCGGCGCCCGCCGGTCTGCTCGCGCACGTATTTGGCCAGCGCCTCGCCCCGGATCAGCCCGCGCCCCGGGTACGACCAGTCGGTGAACGCGGTCTCGTCCATCTTCTCGGCGAGTGCGCCGAGCTCGGCGCCGCTCTTGCCCGCGGCGTAGAGCGCCGCGACCAGGCTGCCGGCCGAGGTGCCCGCCACCAGATCGGGGCGGATGCCGTTCTCTTCGAGCACCTGTATCACGCCAATGTGGGCGAACCCGCGCGCCGCGCCGCCGCCGAGCGCCAGACCGATCCGCGGCGGACGCGGCGGCGGCTTCGGGACGGGTGGTTCGGGCGGCGGTGGCGGCGCCACGGTGATTGCCGGCGTGGGCGCCGGTGGCGGCGCGGTCTGGCACGCCGCGAGCGGGATCAAGAGGCCGGCCGCGGCCAACCAGCGGCGCCGATTCCATGCGCCTGCGCTGTCATTCATCGGCGAATTCTAGGTCGCACGGGCCTTATTCATATTCCACAGAACGATAACCAAGAAACGAAAAAGTACTTTCCATGCATATCGCCGATCCGTACATTCCCGGATCGGCCGGCCGCCTGTCGCTGCTCGCCCCGAACCTGGGCATCGAATGGATCTGATAGCAATCTTGAGCGGTTTCGGCGTCGGCGCCATTGTCGGCATGACCGGCGTCGGCGGCGGCTCGCTGATGACACCGCTGCTGCTGACGGTGTTCAAGCTGAACCCGGCGGTCGCGATCGGCACCGACCTGTGGTTCGCCTCGATCACGAAGACCGTCGGCTCGGTCGCGCACCACGACGCCGGCCATGTCGAATGGCGCATCACCCGACTGCTGCTGGCCGGCAGCATCCCGGCGTCGCTCGCCACGGTCGCGCTGATGCACTTCACCGGCATCACGAAGGGCTGGGCCAGCGCCCTGACGTTCTCGCTCGGCATCGCGCTGCTGCTGACTGCGGTGACGGTGGCCTACAAGCAGGTCTGGCAGGCGGTCGGCCTGCGGCTGGAGCGGCTGATCCCGGAATCGCGCAAGCCGCTGCTGACCGTGCTGTGCGGGCTGCTGCTCGGCGTGCTGGTGTCGCTGAGCTCGATCGGCGCCGGCGCGATCGGCGCGACCCTGATCATGCTGCTGTACCCTCGTCTCGGCTCGCACCGCATCGTCGGCACCGATGTCGCACATGCAGTGCCGCTGACGCTGATCGCCGGCATCGGCCACGCCACGCTCGGCCACGTCAACTGGGGCCTGCTCGGCGCCCTGCTGATCGGCTCGGTGCCCGGCATCTGGCTCGGTGCCAAGCTGACCCGGCGCATGCCCGAAAAACTGGTGCGCGCACTGCTGTGCGTCTCGCTCGTCAGTGCTGGCCTCAAAGTGATCTATTGACATGTACCAATACACCGAATTCGACCGGCTTTTCGTCCACCAGCGCGCTGCGCAGTTCCGCGACCAGCTCGAGCGCCACCTGCGCGGCCAGCTGCCCGACGACGACTTCCGCGCGCTGCGCCTGCAGAACGGCTGGTACATCCAGCGCCATGCGCCGATGCTGCGCATCGCCGTGCCCTATGGCGAGCTCGACTCGGCCAAGCTGCGCGCGCTCGGCCGGATCGCACGCGAGTACGACCGCGGCTACGGTCACTTCACGACGCGCCAGAACCTGCAGTTCAACTGGATCCCGCTCGAGCGCAGCGCCGACGTGATGGACGCGCTTGCCGCGGTCGACATGCACGGCATCCAGACCAGCGGCAACTGCATCCGCAACACCACCAGCGACTGCTTCGCCGGTGTCGCTGCCGACGAAGAGGTCGACCCGCGCCCGTACTGCGAAGTGCTGCGCCAGTGGAGCACGCTGCACCCCGAGTTCGCGTTCCTGCCGCGCAAGTTCAAGATCGCGGTGACCGGCGCGAAGGAAGACCGGGCGGCGATCGCCTGGCACGACATCGGCCTGCACGTGCTGAGGAACGAGCGCGGCGAGGTCGGCTTCAAGGTGCTGGTCGG
>Ga0207648_10003719_pt1 | contig 15969 bp, 15 predicted proteins | sample KBSMisM32_FD_184310 | JGI IMG/M metagenome (GOLD analysis project Ga0207648, IMG submission 184310) | Miscanthus rhizosphere microbial communities from Kellogg Biological Station, Michigan, USA - KBS Miscanthus M3-2 (SPAdes) (version 2) | ecosystem: Host-associated > Plants > Roots >...
GACGACCACTTCGCGCAGCAGCTGACCCGCGAGCAGAGGCAGCATCGCCTGCGCCTCCGGCGACAATGCGTTGACTTCGATACCCGCGCCACGTCCAAACGCCTGCAGCGCCGTTTTGAGGTCCGTCCAGGTCGTGGCCTGCTGGTGAAACGGAACGGCGCGCTCGCGTTGTTCGACCCGGCCCTGACGCCGTGCGACGGCTTCGGCCAGCTCCTGACGCGTGATCTGGCGGGTCTTGAGCGCCCAGTCTGCGACTGGAGCATTGTCCGCTGGGGTTTCGGCGGCAGGAGCGACGGGCGCAGGACCGACGGCCGCAGGAGCGACGGGTGGCGGCAAAACCGGCACAACGCGCGCGGCTGAGCCGACCGCTGCAGCGCCGTTCGCTGGTGCGGCAGGCGCAGGTGATGGTGATGCCGAGGCCGCAGATTGCGAGCTGCCGACCGCGGCGGCGAACGGTCGATCGTTGCTGTGCGGCGGCTGCGGAGGCTCTGGCGGCTCGGCGTGTCCGTTGCTCTCGACGGGTTTGCGGTCCTCGCGGGCCATCTTCATGCCGAACGCATTGCGCATGCGCATCGACCCGGATTGCTCGGCATCGCGCGGCGAAAGCAGGGCCTGCAGATCGAGGGGCGTGCCCAGGTTCGCTTCGACATGACGTGACGCCGAGTGCTGCTCCGCAGGCGTTGGCAGGAAGTCGATGCGGCTGTCGAGGCTCACCAGCACTTCGTAGTCGCCCATTGTGAGACCGAACGGCACGAGATCGTTCTCCATTGCGGCCGTCATGGTGTTGACGCACTCGATGAAGTTTCGCCATGCTTTCATCTCGCTCGGTGTCAGCCATGTGGTTGCCATGGCGCCATTCTATCCGCCGCGCAGAAAGGTTGCGTCCGCAAGCAACGTCCCCTAAGATCCTTGTGGTCGCAAGAAATTCGCGTTTGACGCAGTCTCAAGACAGTCTCAAGACAAGGAGCACACAGCATGTCCTCAATCAGTGATCTCACACCCGGTACGTGGAACATCGATCCCGTCCACTCGTCGGTCGGCTTCGTCGCCCGCCACCTGATGGTCAGCAAGGTTCGCGGCCGTTTCAACAAGTTCAGCGGCACGCTGACCATCGCCGAGGATCCCTTGAAGTCGAAGGTCGAAGCCAGCGCCGACGTGGCATCCATCAGCACCGGTGACGAGACCCGCGACGGCCATCTCAAGTCGGCCGACTTCTTCGACCTCGAGAAGTACCCGACCATCGACCTCGTCAGCACCGGCATCGACAAGGACGGCGACGACTACGTGCTGCACACGAACCTCACGGTCAACGGCGTGACCAAGCCCGTCGACTTCGAGTTGGAGTTCGAAGGCGTGTCCCCCGACCCGTGGGGCGGAACCCGTGCCGGGTTCGAAGCCGAGGCCGAGATCAGTCGCAAGGACTGGGGTCTCGAGTGGAACATGGTGCTGGAGACCGGTGGTTTGGTGATCGGCGACAAGGTAAAGATCGAGATCGACGCCCAAGCCGTCAAGGCCTGAGACGATGATCCGTCGTCTCAACCATGCAGTGCTGTGGGTGCGCGACGCTCAACGGTCCGCCGAGTTCTACACGAAGGTGCTCGGTTTCGAAGTGGTGTCGGCCATGGGCGCGCAGGCGGTGTTCCTGCGCGCCGACGGCTCCACCAACGACCATGACCTCGGGCTGTTCTCGGTCGGGGATCGGCCGAGCCCAGCTGCCCATTCGCCCGGGCTGTACCACCTCGCCTGGCAGGTCAACACGATCGAGGAGCTGGCCCGCCTGCGAACCAAGTTGATCGCCGCCGGTTCACTCGTCGGCGAGAGCGACCATGGCGTCAGCAAGAGCCTCTATGCCGCCGACCCGGACGGCATCGAGTTCGAGGTGATGTGGGCCGTGCCGAAGGAGAACTGGCCGACCGGCGCGTCGACAGAGCGGCTCGACCTCGATGCCGAACTGGCTCGCTGGGCCGCGGTCGACACCGCGGACCAATAGACGCCTGCCGCGTTACGAACTGTGCAACACGGCGTCGAGCGCGACGTCGAGTGTCGGGTGCTGGAACTCGAACCCGTAGCGCTGCAGCGCGGTCGGCAGCACCCGCTGGCCGCCGAGCAGTAGCGACTCGACGAGTTCGCTGCCGAGGACGAGCTTGGGCCCGAACGACGGAACCGGCAAGAACGCCGGGCGGTGCAACGCCTGCGCCAGCATCGATGTGAACTCGATGTTGGTGACCGGGTTGGGGGCCGTGAGGTTGACGGCTCCGCACACTTCCGACGACAACAAGTGCGAGATCGCGCCGACGACATCGTCGATGGAGATCCAGCTCTGCCATTGATGCCCGTTGCCGAACCTGCCGCCGAGGCCGAGTTTGAACAACGGCAGTTGCTTCTTCAGCGCTCCGCCCCGCTTCGACAGGACGATTCCCGTGCGGAGATGCACGGTTCGGATGCTCTCCTTCTCGGCCGCCGCCGTCGCGCCCTCCCACTGTTGGCAGAGGTCGCTGAGGAAGTCGTCACCGGGAGCCGACAGCTCGTCGAGCCGTTCGTCACCACGATCGCCGTACCATCCGATCGCCGAGCCACTGAGGAACACCTGAGGCTTGCGTTCGAGCGACGCCATCGTCGCCGCGAGCAGTTCCGTGGCGAGCAGCCGGCTGGACAAGAGTTCGTCCTTGTACTCGGCGGTCCAACGCCGGTCGCCGATGCCCGCGCCGGAGAGGTTGATCACGGCGTCGCAGCCCTCGAAGGCGGCGAGGTCGACCGTTCCGGCCACCGGATCCCACCTGAACTCGCCGTCCTTGGCGGCGCGCCGCACGAGGCGGACGACCGTGTGGCCGTCGGCGTCGAGGCGGGCACTCAAGGCCGTACCGATCAATCCACTGCCGCCCGACATGAGGATGCGCATCCGCACAGGGTATGTCGCCGGAGAGGGCCTGTTGACCAACTGCTCAGGGAGCGGCGGTTCGCGGCCGATACCGTTGGTGGACACAACGCGGCGAAAGGCATTTTCAGTGGAATCCCAGGACGACGGAATCTCGTTTGACCCACCTCGGCCGGAGGCACCTCCGACCGCGGGTCAGCCCTTTCTCCCGCCACCTTCCGCTGGTGGTTTCATGCCGCCCCCATCGCCCTTCGCGCACCCGACGCCGCCCCCGCCCCCGGGATTCGGGACCGCGTTCGTGCCGCACGACAGCCCTCCGATCGCGACCGTCGTGCCCGCCGGAACCGCCGGCAAGCGCAGCAAGGGGAAGGTGATCGGCGGCCTGATCGCCGTCGTGGCACTGCTCGGCGCAGGCGGCTTCGCGGTCACCCAGATCGCCGCCGGCGACGACGGCGGAGCGTCGAGCCCGTCGGAGGTCGGGACCCAGCTGATGGATTCGCTCGCCGCGGAGGACGCGCTCGGCGTCGTCGATCTGTTGCTGCCGGGCGAGCGCGAGACCATGCGCCAACCGTTGATCGACTTCGTCGACCACCTGAAGCGTCTCAAGGTCGTCGACGAGTCGGCAGACCTCGGCAAGGTCGGCGGCATCGACCTCTCGTTCCAGGATGTTCAGGTCGAAACTACGGCGACCAACGTGGACGACATCTCCGACATCCACATCACGGGCACCGGTACGGCGTCGGTCGATGGTGCGAAAGTGCCGATCGGCGACCTGCTGATCGACAAGGCGTTCGACGGTGAGCGCCCCGACCTCGACAGCGAGGCGCAGACAACCGACATCGACTGGAACCTGGCAACGGTTCAGCGTGACGGTCGCTGGTATCTCAGTGCGTTCTACTCGATCGCCGAGAACGCTCGTCAGGGTGCGGGCGAGATCCCCGCGGTCGGCGTACCGCTGAACGGGTCCGACACACCGGAAGATGCCGTGCGCACGATGTTGGACGCGATCACCGACCTCGACCTGGAAGGCCTCATCGGCTCGCTCAACCCGAACGAGGCCGAGGCACTGCAGCGCTACGCGCCGATGTTTCTCGACGACGCGTCGAACAGCATCGATCAGGTGGACCCCGGCATCCAGATCTCCGACATGAAGTTCTCCGTCAATGGATCAGGTGACCGTCGTAGCGTCACCGTCGACGCCGCCACCATCAAGGCCGGCACGGGAGACGACGCCGTGACGGTCGAGAAAAAGGACGGATGCGTCACCATGACGCACGGCGACGAGGTCACGAACACGTGCGACGGTGCCAACTCCATCGACGCTGCCATCGCCGGTCTCGGCCTCGGCGAGAACAGTGACCTGAAGGCCTTCATCACCACGGTGCAGAACGCGTTCTCCGACATGAAGCCGGTCGGCATCACCGTGCAGAAGGTCGGCGGCCAGTGGTACGTCAGCCCGGTCGGCACGTTCGCCGACGTGTTGCTCGCGGCATTGGCGGCGCTCGACAACCAGGAGCTGACCGCCATCATCGACGCAGCCGTGAAGCTCAGTGGGAGCGTCCTCACCGGAGGCCTGCTCGGCGATACCTCGCTCGCCGGTAGCAGCGATTCCGGTAACTCCGACACCGGTAACTCCGACACTGGCAACTCCGACACGGGCGACGCCACCGGGTTCGAGAAATGCTTCGCCGCCTCCGACTACGCGACCTACTCCGCATGCATCGCGGCCGGGGTCTCCGATGGCTCGATCGACCCGACGATCCTGCCGCCCTACGACCGATTCACGGACTGCGGTGTCGGAGAGCAGTACTGGAATGGCGACGTGTACAGCATGACCGACGAGGCCTTCACCGCATTCGCCATCGCGAACGCCCCGTGCTTCAAGAAGTACGTCGACGACGGGACGATCTCCGAGTTCGAACTGCCGTACGAACTCGCCCGGCCGGACTGCCTCGAAGGACGCAACTGGTACAACGTCACCGAACAGGACTACGTCGACCGCGTCGTCTCCTGCGCCACCACCTGAGCCGATCGCTCAGCTGGCGACCGCCTTCGTCAACGCGGCGTCGAGAGCGTCGTCTTCCACGGCGCCGAGCGAGACCGTGACTGCACCGGTGCGATCGATGACTGCCATCGCCGGCTGCTGTGGCACGTTGAAGCGTTCGAAGACGTCGCCGGGGTCGTCGCTGATCTGTGGGAACGTCAGCGAGTACTTGTCGACGAAGCCCTGGAACGAAGCGTCATCACCGAACCACGCAACGCCGACGAACTGCACCTTGCCCGCCCACCGCTTGCTCGCCGCTTCGACCGAAGGGGCTTCGTGGTTGCACGTGCTTCAAGTCGGCGCCCAGAACCACAACAACACGGGCTGGCCGGCGTACGCGGCCATGTCGATCGTGCCGCCGCCGACCCGTGGCGCCGAGAACGCGAGCGACTGCGGGACGGCCGGCGGAGTGGGTGTCGGCGCCGACGTCGGCGCCGGTGAAGGTGCCGCGGTGGCCGGCGGCGCGGCCAACGGTTCGGCGGGTTGCACGTCGGGATTGCCGCACGCCGCGAGCGCGGCGACGCCAACGGCACACAACAACATTCGGCGCACGGGACGAACGCTAACGGCCTTAGCCTGACAAGTCCATGCGCACCAAGACGCTGCTGCTGCTCGCCATCGGCTGCGGTCTGGTCATCCTCCTCGCCGGTGGCATCCAGTTGCTGCGCGTCGGTGGCCAAGAAGAGTCGGCAAAGTTGCTCGGCACCGGTCAGCCGGGCAAGGCCGGCGACGTGACGGTCGAACTGGTGTCGACGACTGTCGGACAGGACGATGTGAAAGCGGTCGTGCGCGTCGGCGGTGTCGACGACCCCGACGGCCTCGACGGATTCACACTCGTCGGACCGGGCAAGGTCGTCGCCGTGACGACGTCGAGTTGCCATGGGATCGCGGTGGCGCCGTCGAACTGCGAGTTGACGTTCGCGACCGGTGAGCTGCAAGGGACATCGCGACAGCTGATCTTCCATCGCGCCGACCAACAGCTGCGATGGGTGCTCGCTCGCAGCGACTAGGCGCTACCGTTGACCTCGCATTCAACGTCGATTTTCTGGCCCACCCAACCACCGTCACGGAGCCACACATGGACCCCGCAACCGAATTCGATCTCGTCGTGATCGGGGGTGGTCCCGGCGGATACGGGGCCGCTCTGTACGCCAGTTCCGCCGGTCTGAACGTCGCGATCATCGAGATGGCCGAGATGGGTGGCACGTGTCTCAACCGTGGTTGCATACCGGCGAAGGCGTTCCTCGAGACGGCTGCGGTGCAACGTCACGTCGCTCACGCCGCCGACTTCGGCATCGAGTCGAGCGCACCCGTCGTGAACTTCGTCACGGCGCAGGCTCGCAAGCAGAGGATCGTCGACGGCATCGTCAAGAGCCTCACCGGCTTCATGAAGTCGAAGAAGATCACGATCATCGAAGGCACCGGCACACTCGGCGCTGACCACGCGGTCACCGTCACCACAGCCGACGGCGGAACCAGCACCATTCACGGCAAGAACGTCGTGTTGGCAGCGGGCTCCGTGCCGCGGACGATTCCGGGCTTCGAACCATCTGGCCCGGTGATGACCAGCGACGAGGTCCTGATGCTCGACTACGTGCCGGCGCGGGTTGTCGTCATCGGCGGCGGCGCGATCGGCTGCGAGTTCGCCAGCACCTTCGCCGACCTCGGCTCACAGGTGACGATTCTGGAAGGCCTGCCGAAGATCCTTCCCGGGCTCGACTCCGACGTCGCCAACGTCGTCGTGCGCAGCTTCAAGAAGAAGAACATCGACATCCGCACGTCGGTGAAGGTGCTCGGCCACACGCCGACCGACAGCGGTGGCACGACAGTGCACTGCGTGACCGGCGAGGGTGGTGAGGTCGACAACATCGAAGTCGACGTCGTGATCGTCAGCATCGGTCGCCGGCCGTTCGCGGACAAGCTCGGACTCACGGGCACAGCCGTGAAGGTCGACGATCGCGGTTACATCCAAGTCGACGAGTACTGCCGTACCGGTGAGCCCGGCGTGTACGCGATCGGCGACATCATCAACACCCCGCAACTCGCCCACGTCGGCTACGCGGAAGCGATTCTCGTCATCAAGCACATCCTCGGCGAGCGGGCCACACCCGTCGCCTACGACCGCGTGCCATGGGCCATCTACTGCCATCCCGAAGTCGCGTTCGCCGGGCCCAGCGAAGAGGCCGCCCGCGAGGCCGGTCACGACGTCGTCGTGGCCAAGCACCAGTTCCGCGCCAACAGCCGGGCGCAGATCCTCGGCGAGCTCGACGGGCTCGTGAAGATCATCGCCAAGAAGCAGCCGGACGGCACTGCCGGACAGATCCTCGGGGTGCACATGGTCGGCCCATGGGTGACCGAACAACTCAGCGGCGGATACCTCGCCGTCAACTGGGAGGCCACCGCAGCCGAAGTGGCCGAGTTCATCCAACCGCACCCCAGCCTCACCGAGTTGTTCGGTGAGACCGTACTGTCCCTCACGGGACGCAGCCTCAACGCCTGATTCGATCGGAGAGAGACCACACCATGGCCGACGTCACGTTGCCACAACTCGGTGAGACCGTCACAGAGGGCACGATCACCCGATGGTTCAAGAAGGTCGGCGACTCTGTGTCGGCTGACGAGCCGCTGTTCGAGGTCAGCACCGACAAGGTCGACACCGAAGTGCCGTCGCCGATCACCGGAACGGTCAGCGAGATCCGCGCCCAGGAAGGCGACACGGTGCCGGTTGGCGCGGTGATCGCAGTCGTGGGCGAGGCAGAGGGCGCGCCTGCCGCGACGGCACCCGCGCCGGCGGCACCGGCTGAGGCCGCGCCGGAGCCACAAGCGGAGGCCGCCCCGCCTGCGCCTGCTCCGCCCGCGCCGGCCGAGGCTGCGCCGCCTGCCGAGGCACCTGCTGCGGCGGCGCCGCCGTCCGCACCGCCTCCACCCGCGCCGGCACCGGTCGCCGACGAGCCGCCGGCGGATGGGCAACGTGCAGACGGTGCCGAGGAACCCTCGGACAATCGGCTGTTGTCACCGGTGGTGCGTCGGTTGGTCGCCGAACACAACATCGACGTCGACAAGGTCAATGGCACCGGGCCCGGCGGTCGCATCACCCGCGACGACGTGCTCGACTACATCGACAAGATCGCCTCACAACCCGCACCAGCCGCACCCGCTGCACCTGCACCCCCGGCACCCCCGGCGGCACCAGCCGCGCCTGCACCGTCCGCTCCGGCTGCGCCCTCCGCTCCTCCTGCCGCCGCTCCGAAGGTCACCGCCGGTGAGCGCGACTCGACCGTGCGTCTGTCGAAGATTCGTCAGCTCACCGGCAGTCACATGGTGATGAGCAAGAGCGTCAGTCCGCATGCGTTCAGCGTCGTCGAGGTCGATTTCGCCAACGTCGACGTCGCCCGCAACCAGGTCAAAGCGGAGTGGAAGGCGAGCGAGGGCTTCGGGCTCACGTACCTGCCGTTCATCACCCGCGCCGTGGTCGAAGCACTCGAAGCGTTCCCTCATCTCAATGCCAGCGTGTCCGACGAGGAGCTCGTCGTGCACAACTTCATGGACATCGGCATCGCGGTCGATCTCGAGTACCAGGGTCTGCTGGTGCCAGTCGTACGCGCCGCCGAGACGAAGCGGCTGCGGGCGATCGCCCGTGAGATCAACGACCTCGCCGGCCGGGCGCGCAGTCGTCATCTCAGTCCCGACGAGATCAGCGGCGGCACGTTCACGATCTCCAACAACGGCTCCGCGGGCAGCGTGTTGACGATGCCGATCATCAACCAGCCGCAGGTCGCGATTCTGTCGACCGATGCGATCACCCGGAAGCCGGTCGTCGTGAAGACGGCAGATGGCGGCGAGGGCATTGCCATCCATCCGGTCGGGAACCTGGCGATGGCATGGGATCACCGGGCGTTCGACGGTGCATATGCGGCCGGCTTCCTCGTCAAGATCAAAGAGGACCTCGAAACACGCGACTGGTCTGCCGAGTTGTGAGATGACACTGCGGGTTCGCTGGCTCGGCAGGGTTCCGTACCGCGAGGCGCTCGCGGTGCAGCAGGCCCTGTTCGACCACGGGTCCGAAGATCATCTGCTGTTGCTCGAGCACCCGCACGTGTTCACGCACGGCCCACGCGCCGATCTTGCGACCAATGTGTTGGTCGATCCGACGTCGGTCGATGCAGAGCTCGTGTCGGTGAAGCGCGGCGGCGACGTCACGTATCACGGGCCCGGTCAACTGGTCGGCTATCCGATCGTCAACGTGCCCAACTCGATGGGCGCGGCCGATCACGTGTGCGCGATCCAACGAGTCATCGTCGAGAGTCTCACCGAGCTCGGAGTCGACGATGTCGGATGCCTCGACGAGTACCCCGGTGTCTGGGTGGGTGTCAGCGGCCCCGACCCGCGCAAGATCTGCGCCATCGGAGTCCGGTTGGCACGCGGCCGCACGATGCACGGCTTCGCTCTCAACGTTGCTCCCGACATGCGTTACATGCGCGACTACATCGTGCCGTGCGGTATCGCGGACAAGCCGGTCACCTCGTTGGTCGAAGAGGGTGTCGACGCGTCGTTGCAACAGGTGGCCGATGTCGTCGCCCGTCACGCTGCCGCGAAGTGGGGTGGGGGATCGGTCGAACGCCAGGACGTGGCGTGGAAGCACCGTCCCGAGGACCTGTCCGCGTTCTCACGTGGTGAAGGCCCCGGCGCGGTCGTTCGTCGTCTCGCGCAGGTCGGTATCGCCGACGGTCTGGAGATCTCGTCGCGCAAACCGGAGTGGCTGCGTCCGAAGGTGGTGCACGGTCCCGAGGTGATCTCGTTGAAGAAGACGGTCCGCGATCTCGGACTTGTCACCGTGTGCGAGGAGGCCGGCTGCCCGAACCTCAGCGACTGCTGGGCCGACGGTACGGCGACGTTCATGGTGCTCGGCGAGCGCTGCACTCGCGCATGCGGGTTCTGCCTGGTCGACACGCGCAAGCCGCTGGCGCCCGCCGACGACGAACCGGCTCGGGTGGCGGAAGCGATCGCCAGGATGGGTGTGGCCCACGCCGTGCTGACGATGGTGGCGCGCGACGATCTCGTCGATGGTGGGATGGCGCACGTTGCTCGATGTGTCGAGGCCATCCGTCAACGCTGCCCGGGCACGCGCGTCGAGACCTTGATCTCCGATGCCAAGGGCGACGCCGCATCACTGGAGTTGCTGTTCGCGGTGCGACCCGATGTGCTGAACCACAACATCGAAACGGTCGCCCGTCTCCAACGTGCCGTACGGCCGTCGGCCGGCTACGCCCGCAGCCTTTCGATCCTTGCTCGTGCGAAGGCGGCCGGCCTCACGACCAAGTCGGGTTTGATCGTCGGGATGGGCGAGACCTCTGCCGAGGTCGTCGGCTGCCTCGCCGCCCTCGCCGCCGTCGGAGTCGACATCGTCACCATCGGTCAATACCTGCGGCCCACCACGCATCACCTGCCGGTGCAACGCTGGGTCGAGCCGGGCGAGTTCGTCCAGTGGAAGCAGGCCGGCGAGGCCCTCGGCATCGGTCATGTCGAGGCCAGCCCGCTGACGCGCAGCAGCTACCACGCGCGGCAGGCGGCCGACGCGGTCTCCGTCGACAACGCTGTGTCATTGTCGTTCGCCTGAGCCAGAATGACGCGATGAGCACGACCTCGTCGACCGCCACCTACCTCGATCGCCTCAATCGCGCCAGGGCGCGAATGCACGAAGCCGACATCGACGTGTTGCTGGTGTCCGTCGGACGCGATCTGCCGTATCTCACGGGGTACGAAGCAATGCCGCTCGAGCGCCTCACGATGCTCGTCGTACCGAAGGACGGCGAGGCGACGCTGGTGGTCGCTCGCATGGAAGCGCCGCGTGTCGTGGAACTTCCCGAGGTGTTCAAACTTCTTCCGTGGAACGAGACGGAGGATCCGGTGGCGATCGTCGCCGGGCTCGTCGGCCGTCCGGCGGTCGCGTCGATCGGCGACACGATGTGGGCTCGCTTCCTCGTCGACCTGTTGCCGCACTGGCCGACATCCTCGACCCGATACGTCCGCTCGACCGAGGTCATGAACGCGTTGCGCATGCGCAAGGACGCCGCCGAGATCGCTGCGCTGGCCGCGGCCGGCGCCGCGGTCGACCGGATCGCCGCAGATCTGCAGGGCGGCCGTATCCCGCTCGCCGGGCGCACCGAGGCACAGGTCAGTGACGACCTCGGCGCGCGCATCGTCGCCGAAGGTCATCAGCGCGTCAACTTCGCGATCGTCGCCGCAGGCGCCAACGCGGCGTCGCCTCACCACCACGCAAGCGACCGCGTCATCCGAGACGGCGAGATCGTGTTGTGCGATTTCGGTGGAACGATGGACGGCTACTGCAGCGACATCACCCGCTGCGTGTTCCTCGGCGATCCGCCCGCCGAAGTCGCCGAGGCGTACGAGGTGCTGCGTCAGGCGCAGGCCGCTGCGGTGCTCGCCGGAACCGTGGGAACGCCGTGCGAGGAGGTCGACAGGGTCGCCCGGCGGATCATCTCGGCGGCGGGCTACGGCGAGTACTTCATGCATCGCACCGGGCACGGGATCGGGATGGAGGAACACGAGGACCCCTACATGGTCGAGGGCAACGGCCTGCCGCTCGAGCCGGGCCACGCGTTCAGCGTCGAGCCGGGGATCTATCTGCCCGGCCGCTGGGGCATGCGGTTGGAGGACATCGTCGTCGCCACCGATTCCGGTCCCCGTGCGGTCAACGACGCCGACCACGCGTTGGTCAGCGTCTAGCCGAACCGTTCAGCCTGCCTCGGCCGTGAACTCCGTCGGGTCGGCGGTGTTGGAGAACCCGGTGAGTTCGATCGACACGGCACCGTCGTCGAGTCGCGCCAGCGGACCGTTGATGAGCGCGCAGTAGGTGGTGACGCCGCCGGTCACGGGAATGTCGACACACTTCGCCGGCTGGCCGGCGATCTGGTCGTCGTGGGGAATCGGCGTGCCGATCCGGGCGACCGCCGAGCGGCGCAAACGTTTGGCGGCGTCGCGGGCGTAGAAGTCGGGCGTGATCTGTGTGTCGCTGATCCGTTGCGGGTCGATGGTGGTCGTGCACTGATCGGGCTGGTTCTTGAAGCACGTCTGCGTGGCTCCGTCGACGTTCAGGAAGCGCACGTCACCGACGCTCACCAGTCGCTTGGCGGGAGGAAGCAGCGCAACCCGAGCGGGACGGCTGCTGTTGCCGAACTTGGTCAGCACCGTGTAGTCGGCGGTGTACGGGCCGGGGTTCTCGGCATCGAGTTGTTGGAGCACGGCGTCGACCGCCGGATCGCCGCTCGACGTTCCCGGGGCGAAGGGTTCCGTGGTGACCGACGGTCGAGGGCCGGTGAAGCAGCCGGCGAGGACCACCAAGGAGGCCACCAGGATGCCGCGACGGAACATCACCCGAATGTACGACATGCGACCGCCGAAATCCCGGCAAAACGACGAACCCTCACGGCCGGGACGGTGGCCATGAGGGTTCGTATTGGAGCTCTCCGGCGGCGCTGGCATCACGCGGCGGGCGGTGGCTTCATCGAGTTGCGGGACGGGTGCGTGTCGACGAAGTGGGAACCGGCGCCAGCCGGAGAGACTTCCTTTTCGTGGCCGAACACACACATTGTGGTGCCGTCCACTGAGTTCGATTGTACAGACGTGACACGCCGCGGTAACGAAAAGGTTTTGCAATTGGAAAGATTTTCTGTATGCCGTCGCGAATTCCGGATCGTGGAATGCTGGACCGGTCCAGACGTGGCTCGTTGAGCCGCCCACCTGGTTAGCCTGCCCGGCGTGATCCGCCTCGACGCCGCCTCTGTGCTGCTGCAGTGGGCGGTCGGGGGACTGGCGTTCCTGTGGTTCACGACACGGCAGCGCGAGGTCGGTCTCGGGTACGGATGGCTGCTCCGAGGCATCTACGCCGTGATGGCCGCGACGGCGTTCGTGGTGGGCGTGACCTTCGGCGCGGTCTGGCTGCGCGAGGTCAGTTCCCTGTGTGTGACCCTCGCCGCCCTGTTCGCGCTGGCGGTTTCGATCCACCGACGCCGGGCCGGGGTGTCGGGCCAGACCGAGGAGCACGACCGCCGGTCGCAACGTGTGGCGGAGATGACGGGCATCGAACGTACGGTCGCCCCGCCCAGCGTGGGCCGGGAGTTCTCACCCACGCTCGACCTGATCGCGCCGATCGCCGGGACCGTCGGACTGGTCGCTGCCGCCGTCGACGCCGGCGGGAACACGGCGGTGTCGTTGCTGCGCACCTTCGCCGGGGCGGCGTTCCTCGGGGCCGTCACCGACGCGATGCTGCTCGGCCACTGGTACCTGGTGCAGCCCGGCCTGCCACGCCGGCACCTCAACGATCTGGTGCAGGCATTGGGGTGGATCTGGCCGATCGAGGTCGTCGCCCTGCTCCTTCCGACCGGAATGGTCTCGGTGTGGACCGGCTCCGTCGACGACGGGTGGAACGGCACGCTGGGCTGGTTCTGGGCGGCCTGTGCGGTCACCACCATCGTGCTGGTGTTCGTCACCAAGGCGGCGCTCCGGGAGCGCTACTACTCGGCTGTCATGGCGGCTACCGGCTTGCTCTACCTGGCGATCCTGACGGCGTTCGGCACCGATCTGGTTGCCCGTGCAGTGCTGGCGAGTTAGGCCCGCCCTGGTCAAGTGACCGTTTTCGCGGCAGACTGGAGTCATGCCGAGGCCAGTATGGAGTGGGACGATCAGTTTCGGGCTGGTTGCCATCCCCATCAAGATGTTCCACGCGGTCAGCAAGAAGAGCGTCTCGTTCAACCAACTCGACGAGCGCACCATGAGCCGGATCCGGTTGAAGAAGGTCTCCGCGGAGACGGGTGAAGACGTGCCGGACGAGAACATCGTCAAGGGCTACGAGATCAGCAAGGGCCAGTACGTCGTGGTCGATCCCGACGAGTTGGAGCCGTTCATTCCCTCGGCGACGCGCAGCATCGATCTCGAGGAGTTCGTCGACCTGGCCGAGATCGATCCGGTGTACTTCGACTCGCCGTACATTCTCGCCCCCGACAAGACGCCCAAGCCCTACGCGCTGCTGGCGCAGGCAATGGAGAGTGCGGGCAAGGTGGCCATCGGGCGTTTCGTGATGCGCAACAAACAGTACGTGGCAGCCGTGCGGGCCTCGGAAGGCACGTTGTTGATGAGCACGATGGTGTTCGCCGACGAGGTCGTGCCGGTCGATTCGATCGACGAGCTAGAGGTGCTCGACTCCATCGAGATCAGCCCCAAGGAAGTGAAGATGGCCGAGGCCCTGGTCGAGTCGCTGTCCGCGGATTTCGACCCCTCGAAGTATCGCGACGCGTACCGCGAGCAGGTCCTCGACTTGATCGAACGCAAGGCTGCCGGCGAGTTGTTCGAGACGCCGGCACCGGCGGCCGCCGCGCCGCAGGTCGTCGACCTCATGGCCGCGCTCGAGGCCAGCGTCAAGGCGGCCAAAGCCGCCCGCGGCCGCCACCCTGCGGCGGGCCCCGACCTCGAGATGGTCGGCAAGGCCGAGGCCCCGGCAAAGCCGCGCAAGGTGCGCAAGTCCGCTTGACCTCAGCGCTCGCGTAGGGTCGTGGCATGAGCGGTGGCACCGTCGTCAGGGTGGGTGACCGGGAAATCTCGCTGTCGAATCTCGACAAGGTGCTGTACCCCGAGACGGGCACGACCAAGGGCGAGGCCATCGAGTACTACGCCAAGATCGCGCCGGTCATGGTGCCGCACCTGGCGGGGCGGTGCATCACCTTGAAGCGGTTCCCCAACGGTGTCAACACGACTGGGTTCTTCGAGAAGCGCTGCCCGAAGCATCGTCCGGCATGGATACCGACGGCGGTGGGCCCGGGTGATCGCGACGGCGACATCGGCTACTGCCGGTTCGACGAGCCCGCGGCGTTGGTGTGGTCGGCGAACATGGCGGCACTCGAACTGCACGTGCCGATGGCCATGTCCGACGATCTCGACACGCCGTTGGCGATGGTGTTCGACTTCGACCCCGGTGCGCCCGCCGCGATGAAGGAGTGCTGCGAGATCGCGATGTGGGTCCGCGAGGTGTTGGCCGCCGTCGACCTGCGGGGGTGGTGCAAGACCTCCGGCTCGAAAGGTCTGCAGATGTATGTCCCGTTGAACACCCCGTGCACCCACGAAGCCGCAGCAGAGTTCGCCCTCGCCGTCGGCCAGGTGTTGGAACGGCAGAACCGCGACCGCGTCACCACCATCATGGCCAAGGTCGAGCGGCCCGGGAAGATCTTCGTCGACTGGAGCCAGAACGCTCGCTTCAAGACGACCATCGGTGTGTACTCGATGCGGGCCCGGCCCGAGCCGACCGTGTCGACGCCGGTGACGTGGGACGAGGTCGAGGCGGGCGCTGCCGGTGATGTCCCGCTGAAGTTCACGATCCGCGATGTGCTCGATCGGATGGATCGGTTGGGTGACCTGTTCGAACCGGTCCTCACGACGAAACAGACACTGCCCGCGCGCTGATCCGGCGGGCGCACACCACGCCGCAGCAGCCGAGGCCGATGGCGATTGCGAAGTTGATCGCCAACGCGCCCGGCAGCGTCAGGCTGGTTCGGTCCGACAACGCGACCATCGCGCCGCCAATGCCGCCCATCGTCGAGAAGCCGATGGCGTCGGCGAGGTTGACCTGACTGCTGACGAGACCCTCCGCACCTTCGTCGGCGTACGACATGGCGGCAACGGTTGTCGGGTTGAACAACAGACCCATCCCGAACCCGCCGATCGACCAGCAGAAGAACGTCACCCACAGCGGCCACCCTTCCACCAACACCGGAATGCTGGCGGCCAGTCCGAGCGTCAGGACCGCGAACCCGACCTGCACCGTGCGGCTGGGATCGAGGTCCGGGCGGTGGGCCACGAACCACTGCCCGCTGGTCCACGACAGTGACGCGCCGATGATCACGAAGCCCTGAATCGTCGGTGAGGCGCCGTGGATCCGGTCGGCGGCGAGCGGGATGAAGCTGTCGGCTCCCAGGAATGCCGCGGTCGCCAGGATCCGGCACAGCACCGCAGCAGGCAGTCCCCGAGCTGCGTGCTGCAG
>Ga0207648_10003720_pt1 | contig 15963 bp, 12 predicted proteins | sample KBSMisM32_FD_184310 | JGI IMG/M metagenome (GOLD analysis project Ga0207648, IMG submission 184310) | Miscanthus rhizosphere microbial communities from Kellogg Biological Station, Michigan, USA - KBS Miscanthus M3-2 (SPAdes) (version 2) | ecosystem: Host-associated > Plants > Roots >...
CTGTGGGTCAGCGGCCATACCCACATGTCGGCCGTTCAGACCTGGCTCGAGCTCGCCATCATCGCGCCGTCGACGTGGTTCGCGGTGCGGGGCTTCGGGGTCGAGGGCGCAGCGGCCGCGCGCGCCGCCGTCTCGGTGGCGATGGTGCCGATGATGATGCTGCTGACCAGCCGGACGGGCAGCGTGGGTTTCTTCCAGCTGCTGGGCGCGCTGTGGCGGCCGTTGGTGGCGGCGCTGGCGATGGCCTTCGTCGTGATGGCCGTCCCGGTGCCGGGTATCGCGATGCTCGCGTTGCTGGCCAAGGTCGTGCTGTGCGCGCTGACGTATCCGGGCGCGCTGCTGGTCCTCTGGCAGCTGTCCGGGCGACCGGTCGGTTTCGAGCGCGACGCGCTCGCGCAGCTCAGAGCGATGCTCGGCAAGGCGGCGGCATGATCGAGGTGTTGCCGATCCAGGCAAACCACCTCGACGAGGTCGGTGCCTTCCTGCACGAGCGGCTGGCGCGCCGCTTCTCGCCGCAGGCCTGGGTCGCGTCGCTGACGCGCGGCTGGGCCCGGGAGCAGCCGAACTTCGGCATGCAGTTGCGCGATGGCGACCGGCTCGTCGGCGTGATCTGCGCCGTGTACTCCGACCAGTGGATCGCCGGCAAGCTGGAGCGCTTCTGCAATCCGCACAGCTGGTGCGTGCTCGACGACTACCGCAACGCCAGCATCAAGCTCGTGCTCGAGTTGCTCAGGCAGCGCGACTACCACTTCACGATGTTCACACCCAATCCGAAGGTGGCGCAGGTCTTCCTCGGTTTGCGGTTCCGCGTTCTCGACGCCCGCATGCTGTATGTCGCCAACGTGCCGCTGCCGTGGCCGGCCGGCAAGGGCTGCTTCGTCGAGACCGACATCAACCGTATCGGGGCCCGGCTCGATGACACCTCGCGGCAGGAGTTCGAAGCCCACCGCGCGATCCCCTGGCTCGAATTCGTCGCGTTCGGCCGCGCCGGCGATGCCTGCCTGGTGATCTACAAGCGCGAGCGCTGGAAGAAGTTGCTGTGCGCCTGGATCATGCACGTCAGCGACCCCGGCGCGATGCAGCGCCACGGCCGCCTGCTGCGTGCCTACCTGCTGCTGGCGCGCGGCATACCGGTCGCGCGCATCGAGGCGCGATTCCTCGCCGCGTCGCCGCCGCTCGCCTACCGGACCGTGCGCACCCAGCCGAAACTGGTGGCCACGCGCACGCTCACCGACGCGCAGGTGCGCGATGTCTACAGTGAACTGATGGCGCTCGACCTGTGATGCTCAGGCCGCCATCGATCGCACGACCTCGAGCATCGTCGCGATGCTCGAACCTGTCGACACCTCGAGGATCGATGCCGTCTGGTCGGTCGCGAGGCGTGGCAGCCTCGTGTGCACGATGGAGACCCGGCGCAGCGATCGGTTCAGGTCGGCGACCATGACCTCGGCCGCCGCCTTGGCCATCGCGTACTCGGTCATCCCGCGCGGGCGGTCGGTGATGAACACCGTGGACGGCAGAAAGACCTTGACCGGGCGGTCAACCGGGCGCTGCTCCAGCCAGATGCACAGATCGTGGAAGCGTTGCAGATAGAACCAGACGAACTCGTCGAAGACGGCGCGGTCGAACACCTCGGCCTTCTTCGTGAAGATCCGCGGTGTCGCAAAGAAGAACACCGCATCGACCGATTCCGACACCGGCTCGAGCGCAGCAAGATCGGTCGCCTTCAGGTCCAGGTGGAGCGGCCGGCATCGGCCAACGCCGCTCGCATCGATCTCGGCGCAGATGCGCTGCGCATCGTCCGCACCCGCGGCGTAAGTCAGCGTGACCTCGCCATCGCCGGCCGCCAAGATCTTGGCGGTCAGCTCGCCCAGGCCGCGCGACCCGCCGATCACCAGCGCCCGCATCGCCTTGAACGCATCGTTGGGGACCTGCTGCAGCAGTTCCCGGCTGGACGGTTGCCGCTGCGGCGGCGGCCTTACGAATGCCTTGATGTCGCCGCGGATGCCGCCGTCGAAGGACACCATGAAGAGCCGGAAGCGCGGGTCGTAGCGCTTGATGAGAAAACGCAGCGCGCTGCTGTCAGGCGTCGCCTCGGCGATTGCGAACCGGGCCTCGGAAAATACCGAATGCAATCCCGGGCACACCATGCCAACGAAATAGGACAGCCTGGCGATCGCCGCCACCGTCGTGCGTCCCAGCGCTCGACAGGCGTGCGGGAACGCGTCGTCGGGCGGCACGTCTGCGGGCCCGAACGCAAACACCTGCCCGGCCTGCGATCCGGGCGCCTCGTCGAGTGCTTCATCGGGCTCGATCTGGCGAACGACGCGGTCCGCCAGGTCGGGGGTCGCCAGGCCCGGCGCGATGCCGTCAGGATCGAGCCGGATTTCGGTGCACGCCAGGCCATGCACCGATGCCACGATGCTGATCGGCGCCGCGATGCCGTTCGATGCCGCAAGCACCACCGGGTCACCGACGCTGACCGGATTGGCGAAGCTGCAGACCACCGACCGAGGCGTGCGGCCGCCATTCGCGCACCACCGATCGAGCGCCCACAGCACGGTGTGGATGCCGTGGACGACCTGGTGGCCGGTCATGAGGCGGCGCGCCGCGACCGCATCGACATGCATCGGATTGCGGTCGCGCGAGATCGCAGCGAAGAACTGCTGGTCGTCCTGCGTGAACACTCGGCTGCCGAGCAGCGTGGACGTCGGTTCTGGAGTCATGCGGCGCCATTCCGGAGGGGTGGAAGGATTGCGGCTTTCATGTCTGCGGCGGCGGTCTGTCAATCCGTCGGGGAGGGGGCCCGAGGGCGACCGAAACGCGACGGCTCGCAGTCGCCTGCGCCCGCTTTGCGCGGCGCGCCATGTTAACCTTTCGGCCAATTCTTTCGGCCGGTTACCCGGGGCCTCTCCTAGGCCGCCGCGAGAGCGCTTCCCCGGCCCGAGATTGCCCCCAACGCGATGACGAACACGGACCTCGACAAGCTCCTGACCTTCGATTCACTGGCACCTTTGCGCCAGGCAGCGGCCCGCGCCGGCAGCATCAGCGCCGCTCAGGCGCAGCGCCTCGCGGCGCACGCGAAGTCGCTGACCGTCGGTGCCCGGCCATTGAACATCGGCATCGTCCACACCTATACCAGTGACCTGCTGGATCCGTGGTTCGACCTGGCCGGTGCACTGCAGGATCTCGACGTCCGCACCTACCACGCCCCGTACGGGCTGGCGCTGCAGGAAGCGCAGGCCGGGTCCGCGCTGGTCAGCCACGCGCCCCAGATCACGCTGCTGATGCTGCGCCGCGAAGACCTCCACCCCGAGTTGGCGCGACCGGTCGTCGGCCTGTCGGCGCAGGGCCGCGCTCTGCTGGCGACCGAGGCACTGGCGCGCCTGCGCGAGATCGTCGGCCTGTTTCGGGCCCAGAAAGTCGGGCATCTGGTGCTGACGTTCCTGCCGGCGATGGCCGAGCCCTCGCTCGGTGGTTACGACGCGCAGTCCGAGGCGTCGGAAGGCGCCTGGTGGAATGCCCTGAAGCACGACATCGGCCAATGGCTGCGGGAAAGCATCCCCTCGTCGCTGCTGCTCGACCTCGATCTCGACCTGAATCGCATCGGGCGCGATGGCTATTTCGATCGGCGCTTCTGGTATTCGGCGCGCTTCCCGTTCGCGGCCGAGGCGGCGCGCGAACTGGCGCGGCGTGTCGTCGGGATCGGCGCCGTGCTTGCCTCGCCGAAGGCAAAGGTGCTGGTGCTCGACGCCGACAACACCTTGTGGGGCGGCATCATCGGCGAAGACGGCATCGACGGCATTGCGCTCGGGCCCGACTATCCGGGCAACGTCTTCGTCGATTTCCAGCGCCGCATCCTCGACTTCCAGCAGCGCGGGTTCATCCTCGCGATGTGCAGCAAGAACAATCCCGGCGACGTCGATCAGATCCTGCGCGAGCATCCTCACCAGGTTCTTCGCGATGAACACTTCGCGGCGCGCCGGGTGAACTGGCTGCCGAAGACCGACAACCTGATCTCGCTCGCCAAGGAACTGAACCTGGGCCTCGATTCGTTCATCTTCGTCGATGACAGCGACCACGAGTGCGCGGCCGTCCGGCTCAATCTGCCGCAGGTCGAAGTGATCCAGACGCCGGCCCGCGCGGTCGACATTCCGACCTGCCTGGACCAGGTGGCGCGCCTCGAGATCTTGTCGTTGACGGCAGAGGACGTCTCCAAGACGGCGCTGTACGCGCAGGAGCGGCTTCGCCGCGATCTGAGCGAAGACATCGACCGCCGCGGCGGGGGCATCGGCGACTACCTCGCGAGCCTCAAGATGAAGATGCGCGTGCATCTCGACGACGCGACGCACATCGCACGTTTGAGCCAGCTGACGCAGAAGACCAATCAGTTCAACCTGACGACGCGCCGCTACGACGAGCAGCAGGTTCGCAACATGATGACGAGCGCCGATTGGGTGGTCGCCGATTTCACGCTGGCCGATGTCTTCGGCGACAGCGGCATCGTCGGCCTGGCATTGATCGAACTCGAGTCGCCGCGCCGTGCGCGGCTCGACAACCTGCTGATGTCATGCCGCGTGATCGGGCGCGACGCCGAGGCTGCCTTCTTGCACGCGCTGCTCAGACAACTCGTCGAGCGCGGCGTCGAAGAGATCGTCGCCGAGTACCTGCCGACGGCGAAGAACGAGCTCGTGAAGTCGTTCCTGGCGGACCAGGCGTTCGACCCCGGCGCCGATGGGCGATTCAGGCGCCATCTGGGGGACCACCCCCCCCGAACAGAGGCCGACTTTCCTATCGAGGTGCACCTCGCGGTGCAGGTCTCGGCGTAGCATCGGCGGCCGCGCAGGGATACCGTCGCGCGCGCATTCGTCGGCCGGCGATCCTCGGCTCAATCACACGTCATGCCGCAATGAGTCTTTTTGCCAAGCTCCAGGAAATCATCGCCACGACCTTGAAGGTCGCTCCCGGCAAGATCACCGAATCCACCCGCAACGAGGATCTCGCGGCCTGGGATTCGCTCGGCCAGGTCAACCTCATCATGGCCCTGGAGCAGGGCTTCGACGTCTACATCGAAGTCGAGGAGTTCGGCGGCTTGACCTCGGTCCCGGCGATTCTCGAGTTCCTTGCGAACAAGGGTGCCTCCTGAAGCTGCGCCCGCGAGCTCCGGCCCGGCGCGCGCTGCAGCTGCGTTGTCGGCATCGGTCTCGCACCGCGATGGCGCGATGAACCTCGCCAGCGGCGTCGCGCACCCGTTCCTGCTGCGCGGCTCGCAGGGCATGCTGCACGCGACCTATTTCGCGCCGCAGGGGCGCTCGCATCCGATCGGGGACATCCTGGTCGCACCGTCGTTCGCCGAGGAGATGAACCGCTGCCGTGCGATGGTCGCGATGCAGGCCAGGGCGCTGGCTCGACTCGGCGTCGGCACGCTGGTGCTCGATTTGCACGGTACCGGCGACAGCGCCGGCGAATTCGCGGATGCGACCTGGGAGACTTGGCTCGATGACCTGCAGCGCGGGCTGGCATGGCTGCGTGCCGAAGGCCCCGGTTGTCGCAGCCTGTGGGGCATCCGTTTCGGCGCACTGTTGGCGGGCGAACTGGCGCGGCTCGATGGCCGCATCGAGCGCCTGTTGCTGTGGCAGCCGGTCGTCAGCGGCAAGTCGTTCTACACCCAGTTCCTGCGCATCCGTATTGCCGCCGAGCTGAACCAGCCGGATCGCGTGAAGTCGACCAACGAGCTGCGCCAATGGTCGGCCGGCGGCGAGGCGATCGATGTATCGGGCTATCGCATCGGCCCGGCGCTTGCAAAGGCGATGGACGAGGTGGCGCTGGCCGATGTCGCGGCATTGGGGTCGGTTCGAAGCGACTGGTTCGAAGTCCTGCCTTCGGCCGACGCGCCGGTGGCCGCGGCGAACACCAAGGCGGTCGCCCAATTTCGGGCGCGGGGCGCAGCGATTGCGCTCGAGACCGTGATCGGGCCTTCGTTCTGGCAGGTGCATGAACGCGAACTCGCGATCGATCTGATCAGCGCTACCACGCGCTGTGTCGAGGGCTGGGCGCAGGGCGCCGCATCGCCCACCCCGGTGGCCGCCGAGCGCGCCGTGCCGGTCGACGACACCGCACCGGAGCAGCCGCTGAGCTTTCATTGCGGCGAAGACCAGCTCACCGGTGTGCTGCATCGAAGCGCGCCAGGAGCGCGACGCGGCGTCGTCATCGTCGTGGCGGGTGGGCCGCAATATCGGGCCGGCGCGCATCGTCAGTTCGTCAGCCTCGCCCGCAAGCTGAGCGGTCGCGGCTTTCCGGTGCTGCGCTTCGACCTGCGCGGCATGGGCGACAGCAGCGGCAGCTATCTCGGCTTCGAACATGCGGCGCCCGACATCGCCGCGGCCGTCGACGAACTGCTGGCCCGCCAACCCGAACTGAACGACGTCGTGCTGCTGGGCGAATGCGAATCGGCCAGCGGCATTCTTTTCTATGCCTGGCGCGATCCGCGCGTGAAGGGTGCTGTGCTGATCAATCCGTGGGTCCGCACCGACGAGGGCAGGGCTCAGGTCATCGTCAAGGACTACTACCTCGACCGGCTGCGCTCGGCGGAGTTCTGGCGCTTGGTGCGCACGGGCGAATTCAAGGCCTGGGCCTCGATCAAGTCGATGATCGAGGTCGGGCGCGCGTACTGGCGTGGCAAGAAGATGATGGCGCGCACGCATGCCGGCGCCGACCAGGACGACATCTCGGCGCTGCCGCTGCCCGTCAGGACGGCGGTTGGCCTGAAGCGGTTCCGCGGCAAGGCGCTGCTGCTGATGAGCGGGCGCGACTACATTGCGCGCGAATTCGACGAGGTCACCCGCGCCTCCAGGGCCTGGGACGGGCTGCTCGACGACGAACGCATCACACGGCGCGACATCGAAGGTGCGGACCACACGTTCTCGAAGGCCGCATGGAAGAACGCAGCGTCCGACGCGGTGGTCGAGTGGATGGAACGCGAATGAGCCGCGGCCGGTGAGCCGCGCGGATGGTGCGCCAGGCGCGCTGCTGGCGTTGCTTCGCTACTTCGACGGCGCAGCCTGCGAAGCCGCCGCGTCCGGCGCGGGGGCCGGTGCAGATGCCGATGCCGATGCAGAGGCGGGTGCCGCGGGCGGCTCGATCCACTTGCCTGCCGCGATCAGCTGCGCCTTCAGTTCGGGCCGCATGAAGCCAAGTTCGAGGGCCCGGTGGGCCTGCGACAGGGCATCCGAGTAGTCGCTCATCTCGAGAAAGCTCAGCCCGATGTTGTAGTGCGTGAAACCGTTGTCGCCCGCGAATTCATCGGCAATCTTCAACTGCTTGCGCGCGTCGTCCTTGCGCCCGTCGAGCGCCAGGTATTTGGCGTAGAGGATGCGCGCGATCGCGTCGTCACCGCGGAAACGCAATGCGCGGTTGAAGTAGCACTCCACCGTGAAGCTCGCCCCGGGCGGTTGGCGCGTCTTCAGCTTGATGCCCAGGTTCATCATCGCCACCAGCGCCCGATGGTGGTTCGGAAACGCATGCAGCGTGTACCCGATGTCGGCGCCGAGCGACGCACTCTCGCCCTTGATCAACCCTTCGACCAGCGGCGTGAAATGGTAGTTTTCGACGATGTGCTTGTTCTGGCCTTGCTCGGTGCGGTAGTCATAGGGGCCGACCTTGGTGGCATACGGGCTGCCACAGGGGCCGCTGTCCTCGGCGGCGCGGGCGCTCACGCAGGCCAGCGCGGCCGCGACGACGATCAACCATGCGTTGGTGCGGTGCGGCCAGACGCAGTGATTGCAGGTGAGGTGGTCGGACATCGTCTTCAGACTCTCCCAATGCGGGCTGCCAACTTTCCCGCCCTGTAGATCGCTCGAAGAGCGGTGCAGCGACTGAATCGGCGAGCTCAGGCGGCCATCTTCGCGTCGACATAATCGGCCAGCGACCCGACGGTCGCAAACGTGCCGCCATCGATGTCGTCGTCGTCGACCACGATACCGAAGCGCTCTTCGAGCCCGGTGATCAGCGAGACCACCGCCATCGAATCGAGCTCGGGAATCGCGCCCAGAAGATGAGTGTCACGGGTGAACGATGCGGCGCGCCCCTTGAGGCTGAGCACCTCGTCAAGAACATCGGTCAGATTCCCCAGCACATTCATTCGCGGACTCCGGTGGCTCCAGGCCTCGGGGCCCGGAAACGAAAATCATTGTAGGGCGCGATTCGCGGCGGTCGGCGTACGCCAGGCCCTGCAATCGCGGGGGCTGGCGTCATGCGACGGGCCGCATTCGCCCGACCCCGTGAGATACTTTTCGACGCTGAAATGTCCTGTCAATGATCGATTCCACCGTACTGCTGCATGAACTGATCGCGCTGTCTGCGCAGCGCACACCGGCTGCGATCGCGCTGCGCCATGGCGACGAGTCGCTCGACTACCAGGCACTGCATTCGGCGGTCGAAGGCTTCGCCGCCGGCCTTCTCGACCTCGGCATTCAGCGCACCGAACGGGTTGCTATCTATCTCGAAAAGCGCTTCGAAACCGTGATCGCGAGCTTCGGCGCGCCCGCGGCCGGTGCGGTGTTCGTGCCGGTGAATCCGCTGCTGAAGGCCGAGCAGGTCGGCTTCATCCTGCGCGATTGCGATGTCCGCGTGCTGGTCACGTCGGCGCAGCGGCTGGGCCCGCTGCGCGACGGGCTCGGCGCCTGTCCGGCGCTGAGGCACGTCGTGCTCGTCGACGAGGCGCCACCGCAAGCGAGCGCGCCCCACGACGACATCCCTGTCGTGCCCTGGCGGTCGCTGCTCGAGACTGCACCGCGGCCTGGCCATCGCGTCATCGACGCCGACATGGCTGCGATCCTCTATACCTCGGGCAGCACCGGCAAGCCGAAGGGCGTCGTGCTGTCGCACCGCAACATGGTCGCCGGCGCCAAGAGCGTCGCGTCGTATCTCGAGAACAGCGCCGCCGACACCTTGCTTGCGGCGCTGCCGCTGTCGTTCGATGCCGGCTTCAGCCAGCTGACGACCGCGTTCCACTGCGGCGCCCGCGTCGTGCTGCTCAACTACCTGCTGCCGCGCGACGTGCTCAAGGCCATGGCGCGCGAGCAGGTCACCGGCCTCACGGCGGTGCCGCCGCTGTACATCCAGCTGACCCAACTGCCGTGGCCCGACGCGATAGGCCAGCACCTTCGTTATTTCGCCAACACCGGCGGGCGCATGCCGCGCGAGACGCTGGGACTGCTGCGTCAGCGCGTGCCGCACAGCCGGCCCTTCCTGATGTACGGCCTGACGGAGGCATTTCGTTCCACCTATCTGCCGCCCGACGAGGTGGATCGTCGGCCCGACTCGATCGGCAAGGCGATCCCGAATGCCGAGATCCTGGTGTTGCGCGACGACGGCACGCCGTGCGGCATCGACGAACCGGGCGAACTGGTGCACCGCGGCGCGCTGGTCGGCATGGGCTACTGGAACGATGCCGAGAAAACCGCCGAGCGCTACCGCCTGCTGCCCGTGGGGTCGGCAGGGCGCGAGGCCGGCCTGCAACTGCCCGAATACGCGGTGTTCTCGGGCGACACCGTGCGCCGCGATGCCGACGGGTTTCTGTATTTCATCGGCCGGCGCGACGAGATGATCAAGACCTCGGGCTACCGGGTCAGCCCCACCGAGGTCGAGGAGATCGTCTACGCGACCCGGCTGGTCGGCGAATGCATCGCCTTCGGCGTCGACCATGAAGCGCTGGGTCAGGCGATCCGGATCATCGCGACGCCGCCGGCCGACGCGGCTGTGCTCGACCTGCCGGCACTGCTGTCGCAGTGTCGCGCGCGCATGCCGGCGTACATGGTGCCGGCCGGGATCGACGTCGTCAGCGGCCCGCTGCCGCGCAACCCGAACGGCAAGATCGATCGCAAGCTGCTCGCGACCGCGTGGGTCGAGCGCACCGCGGCGAGCGCGGCCGACGCGTGACCGGCGGCGACCGGCGCGCCCGAATCCACCCCGCATCGCTGCATCCGAGCCTGCCATGACCTCGACCGACACCTCCCGCCCCGGCATGCCGGCGCACGCCGCGATGGACCAGTTCGCGGTCTGCGACGGCGAACTGCAGGTCGGCGGGGAGCGCCTGTCGGTGCTTGCGGCGCGCGTCGGCCAGACGCCGTTCTATGCCTACGACCGCGGCGCGCTGCGCACGCGCGTCGCCGAGCTGCGCGAGGCGCTGCCACAGGCCGTCCGGCTGCACTACGCGATGAAGGCCAATCCGATGCCTGCGGTCGTCGGGTTCATGGCGCCGCTGGTCGATGGCATCGACGTCGCATCCGCCGGCGAGCTCAAGATCGCGCTCGATGCCGGCGCCGATCCGCGCGAGATCAGTTTCGCCGGGCCCGGCAAGCGCGAGACAGAGCTACGTCAGGCTGTCGCGGCGCGGGTGCTGGTCAACCTGGAGTCGATGCGCGAGGTCGGCCTGCTCAAGGCCATCGCCGCCGAGCTGCGGCTGCCGGCCCGTGTCGCGGTGCGCGTGAACCCCGATTTCGAGTTGAAGGGCTCGGGCATGAAGATGGGCGGCGGGCCGAAGCAGTTCGGCGTCGATGTCGAAGTGGTGCCGGCGCTGCTCGACGCGATCGCGCGCGCCGGGCTCGCGTTCGAAGGCTTCCATCTGTTCGCCGGCTCGCAGAACCTGCGCGCCGAATCGATCTGCGAGGCGCAGCTGAAGTCGTACGAGCTTGCGCTGCGGCTGGCGGCGCTGGCGCCTGGGCCGGTGCGCTCTCTCAACCTCGGCGGCGGTTTCGGCATCCCCTATTTCGCAGGCGAGCGGCGGCTCGATCTCGCGCCGATCGCCGAGAACCTGCGCGGCCTGGTCGAGCGCGCGCGCACCGAGCTGCCCGAAGCCGCGCTGGTCGTCGAGCTCGGGCGTTACCTGGTCGGCGAAGCCGGCCTTTATGTCACGCGCATCGTCGACCGCAAGGTCTCGCGCGGTCACACCTTCCTCGTTACCGACGGCGGGCTCAACCATCATCTGTCGGCCTCGGGCAACTTCGGCCAGGTGATCCGCAAGAACTACCCGGTGACGATCGGCAACCGCGCCGACGCGGCGCAGCGCGAGCTCGCGTCGGTGGTCGGGCCCTTGTGCACGCCGCTGGATCTGTTGGCCGACCGGATGGACCTGCCTGCGGCGCAGCCGGGGGATCTGGTGGTGGTCTTCCAGTCGGGCGCGTACGGTGCCAGCGCCAGTCCCCAGGCCTTCCTGGGACATGCGTCGTGTGTCGAGGTCCTCGTCTAGAGGAGTCCGGGCGGCACAGGGATGGGCCCGCGCCGAGGTGAATCGCGATGCCAGACCAAGCGTCGGCGAAGCCGTCTGGCGGGCCACACAACGAGTCGGCAACGACGGTTGGCAGGCGTGCCGCGCCGCATGACAGCGGCCGCGCCGGTCATCCATGCCTGAACGAGCGCCGCTGGCCCGCACCGCGGCCGCGCTGGCAGCGATCCTGTGCCTCTTGGCCGGCGCCGCGCTGGCGCGCGAGCATCCGCTGGCACCTGGCGTCGCGCTCGCGCTCTTTGCGCTGTCGGCTGCCGTGATCGCGTGGCGGCCCGGGCTGTGGCTGCTGGCCGTGCCGGCCGCATTGCCTGTCCTTAATTTCGCGCCCTGGACGGGTGGGCTGGTCGTCGAGGAATTCGATCTGCTGATCCTCGCGGTAGCCGGCGGGGCCTATGCGCGGCTCGCCCTCGACGCGCCGCCGGCGCCGTGGCTGCACCGGCCGGCCGCCCCGATGGCGCGGGCGTTCGGCGTTGCCGCGCTGCTGTTCGGCCTGGCCAGCATCGTCAGCCTGAACCGCGGGATCGACGCCGCGGGCGGGCTCAGCTTCGGCTGGTTCCAGGGGGAGACGGAGCCGTTGAACGGCTGGCGGGTCGTCAAGAGCATGGTCGGTGCGGCGCTGTTGTGGCCGCTGCTGCGGCGCGAGATCCGCCGCGATGCGGCAGCGGCCGTGCGTGCGCTGGGCGATGGCATGCTGATCGGCGTCGGCATCGTTGCGCTGATGGTGGTCTGGGAGCGCGCGGCCTACCCAGGCCTGCTCAACTTTTCGGGGCCGTATCGCGCGACTGCGCTGTTCTGGGAAATGCATGTCGGCGGCGCGGCCATCGATGCCTACTTGGCGCTGGCCACGCCCTTCGTCGTCTGGGCGCTGTGGGCGGCGCGCACGCGCTGGCGCTGGGGCAGCGTCGCGGTGCTGGCGCTGCTGACCGGCTACGCCTGCCTGACGACTTTCGCGCGCGGCTTGTACTTCGCGGTGGCCGCACCGCTCGCGCTGCTCGGCGTGGCCACCGCATCGCGCCAGGCCGACGGCAAGGTGCATGCGGCAATGCTGCGCCGGTTGGCTATCGGCGCGGCGTTCGTGGGCATCGCCGTCGCGCTGACGTTCGCGTTCGAAGCGGGCGGCTATCTCGGCGCTGCCGCGCTTGGCGCGGGCCTGGCCGGCGCCGGGCTGGTCGCCGCGCGTTGGGTGCGGCCGATGCGCCGGCGCAGCGTGGCCGTGACCCTGCTGACACTCGCGCTCGTGCTCGAGGTGGTCGCGGTGCTCGGGTGGGGGACGTTCATGCGCGAGCGCATCGCGGCCAGCGAAGACGACCTGGGCAGCCGGCTGGTGCACTGGCGAAACGGCTTCCGGTTGTTGCGGGAGGCGCCCGATTGGGCCTGGGGCATCGGCGCGGGGCGCCTGCCGGCCGAGTATGCGGCGCAGGTGCCGCGCGGCGAATTCCCCGGGACCGTCACGTTCACGCCGGGGCGCGGCGATGGCTCGGTCACTCTGTCTGGCCCGAAGACCCGCTCCGATATTCGCGGCCTGTTCGCGCTCACCCAACGTGTTGCGCTGAGGCCCGGCGGCCCGCACCGCCTGGCGTTCGACGTGCGGGTCGAGCGCCCGACCGTCGTGCTGGCGCGGGTGTGCGAGATGCATCTGCTTTACCCGCGCGAATGTCAGCGAAGTGTTCTTCGGCTGCTGCCGCAGGCGCCTTGGCGCCATGTCGTGGTGGATCTGCGCGGCCCGCCGCTGTCGATCGGGGAGCCGGCCTGGCCGCGCCGGGCGCTGTTTTCGATCGCGGTGCTGAACGCCGGCGGTGCGGCGGAGTTCGACAAGTTCAGCCTTCTGGATCCGAGCCGGCACGAGTTGCTCGTCAACGGCGATTTCGCGGCCGGGCTGAGCCATTGGTTCCCGGTCGCGCAAAGCCACTTTCTGCCCTGGCACATCGACAACTTCTTTCTGGAGATGCTGATCGAGCGCGGGCTCGTGGCGTCGCTGGCCCTGTGGGGCGGCATTGGGATCGCGCTCGCCTGCCTGCTGGGCCGAGCGGCACGGGCGACGCCGGTCGCGCCGTTCTTGGCCGCCTCGCTGGGCGCCGCCTTGTGCGTCGGCATGGTCAGCAGCGTGATGGATGTCCCGCGCGTCGCGTTCCTGTTGCTGCTGCTGCTCGTCTTCTCGGTCGAGCTGACCTCGCAAACGCGGGGGGAGGCAGCGCAGGCGCCGCATATATAGTTCTGCGCTAACCGAATTCTTGCCAAAGCAGTCACCTACATGAATGTTCTCGTCACCGGCGCGGCCGGGTTCATCGGCATGCATGTCTCCCAGTTGCTGCTGGCGCGAGGTGACACGGTGGTCGGCCTGGACAACCTGAACGACTACTACGACCCGCAACTCAAGCGCGATCGTCTGGCGCGCCTGACGCCGAAGCCCGGCTTCCGGTTCTTGCAGATGGACGTGGCCGACCGCCCGGGCATCGAGCGACTGTTCGCGGCCGAGCGCTTCGACCGCGTCGTGCATCTCGCGGCGCAGGCCGGCGTGCGCTACTCGCTGGTCAACCCGCAGGCGTACATCGACAGCAACATCGTCGGCTTCACCAACATCCTCGAAGGCTGTCGCCACCACCAGGTCGAGCACCTGGCCTATGCGTCGAGCTCGAGCGTCTACGGCAGCAACACACAGATGCCGTTCTCGGAGACGCACAACATCGATCATCCAGTGAGCATGTACGCGGCCACCAAGAAGGCCAACGAACTGATGGCGCACACCTACAGCCACCTGTTCGGGCTGCCGACGACCGGCCTGCGCTTCTTCACGGTCTACGGGCCGTGGGGACGGCCCGACATGGCGCTGTTCCTGTTCACCAAGGCGATGCTCGAAGGGCGGCCAATCAACGTGTTCAACAACGGCCGGATGATCCGCGACTTCACCTTCGTCGATGACATCGCCGAGGGCGTCGTGCGCGTGCTCGACCGCTGCGCCACCGCCGATCCGGCATTCGATGCTGCGCGCCCGAACCCGGCGCGCAGCAACGCGCCCTACCGCGTCTTCAACATCGGCAACAACGATCCGGTACAGCTGATGGACTTCATCGAGGCCATCGAAGACGCGCTTGGCATGCAGGCCCAGAAGAACATGATGCCGCTGCAGGACGGCGATGTGCCCGCGACCTATGCCGACGTGTCGGCGCTGGCCGAATGGACCGGGTTTTCGCCGGCGACGCCGGTGCGCGAAGGGGTGGGCCGCTTCGTCGCTTGGTATCGGGATTACTTCAAGGTGTGAGTCGGGCCGGGGCGCGCTGCTCGGCCATCACGCCGCTGTTTCAAGGGAGGCAACCACAATGACCACCATTGCAGTCATCGGTCTGGGCTATGTCGGCCTGCCGCTGGCGGTCGAATTCGGCAAGAAGTTCACGACCCTGGGCTTCGACCTGTCGGCCGACAAGGTCGAGGCCTATCGGCGCCACGTCGATCCGACCGGCGAGGTGAGCAGCGACGACCTGAAGGCCAGCGTCCACCTGCGCTGCAGCACCGATCCGAAGATCATCGGTGAAGCCGATTTCATCATCGTCGCGGTGCCCACGCCGGTCGACGACGCACACCAGCCCGACTTCACGCCGCTGGTCAAGTCGTCCGAGAGCGTCGGCAGGCACATCAAGCGCGGCGCGACCGTGGTGTTCGAATCGACGGTCTACCCGGGTGCGACCGAAGAGGTCTGCATCCCGATCATCGAAAAGCATTCCGGGCTGACCTGGAAGCAGGATTTCTTCGTCGGCTACAGCCCCGAGCGCATCAACCCCGGCGACAAGGAACGCACCGTCACGAAGATCACGAAGGTGGTGGCCGGCGACACGCCGCAAACCCTGGAGAAGGTCGCCGAGGTCTATGGTGCGGTGATCACCGCCGGCGTCTACCGGGCCAGCAGCATCAAGGTCGCCGAAGCCGCGAAGGTGATCGAGAACACCCAGCGCGACCTGAACATCGCGCTGATGAACGAGCTGTCGGTGATCTTTCAGCGCATCGGCATCGATACGCTCGAAGTGCTTCAGGCCGCGGGCACCAAGTGGAACTTCCTGCCGTTCCGACCGGGGCTGGTCGGTGGTCACTGCATCGGGGTCGACCCGTATTACCTGACCCACAAGGCCGAGATGCTGGGCTACACGCCGCAGGTGATCCTGGCCGGCCGGCGCATCAACGACAGCATGGGCAAGTACGTCGCCGAGCAGACGATCAAGCAGATGATCGCGAACGACCTGCCGGTCAAGGGCGCGGATGTGATCGTGCTGGGCATGACCTTCAAGGAGAACTGCCCGGACCTGCGCAACAGCAAGGTGATCGATGTCGTGCGCGAGCTCCAGAGCTTCGGCGTCAACGTGCTGATCCACGACCCGATCGCCGATGCATCGGCATGCGAACACGAATACGGCGTCACGCTGACCCCCTGGGAAGCGCTGCCGACCGCCTGTGCCATCGTGGCGGCCGTGTCGCACAGCGAGTATGCGCAGATGGGGGTCGCGAAGTTTGCCGAGCGGCTCGTGCCCGGCGGCGTCTTCGCCGACGTGAAGAGTTGCTACGACCCCGCCGCCATCGCCGCGGCCGGCCTGCGCTTGTGGCGACTTTGACCGCCCGACCATCGATGCGGGCCGAGCGTCGATGCGACGGCGTCAGGGCCGACGAATAGGCTGGACCGTCGCGTTGACCGC
>Ga0207648_10003721_pt1 | contig 15963 bp, 11 predicted proteins | sample KBSMisM32_FD_184310 | JGI IMG/M metagenome (GOLD analysis project Ga0207648, IMG submission 184310) | Miscanthus rhizosphere microbial communities from Kellogg Biological Station, Michigan, USA - KBS Miscanthus M3-2 (SPAdes) (version 2) | ecosystem: Host-associated > Plants > Roots >...
GCGTTCGTGCCGATCGTCGCCAAGGCGATCGACGCGCTCGCGGCACAGATCGACAAGGCGCGATCAGTGATTCGATAGCGGCTGCCGGCTTCCGGCTTCCGTCTTCTGCCTTCTGCCTTCTGTCTTCTGCCTTCTGTCTTCTGCCTTCTGCCTTCTGCCTTCTGCCTTCTGCCTTCTGCCTTCTGCCTTCTGCCTTCTGCCTTCTGCCTACTGCCTTCTGCCTTCTGCCTTCTGCCTTCTGCCTTCTGCCTTCTGTCTTCTGTCTTCTGTCTTAATACTGTCGGAACGTCAGATTGAAGCGGCCGGGCCCGAGACCTTCCGGTGCAGTGCCCGGGAGAATGCGCGTGACGCCGTGGTAGCGCAGGCGTGACGGCCCCCCCATCACCAGGACGTCGCCGGAGCGCAGGACGACCGGGCTCGTCGGATCGCGGCGCGACAGGCCGCCGATGACGAAGCGCGCGGCGTCGCCGAGCGACACCGACACGATCGGGATGCCGGCGGCGATGGTCTCGGGGCGCTCGTCCTTGTCCTGGTGCACGCCCATCTTCGCGTCGGACGAGTAGTAGTTCATGATGCAGAGATCCGGGCGCATCTCGAACCCGGCGTCGGCGGCCGCGCGCCGCGCGAGCGCCTCCATCAGCGGCGGAATCGGCGGCACGGCCAGGCCGTCGAAGTCCGAGCGCGTGCCCTCGTAGCCATACGTCATGCCGTTCCAGTGCCTGCCCAGGCACAGCATGCCGACGCTCATTTTCCGGCCGCCGCGGACCGTGGGCGTGTACATGGGGACGGGGCCGTCGGCGAGCGAGCGGCAGAGCGCCCAGAGATCGCGCTGCTCCGCCGCGGAGAGCCGCGACTGGAACAGCGTGACGCCGTCGAACAGGGTGTGTTGATCTGTCATCGATCGGTGTTCAGGTCTTCCGCCTGACCGCCTCCGCCACGGCTACGGCGAGCCACGCATGAGCATGTGCAGCGCGATGCCGGCGGCGACCACGACGTTCAGCGAGTCCGCCGCGGGCGCCACGGGGATCCGCAGCCGCACGTCAGCGTAGCGCATCGCCGCGTCGGACAGGCCGGGCCCTTCCGATCCCAGGAGAAGGATCAAGCGGCGGTCGGGCTCGACCGCATACTCGTCGATCGGCATCGCCGCGGGATCCGGGGTCAATGCCACGACCTGCGCGTCGCCGCGGACCTCGTCGAGCCCGGCCGGCCACGGCTCGACGCGCGCGAACGGCACGCGCAGCGCGGCGCCCATCGACGTGCGGATCGCCTTGCGATACAGCGGATCGCCCGACGCCGGGTCGAGCAGGACGCCGTCCCCGCCGAGCGCCAGCGCCACCCTGAACAACCCGCCGACGTTGTCGGGGTTGCCGACCCGCTCGAGCGCGAGGAGCCGCCGGGCGCGCGCGAACGACGTCAGCGGCGTCGCCGACGGACGCCGCGCCAGCGCCAGGCAGCCGCGATGGAAATCGAACCCGGTGATCCGTTCGAGCAGCGGCGGCTCGCAAACAATCACCGCGATGTCGCCCGCGCGATCGAGCAGCTCCGCGAGCGCCGCAGCCGCGGCGGGTGTCACGACGATCGACTCGATGGAAAAGCGCGGGCGCGCGGCGATCAGCCGTTCGACGACGAAGCGCCCTTCGGCGACGAACAGCCCGCGCCGTTCGAGTGCGGCGGGATCCCCGACGTGACGATACGGCGCGAGAACGGGATGCGACGCGTCGGCGATCCGCTGGATCACGCGCCGGGATCAGCTGTCGCGGCGTGTCAGCGAACGGCGGCTGCGATGGCTGTCGAGGACGTGCTGGCCGAGCCGCTTGCTGAGGAACACCTTCGACTCGCCGGTGTCGCTGGTCGAGGGCACGAAGCGGACGATGTGATAGTGCAGCTGCGCGAGCGCGGCGCGCATCTCGTAGAACTTGTTCTTGGTCTTGACCAGGATCTCGTCGAAGCCGTTGGCCAGCGCCCAGACTTCCTGCTCCTCGGTCAGCGCGCGGAAGTGCCCCTGGCCGCGCCAGTCGGTGCGGGTGCCGCCGATCCACTGATACAGCACGCGGCGGCCGTCGAACTCGACGACGTCCTCGAGCTGCGCCACCAGGTCCGCCAGCTTCGGGTCGTTCTCGTTCAGCCGCAGCTCGTGCGCCACCTTGAACGACACCGGGACGATGGTCCCCGGGTCGTCGGGCAGCGGCGCCTCCGCCATGAGGATCTGGTGGTCGCGGTTGTCCAGCCGCGCGATCACCTCGGTCGCGGTCTTCTTCCGCGGGAAGTCGAGGAAGAACTCCTCGATGTACTGGATTTCCAGCGCCCCCTGGTGGAGCCCGTACTGCTTCAGGGAATATTCCACAGCGAAACCGTAACTATAGCAGCTTCGCGCGTTGGGAGATCCGAGGCTCGGCGGCTCCCTCGAAGACCTGGGTAATTCGAGGCTTTGGGCTTTCGGTTTTGGGCTTTGGGCTATCAGGCTGACCGTGTCGTCGGCGACCTGGGCTGAAACTTGCCATACGGCCGGCATGAGCCGCGATCACACCAAGCTTCGCGCATTCGTTCTCGCCGATTCCCTCGTCATCGATATCTACAGGGAAACAAAGATGTTTCCAGCCGAAGAGCGCTACGGTCTGCGGGCGCAGATCCGACGCGCATCGGTATCGGTCGCGACGAACCTGGTGGAAGGATCTGCCCGCCGCGGTGAGGCCGAGTACCTCAGTTTCTGCAACATTTCTTGTGCATCGGCCTTTGAAACCAGGTACTTGCTGGATCTCGCCTTCCGGCTGGGAATGCTCGCCCCTGATGCGCACAAGGTTCTCGAGCCGAAGCTGACGCACCTGTGCAAATCTCTCGTTCGCCTCGTGATTGCGCTCGAACTGAGAGTCGCCTCGAATCGCGACTCCGATGTCCCAAGAACCAGAACCCCAAAGCCCAAAGCCCAAAGCCTAAGGCCTAAGGCCTAAGGCCCAAAGCCGCGCGCGGCGCGAGCGCAGGGGGCGCCGCGCGCTACTCCGCGCGCAGCGCGACGATCGGGTCGACGCGCGTGGCGCGGCGCGCGGGCAGGTAGCTCGCCAGCAGCGCCACGGCGGCCAGCACCGCAGCGACCGAGACGAACGTCGTCGGGTCCGTCGGCTTGATGTCGAAGAGCATCTTCGTCATCGTCTGCGACAGGAACAAAGCCAGCACCGTGCCGGCGATCACGCCGGAGACGACCAGCAGCATGGCCTGCGTGACGATCAGGCCGATGACGGTGCCGCCCGGCGCGCCGAGCGCCATGCGGATGCCGATCTCGCGCGTGCGCTGCGCCACCGCGTAGGACAGGACCCCGAAGATCCCGATCGCCGCCAGCATCAGCGCGACGGACGCGAAGATGGCCAGCAGCAGCATGTAGAAGCGCTGCTGCGAGATCGACTTGGCGACGATCGCGTCCAGCGTGCTCACGTTCGAGACCGGCAGGTTCGGGTCGACGGCGAGCACCTGCGTTCGCGCGGCTTCGGCGAGCGAGGTCGGCGGCAGCGCGGTCTTCATGACCACGGCCATGAACGACACCGGCCACTGGCGGAACGGCATGTAGATCTGCGGCGGGTTCGCCTCGTCGAGGCCCGAGTCCTTCATGTCGCCGACGATGCCGACGACCATGCCGCCGGCGCGCGGCTTCCCGGGCCCGCGGCCCCATCCGAGCTTGATCGTCTTGCCGATCGGATCTTCGCCGGGGAAGAACTGCCGCGCCGCCGCCTCGGTGATGATCACCACGCGCGGGGTTCCGGCGCGGTCGTCGTCGGTGAAGCCGCGGCCGCGTTTCACCGGCACGCCGATCGTGCTGAAGTACTCCGGCGTCGCGACGCGGACCTGCATCGCCGGCTGCTGCGCCGGCGGCACCGGCGGCCGACCTTCGACCTCGAAGCTGATGATGAAGTCGAGGCCGCTCAGGGGCAGGCCCATCACCGCGGCGACGGAGCGGACGCCCGGCAGCGCGCGCAGCTTCGGCGTCAGCTGATCGAAGAAGGCGATGCGATCGGGATCCTCCTTGTAACGCGTGTCGGGCAGCGTCAGCTCGAAGGTGAGCGCCTGATCCGGCTTGAACCCCGGGTCCACCGCCTGCAGCTTCGTGAAGCTGCGCATCAGCAGGCCGGCGCCGGCGAGCAGCATCACCGCGAGCGCCAGCTCGACGACGACCAGCGCGCCGCGCACGCGCGAGCCGCTGCGGCTGGTGACCGCGCCGCGGCCGCTCTCTTTCAGCGACGCCGACATGCCGCGCGTCGATGTGAACGCCGGCACGAGGCCGAAGAGGATGCCGGTCACGACGCCGATGGCGATGGTGAAGAGGATCACCGTCGAGTCGATGCGGACGTTGTCGAGGCGCGGAATGCCCTGCGGCTTGAGGCTGGTCAGCAGCTCGATGCCCCACACCGCCAGCAGCAGCCCGAAGGCCGCGCCGCAGAGCGACAGCAGCACGCTCTCGGTCAGCAGCTGCCGCACGAGGCGGCCGCGCCCGGCGCCGAGCGCGGTGCGGACCGCCATCTCGGTTTCACGCGCGGCGGCGCGCGCGAGGAGCAGGTTGGCGACGTTGGTGCACGCGATGAGCAGGACGAAGGCGACCGCGCCGAGCAGGATCATCACGGCGCGGCGGATGTCGCCGACCAGCGCTTCGAGCAGCGGATACGCGGTCATGCCGATCTCGGCGTTGTTGTCGGGATACTGCCGCGCCAGGTTGCGGCCGATCGTCTCGACTTCGGCCGCGGCCTGCTGCGCGGTGACGCCGGGCTTCAGCCGCGCCACCGTCTGCAGGAACCACGCGCCGCGCTGCTTGGTGACGAAGTTCTCGTCGTACTCGAGCGGCAGCCAGACCTGGCGGCCCGACGGATAGTCGAACCCTTTCGCCATCACCCCGACGACCTGCTTCGACACGCCGTCGAGCTTGATCATCCGTCCGATCACTCTCGGATCGCTGCCGAACCGCTGCTCCCACAGCGCGTGCGACAGGATCACGACGTCGGTCTTGCCGGGCGTGTTCTCGTCGGGGTTGAACGTGCGCCCGAGCTCCGCGCTGACGCGCAGCACGGTGAACAGCGACGCGCTGACATCGGCCGCCTGCAGCCGCGCCGGTTCGCCTTCTCCCGTGAGGATCACGCGCCCGGTGTTGATCGCCGCCGCGTTCTCGATCGTCGTCGCGGCGTTGCGGACGTCGGTGAAGTTCGGCCCCGACATGACGGCCCGGTGCCCCTCGGTCACGTGGTAGAGGCCGACCAGCCGCTCGGACTCGGGGAACGGCAGCGGCTTCAGCAGGACGCCGTTGACGACGCTGAAGATCGCGGTGTTGGCGCCGATGCCGAGCGCGAGCGTCAGGACGGCGACGAACGTGAAGCCCGGAGACTTGAAGAGCCGGCGGATGGCGTAGGTCAGATCCTGTTTGAGCTGGTCCATGTCGCAGAACTGGCTTTGGGCTTTGGGCTTTGGGCTTTGGGCTTTCGGCTATAGGGCACCAAAGGCTGTGAGTTCGGGGTGGAATAAGCGACGGATGTGCCACCCCTGATCGCGGGAATTCTTAGGCAATTCGCACAGTGATGACGAACACCTGTCCGGATCTGAACCCGACCGCCCGGATCCGAACAACCCGAAAACCTAAAGCCCAAAGCCCAAAGCCTAAGGCCTAAGGCGAGCGAAGCGAGCCGAGCGTCAGAACAGCGCGGCGCCGTTCTTCCGCAGCCAGCGCTCGGCGTCGCGGAACGAGGGGCAGGCGGCCTCGACCAGGCGCCAGAACCGGATCGAGTGGTTGGCCTGGCGCAGGTGCATGAGCTCGTGGATGAGGATGTACTCGCGCACGTGCGGCGGCATCAGCATCAGGCGATAGTTCAGCGCGATGTGCCCTTTCGCCGAGCACGAGCCCCAGCGCGAGCGCTGGTCGCGGATCGTGACGCGCGAGATCGGCAGCTGGTGCTTCGCGGCGAGCGCGAGCAATTGCGGCGGCAGCTCCTCCGCCGCCCTGCGGCGCAACTCGCGATCCACTTCGGGCGGACGCTTCGCCTGCAGCACGCGCGAGCGCTGCCGGCGCGCCCAGTCGCCGTGACGCTCGGCAAAGCGGATGGCCTCCGCCTTCGATCCGCCGCGCGGAATGGTGACGCGGACGTCGCCGTCGGGCCGCACGCGCATCACGTAGCGGCGCGCGCGGCGCATGCGCACGAAGTGGATGCGCAGCGCCGGCTCTTCCGCCTGCAGCGCGCGCGCGCTCGATGCCGGCTCCGCGCCCGCGTGATCGAAAGGCCCGTCGTGAGCCGCGTCGAAGGGAAGACCCGGTTGCCGCACGTCAGTTGGCGAGGTACTTCTTCATCCAGGCGAACACCGTCTCGTGCCACAGCTTGCTGTTCATCGCCTTCAGCACCCAGTGCCCTTCGTCCTCGAACGTGAGCATCTGGCTCGGCACGCCGTTGCGCCGCAGGATGGTGAAGAGCTGCATGCCCTGGTCGACCGGGACGCGGAAGTCGAGCTGATTGGTGACCACCATCGTCGGCGTCTTGATGTTCTCGGCGAAGAGGTGCGGGGAGAACCGGGCGAACTGCTCGCGCGCCTTCGCGCTCGTCGCCGGACCGCCGAACTCCCACTCGGTGAACCACAGCTCCTCGGTGGCGAGCGCCGCCGACTCGAGGTTGAAGACGCCGTCGTGGGTGACCGCGACCTTGAAGCGGTTGTCGTGCGCGATGATCCAGTCCACCGCGTAGCCGCCGTAGCTCGCGCCGGCGATTCCCTGCTTCGCCGCGTCCACGTAGGGCAGCTTCACGACCGCGTCGAACACGGCGTTCAGGTCGCCCATCACCTTGCCGCCCCAGTCCTGCGAGATCTCGTCGACGAACTTCTGGCCGAAGCCGAACGAGCCACGAGGGTTCGGCGCGGCGACGACCCAGCCCTGCGCGGCCCACAGCGACGGATTCCAGCGGTACGACCACGCGTCGTCCCACGCCCCCTGCGGACCGCCGTGGATGAGGAAGACCACGGGATACTTCCGCGACGGATCGAAGCCGGGCGGCTTGATCAGCCAGTACTGGATCGGCGTACCGCCGGCGCCGGGAACCGTGAGGCTTTCGGGCTTCTCGAACGTGACGTCCTTCAGCCACGCGTCGTTCTCGTGCGTGAGCTGCCGCGGCACGTGGCTGCGGTCCATGCTGAAGAGCTCCGCCGGCGAGGTCAGCGTCGCCTTCGAGAACACCGCGACGTCGGCGGCGATCTGCGCCGCGGAAATCGAGCCTCCCTTGGCCACTTCCTGCGGCTCCCCGCCGGCCAGCGGGATGCGGTAGAGATTGTCCGAACCGTTGCTCGTCGCGGTGAACACGATCGTGCTGCCGTCGCGCGTGAGCGCGAAGTCGCTCACCGACAGATCAGGCGCCTCGAAGACGGTTCGCTTCGCGCCGCTCGCGCGATCGTAGACGTCGAGATACCAGCGGTCCGACTCGAACCCCGCCCGCCGCTGCGCGCGGACGATCATGAACTTGCCGTCAGGCGTGAACGCCGGCTGCGCGTCCGCCGCCGGATTCTGCGTCAGCTTCTTGGCCTGGCCGCCGCCGGCCGGCACCGACCAGACGTCGCTGTTCGTGCTCCAGGCCTCGCGATCGTTGCCGTCGCGGTTCGAGACGAAGATCACGTCCTTCCCGTCCGGCGTGAACTGGATCGCCGCATCCTCGGCCTGCGTCGGCGGCGAGTCGAAGTTCCCAGGCGTGATGTCGGTCGGATCGCCGCCGCCGGCCGCGGGGACGACGAAGACGTGATGGCGCGCGTTGTCTCGCCACTCGTCCCAGTGCCGATAGAGCAGCCGCGTCTCCAGGTGCACGTTCACCGGCGTATCGGCGGTGACCTTGACGTCGGAGACGAACGCGATGCGCGAGCCGTCGGGCGAGAACACGACGGGCGGCTGCACACCCGACGGCAGCCTGGTGATCTGGCGGACGTTGTTGCCGTCGGCATCGGCGATGAAGAGATCGCCGCCGCTCGCGCGCGTGGAGATGAACGCGATGTGCTTGCCGTCAGGGGACCATCGCGGCGTGTTCTCGGACTTCTCGCCGCCGACGAGCAGCCGTGGCGCTCCCGATCCGTCCGCCGGCACCACCCAGATGTCGGCGTTGCGCGCACCGGTCGTGACGTCGGTGGTCGTCCTCACGAACGCGACGAGCTTGCCGTCGGGCGAAAGCTGCGGATCCGCCACCCGCACCGCGCCGATCAGATCCTTGATGGTCATCGGCCGGCCGGCCATGGCTGGCGACGCGAGCAGCAGCGTCGCCGCGGCACACGAAGCCCCGCGAAAGATCGATTTCATGGGGGCTATTGTAAGGCCGAGCGAGCGCAGCGAGCGAGTCCCGCCGTAGCTTCAGCGAAGGCGGATGACCTCCTCACTCCGCCCGCAGCGCGACCAGCGGATCGACGGCCATCGCCCGGCGGGCCGGGACGAAGCTGGCGAGGAACGCGATGGCGGTCAGGAAGATCGAGACGCCGATGAAGCTCAATGGGTCGGTCGGGCTGACGTTCACCAGCTCCGACTTGATGATCGGCGTCACGAAGAACGATCCGACGACGCCGATCAGGACGCCCATGATGGCCAGGCGGATCCCCTGCACGACGACCAGCCTGAGCACGTCCCCCTGCCCCGCGCCGAGGGCCATGCGGACGCCGATCTCCTGCGTGCGCTGCGCCACCGAATACGACAGCACGCCGTAGACCCCGATCGCCGCGAGCAGCAGCGCGATGCCGCCGAAGAGCGAGAACATCCAGCCGAAGAGGAAGTACTGCCAGTAGCCGCGCTCGCGCAGCTGCTTCATCGTCGAGACCTGGAACACGGCCATCCGGGGATCCGATCCGCGGATCGCTTCACGCGCAGGTGCGGCAATCAGCGCCGGATCGCCGGCGACGCGGATGGTCAGGCCGGTATTGGGAAAGGCGCCGTAGGCAAACGAGACGTAGGCGCAGGGATCGATCGGATCGGCGTTGTCGAGCTCGCCGTGCCTGAAGTCGGGCACGACGCCGACGATGGTGAACCAGTCGCCGTTCGCTTCGTCGATCGGACGGAAGCGCCGCCCGATCGGATCGTCGTTCGGCCAGAAGCGCTTGACCATCGCCTGGTTCACCACGGCATAGGCCGATCGGGTCACGGCCTCGGTGGCGGTCAGCTCGCGGCCGCGCACGACCGACAGGCCCAGCGTCTCGAGCATGTGCGGCGACACGCCGGTGAAGCCGACGCCCGGCTCCTTTCCTTTCTCGAACGGCCGCCCTTCGATGAGGATCCGGCTGAACCCGCCGCCGCCGCTGAGCGGCACGAGGTTCGACGCGAACGCCGCCTGCACGCCCGGCAAAGCTTCGACGCGGCGCAGGATGTCTTCGGTGCGCTGCACCTTCGACTCGGGCGTCGCGTACTGCTCGTTCGGCATGTAATAGCGCATCGTCATCAGCGGCGCCGCTTCGAACCCGCCGCTGGCGAGCTGCAGGTTGAGGAAGCTGCGCACGAAGAGCGACGCGCCGATCAGGAGCAGCAGCGACAGCGCCACCTCCGCCACGACCAGCGTGTTGCGCATCCAGGCGCGGCCGCCGCCGGCGGCGCCGCGGGCGCCGTCCTTCAAGCCGTCGATCAGGTCCGCCTTCGACGCCTGGATCGCCGGCGCCAGCCCGAAGACGATGCCGGTTACTGCCGCCACGGCAATCGAATAGAGGAACGACCGGACGTTGAGCGACCAGTGAATGAAATACGGAATGTCGTCGGGCGGGATCGACATGTCCATCAGCTTCAGTCCGCCCGCGGCGCAGAGGAGGCCGAGCGGCACGCTGGCCAGGCCGATGATGATGCTCTCGGTCAGGAGCTGCCGCAGGATCTGGCCGCGTCCGGCGCCGAGCGCCGTGCGGATCGACATCTCTCGAGAGCGGCTCGAGGCGCGCGCCAGCATCACGTTGGCGACGTTGAAGCAGGCAATCAGCAGCACCATCGTCACGGCGCCCATCATCGTCCAGACGATCAGCGTGACATCGTCGGGAATGGCCCACTTGTACAGGGTGATGATGTTGGCGCCGCGTCCGGCGTTGGTCGTGGGAAACGCCTCGGCGAGGCCGGCCGACACGACGTCCCCTTCCTTGCGCGCCTGCTCGAGGGTGACCCCGTCCTTCAGCCTCGCGAACGCTTCCAGGCCGCGCATGTCGCGCTTGTCGGTGACGCCGTATTGCGCGAGCGGCAGCCACAGATACTGGTTTTCCGGGAACCTGAAGCGAGGCTGCATCACGCCGATGACGGTGTGCGGGCGGGAGTTCACCTGGATGACGCGGCCGACGACCGACGGGTCGCCGTTGTAACGCCGCTTCCACAGATCATCGGAGATGAGGACGACGGGCTCGCCGCCCTGGCGGTCGTCGTCGGCGGTGAAGCCGCGCCCGAGCTGCGGCCGCTCGCCGAGCATCGGGAAGAGCTCGTGGCTGATGGCGCCGCCGGCATAGCGATCCGAATCGCGGCCGTCGCTGACGGTGAAGCTTCGATACTGGATCGCGGCGATGGTGCTGAAGGACTGCGCCCGCTCCTTCCAGTCCTGCAGCTCCAGCCACGAGAGGCTGCCGCGACGCTCGCCGGATTCCTTCTGCGTCGTGTGGATGACGGCGATGGTGGCGGGGTCCTTGTAGGGGAGCGGGTTGACCAGGACGCCGTCGACGACGCTGAACATCATGGTGTTCAGGCCGATGCCGATCGCCAGGCAGAGCACCGCCAGGCCCGTAACTCCCTTGTTTTTCAGGGCTGTACGCAGGCCGAACCTGACGTCCTGGATCAGCATGTGACCTCTATACGCCCGGAACATCCCCCTTGTTCCGGTGTCTACTGTTGTCATGCTCGAAGCCCGGGGACTCACCAAGTACTACTCGGCCATTACGGGCGTGCGGGACGTGAACTTCCGCGTCGAGCGGGGAACGGTCCTGGGGCTCCTCGGGCCGAATGGGTCGGGGAAGTCGACGACCGTGGGCATGCTCACGGGCCTTCTCGAGCCGTCGGGCGGATCGGTCACGCTGAACGGCACCGACATCCGCTCGGACCTCCTTCGCTACAAGCAGGACCTCGGCTACGTGCCGGAGGAAGCGCAGCTCTACACCTGGATGACCGGCGCGGAGTACCTCACCTTCTGCGCGCGGCTGCGCGGGCTCACCGCCGCACAGACCAGGCGCCGCATCGACGCGCTGCTCAACGTGTTCGGCCTCCAGACCGATCGCGACGCCGCGATGAGCGCGTACTCGAAGGGAATGCGGCAGAAGATCCTGCTGTCGGCGGCGCTGATTCACAATCCGTCCATCGTCGTGCTCGACGAGCCATGCTCCGGCCTCGACATCGGGACGACGCTCGTCATCCGGAGCCTCATTCAGCGCCTGGCGCAGGGCGGCTGCGTCGTCATCTACAGCTCGCACGAGCTCGAGATGGTCGAGCGCGTGTGCAAGGAAGTCCTGATTCTTCGCGAAGGACGCGTCGCGGCCCACGCCACCACGGCGCAGCTGCGCGAGCAGGTCAACGCTTCTTCACTCGAGGACGCTTTCCGCGCGCTGGTCTTCACGACGGACGTCGACGCCGTCGCCGGAGAGATCGTTGCCGCCATCAGCCACTGATCGCCTGGCGGAGCCGCTCGAGGCCCGCGATCAGGTGCGGACCATCGCGCGCGCCACCTTCGACGGCTTCCTGCAGAGCGACCTGATGCCGCAGGGCATGCAGGCGCCGGCAATCATCTGGGCCGCGGCATTTCTCGTCGCGCCGGCGTTGTTCCTGCCCGCGCAGTTCATGGTGAAGTATCCGCTCATGCGGCGCTTCCACCCCGACATGGTGGAGACGGCGCTGTGGGACGATCGGATGCTCTTCATGCTGATGTCGGCGGGCGCGATGGGACTGGTGTCGGTCGTGCTGTGGGACACGCTCTTCCCGGCGCGGCGCGATGCGTTCGTGCTCACGCCGCTGCCGGTGGCGCTGCCGGTCCAGATGCTGGGTCGGCTGGCCGGGCTCATCACCCTGTGCCTCGTCTTCGTGGTCACGCTCAACGGCGTGCCGGCTTTCACCTTTCCTGTCGTCGCCTCGGCGACGTTCGCGGTCATGCCGCGAACGATGATCGGACACCTGACGGCGGCGGCGCTGGCGGACGTCTTCGTCTTCTTCAGCGTCACGGCGCTGCAGGGAATCGTGATCCTCGGATTCGGACGGCGATCCGCGGCGCGGCTCGCGGCGGTCGCGCAGACCGCCGCCGTGCTCTGCCTGGTGCTGACGCTGCTCTTCATCGGCGGCATCCGGGAGGTCACCCGCGACGCCATCCTGCGGGGCGACATGGCGGATCCGATCCTGCGGTTCGCGCCGATCGCGTGGTTCCTCGGCCTCTACGAACTGATCGCCGGCACGCCGCGCGCGATCATGACGCCGCTCGCCGTTCGCGCGCTGATCGCGGCGCTCGCGCCGCTGGTGGTCACCGTCGCCATCTATTTCTTCGGCTACCAGCGCCTGCTGGCGCGCGCCGTGGAAACACCGCCGCGTTCGCGGCGGTCGCTGCTGGTCGTCGCCGCTTCACGCGTCATACGCCTGGTCTTCGTGCGGCGCGCTGAAGAGCAGGCGATCTGCGCGTTCGTGCTGCGCGCCATCGCGCGCAGCGGCCGCCACAGCATGCTCATGTCGATGTATCTCGGCGGCGGCCTCGCGCTGATGATCACCGCGGTCCTGCCGGATGTGATCCGGTTCGGCTCGAGTGCGCTCGGCGAACCGCGCGTCCCGACGCTCGCGCTGCCGCTCATCCTCAGCGCCGCGCTCGCCGTCGGCGTCCGCATCATCTTCACCATCCCCGCCGAGATGAACGCCCGCTGGCTCTTCCAGACGACGGGAATCTCGCCGCGCCGCGCCGACGCCGGCGCCCACAAGGCGATGCTGCTGATCGTCGTGCCGCCGGTGATCCTGACCGCCGCCGTCTCCGCCGCGGTGCTGTGGGATCGGCGGCTGGCGCTGCCGCATGCCGCCTATTGCGGCGCGCTGAGCCTGGTGCTGTGCGAGGTGCTCCTCGCGCGCTACCGCGGCATTCCGCTGACCCGTCCCTACGTCCCCGGCGGATCGCGCATTCACATGCTCTGGGCCTTCTACCTTTCGGCGTTCCTGACCTACACGTTCACCGCGACCCAGTTCGAGCGCACGCTGCTGCACAGCGGCGGCACGCTGGCCGTTCTGAAGGCGGCCGCGGTGTTCGGCGCGATCGCCTTCGTCATCTGGCTGCGTCGCAAGTCCAAGGTGCGGACCTGGGACGACGTGCTGTACGACGCGGAGATTCCCGAGGACGTGATGTTCCAGGGCTTCAACCTGACGGAGGTCTACGCCGCGCAGGCCGTCGCCCACGCGCCCAGCATCTACTCCGGGCCGCCGCCCCGCAACCGGCCGCAGAAGGCGCGTGAAACGCACGAGGCGGCCAACGACTCGACGGATCGTTCCGTCTAAGCCTCCAAGCCGGAGGTCCGTCCGATGTTGTTCCAGTCACTTCGCGTGGCGCTGCGTTCGCTGCGCCGCCGCCCCGGGTTCAGCACCCTTGCTATCGTGACGATTGCCCTGGGGGCGGGGGCCAACGCCGCCGTCAGCGCCGTGGCCTACGGGGTGCTGCTCAAGCCGCTCCCCTTTGCGGATCCCGATCGCATGGTCGCCGTCTGGCCGGGACGGTTCATGTCGCAGGTCGATCTGCGCTACCTGCGCGATCACGCGCGCGGCTTTTCCGCGATTGCCGCAGTCGCGCCCGGCTGGACCTTCTCGCTCAACGGCGCCGGCGATCCGTCGAAGATCACCATCGATCGCGTCTCCGGGAACCTGTTCGAGACGCTCGGCACGCGGCCGCTGCTCGGGCGGGTGCCGCGCACCGACGAGGAACTCCCGGGAGCGCCGCGCGTGCTGGTGCTCAGTCATCGCTACTGGAAGACGCGCTTCGGCGGCGACGCGTCGGTCGTCGGACGCACCGTCAAGCTCGACGACGTGCCGCACGAGATCGTCGGCGTCATGCCGGCGTCGTTCGAGGTCGTGACCACCAACGTGGACGCGTGGGTGCCTCTGCCCGCCGATCGTGCGGCGTTCTACGACAAGCTCTCGTTCGCGCTGCTCGTCGGCCGCCTCGCGCCGGGGGCGACGGTCGAACAGGCCGATCGCGATTTCAAGGCGCTGATGCCGTCGATGCGGCGCGATCTGGGCTACGCGACGTCGTACGGCCGCAACGCACGCCTGGAGGATCTGCGCACCGCGACGACCGGCGACATGCGCTCGTCGCTGCTCGTCCTTGCCGCCGCGGTCGCGCTGATGCTGCTGATTGCGGGAGCGAATCTCGGGACGCTGCTGGTCGCGAGCGGCGCCTCACGCGCGCGCGAGTTCGCCGTCCACGCGGCGATCGGCGCCTCGCGCGGGGCGCTCGTCCGCCTGCAGCTGGCCGAAGGGGCGATCGTGGCCGCGGCGGGCGCCGCGGTGGGACTGGTGCTTGCCGCCGGCGCCGTGCCGCTGCTCGTCGGCCTGCTGCCGCGGGACACGCCGCGCACCGGCGACATCCGCGTCGACGCGACGGTGATCGTCGCCGTCCTCGGCGCGGCGCTGATCGTCGTCCTGCTCTTCGCGCTCGCTCCCTCGTTCACTGCCGGCCGCCGGACGTTCGGCACGCTGCTGCGCGCGGGTGCGGCGACCGAGTCGGCGGCGACACGGCGCACGCGCGGCGTCATGGTCGCCGTCGAGATCGCGCTGGCACTGGTCCTGACGATCGGCGCCGGCCTGATGATGCGTACGCTGATCCGGCTGCAGGGGGTCGATCCCGGAATCGACGTCGACCGCATTCTCACGCTGCGCCTGCAGCCCTCATCGGCGCTGTATCGAGTGCCGGGGACCCTGCTCACCTATTACGACACCGTGCTGGCGCGCCTCGCCGCGATTCCCGGCGTCACCGCCGCGGGAGCCATTCAGCACCTGCCGTTCAGCGGCATCCAGTGGGTGGACGCGTTCGAGATCGAGGGACAGCCGATTCCGCCGGGCGAGGCCCGGCCGTCAGCGGGATTGAAGCTGGTCAGCGGCGAGTACTTTCGCGCGGTGGGACAGACGGTGCTCGCGGGACGAGCCTTCACCGCCGCCGATCGATCGCTGCCCGATCCGCCGGTCATCGTCAACGACGCCTTCGCCAGGCGCTACTTCGGCAGCGCCGCGGCCGCGGTCGGCCGTCGCATGCGCACGGGCCGCGCCAGCGCCGGCGCCCCGTGGGTCCCCATCGCCGGCGTCGTCAGCGACGTGCGCACGGAATCGCTCGACAAGCCGGCGGAGCCGACGTTCTACACGGTGGTGGCCGGCAACAGCATGCCGGCGCTGATGATCGCCGTCCATACCGATGGCGACCCGCTTGCGGTTGCGTCCGCGGTGCGTGAAGCCGTGTGGTCGGTCGATCGCAGCGTGCCGGTCAGCGATCTGCAGCCGATGCGGACGCTGATGGGGACGACGCTGGCGCGTCCGCGGCTGCTGCTGACGCTGCTCGCCGCGTTTGCCGCGAGCGGCCTCGCGCTCGGCGCGATCGGCGTCTACGGCGTGGTCGCGTTCGCCGTCGCGCGGCGCCGCCGCGAGATCGGGATCCGCATGGCCCTTGGCGCCGACCGCGCGTCGGTCGTCAGGCTGATGCTCGGCGAGTCAGCGGTTTACGCCGGCGCTGGCCTCGCCGCCGGGACGCTGCTCGCGCTGTGGTCGAGCCGAATGCTCCGCGGCCTGCTGTTCGAAGTACCGCCGACCGACGTGGCGACCTACGCGTCGCTCGCCCTCGGCGTCGCCGCGCTCGTCGCACTGGCGAGCTACGCGCCCGCACGCCGCGCCGCGTCGGTGAACCCGGCCGACGCGCTGCGCACGGAACGGTGACCAGTTGCCGGTTGCCAGTTATCAGTTGTCGGTTGTCGGTCGTCGGTTCGTCGGTCGTCGGTCGTCGGTCATCGGTCATGCGCTGAGCCGCCAGCGGACGATCAGAT
>Ga0207648_10003722_pt1 | contig 15962 bp, 6 predicted proteins | sample KBSMisM32_FD_184310 | JGI IMG/M metagenome (GOLD analysis project Ga0207648, IMG submission 184310) | Miscanthus rhizosphere microbial communities from Kellogg Biological Station, Michigan, USA - KBS Miscanthus M3-2 (SPAdes) (version 2) | ecosystem: Host-associated > Plants > Roots > Rhizosphere...
TGGTGGTGGGCCGGCTTCGGCCGGCCGTCTGGCCGTTGACCTCGAGGGCGCGGGGCCTGCCCCCGGCGAGCGGAGGCACGTTGGCAAACGACACGCGCATGGCGCTGCCCGCCACACGGTCCTCGAGGCGCCGGTAGAAGGCGATGCGCTGCTCGGGCGCGGCGTAGCTGGTCGCCGGCAGATCGATCCGCAGGCGGAGCAGGCGCGACGTATCCACGCCGGCCTCGACCGAGCTGAGCGCCACGGCATTCTGGACCACGGCAAGCGCGCCCGAGAGCAGCACGAGCGTGAGCGCGACCTGTCCCACGACGAGCACACCGCTCAAGCGGCGGCTGCGACGGCCGCCGCTGGCGGCGCGGCCGGCGTCGTTGAGAACCTCGACGAGGTTGGTCCGGGCGGTCTGCAAAGCCGGCAACAACCCGAAGAGGATCGTCGTGCCGAGGCACACGGCCGCGAGGTAGCCGAAGACGCGTGCGTCGAAGGGGAAGCGCAGCCAGTACGGCGGATGCGTGTCGGCGGCAGAGGCCCAGAACAGACGGATGCCGCCGACGGACAGCGCCAGGCCGGCGGCGCCGGCGAGCGCCGCGAGCAGCAGGTTCTCGACCAGCAGCTGCCGCACGATGCGCCAGCGGCTCGCGCCGAGCGACATCCGCACCGAGACCTCGCGCACCCGGCCCGCCACGCGGGCGAGCAGCAGGTTGGCGACGTTGGCGCAGGCGATCAGGAGCACGAAGCCGACCGCTACCAGCAGCGTCAGGAAGAGCACGCGGATGGGGCCGCCGACGCCGAGTCGGTACGGCGCCAGGCGCGGTTCGGTGCCACGGTTGGTGTCCGGATGCAGCGCAGCGAGGCCGTCCATCACGCGGCCAAGGTCCGCGGCGGCCTGCTCGATGCTGGCGCCGTCCCGGATGCGCCCGAACCCGTAGAGCCCGCGATCGCGTCGATCGTCGCGCTCCTCGGCCGAGAGGAGCGCCAGCGGCTGCCACAGCTCCGCCGTGACCGGGAAGCCGAACGCGTCGGGCATGACGCCGATCACGACCGACGGCATGCCGTTCACGCGAATCGTGCGGCCCACGACTGCCGCGTCCGATCCGTAGCGCGATCGCCAGACGTCGTGCCCGAGCATCACGACCGGCGTAGCGCCGGCGCGATCGTCGTCGGCGCGGAAGTCGCGGCCAATCACCGGCCGGACGCCCACCAGCGCGAAGGCATCCCAGGACACGAACGCGCCCTCGAAGCGCTCGGCGGGATGGCTCTCGTCCGCCAGGTTCATCGTCTGCTGGCCGGCGGCGCCGACGCCGTCGAAGGTCGTCACCGAGGCGCGCCAGTCGCGGACGTCGAGGTACGAGGCGCCCGTCGTCGGCTGCTCTGGTTGCTCGCGCTGGAAGACCTGGATTTCAACGATGCGATCGGGGTGCTCGAACGGCAGGTCCCGGAGGAGCGCGCCGTTGATCAGGGTGAACACCAGCATGTTCACGGCGATGCCGATCGACAGCGTCGCCACCGCGGCCAGCGTGAAGCCCCAGTCCTTCACCAGGAGCCGCGCGCCCTGCCTGATGTCGCCCCACCAGTTCATCGGTCGTTCCTACTCGGTCCGCAGCGCGTCCACGGGGTTGAGCTGCATGGCCCGCCGCGCCGGCACGAAGCACGCGGTCACGGCCACCATGACCAGCAGCGACGCGACCGCTGTCAGCGTCGTCCCTGTGGAACCGGCTGTCGAGGGAAGGATCGCTTGCAGCGCGCGCCCCATGGCGAAACCACCCCCAGCGCCGAGCAGCAGGCCGACGCCGATCTGCGCCACTCCGCGGGCGCCCACGGCCCACCAGATGTGACGGCTCCGCGCACCGAGCGCTATCCGTACGCCGATCTCTGCTGTTCGCCGCGAGACGGAATACGCCGTGAGAGCGTAGAGCCCGACCGATGCCAGCAGCAGCGCAAAAGAGGCGACGATCGCGAACATCGTTCCGAACAGGCGCGTCGCCCACCGTTGGTACGCGAGCGCGTCGTCGAGCGTGCGGACGTCGAAGACTGGCAGGTTCGGGTCCACCTCGCTGACGGCCGCGCGAACGGCCGTCGTGACGTCCGAGAGCGACCGCGGCGACTTCACGAGCAGCGTGGCGAACGGCGGCGCGTCCGGTCCGTAGGGGACGTAGACCACCGGGTCCACCGGGCGATCGCCCGTGGACTTCTGGCGGATGTCCGGGGCCACGCCGACGATGGTGAACCAGCGCGACGCCGGGATGTCGGAGCGCCACTGCTCGAAGCGGACGCGGGCCCCGATCGGATCCCGTCCCGGAAAATGCAGCCGCGCCAGCCGTTCGTTGACGATCGCGACATCTCCATCGGTGCTGGTAAAGGTGCGCCCGCGAATGCGACCGGCGTCGAGGACTTCGAAGTAGCGCGGGCCGATCAACATGTGTGATACCGGACGGCTTCGCGCCTCTTCGATCGGCCGCCCGTCGAGGCCAAGGAACTGATCCGACGCGCCGGTCGCGGGCGCGAGGTTGGCGTAGGTGGCCTCAATGCCGTTCAATTGTCGAAAGCGCTCGCCCAGACGGGAAAAGAAGGTCGCGCGCGCCTCAGCGGTCGTGTACTGCTGCAATGGCAGATCGATGCGCATGACGGTGACGCCGCTCGTCTCGATGCCGACGTGCATCTGACGCAGCGCCACGAGTTCCCGCACGACCAGGCCCGCGCTCATGAGGAGCGTCAGCGTGACGGCAACCTGCGCGACGACGAACGCATCGCTCCAACGCCTGCCCGCGGCCGCGACCGAGCCCCGGGCCGACCGGCCGAGCACGGCGGTCAGCTGAGTGCGCGTGGTGTAAATGGCCGGCAGGAGCCCGAACAGCGCGGTCGTCACGAAGCCGACGGCGGCGAGGAAGGCGGCGACCCGCGCATCGAGCGTGAAGTCGAACCAGTACGGCGCCCCGGTGTTGGCGATGGCCCGCTCGAAGAGCCGCACGCCGGCCAGGGAGAGCACGACGCCGGCGCCCGTCGCCACCGACGCGAGCACCAGGCTTTCGATCAGCAGCTGGCGGACGATCTGACGGCGGCTGGCACCGAGGGACATCCGCACGGCGATCTCGCCGCCCCGCTGGACGCCGCGCGCCAGCAGGAGGTTCGCGACGTTGGCACACGCGACGAGCAGTACGAGGCCGACACCGACCAGCAGCACCACGAAGCTGATGTGCGCCTGCCGGCCTATGAAGAACTCGCGGAACGACCGCAGCTTCGGCACGAGCCGGGCGCCGTCCGCCTGGGGCAGAGTGGCATCGATGCGCGTCAGGTCGGCCAGCGCCTGCGCGGCAGTGGCTCCCGGCGCCAGACGGCCCACCACCAGCAGGTTGCGAACGTCGTCGCCGCGGGCGTCCGCCATGAGGCTCAATGGCTGCCATGCCTCAGCGTCGTTCGGGAACCCGAAGCGCGCCGGCATGACGCCAACGACGGTGGCGGGGACACCGTTGACGCGGACCGAAGCGCCGACGATCGCGCTGTTCCCGCTGTAGCGTGTCATCCAGGTCTGATGGCTCAGGAGCACGACGGCCGGGGCGCCGGGTCGATCGTCGTCTGGGCGAAGCGAGCGGCCGAGTTGAGGCGGCACGCCAATCATCTGGAACAGGTGGCCCGACACGAAAGCGCCCGACAGTCGCTCCGGCGCATGCCGTGCGTCGGACAGGTTCAACGTCGCCTGGGAGAACCCCCCGAGGTCGATGAAGGCGCGCGCCGCCCGCCGCCATTCCTTCAGCTGGGCGCTCGAGACCGGCAGGTTCGAATCTGGGTTGACCGCGAGCCGCGTGTTGACGATGACGATCTGGTCCGGCGCGTCGAAGGGCAGCCGCCGCAGGAACATGGCGTTGTAGATCGAAAAGACAGTGGCGTTGGCGGCAATGGCGAGCGAGAGCGCCGCAACGGCCGCCAGCGTGACACGTCGATCGCGCACGGCGAACCGGATGGCGAACCGGATGTCCTGGCGCAGTCTCATCGCCGCCCTCCTCGATACGGTGTCCTACGATGACTGATCGATGAACCCGTCGCGCAGCCGGATGACGCGGGTCCCGTACGCCGCGTTCGTCTCGGAGTGCGTCACCTGGACAATCGTCGTGCCCTTCTCATTCAGCTGGCGGAAGAGCTCCATGATCTCCTGCGCTTGCCCCGAGTGCAGGTTGCCGGTCGGCTCGTCGGCCAGAATCACCGCGGGGCTCGCCACCACCGCACGCGCCACGCCCACGAGCTGCTGCTGTCCGCCCGAGAGCTGCGACGGATAGAGATCCTTCTTGGCCACGATGCCAAAGCGGTCGAGCACGTCGGCGACCAGGCTCTGGCGCTCGGACTTCTTCACGTCGCGATAGGAGAGCGGCAGCTCGATGTTCTCGTAGACGGTGAGGTTGTCGAGCAGGTGATAGCTCTGGAAGACGAAGCCGATGTGCCGCTTCTGCAGCGCCGAGCGCTCCTTGGCCGGCAGCTTGTGAATCGGCTGCCCCATCAGCATGTACTCGCCGCTCCAGGCGCTGTCGTGCAGCCCGAGGATGTGGAGCAGCGTGGACTTGCCGGCGCCCGACGGCCCCATGATCGAGACGAACTCGCCGGGCTTGATGTCCGCCGCGATGCGGCGCAGCACGAAGGTCTGACCGGCGCCGACCGGAAACGACTTCTCGACGCCACGCAACGACATGAGGGCGGCGCCCGGCGTGGCTTCCCACGGTTCGGCAACGCTGTCGGCCGATCGCTTGAAGAACATGAGGCAGCTCCGCCGCGATCATGTATCAAGCGGTGTGCCGCGCAAACGGGGGCGGAATCAGGCCTGAATTGCGCGATTTCGTTCGCTTGTGGGACTCGACGTCCCGGAACCGAACAGCCCGCCTCCCGCGGGAAGCATACCCTCGAGCTCGACGCACTTGGCGCGGCTCTAGAATCGATCATGGCGACGGCAATGGCGACGCCACGTCAATCCCTCGACGCCGGCAAGATGCTCACGGGGTTCAGCCGGCTGCTGCGTGGGTACAGCCCGCTGCTCTCGATCGAAATCACACGCGAGTGCCCGCTGCACTGCCCCGGGTGCTATGCCTATGGCGACCAGCACCTCGGCGGCGGCGTGACGCTGCGCCGTCTTCGCGACCTCACCGGCGACGCGCTGGTGAACGGCGTACTGGACCTGATTCGCAAACGCCGGCCGATGCAGGTCTCGTTCGTCGGTGGGGAGCCGCTCATCCGGCACAAGGAGTTGAGCCGCATCCTGCCGGTGCTCGACGCGCGGGGGATCTACTCGCTCGTGGTCACGAGTGCGGTCATTCCATTTCCCGCGGAGTGGAATGCGCTGAAACGCGTCCGCGTGAGCGTATCGATCGACGGCCTGCAGCCCGAGCACGACGAGCGGCGCAAACCGGCGACCTACGAGACGATCCTGAGCAACCTCCAGGGGCGCACGGCTGACGTGAGCTGGGTGGTCACCAACCAGATGCTCGAGCGCGAGGGCTATCTCGAGGAGTACCTCGCGTTCTGGACCGCGCAGCCGTCGATCGAGCGCATCTGGCTGAGCGTCTACACGCCGCAGAGGGGCGAAGTGAGCGCCGAGCGCCTCACGCCCGCGTCACGTGCCCGGCTCCTTTGCGACCTTCCGGCGCTCAAGCAGCGGTATCCGGCGCTCATCTTCCCCGACGGGGCGCTGCAGGCGTTTTCGAGGCCGCCGGCCAGCCCGGACGAGTGCACCTTCGCGCGCATCTCCTCGAACGTGTCGGCCGATCTCAAGACGGCGATCGAACCGTGCTTCTTCGGCGGCAACCCCGATTGCTCACAGTGCGGCTGCGCCGTGAGCGCGGGGCTGCACTGGCTGCACGGCTATCCGCTCGTGGCCGGGATCACGGCGGGGCATCTGATGGATCTCGCGCTGGCGGTCGGCCGGCACCCGCGCCGCCAGGCGCCCCCGCGGATGCTGCCGGTGGTCCCGGCGTCTTGAAGTAGGGGCACACTTCAGGCGGCCCTGCACTACGTCAATTCTCGCGGAGTCCCTCGGCCACGTTCGTCCGCGCGGCACGCCAGGCAGGCAGCAGGCTTGCGAGGAGGGCCGACAGCAGGAGCAGGAGAGCGGCTCCGATGAACGACGGCGGGTCGGAGGCGCGGATATCGAACAGCAGATCCGGGAGCCAGCGCGCCGCCGCCAGTGCGCCCGCGGTGCCGATCGCAGTGCCGATTGCGGCCAGGCGCAGCCGTTCGCCGACGACGAGTCGCTGGATGCCGGCCGGCGTGGCCCCGAGCGCCAGGCGCACCCGCAGTTCAGCCCGGCGCTGCTGCACCGACGTGGCGGTGACGGTGAAGACGCCGAGCGCCGACAGGAAGAGCGCAGCGGCACCGAACGCGGCGCTGAGCGACGCGGCGAAGCGCGGACGGGCCAGCGGCGCCTGACGCAGCTCGTCGAGCGGCTGCACCGCCATCACGTGCACCGACGGATCGACCTCGCGGACCGCGGCCCGAACCACCGCGGCGGTGTCCGCCAGCGGGGCGCGCGTGCGCACGACCACCGCCTGCGCGGCCACGATCAGCTGCTCGGCGGGGACGTAGAGCACCGGGCGCCGCACGGCGAGGTCGCGGTAGCGCGAGGCGCGCGCGACGCCGACCACGGTCAGCCAGGGCGCCTTCGCGTCCGCCTCACCCATCTTGAGCCGCCGCCCGATCGGGTCCTGTCCCGGCCAGGTACCGGCGGCGACATCCTCGCTCACGATCGCCACCGGCAGCCCGCCGTCGCGGTCCGATGGTCCGAAGGCGCGGCCACGCACGATCTGCAGTCCAAAGGTCTCGAAGTAGCCCGGGTGCACGGCTTCGAGATCCAGCGCCGGATTGGCGCGGCCGCGGATCGCGTCCTGCCCCTCGGCCAGGAACGCCGGCACCGACCAGCCGATGCCGGAGAACGGGTGCGCGTTGATAGGCGTGGCCGAGGCGATCGTCTTCGCGGCGTCCAGGCGTGCCACCAGGTTCGACAAGAGGCGCAGGTGGCGCGTGCGATCGGCCGTCGTCTCCTGTGGCACGTCGAGCGAAACCACAACGAGTCGATCGACGTCGAAGCCGGCGTCGACGTTCTCGAGCCGGAACAGGCTCTGTGCGAGGAGCGCGGTCGTGGCCACCACCATCACTGCGAGGGCGAGCTGACCGGCCACCAGCACTTCCCGGCCGGCACGAGCGGCGCGGTCGGCGGTCGCGCGGCCGATGGCCCCGACGCGCTCTGCCAGCCGGCCTCGAGCGATCGCCAGAACGGGCGCGAGTGCCGCAGCCGCAGCGGCCGCCAGCGCGACGACGGCGCAGAAGCCGAGCACGCGGGCGTCGACCGCCACTGTCTCCACTCGGGGCAACCCCGGCGGGGCCCACGCCAGCAGCCCTTTCAGCAGTAGTGTGGCGGCTGGCACCGCGAGCAGGGCGGCACAGGTCGACAGCACCAGGCTTTCAGTCAGCATCTGGGCAGCCAGCCGTCCGCGGCTGGCGCCGAGCGCCGCACGCACCGCAAGCTCCGGCACTCGCGCTTCGCCGCGCAGCAAGAGGAGAGTGGCCACGTTGGCGCTGGCGAGCAGCAGTACGAGGACGACGGCGCCGAAGAGCGCCAGCACGGTGGTCCGCGCGTCGCCGAGCACGACCTCGCCGAACCCGCGAAGCTCGGGGCGCAGGGCCTCGACGATCCCGAAAGGGACCTGTGTCACGCGCGGAAGCAGCGCGCTCAGCTCTTCGCGCGCCGCGGCCGCGCTCGTCCCGGGCCGCAGGCGGACAATCGCGTCCAGCTCTCCCGCAATCGCCTCCTTGAACGTCTCGTTCGGCGCGGTGCGCTTCAGGGCCTCGACGGTCGTCCACGCCTCCGTGCCGCGCGGGTAGTCGAGCCCCGGCGCCATGACGCCGACGATGACGAACGGCTGCGCGGCGATGAAGAGACGGCGGCCGACCACATCCGCGGCGCCGCCGTAGCGGCGCTGCCAGGTGCCGTGGCTGATGACGAGCGTGCTCGCGGCGCCCGCCACGTCGTCCGACGGCTGAAGCGTACGGCCCAGCACGGCTGGCGAGCCGAGGACCTCGAAGAACGCGCCGGTCACGTGCGCCAGACGGAGGGCAGCGGCGTTGCCGTTCTCGATCACCGGCACCGTGCCGGCGCCTTGGAACGCAACGCCGGCGACACCGCCAAGCGTGCGACTGTCACTTCGGTTCAGGGCCTCCACGTCGCGCGCGGTGAACGGGATGCGGCTCTCCCGCGTCGCCGGCGGCTGCCGCCACAGCAGCGCCAGCGACGACTGATCGCGGACGGGGAGCGGCCGCAGGACGACGCCGTCCACGAGCGCGAACATCGCCGTGCTCGCGGCGATGCCGAGCGTCAGCGTGATGACCGCCGCGGCCGTGCCACCGGGCCGGTGGAGGATCTGCCGGCCGGCGACGCGCAGCTCGTGCCGCAGCAGGTCGCCGCTCATCTCAGTCCTGGCGCAGTGCGGCCAGCGGATCGATCCGCGCCGCGCGCAGCGCCGGTACGAACGCCGCGAGCAGAGTGACGAGGAGCAGGGCGGGGACGACCAGCGCGTAGACACCGAGCTCGACGCCGGCGCTGGACGGAAATATGCCGCGCAGCAGGCCGCTGACGCCAACGGTCAGCGCGAGGCCGAGCGCCCCACCAATCGCCACGAGGAGCATGCCCTGCCGCATCACCAGTCCGAGCACCGAGCCCGGCTGGGCACCGATGGCCATCCGGATGCCGATCTCCCGCGTCCGGCGGCTCACCGCGTAGGCCACCAGACCGTAGAGGCCGACCATGGCCAGCCCGAGACCGACGAGACCCATGCCGCCGACGACGCGGGTGAGATAGCGGGTCAGCGTGGCGGTGTTGCCTTCATAGAAGTCCTCCATCGTCCACACGCCGGTGATCGGCACATCGCGATCGAGCGATCGCACGACTTCGCGCACCGGAGCGGCGACGCTCGCGCTCTCGCCGGACACGCCGACGAGCAGCGTCGTGCGGATGGCCGGGTCCTGCCGCGCGGCCAGATAGATGAAGTCGAGGGGCGCTTCGGTGATCGTGTTGTATTTGGTGTCGGCGGCGATGCCCACCACCTGTCTCCACGTGCCGTCCGCGAGCCGCACGCGCTTGCCGATGGCCTGCTGGCCGGGCCAGTACTTGGCCGCCATGGTTTCGTTCACGATCACGACTCCCGGCGCATCGGTCGTGTCCGTCGACAGGAAGCTGCGCCCCGCCGCGAGCCGCACGCGCATGGTGTCGAAGTACCCCTCGTCGACGCGGCTCGCGAGTATCTGCAGGTTGTCGACGCCTTTCGGGAGCTGGTAGCCCTCGGGCACCAGCGCGGCGCGATCGCGATAGTCCTGATTGAACGGCACAAACGACGAGACCGCCACCGAAGAGACTCCGGGGAGCGCCCGCACGCGATTCTTGAGCTGTTCGTAGAACTGGACGGCCCGGGGCCCGTCGTAGCGCGCGAACGTCGCGTCGAGATCGACGAGCAACAGGTGATCGGTCCGGAAGCCCGGTCCCTTGCGCAGCTCGGCGCCGAACGTCTGATAAAGGAAGACGCCGACGGTGACGAGCGCGAGCGCCAGCGCCACCTGACCGGCCACGAGCGTGTGCCGGCCCCACAGACGCCGGCGCATTCCAGTCTCGGCGCCGTTGCGCAGCGTGCCCGACAGGTCGGCGACGCGCGCCGAGCGGAAGGCCGGAATCAGGCCGGCGACGAGCGCGCTCGCGGCGGACACGGCTACCGCGACGGCGATCACCCGGCGATCGGTGTTGAAATCAATCCGCACGCCGATGTCCGAGATGATGGTGCGTTGTTGGAACAGGCGGATCACGCCGTAGGCGAGTCCCACGCCCGCCAGTCCGCCGGCAACCGCGACGAGCAGCGTCTCGGTCAGCAATTGGCGCACGAGGCGCACGCGCCCGGCGCCCATGGCCATGCGCACGGCGATCTCCCGTGCGCGCGTCGGGGCGCGGCTGGTGAGCAGCCCGGCCACGTTGGCGCAGGCGACCAGCAGCACGACCAGCGCCATCGTCAGCATCATCGCCACGACCGTCACCGCATAGCCGCGCTCGACCTGCCTGGCCTCGAAGTGCGTGCGCAAGATGAGCCCGCGATTCCGCTCGTCGGCCGGGTGCGCCTGCTGCCAGGCGAGCCCGATCTGGCGCACCTCGGCGCGGGCTTGGGTCAGCGTCACCCCTGGCCGGAGCCGCGCCCGGAGGTTCAGCATGCGGACCACCCGCAGGTCGAGCAGATTGGCCTGCGCGGGCGGGACGAGCTTCGGCAGGCTGTTCAGCGGGACGTAGAACGCGCCCGGCAGCACGAGCTCGAGACCGGTGAACGACGCCGGCGCCACGCCAATCACCGTAAAGGGCACGCCGTTCAGCCGCAGCTCCCGGCCGACGACCGCGGGATCGCCGCGGAACGCCTGCATCCAGGTGTCGTGCGAGATCACCGTGACGGCGTCGCGGCCGGCCACCTGATCCTCGTCGGGTCGGAAGAATCGCCCCAGCTCCGGCCGCACCTCCAGGACGTCGAACAGGTTGCCGCTGACCGCGAAGCCGAGACGGCTCTCGGCCTGGTCTTCGCGCCGGAGCGCAAAGCTCGTAGCCAGCACCCGGTGTGCGGCCACGCCGGCGAAGCTCCGCGCCGTGTCACGAAACTCGCGATAGGCGAGATACGAGAGGCCCGTCCCGCGGCCGCCGTCGTCGGGCGCCGTGCCGTTGATCGTCACGACATCGCCGCCGCGCGGTACCGGCAACGGGCGCAGCACCATGCCGTCGGCGACGCTGAACATCGTCGCGCACGCCGCGACGCCAACCGCAATCGACGCGATCGCCACGAGCGAGAAGCCCGGGTTCTTGGCGAGCATCCGCAGCCCGTGCCGGAGGTCCTGAATCAGTGTCTCGAACATGTACGACTCCCAAGGCCGGTCTGAAGACCGGCAGCCACGTGGCGTGTCAGTCCGCGCGCAGCGCGTCGACCGGATCGACGGCGGCCGCGCGCCGGGCCGGAATGTAGGCCGCGAGCAAGGTCACGCCGACCAGCGTCGGCACGACCAGTGCGTAGGTGGCCAGGTCGATCGAGCCCTGGGTGGGGAAGGCGCCGCTGAGCAGTCCTCCGGTGGCAACGCTCATCACGAGACCCACCGCCACGCCGCTGGCCGAGAGCACCAGCCCGTGACGCAAGACCATCCTGAGCACCGACCCCGGCTGGGCGCCGACCGCCATGCGAATGCCGATCTCGCGCGTGCGCCGGCCGGCCGAGTAGGCGACGAGCCCGTACAGCCCGATAACCGCGAGGAACAGCCCCATCGAACCCATGCTGCCCACGCTGCCGACGATGAGGCGCGAGGTGTAGATGGCGCGTGAGAAGTAGAAGTGCTCCATCGTCCGGACGCCGAACACCGGCATGTTCGCGTCGATGGCGCGCACGGCGTCGCGCATCGGCGCGGCCATGGCGGCTGCGTCGCCCGCCGTTCCGACGAACAGGGTGGTCTGCTGGTCCGGCTGCTGCAGACGCGGCACGTAGATGAACTCGCCCGCGGGCATCGCGATGAAGAGGTTCTTGATGTCGCGGGCGACGCCCACCACCTCGACGACGTCCGCCGTCGCGCGATCGAGCCGGACCCGCTTGCCGATCGGGTTCTGATTCGGCCAGTAGCGGGCGGCGAAGGTGGCGTTCACGACCGCGACGTGAGGCGTCCCTTCCGTGTCGGTCGCCCGGAATCCTCGGCCGGCGACCAGCGGGATGCCGAGAGTGTCGAAGTACCGTTCGTCCACGCGCCCCCACAGGACGTTGACGTTCTCGGTGCCGCGCGGAAACTGAAACCCCTCGGGGGCGACGGCCACGGGTTCCATCGTGTCGGCCTTCATCGGGACAGCTGACGTGAGCGCCACCGAGGTGACGCCGGGAACCTCCAGGGCCCGGTCTGTCAGCGTGCGATAGAACTGCCGGGACTGCGCCGCGTCGTAGCGGGCGAGGGATGGATCGAACGTCATCATCAGCAGGTGATCGGTTCGGAACCCCGGGCCTTGCTGCAACTCGGCCTGGAAGGCGCGATACAGGAAGACCGAGACCGTCAGGAGCACGAGCGACAGCGCGACCTGGCCGCTCACCAGCAGGCTTCGGCCCCACTGGTGCGACCGGGTCGAGTTGGGGGTCCGATCCTTGAGGGCATCCACGAGGTTCGTGCGGGTGGCCTGCCAGGACGGAATGAGACTGGCCAGGATCGCGCTGACGAGCGCCGCGGCAATGCCGACGGCGAGGGCACGCGTATCGAGTGCGAACGTCAGCTTCAGCGGAATGTCGGTGGGGAACTCGAGCCGCTGGAAGATCGAGACCGCCCCGAAGGCCACCGCCAGGCCCAGCACGCTGCCGCCGATCGCGATGAGCAGGCTTTCGTGGAGGAGCTGTCGAATCAGCCGGAACCGGGGCGCGCCCGCGGCCAGACGCACGGCGAACTCGCGCGCCCGCGCCGGCGCCCGGCTCGCCAGCAGGCCGGCGACATTCGCACACGCGACGAGGAGCACCGCGACGGCCAGCGTCAGCAGCATCGTGACGGTCTGGGTGTCGCCGCCGCCAGGACGCTGATTGAAGGAGTCGAGCTGCGTGCGCGCGGTCAACCCGCGGCCACGATTGGTCTCCGGATGGGCGTCGGCCAGATTGGCGGCCACGTGCTCCACGTCCGCTCGCGCCTGAGCGACGGTCACCCCCGGCTTCAGCCGTCCCTTCACCACCAATACCGCCGCAGCCGCGTCCCGCCGCGTCAGCTCGTCGCCCGTGAGCCCGCTCTGAACGGCGGTCCACAGCGACAGCGGCACGTAGAACGCCGGATGCACGTCGTGATCGATGCCGGTGAAGCCGGCAGGCGCGACGCCGATCACGGTGACCTCGACGCCGCCGATGCGGATGCGCCGGTCAACGATTGAGGGGTCGGCCCCAAAGTTCTGGGTCCATTCGTCGGAGTCCAGGATCACGACGGGACTGGGCCGGCCCGCGCGGTCCTCGTCGGGCCGGAAGGCCCGGCCGAGGCGCGGACGCACACCCAACGCGTCGAAGAGGTTGCCGCTCACGGCCATCCCCGCTTTGCGCTGGACCTGTTCGTTGGCGTCTCGCGCGAAACTGGTGACGACCAGGGTGTAGGCGACGAGCCCCTCGAAGCTTCGCGATTGATCGCGCACGTCGAGGTATTCCGGATACGACAGTCTGGGGTTGCGAAATCCCACACCGGGCGCGAGGGCGTCGATCGTCACGATCGCGCTGGCCCGGGGCACCGGGAGCGGGCGCAGCACCAGGCCATCCGCGAGGCTGAACATCGCCGCATTGGCGCCGACGCCAAGCGCGATCGAGGTGATGGCGACAGCGGCGAATCCCGGATTCTTCCGGAACATCCGCCAGCCGTGCCGGAGATCGTGACGCAGTGTGTCCAGCATGCGCTTCTCCTGTTGCGTGCCTCAGTCCGCGCGCAACGCCTCGACCGGATTCACCGCCGCCGCGCGGCGTGCCGGGAGCAGGCCGGCACCGAGGGCGATTGTCAGCATGAGGAGCGCCGCCCCGCCCTGCACGCGCGGATCGAGCGGCGTGACGCCGTACAGCATCGCTTCGGCAACGCGCGCGAGTCCGATGGCCAGCGCGACGCCCATGAGGCTGGCGGTGACGGCAATCCGCGATGTCTGAGCGAGCACCATCCTCCGGACGTCGGAGCCGCGCGCCCCGAGCGCCATCCGGATGCCTATTTCGCGGATGCGCTGCGAGATCGAGTAGGCGAGGACCGCGTAGAGCCCGACGGCCGCAAGGACCGTCGCCAGCGCGGCGAGGCTGGCCGACAGCGTCATCACCACGCGCTCGCTGGTGGTGCTGTCGTCGAACTGCTCGTCCATCGTGCGCATGGCTTCGATCGGGAGATTGGGATCGAAGCGGTGCACGAGCGGGGGAATCGCCGCCAGCACCGGCGCCGGGTCCATCCCTGGCGCGGTGCGCACGTAGAACGTGAGTTGTCCCGGCGCTCCCTGGCGGTACGGTCTGAAGAACTGGGGCGGCGGAGCCTCGCGTGCGGACTCGTAGGCCGCGTCGGCGACGAGCCCGACGATCTCGATGTCCGGCGGCCTGCCCTCGGTGGTGCCGATGCGTGCGCCCACCGCGTTGCGCCCCAGCTTGAATTTGCGCGCGAACGCCTCGTTGACGATGGCGACGGGTCTCGAATCGGCGGTGTCGGCGGTCGTGAACTCGCGCCCCGCGATCAACGGAATGCCGAGCGTGGCGAAATAGCGTTCGCCCACGTCGCTGGAGTAAGCGTGGGTGTCGGCGTCGGGTCCGTGCGTGAACCCGGTCACCGTCATGTCGGCCCCGTTGCTCGAGTCGTCGAGGAGGCGCAGCGTGGCGCCGCTCACCGATGCGACCCCCGGCGTCTGCTGCAGCGCGCCCGTCACCTTGTCGAACAGCGCCAGCGATTGTGGGGGTTGGTAGCGGTTCAAGACCGGCACGATGCGGAAGACGGAGAGACCCGTGCGGTTGACCCCGAGATCGGCACGCGCGAGGTTGGCCAGGCTCAGCACCATCAGGCCGGCAAGCGCGAGCAGCGCCGTGGCCAGCGTGACCTGGCCGCCCGCGAGCAGGGCCCGAGTCCGCATGACACCGCGCGTGCTCGTGGCGCGCGCCTGTCCGGCGTGCGCGCCGTCGGCGCCTCTGCGGATCGCGTGCAGGACCGGCACCAGGCCGAACACGACGGCCGTCGCGAGACTGAGAGAGGCCGTGAAGAGCAGGACGTCCCGGTTCATCGAGTAGGCGACGATCTCCGCGTCGGCGTCCGGAAGCAGCCGTGTGATGCCGGCCATCGTCAGCCTGGCGACCACCAAAGCGCCGAGGCCGCCGAGCAGCGACAGCAGGCTGGCTTCGGTGAACATCAGACGCCCCACTCGGAGCGACGAGGCGCCGAGCGCGACACGGACCCCGATTTCTCCCGTCCGTTCGGTGGCCCGCACGAGCAGCAGGTTCGCGACGTTGGCGCACGCGATGAGCAGCACGAATCCGGTGACGAGAAAGAGCAGCGAGAGCACGGTCCGCGTTTCGGTCTGGTCGTTGGTGTGGCCGCGCAGGCCGGGGGAGAGCACGAGGGTGCGCTTCCCATACTCCTCGCGCGCCTCTGAGGTGAGGCGCGCCTGCTGCGCTGGCAGATCGACCTCGCGGATCAGTGCCTGGAACGGCGGCCTCATGGCGCCTTCGGCCTGCGCCATGGTCAGCCCCGGCCGCAACCGCCCGAGCGCATAGATGTACCAGTCCCGCCGGCTGGTCGTGTCGCGCCAGCGCGTGACGCGGGGTGCCATGCGGAGCGGGATGAAGAATCGCTCCACATCCTGAGTGGAGGTTCCCTTGAAGCCTTCGGGCGCCACCCCGACGATCGTCATCGGGACGCCGTTGAGCGTCAGCGTGTCGTTCAGTACGGCCGGACTGGCGGCGAATCGCGTCGTCCAGTAGGCGTGGCTCAGCACGACGACGTCGCTCGCGGTGCCCTCGCGATCGTCGTCAGCCGTCAACAGCCGGCCGAGCGCCGGGCGCAGCCGCAGCGCGGTGAAGTAGCCTCCCGACACGAGCAGGCCTCGGGTGCTGGCGGTGTCGCCGCGATAGCGGACGTTGCCGCTGATGTCCCGGAAGCCGGCGAGGGCCGTGAAGGCGGTCTGGATGCGCTCGAGATCGCGGAAGAGCGGATACGTGAACACCGCCGGCGCGGTACCGGCGGAGCCTGTCGATGTGTTGCCGGGGTGCGGGCCCGGAGACGTCAGATTGACCAGCTCCTCTGGGGCGGGTACCGGAAGCCGGCTGAGGAGCAGTCGATCGAAGACCGAGAAGATGGCCGTGTTGACGCCGATGCCGAGCGCCAGCGACAACACGGCAACTCCGGTGACGAGCGGCCGCCGGCCAAGAAACCGGACGGCGTGGCGGATATCCTGCAGCAGCGTATCGAGCATGGTTCCT
>Ga0207648_10003726_pt1 | contig 15946 bp, 14 predicted proteins | sample KBSMisM32_FD_184310 | JGI IMG/M metagenome (GOLD analysis project Ga0207648, IMG submission 184310) | Miscanthus rhizosphere microbial communities from Kellogg Biological Station, Michigan, USA - KBS Miscanthus M3-2 (SPAdes) (version 2) | ecosystem: Host-associated > Plants > Roots >...
CAGATAATGGCGAAGATGTTACTGCTCACCTCGCAATACATGCATTTCTATATTGAACACAACAGAGGGCATCACAAGCGGGTGGCCACACCTGATGATCCCAGTAGTGCCCGATATGGGGAATCTGTCTATGCTTTTTATTTCCGCAGTATTATACTCAGTTATTTCAGCGCCTGGACAATTGCTGATCGGGAAATGAATAAAAGACACTCAGGAAGATTTCGCTTCCTGTTTAATGAAATGCTTTGGTATACACTTATTCAGATCGGATTTGTAGCTGCAATCTTTTTATACTTTGGATGGATCACAACCATTTATTACCTCATTGCTGCAGGTGTAGGGATCTTATTACTGGAAACAGTGAATTATATCGAGCATTATGGTTTGCGGAGAAGGGCAATCGGTAATAATAAATATGAACGTGCTATGCCAGCTCATAGCTGGAACAGTGATCATGTCATCGGAAGATTAATGTTATTTGAATTAAGTCGGCATTCAGATCATCATTATCTGGCCAGCCGCAAATACCAGGTACTCCGCCATCATGATGAATCTCCACAAATGCCAACCGGTTATCCAGGGATGATGATGCTCTCCCTTATCCCTCCTGCCTGGTTTTATGTAATGAACAGGAGGGTAAAGGAGTTATTGAAAAAAAAGCAGGTATTAAATGCTCAATTGAATTGATCAGCTTTTCTTCCCGGGAATTATATACTGGATACCAACATTAAAGTAGCTGAGAAAATTAATTCCCGCATCAAATGATTTTGTGCCGTCGTTATTTTTAGTGTATTGAACGGATGCTCCTCCAAAACTTGCTTCGCCCAGGAACCGCTCTCCGAATTTATAAAAAGCGCCAGGTGTAAAATTATAACCTCCACCCCATCGGGTAGTTGTTGATTTATCCTCGTTTATCTTACCTGTATATTTCGCGTAGTTAAGATCGATACCATGATTAAAGAAAACGCCAAAGCGATCTTTAAGTGCTTTATACTTTCTTAAAAAGATTTCAGGGCCTGCCTGCAAAGATGAGTTTACATATTTCTGTGTAGCACCCCTTACTACCGTTTTATAATAAATAAAATTTCCTTTTATACCCAGAGCCAGGTTATTTTTAACAGCCCAGGCAAATGATGGCATAAAAGCAACATTATTTGAGCGCTGTTGGGGATATGGGTTGTTAGGAATATTATTGTCACTACTAAAATTTAACCCCGCCATAGCTCCAAATAGTTTATCCTTTTTATAAAAAACCTGGGATAAAGAAGTAAGAGTAAATAAGAGAAATGCGCAAACAAAAAGAAGTAGATGCTTTTTCATAATTGAGATGTTTTTGGTTAAGGCACAAATATGAAAAGCGAAAAGTGATAGAATTGTTAGCGGCAATCTGTTTAACACCCAATTATCTTAAGCAAAGCAGAAATTCAAAACTGTATGCAGCAAATTATATAAATCGGTATGCTGATATTAACACCAGTTGTTATTGGGGGTTAACTTTTCAATTCATATTCTAAGTATTTCTACTTGGAAACAGTTTTTATTCCTGATAGGGAAACTCAAAAGTTATCCACCATTTTGCCGTACGAACAATTATTCGTTAAATTCATTTTCTTTTTTACCACACACTCTAAACCAAATTACCTTTTATGAAAAGACTTCTTTTTGCGATCGTTGGAGGTTTACTGATCACCACAGGGTGTAACAAATCCTCCTCTTCACATGATGAGAAAACTGCTCCGGAAGATGACCAACTGGTTACTATGCGCAACTGTGCAGCCCAGGATGTACTGGAAGAACAGTTAAAGGCTGATGCCAGTCTGCGTGACAGGATGAATGCTATTGAAGAATTCACACAGCGTTTCACTCAAAATCCTGACGCTCAACGCCTCGTAAATGGCGTGATCGAGATCCCCGTAGTAGTGAATGTTCTTTATCGTACCGCAGCTCAGAACATTTCCCAGGCTCAGATCCAATCCCAGATCGATGTACTGAATGAGGATTTCAGTGCAACCAACAGCGATTATAACCTGACCTCCACTTACAATAGTGTAAAGTCCGGGAATATTGGCGTTCGCTTCGTGCTTGACCAGGTAGTTCGCAGATCAACCGCTAAAACCAGCTGGTCTACCAATGATGCCATGAAAAAATCGGCGCAGGGGATCACTCCCACAAGTCCAGCTACCAAACTCAATCTCTGGGTTTGTAACCTGGGCGGTGGAATACTTGGCTACGCGCAATTCCCTGGCGGCAATTCAGCTACTGATGGTGTAGTGATAGATGATAATGCCTGCGGAAGAACCGGTACTGCAGCAGCACCTTTCAATAAAGGAAGAACTGCCACTCACGAAATCGGTCACTGGATGAATCTTCGTCATATCTGGGGTGATGCTACCTGTGGCAATGACCAGGTTGGAGATACTCCAACTCACAACACAGCCAACTATGGTTGTCCTGCTGCCGGTCACAGAAGCACCTGCTCTGGTACACCAATTGAAATGACCATGAATTATATGGATTATACTGATGATGGCTGCATGTATATGTTCTCTGCCGGACAGAAAACAAGAATGCTTGCAGTATTTGCATCCGGTGGTCCAAGGAACAGTTTCGCTCAGCCTTAATCAAAAACCTAATCACTAAGTATCACCGTTCACATTGAGATATCGAAATAAAAAGGCGTCCCGTAGTATTACGGGACGCCTTTTTTAATTTATGTCTTTACTGATTTGCTATTTATCCCTTCTTGGAATGAATCATCACATAAGCAGTAACCTGCTGTTTTTCTGTATCATCAAGTTTAGCTTTTGGCACCATCTTTTCCAAAATACCTGTCCATCTTTCAGGAGTAAAATTATCTACGGGTTTGGCCTTATGGCATTTGGTGCATTTCCCTTCATAAATTGTCTGGCCGGTAGTGGCATCTGATTTCTTGTACTTTGTATCTCCTATTTTAACGGAGGAATGGCAGGCCACTGCGAGGAAGGTCACGATTGTCAAAACAGCAAGGATTACCTTTTTCATTTAGTTGATGTATTTGTAAATAAATATAAGGCGATTTTAATTAATAATTCCAGCGCCAAATCTGAAATTAGTTGGTAGTAAAATACTCATTTCCGCCTATTTTCTTATCTCCAAAATACGGATGTAAAACATCGGGCATTATTATCCCTTCAGGAGTTTGGTTATTCTCCAGCAGGCAGGCTACTATCCTGGGCAGAGCTAAAGAACTTCCATTCAGAGAATGGGCTAACTGCGGTTTCCCTTTTTCATCTTTGAACCTGATCTTCATCCGGTTGGTTTGGAAAGCCTCAAAATTGGAAACAGAGCTCACCTCCAGCCATCTTTCCTGGGCTGCACTGAACACCTCAAAATCATAGGTAAGGGCGGAAGCAAAACTCATATCGCCGCCACAGAGATTCAAAATGCGGTAAGGCAATTGAAGTGATTGCAGCAATTTCTCAACATGGCTCACCATTTCGCTATGCGCCTCGTAACTTTTCTCCGGTTTCACCAGTTGGACGATTTCTACCTTCTCAAACTGGTGGAGGCGATTAAGTCCGCGCACATCTTTTCCAAAACTGCCTGCCTCTCTCCGGAAACAGGGAGAATACGCCGTCATTTTAATTGGCAGATCAGCTTCCTTCAGCATTTCATCCCGATAAATATTGGTGATCGGAACTTCTGAGGTTGGGATCATGTAAAAATTGTCAGCATTCATATAATACATCTGGCCTTCCTTATCTGGCAACTGACCAGTACCATAAGCACTGGCTTCATTTACCATAAAGGGAGGCAGATATTCTGTGTAACCTGCCTTTGTATTGAAATCCAGGAAATACTGGATCAAAGCACGCTGCAATTTTGCACCCTTGCCTTTGTAGATCGGAAAACCGCTACCGGTGATCTTTGCCCCTGTTTCAAAATCGATGATATCATATTTCTTAATAAGGTCCCAATGCGGAACTGATCCTGCAGGTAATGTTGGTTTTTTACCACCTTCTCTTACTACAACATTGTCTGCTGGTGTTTTTCCGGCAGGAACTGTTGAAGAAGGCAGATTGGGCAATTTTACCAGTTCATCATGCAATTGCTTTTCAATCTCACCGAGCTTTTCAGAAATTGGCTGCAGCGTTGATTTAAGAGAGGATACTTCCTGTTTTTTGACTTCCGCTTCCTCTTTATTTCCTTTTGCCATCAACTGGCCGATCTCTTTGGAAGCACTATTCACCTTTGCCTGGTTATTATCAAACTCCAGCTGGAGTTTTTTGCGTTGATCATCGAGTGATAAAATAGTATCTACAAGACCTGGATCCGCAAAATGTTTAATGGCTAATTTTTTCTTTACTTCTTCCGTTTGCTGGCGAAGTACCTGTAACTGCAACATCTAATTTCAATTTGTGCCAAAGATAAATCCCGGGCTGTTCATTTCCTTTTTTTGTAAATATCCGGGTCCTGGATCATCATCCATCTTTCGGGAATGGGTAATGGCGCAAATCCATACTGACTATAGAGACCATGCGCATCCTTTGTGGTTAATGCAAATCTTCTAAGGCCCTGTAATGATTCATGCCCGAGAATTGTTTCCATCAGCCATTTTCCCAATCCCCTGCCCCTGTAGGATTCATCAATAAATACATCACATAAATAAGCGAAGGTGGCCGCATCCGTGATCACCCTTGCCACACCAACCTGTTTATCACCGTGAAAAACACCAAAACAAAGGGATCCTTCAATAGCCTTTGCTACTGTTTCAAAAGGAATTCCCTCCGCCCAGTAAGACCCGGTGATATAGCTGTGAATGACGGGTATATCCATTTTTGTTTTGTCTGTGGTGATGGTGAATTCACCCAATGTTGTAATCATGGTGCAAATTTAAACCAGCGCAGGTGACTTATCTTTGCAGGATGACACAATTGAAAGATGATCTCCAGGCGCGTTGGTGGACATTAGAGGCGAAGCTGGTGGAGCGTTTTGAAAAGAAACCCGATGTGGAAACCATTCTCTTCCTGATAGGCATCCAGGAACTGGGATCTACAAATACAAAATTTACCAAAGAGCAGAAACAGGACCTTATGCATATAGCAGTCTGCACTGTTCTTGCTCCAAGCGGATATTATGAACTGGAGGGAAAAGACAGCGAAGGCTGGCCTCATTTTCGCCAGTTAAAGTCCATGCCTACCATGAATGCTTTTGAACAGGAAAATTTCTTAAAAGATCATATCCTGCTCTATTTTGACAATAATGAGTTCCTGCACCAGACAGACCATTAACCCCGGAATTCCCGGGTAAAATATAATAGACAGCTTTCCGTCCGGCATCTTCTCCAATAGCCGGATTTCCCCCTTCAGGGTGCCTATTTCCAACATTTCAATTCAGACAACCCAATTTGTTCGTCCTATTTTTATTTGCATTTGGAAGGGAGATCCTGGGGTTATCCTAGGGTTTTTCCAGGGTTATTCTGGGGTTATCCTAAGCTTTTAGGTATCTAAAAACCCAGGAAGAACTTAGGATATACTTAAAATCATCTCAGGATTAACTCAGGATCTACGAACCCTAAACGAACAAATTGCCTTAAATAGTTATTTTCATTCCCTGGCTTAATTTTATTCGATCTTAACCAATTACACTCCATGAAAAGAATTCTGTTTCCCAGCTTTTTGCTGTTGTTCTCTATTTCAAGTTTTGCCCAAAAGGAAATCCGCCTCAAGAAAAAAGACCGTAAACGGGATGTTGAACTCATCACTTCCATGGGTTCCATTGTAGTCCGGTTATCTGATTCCACACCCCTTCACCGGGATAATTTTCTGAAGCTCGTAAAACAGGGTTATTATGATAGCGTACTCTTTCACCGTGTCATTAATCAGTTCATGATCCAGGGCGGTGACCCTGATAGTAAGCATGCTCCTTCCGGAACTCCTCTTGGTGAGGGAGGTCCGTCCTATACAGTTCCTGCTGAATTCAGAACCACCTTATTTCACAAAAAAGGTGCTTTGGCGGCTGCCAGGCAGGGCGATGATGTAAACCCTCAAAAGGCAAGCAGTGGAAGCCAGTTCTATATTGTACAGGGAAGAACATTTACTGATGGGAGAATGGACACGCTGGAAACAACAAGATTAAAGGGAAGAAAAATACCTGCTAATGAGCGAGAGGTTTATAAAACAATTGGCGGCACTCCGCATTTGGATCAGGGATATACAGTATTTGGTGAAGTAGTAAAGGGATTAGATGTAGTAGATAAGATCGCTGCTGTTCCTACAAGTAAAGGGGATGACCGGGACAGACCTTTACAGGATGTAAGGATCATAAAGGCGAGACTTATAAAAAGAAGTAAGAAATAATAATCGCTATATTAAAACAAAGGATCCCCACAATATTGTGGGGATCCTTTGTTTTATCCGCCTGCGACGGATTATCTTTCATGACTGAATAAGTTTCATAAATTAGTTACCGCCTATTCCGCCACTTGACTGAGTACGTTTGATCTCCTCATCCGATGCAGCTTTACGTTGACGGGCAGCTTTTACAGTGTTGCTACCGAAACGGTAAGTCAGGTTCACTTTAAACTGGCGGCTTTCAAAACGTCCGCTGGCAATAGTTTCCTGTCCGGCAAAATTGCTGGTTCCTTTCCATTTCAGTGTTCTGAAGATATCGCTCACTGAAGTCTTGATATTTCCTTTTCCTTTGAAGATGTTCTTCTGCAAACCACCATCTATACTCCACAAAGCCCTGCTCTTGAAAGTACCCTGCCAGATGCTTGGTGCGTTATAGAAACCACTCACTTCAGCTGTCCACGCTTTCTTCTTGCCGAATTTAAGAGTGTTCTGCATGTAAAGGTTATAAGAGAATACATCCACATTTACTTTACGTGTACCTCCACCAAAATCAGCTTTGTACAAAGAATAGAAGGTGTTAAGGTTAGCAAACAGCATATAATCTTTATACATGAATGGATAGCTGACGTTCAGGCTGGCGATATCCTGGGTTGCCAGGTTCTTCTTGGTAATAAATGCCTTTGAAATTTCAGCAGTATCCACCAATTGGGTAAATACATCATCTACATGGCTAAAAGTAAGGGTGCTTGTCAACTTGAACTTATATACATTGGTGATTGATACACTGTTTGTATACTGAGGTTTCAGGTCTGTGTTACCCTTCTGATAAGTATACACATTCAACTTGAACAGGAATGGATTCAGATCCTGGTAAGCCGGTCTGTCGATACGACGGCTATAGGAGATTGTCCATTGTTTCATTGGGTTCTTGTTGAAGGTAACAGCTGCACTTGGGAATGGGTCAGTATACTGTCTTTTAAAAGGCAGTTTACTTGCCTTATTTACGGATCCATCAATATTCAATGCATAGGAATCACCTTTGCTGGTTGTGTTTTCAACGCGCAGACCCAATTGCATCATAATACCTTTCTTATACTGCTTGTTGAAATTCACATACGCGGCATTGATATTCTCTCTATAGTTGAACTGGTTGCTCTTTGCAGGATCAAGCGTTTTATTTTGGCCAACCACATTATAGCTACCGAAATTATTATCAGTTTCAGTATAAGAAGTTTTGAATCCAAATCCCAGCTTTCCACCTTTCCAGTTCTGCTCATAATCAGTTTTCAGGGTATAGATATCTATATTGGAAGGAGAAAGGAAACTGAATATTTCGCTGCTGGTAGGGTTAGGATTGCCCGGATTGAAATAAATATTAGGTTGTAACTGGTCTGTTTTAATCCGGTAACGACCGTAATCAGCATCCACATTCAGCTCGCGGCCAGCTGTATCTGCATAACGATAGTTAACGTTGAAATTGATATTATTTCTTTCACCTTTGCTGGAATTATTACCCTGTAACTGCCTGTCCAGCGTTTGGGTACCATTTTTTGGCGCATAAATAATATCGGTAAGGCCATCCATCTGCATATCATTGTCATTCAGGTTACCATTTGCCATGATACCAAATGTGCTTCTATTGGTAGCAAAGAAATCCATACCTGCTTTGAAACCATGTGTGACATTGCTCATGATCATGCGATTGGAACCATTGAAGATGGTATCAGCTACAAACCGGTACAAGTTGAACACATTCTTCTGGTCACTATTATTATAATTGTAGTTACCATAGAGGTTCACCTTTTTGTTGCGATGGTTTATTGCGAGTGTGCCATTGTACTTGGGGAAGGTTCCAATGTTATAGCCACCGGTGATTGAACCATTGGTTCCAAAAGCTTTGTTCTTTTTCAGCCTGATATTGATGATACCGGCATTACCGGCTGCATCATATTTGGCGCCAGGAGCTGTGATCAGTTCAATGGCTTCGATCTGGGATGACTGCAGGCTTTTCAGGTAGGCTGCAAGGTCTGCTCCCCCAAGTGGTGATGGTTTGCCATCAATATAAATCCTCACTCCGTTCTTTCCGGAAAGACTGATGTTATCATCTTTATCAATCAATACACCGGGAGATTTGCGGAGCAGTTCAAGGGCATCATTACCCACTGCATTGATGGTTCCTTCAACATTCACAACCATTTTATCAGCCTTTACTTCTATCATAGGCTTTTTGGAGGAAACGGTCACACCCTGCATAGCCCCTTCTGATTTAACCAGGGTAAAATCAGGCAGGTTCTGATCTGTAGAAAGGTCAAATACGATGGAACGATACGGCAGAAAACCTACATGGGTTACTCCCACCAGGTATTTGCCGGGGGTGCTTTCAATACTGAACTTGCCGTCATTGTCGGTCACGCCCAGTTTTACAACTGATGAGTCTTTAGCTCTAAGGAGAGATACTGTGGTCTTAGCCAGGCCTTTACCTTCATGGTCTCTGACTATACCTGTCACTTTTTGAGCGGATACAACTGAAGCGAATAGGATGGTTAGCGCTAGAAATACGATTTGCTTTCTCATAAACTTTTCCTCTTTTTTGATAAGGGGTGAACAAAGATACCCCTGTGTCACAGGACTGTAAAGTTGTTGCCGACAAATAGCTCAAATTCTGGCATGAACAGCATTAATTTTCCGGTGAAATGCGAAAAAATTGATGGCCAGTCGCATTTTATCTTGTCCTTTTGCCCATATTTGCGCTATAATTGATTCAGTATGAACAATCCCGAAAATCTTCGTTACACAAAGGACCACGAATGGGTTAGCATTCAGGACAAGACCGCAACGATAGGAATTACAGATTTTGCGCAGCGTGAACTGGGTGATATTGTGTATGTGGAAGTTGAGACGGTGGGCAAGTCACTGGCTGCCGGAGCAGTATTTGGAACAGTTGAGGCTGTTAAGACTGTTTCGGACCTGTTTTTGCCGGTAAGTGGAACCATCATAGAATTGAATCCTGCTCTTGCCAATACCCCCGAACTGGTAAATACCGACCCTTATGGCAAGGGATGGATGATCAAGATGACCGTAGACAATCCAGCCGATGTATCCAGTTTACTGGATGCCAAAGGCTATGAATCTGTTACGGGCTAAATCCGCTCAATTAAACAATTCGTATATGATAACCGGTACAAAAGCTTCGGCTTTTGTTTATCTTAACCAACTACTTGAACCCCAGTACTAATAAATATAGTGAACAGGAATTGGTCACTATGCTTCAGCAACGTAATGGCCAATCGTTTAGTTATCTCTATGATAACTACGCTGGTGCCTTATTCGGCATCATAAAAGGCATTATTCCTGATGAGGAAGTGGTGAGAGATGTATTGCAGGAAGTGTTTGTGAATATTTGGAAGAAGATCGAACTCTATGATGCTACTAAAGGAAGGCTTTTTACCTGGATGATGAATGTTGCCAGGAATGCCGCCATTGATAAGCTAAGAAGCCGCAGCTACCAGGATTCTCTAAAAAACCGAGCTATCCCAGAAAACGTAGATATAAGTATGCCGGGTGCCGTAGTGACCCAGCAGGGAGATGATGTTGGATTGAAAAAGGTATTAACAAGGTTGAAAGAAGAGCACAGGGTTCTGATCGATCTGTCTTATTTCCAGGGTTACACACATGAGGAGATAGCAAAGGCGCTGAATATCCCATTGGGAACTGTGAAAACGAGAATTAGAAGTGCATTGATGCAATTACGAAACATGATTCAATAAAGAGTGAATATACAGGAATACATATCGAGTGGAATTGTTGAGAGCTATGTGCTCGGGCTTGCTTCACCTGAAGAAAGGGTGGAGTTTGAAAGCCTGTGCGTGCAGTATCCTGAATTGGTGGCGGCCCGTACAGAATTTGAACTCGCTTTAGAAAAACAATTATTACGCGATGCAGCGGTTGCACCGCGTGATCTTAAACAGACGGTAATGAACTTGGTGAACGATCAGTCTTCTATTAACCAAACCAAGATCATAACTATGACAAGCTCTAATGCAAATCGTGGCTCCTCATCGTTGAGATGGGTGGCAGCTGCCTCAGTCATTTTGTTCCTCGGCTTCGGCTTTCTGGCGTACAAGTATTATTCTGAGGCTGAAGATCTCAGGAGAGAGAATGATGCCAGGGTAGTCGACCAACAAGTTAAAGACAGCACATTTAACCAGCTGGCTCTTGAGAACAAACTGATGAAAGAACTTATGGACAACCCCAATGTTGCTGCTGTGAACATGGTGCCAACCACACCAGGTAAACCCAGCGCCAGCATTTATTGGGATTCTACCAGTTCCAATGTGTACATGGTAGTTAAGAACATGCCCAAACTTCCTTCTGACAAACAGTACCAGCTTTGGGCGCTTATCGATAACAAGCCAAAAGATCTTGGCCTGTTTGATGTTGGCGACAAAAAGGTTATTCTGAAAATGAATAACACCCAAAAGGCAGATGCTTTTGCTATTACCATTGAGAACCGTGGTAATACAGGCGGGCCTAATCTGCAGCAATTGCAGAATATGGGTAAAGCCAAATTATAAGCAGTTAGTCGTAACGTTAAGTTTAGTTTTCAACGGATGCCCCGATATGTATCGGGGCATCCGTTGCATTTTCCGCCAATTTCCAACCTGCTAAAATCTGTCCTTTACCAATCCTGGCCTTCCTGTTTTACGTATATATTTTTATAAATAGACTAATGTTTTGGTTCTATAGTTGGTTAATAAGGGATCCCTTTGGGGGTCTCTTTTGTTTATATATTTGCACCCAAAACAAAATCTTTGGGCTTCAATAACCGTCTCCTTCTTCCCTTAATTGGCTGGCTTGGCTTCTGTACCGTTCTCCTCACTATTCCAGGCGATTCATTACCTAGCGAGCGTTGGCTGAATATTCCTCATCTTGATAAGTATATACACATATTTTTATTTGCAGTGATGACCGTATTGATGAGTAGATGGTTGTTAAAGAAAGGAATTCCTTATCACCGGGATAAACTATATATAGTCATTTGCGGATTGATTGCTCTCGGTTATGGTATTGGGATGGAATATGTTCAGAAGTATTGGGTGCCTTTGCGTTCATTCGATTACACAGATATTATTGCAGATGGAGTAGGTGCTATACTGGGAGTAGTAATCACAGTCTTCTATTATTTAAAGCATTAGACCTTATATAAAAAAATAGACCCCTGTGGAAACAGGGGTCGCAACCAAAACTAACTGCTTATGAGAAAATTGACTGCTTTTATAAGAAGAACTATAATAAGCTTTAGAAGTATAACGCAAATTTACTGCCATTAGTGTAATATTCGCTGTTAATGAAAGTTTAAAGGTTTAACTCTAGTAATTTCACCTCCAGCGCCTTCGTAAAACCTCACAATGAGGAAGAATTTCCTCTCTCTTTTCACACTCAGGCCAGTATTTAAATGAACTGCTTTCCTCTAATTATGCAGGAATCAGGCCAAAAAACAGGGCCCTTACCAAATATACAATAATGGATTGTTAATCAGTTCAGAATTGATGTTAGCAACCGGGATCAATTTTGCCTGGCCAGTTTCTCGGAGTTTTCTGCAAACTGTAATGCATCAATGAGTTCGCCAATATCGCCATTAATGACTTCCTGGAGATTATATAAAGTCATTCCAATGCGGTGGTCTGTTACCCGTCCCTGCGGGAAATTATAAGTGCGGATTTTTGCACTTCTGTCGCCAGTGCTAACCAGGCTTTTGCGATGCCTGGAAATTTCTTCTTCCTGTTTCCTCACCTGCTCTTCATACAATCTTGTTCTGAGCATCTGCATGGCTTTTTCCCTGTTAGCCAACTGTGTTCTTTCTGTCTGGCAAACCACAACTGTACCTGTGGGAATATGCGTGAGCAATACTTTTGTTTCAACTTTGTTAACGTTCTGTCCGCCTGCTCCACCACTGCGTGCAGTTTCCATTTTCACATCACTTTCCTTTAATTCAAAATCAACTTCTTCCGCTTCCGGCATCACTGCCACAGTAGCTGCGGAAGTATGCACTCTTCCACTTGCTTCTGTATTCGGTACCCGCTGTACACGATGAACACCACTTTCAAATTTCAAGGTCCCATATACATCATCACCTGTTACCTCCAGCTGTACTTCTTTATATCCACCAACTGTTCCTTCACTCTCACTCAGGATGGCGGTCTTCCAGCCTCTTCTTTCACAATAGCGGATATACATGCGTAAAAGGTCTCCTGCAAAAAGACTGGCCTCATCTCCGCCCGTTCCTGCACGTATTTCAAGGATGGCATTCTTTTCGTCCTGTGGATCTTTGGGAATCAGCAATTGACGAATATGCGCTTCTGCCTTTTCCTTTTTTTCCTCCAGTTCCGGTGCTTCCACTTTGGCCAGATCACGCATCTCGGCATCATCTCCTTCCAGCGCCTCTTTATAAAAATCTATATCATCAAGTATCTTTTTATAATCATTATAGGCAGCAACTATCTTCTCCAACTGACGGTACTCCTTACTCGTTTCAGCAAACTTTTTATTATTGCCAACGATCTCGGGATTGGTCAGTGCAATACCCAACTGGTCAAATCTGCCTTTTATCGCTTCTAATTTATCTAACATGGTTTCCAGGGGCCGCATCAAATCTGCGGCCTAAAATGTCGGCAAAGGTACAGAGAATATATTTTGGGAATTGGCTTTTCAAAGCTTGAATTTTGCACTCATGGGTTATTATAAATTCAGGGGAGATCAGTTATTTGACGGTTACCGGTTCCGGGAAAAAGATGAAGTTTTGATCATGAAGGAGGATGGATCTTTCAGCAATATTCTTCCTTCTGCAGAAGCTGGCGATGATATTCAAGATAAAACCGGCATTATCTCACCCGGCTTTATCAATTGCCATTGCCACCTGGAGTTAAGCCATATGAAGGGCCACATTCCCCAAAAGACCGGTCTGGTTCAGTTTATAAGACAGGTTATCATGACCAGGCAAAATGGCCAGGAGGAAATGACAAGGTCAATTGAAATAGCAGAAGATGAAATGTTCAATAGCGGAATTGTGGCAGTTGGAGATATTTGCAATAACAGTATTACGTTAACCCAGAAATTAAAAGGCCGGTTACGCTATCACAATTTTGTTGAAACATTTGGTTTCGTGCCTGCAGTTGCAGATGCAAGGTTCCAGGGAGCAGTTGAGATTTATAAAGAATACACTAAGAATTATTCTCCTTCATCTGCCAGTTCAATTGTACCACATGCGCCCTACTCAGTATCTCAGGAACTTTGGGAAAAGATCATTCAATTTCCAGGTAACAAATTATTGACCATCCATAACCAGGAGACCCTTGCGGAAGATGAACTCTTCCAGGATAAAAAAGGAGAGTTCCTGGATTTTTATTCAGATCTAAATACTGATATCTCATTTTTTGAACCATCTGGCAGGAGCAGCCTGCAAACCTATCTTACTCGCTTTCAGGCCAACCAGCAGGTGATCCTTGTGCATAATGTATATACATCACAGGAAGATCTACAGTTCTTAAAAAACGGCTTTATCAAATGCAGCGTTTATTTCTGCCTTTGCCCTAATGCCAACCTTTACATTACCGGGCAATTACCCAACCTGGAATTACTGATGGCTGGGGGAGCAGATATTGTATTGGGTACAGATAGCCTTGCCTCCAACCAGCGGCTCAGTATTTTGGCGGAGATGCAAACTATCCACCGGCATTTCCCGTCTGTACCAGTGGAAAAGCTCTTCGGTTGGGCCACTTTAAACGGTGCCAAAGCCTTGCAAATGGACAATATATTAGGTAGTTTTGAGGCCGGAAAACAACCGGGAGTGGTGCTGAGCAACAGTGATTTATCCGCCTCCAGGCGCCTTATGTGACCAATGAAAACTTTCCTTATCATAATTATTCTGGCTGCCACCGTTTGCTGCTTCTCATTCAGCCTCCGGCACTCCACCCAATACAAACAACTTTATACAAGTTCTCTTGATGCATACAGGAATGACCAGGAACAATTGCTCCAACTCATACGCTCTTCCGATCTCAGCAAACAGAATGATCTTGAGAAAATAAAAGAAAAGATAGTCGCAAACCGCATTCAGCTTAAATCAATTGATTTCTGGTTACGCTATTTTGATCCCATTTCATACCGCAAAGAAAATGGACCACTGCCCGTTGAATGGGAAACGGAGGTATTTGAAAAATTCGAGATGCCTTACCGCCGTACAGGTGCAGGGCTCACACTTGCCGAGATCTATATGGATGAGGCCGAACCGCTCAATAAGGATTCATTAAGCCAGTTGATAAAAACATCCATAGATAGCCTGGTGATGTTTAAGAGAGATTCCGTTATGATGCAATTTGCATCACCCGATCATTTCTTTCTTGCCAACAGATTATTTTTATTGAATCTCGCCGCAGTTTATACAACAGGTTTTGAATGCCCTGACACCAATCGCATCATTCCTGAACTGCGATTAATGTTACCAGCCGTAAAGAATATATATACTCAATTCGGTACAGACTTCCCGGCCACTCCACTCTCAAAGAATTACGTGGATCTCTATGATAAAATGATTGCCTTTGTAAACGGGCAGCCAAAGCAATTCTCATTATTTGATCAATTTAGTTTCATCCGTGAATATGTGAATCCTCTTTTCCGGTTCAATCAGCAATTCATCCGGGATTATAATGTTAATTCCATCAGCTATAATGATTATGCACTGAATAATGAAACACCTTCCATTTTCGATAAATCATTATTCATTTCCCAAAATACAAAAGGCATTTTTTCACTGGTAGATGATCCGTCTGCATTAAGCGAAGTAAAGCGGGTAGGTAAACTGCTTTTTTACGATCCCATTCTTTCCGGTAATAATAAAAGAAGCTGCGCCTCCTGTCATAAGCCCACTGAATATTTCACTGATACTTCAATGGCAACTGCTTTGCAGTTTGAAGGCGGAGGACATTTACCGCGCAATGCCCCATCATTGATCAATTCAGTATTCAATCACCTGATCATGCTGGATGGCAAACATATTTCATTGCAGGGCCAGGCACAGGATGTAATGACCAAGCATGAAGAAATGAATAGTAATGAAGAAGAGCTGGTCAAAAAAGTGCTGACCTGCAAGGAATACAGGGATGTTTTCAAAAAACTGTTGAAGCTTACGCCTGAAGAAAAGAATGTCAGCTTTAGTCATATTATCTCCGCCATCACATATTACTATGCGGATTTCAGTTTTTATTATTCACCCTTTGACAGGGCAATGAATGAAAATGGCGGAGTAAACAATGAAGTAAAGCAGGGCTTTAATTTATTTATGAGCAAGGCGCAGTGCGGCACCTGTCATTTCGTACCGCATTTCAATGGTATTAAACCACCTTATATAGGTTCGGAATTTGAAGTGTTGGGTGTACCGGAGGATACAGCTTATTCAAAGCTTAGCGATGATAAGGGACGATATAATGCCAATCCTGCCAGTGAAACCCTGCATGCCTTCCGCACCAATACGATTCGAAATATTGAGTTTACGAAGCCTTATATGCACAATGGAGTGTTCAGCACATTAGACCAGGTCATTGATTTCTATGATGCCG
>Ga0207648_10003732_pt1 | contig 15933 bp, 10 predicted proteins | sample KBSMisM32_FD_184310 | JGI IMG/M metagenome (GOLD analysis project Ga0207648, IMG submission 184310) | Miscanthus rhizosphere microbial communities from Kellogg Biological Station, Michigan, USA - KBS Miscanthus M3-2 (SPAdes) (version 2) | ecosystem: Host-associated > Plants > Roots >...
CGGCACCGGTCGCTTCAGCGCCGCGCAGGTCGACGCCTCGAACGCCGGTCAGGTCGCGGAGCTCTGCCGCGGGACGAAGGCCACGCACGTCCTCAACGCCGTCGACCCGCGCTTCGTGATGCCGATCTTCGATGGAGCGTTCGAGGCAGGCGTGACGTACCTCGACATGGCGATGTCGTTGTCGCACCCCCATCCCGAGAAGCCCTACGAGCTCGCGGGGGAGAAGCTCGGCGACGCGCAATTCGCGAAGGCCGACGCGTGGGAGGCGAAGGGCCAGCTCGCCCTCGTCGGGATCGGCGTCGAACCCGGCCTCTCGGACGTGTTCGCGCGCTACGCGCAGGACCACCTCTTCAGCCAGATCGATGAGGCGGGCGTGCGGGACGGCGCGAACCTCGTCGTGAGCGGCTATGACTTCGCGCCGGGATTCTCGATCTGGACGACGATCGAGGAGTGTCTAAACCCGCCTGTCGTGTGGGAGAAGGATCGTGGGTGGTTCACGTTGCCGCCGTTCTCCGAGCCTGAGGTCTTCACGTTCCCCGAGGGCATCGGGCCGGTCGAGTGCGTCAACGTCGAGCACGAAGAGGTGCTGCTGATCCCGCGGTGGATCGACTGCCGGCGTGCCACGTTCAAGTACGGCTTGGGTGATGAGTTCATCGAGGTGCTGCAGACGCTGCACAAGCTCGGGCTCGACAAGACCGAGCCGGTGATGGTGCGCGGCCAGCAGGTGAGCCCGCGCGACGTCGTCGCGGCCAGCCTGCCGGATCCAGCGACGCTCGGGCCGCAGATGACCGGCAAGACGTGCGCGGGCACCTGGGTGACCGGAACGGGGACCGATGGCAACACCCGCGAGGTGTACCTGTACCACGTCGTCGACAACGAGGAGACGTGGGACCGCGACGGCGCGCAGGCCGTCGTGTGGCAGACCGCGATCAACCCGGTGATCGCGCTCGAGCTCCTCGCGAACGGCACATGGACCGGCACCGGCGTGCTGGGACCCGAGGCGTTCCCTCCCGATCCGTTCCTCGAACTGTTGACGGCGTACGGGTCGCCCTGGGGCATCGAGGAGCGCCCGCCTCGGCTCATGACTCGCCGTTGACCGGCATTGCCCCCGACCGGTCGATCGATCAGAGAGCGGAAGTCGACGCGAGGCGGGACGCTATGAGTTCCGTCGTCTTGGCGAGCCTGACCGTTGACGCGCCAGTTTCGAACGCGTGATCAACGACGAAGAGCCATCCACGATGGAGCTCGACCTTGGCCGGCGTACGTGTCTGACGCAGTGCGTCCTCGATAAGGTCGGCGATCGGTCCGCCAGACGTCTTGGGTTCGACCAGCCAACGCGGGAGGAAGGGATGCCTCAGCTCAACGTCCGCGTTCCAATCCTTGGGGAAGCCACTCGCGAACGCCAGATGGTGTGTGGGCCGAAAGGACTCACCCTCTGAGTCCACCTCCGCTCTCCACGCGATCCCACGGACGACGGTCACCTTGCGGTCAGCGCTGCCGAGCGCCGCGACGTGGGTGTCGATCTCGTAGAAGTAACTGAGTTGCGGCGGCACCGATGTGGGCATGGGGACCGACTCGAGGTCCGAGCGGTCGATCGCGAAAGCACGCGCCGCTTCATCGTTTCGCTGCGCCATCCCGATCCCGAGGACAACGGCCGGGATCGAAGCGAGCAGGTACCACCTCGGGATACCGCCGAAGAGCGCAGCCAGCGTCCCGATGATCGCCGTGCAAGCAAAAAGGCTGCCAACGAGCGAGTACGTCACCAGCATTCGCCGCCTTCGGCGATCGGCCCGTGGCTTGCGGACCGTCATGGCTCCGCGCGGCCCACTCTCATGTCCGTTCATCCGAGACCTCGACGATCTGCTCGTCGACCCCTGCCGTCGGGAACGAGTCGTAGCCCTCGAGCTCGCGGCACTCCCGGACCTTAGGCCGAGCAGCCACGCGGCGCGACTGATCTGGAGTCCTTGCCTCGGGAGTTGGGGGCGTCGGATGGGACGCCCTGGGTCCCCCGTCCTGGGGGCTCAGGTCACCTAGCCAACCGACCGAAGCCTTCCTAGGTCCCTGATGACGGGAAGGCGATCGCTATGGCCACACGGGCTCTGGAGACCGGCCCCTCAGATGACGACGTTTTCGCGCGGGTTGCCGCGCGTCTCGAGCCTGGGTCGCTCCTGGAGGCCACGCCCGAATGCCTCGTCGTGGCCCGTCGCGACGGGCAGATCGTCTATGCAAACAACCGGATCCAGACCCTGACCGGGTTCACCCGCCAGGAGCTGGTCGGGAGCACGATCGAGCTACTCGTGACGGCCGACATCCTGTCCTTGCCGGCCGACGCCCGCCTCGAGGCGTTCTGTCGGCGCAGCGGCGGCGAAGAGTTCCCGGTCGAGGTCAACGTCGGTGCGATCGACGCGGGGGAACCGCTACTGGTCGTGACGCTCCGCGACCTGAGCGCCCTGCAGGCTGGCCGCGACGCGCAGTTCGAGGCCGAGGCCAAGTATCGCGCGCTCGTCGAGCACATCCCGGCCGTCGTGTACCTGGACCCGGTGGACGAGAACGACGACTCGATCTACGTGAGTCCTCAGATCCGCGACCTGATCGGGATCGAGCCGGCGGAATGGCTCGACGACCCGTACTCGTGGCGCCGGCATGTCCACCCCGAGGACATCGACCGCGCGTGGCAGGACTATCAGGAGTCCTACAACGGCCACACACCCTTGAACCACGAATACCGCATGACCCACGAGGACGGCACGATCCGATGGGTCCTCGAGCAAGCGTTCCCGATCGATGACGAGGCGGGACGGCCGTGGCTGATCCAAGGCGTGATCTTCGACATCACCGAGCGCAAGAACGCGGAGGAGCAGGTCGCGTTCTTGGCGTATCACGACAAGCTCACCGGGCTGCCGAACCGGGTGCTGTTCGAGGAGATGTTGGAGAGCTCGATCGCCCGCGCGCGGCGCAACGACACCGCCGTCGGCGTCCTCTATCTGGACCTCGACAATTTCAAGATGGTGAACGACTCGCTCGGGCACCACTCCGGCGACCTGTTGCTCGCGCAGCTCGGCGATCGCCTGCGCACCTGCACGCGCGACACCGACATGGTGGCGCGCCAAGGGGGCGATGAGTTCCTCTTGTTGTTGAGCGATCTGGATCGCGAAGAGGCCCAAGGCGAGAACGACGCCCTCATCACCGCCCAGATGGTGGCCAACCGTGTGCGTGAGGCGCTGGCGGAGCCGTTCGACCTGCACGGGGTTCCGTTCTTCGCGTCGGGCTCGATCGGGATCAGTCTGTTCCCGCACGACGCCCAGGACGCAGAGACGCTGATGAAGAACGCCGACGCGGCCATGTATCGAACGAAGCGGACCGAGCCCGGCGGCTTCACGGTCTTCACGACGGGCGACATGGACCCCTCGCACCAGTTCTCGCTCACGTCCCGGCTGCGCGAGGCCGTGCGTGAGGAGCACTGGGTGCTCCATTGGCAGCCGATCATCGATATCGAGACCGGCCACGTGGAATCGCTCGAGGCACTGATCCGATGGAAGGACCCGAAGGGCGGCCTGGTCGCGCCGCTGGAGTTCATCCCGCTTGCCGAGGAGCTGGGTCTGATCGAGGCCATCGGCGACTGGGTGATCGCCGAGCTCGTGCGTCAGCAGGGGGAATGGGACGACCAGGGCCTGGAGCTGCGCCTCGGGTTCAACCTGTCGCCTCGCCAACTCTGGTCCGCGCGGCTAGCGGAGAAGATCATGGCGCAGATGCGCGGCGGCAACGTCGATCCTCGCCGCATCATCGTCGAGATCACGGAGTCGACCGCGATGGCCGACCCCGATCGGACGCAGAAGATCCTCGCGGAGCTGCATTCCTGGGGCTTCACGTTGGCGCTGGACGATTTCGGCACGGGGTACTCGTCGCTCGCACGACTGAAGCACATGCCCGTCGACGTGCTGAAGATCGACAAGGCGTTCGTGCACGACGTGCACAACGACATCTCGCAGGCGAGCATGGTCCGCGCGATGATCCAGCTCGCGCAGGGGCTCGACATGACCCCGCTCGCCGAGGGCGTCGAGACGCCACAGGAATACGAGTTCCTCCGCGCCAACGGGTGCCGCCTGGCGCAGGGGTTCCTGTTCTCCCGCCCCGTGCCCGCCGAGGGCATCCCTGAGCTCGTCGCCCGCGAGGGCGGGCTGCTGCCGACGACGCTGTCGCGCTGACCGTCAGGTTGGCGACCCGAACGACGTCCAGGGTTCCGGATCTCTCCACGGCCATGGGTCCAGCACCAAGGGCGGGAGCGGTTCCTGTGAGAAGTCGAACGCCTTGACGAGCGGGTTGGCGAGACGCTCCCGGACCGTCGGTCGCGCGTCGGGTCGGCCGTCGGTCTTCGGGTCGAGACGCTGGCCCCCGAGGAATCGGTCCTCGATGAGCCGCAGGTAGGAGTCGAACGACAGCGTCGTGTGGTCGATCGAGCCCGCCTTGGCCCAGGGACTGATCACCATCGCAGGCACGCGCAGACCGTAGCCGTTGCCGTCGATCCGCGGCGGCACGACGTGATCGTAGAACCCACCCCAGTCGTCCCACGTGAGGAAGATCGCGGTCGAGTTCCAGTCGGGTCCCTGCATCGCGGCGTTCACGAGGCGCGTCACGTAGGCCATCCCGGTGTGGATGGTCGACTTGCTGCCCGGGTGCTCGCTGGTCACCGAGGTCGGGAAGATCCAGCTCACCGAGGGGAGGGAACCGTCGGACGCCGACGCGAGGTACTCGTCGACCGGACGGACGTTGTCCTGCACGCCGTCGGGCCGCTCGCCGTCCCAGAAGCTCGTGAACCCCGGTAACACGTTGCGGTTGTAGGCCGTGGAGTAGGTGCGCCCCTCGGGATCTTCGCAGGGCGGGTGCTCCCAGCACGTGTGGTTCCCGACGTAGGAGCGCCACGAGACGCCCCCGCGGTCCAGCAGCCACGTGATATCGGTCCACGCGTAGGTCGGCTTGTCGCCGTAGAGCCACCGACGAGCGGCGCCCTTCAGGTCGACGTCGCTCACGCAGCTCATCGGGTCCGTGGTCGGGCAGTACGCCGACCACCCCGAGACGAGGAACAGGTGCGAGGGGAGGGTCCACGAGTCGACGGGCGCGAACATATGATCCTCGAGCACGAAGCGATCCGCGTACGTCCAGTAGTTGGGGATCGAGCGCCGGGGGAGCGTGCTCATCACGTCGGGCTGGCCCTGCGGCCCGAGCAGTTCGGCGCACCTATCCTGGTTGGCGTCGACCCAGCACTCCGTGGGATCGGCGTGCAGCGACGCGATGAAACCGTTCATCGCGCCGCCGTTGACGTCGCGCACCGACGAGGCGTGCGTGTGCGGTCCGCCGTCGAAATGGAGCGCGTGACTCACGTACGGCCGGGCGCATCTGCCCTGGAACCGGTCGGGCACGCAGACCGAGAACTTGCCCTGCGCGTCGGTGGGGATGCCGTCGGCGCCGGGGTACGTGCCGAAGTAGTGATCGAAGCTGCGGTTCTCCTGAACGATGAAGATCAGGTGGTCCAGTGCGCGGATCCCCTGCGCCCCGGCCGGGGACTCCGATGGCGATGGTGTCGACCGCGTGGCGACCGTCGCCGTGGTGCAGGCGACGGCGGCCAGCGCGAGGACCGCGAGCCTGACGGCGGAGCGCACGGCCGCGGAGTCTAGCCGCCACTCAGAAGGAGGGGTACGGCTCCTTCTCCTTCCAGGGCCAGGGGTCCAGAACCAGCGGATCCAGTGGCTGCTGCGAGAAGTCGAACGCCTTGCGCAACGGGTTGGCGAGATTCTCGCGCACCGATGGACGGCTGTCCGGTCGCGACATCGTCTTCGGGTCGAGCCGCGCACCGCCGAGGAACCGGTCCTCGATCAACTTCAGGTAGGAATCGAACGACATGGTCGTGTGATCGATGGAGCCCGGCTTCGCCCACGGGCTGATCACGAGGCCGGGCACCCGCAGCCCGTATCCCATCCGATCCAGGCGCTCGGGCACGACGTGGTCGTAGAAACCGCCCCAGTCATCCCACGTCAGGAAGATCGCGGTCGAGCCCCAATCGGGTCCCTTCATCGCGGCGTTGATCAGCCGCGTCACGTAGGCCATCGCCGTCCGGGTGGTGCTCGGGCCGCCCGGGTGGTCCGAAACGTTGGACGCCGGCGCGATCCAGGCCACGTCGGGCAGGGTCCCGTCGGCTGCCGCCGAGAGGTACTCGTCGACCGGGCGCACGTTGTCCTTCCAGCTGCCCCCCTGCACCGGGCCGTTGCGTTCGAAGAAGCTCGTGAACCCGGGCAAGGGGTTGCGGTTGTAGCTCGTCCCGTAGAACTCCCGACCCGTGTCGGGGCACGGCGGCTCCTCGCACGTGTCGTTGCCGACGAAGTACCGCCAGGAGACGTTCGCTTCGTCGAGCAGCCACGTGACGTCGGTCCATGCGTAGACCGGGTCCTCGCCGTAGTCCCAGCGCAGCGACGGGTCATTGAGGTTGATGTCGGTCTTGCACGACATCGGGTCACTGGGGTCCGTGCAGGCGGCCGACCACGCCGAGACGAGGAACAGGTGCGCGGGCAGCGTCCACGAATCGGTCGGTGCGAACATCCGGTCCTGCAGCGTGAAATGGTCGGCGTAATCCCAGTAGTTCGGGATCATCGCCCGCGTCTGCGTGCTCATCACGTCGGGCTGGCCCTGTGGACCGAGCTGCACCTTGCACTCCGGTCGTGTGCGGTCGACCCAGCACATCGTCGGGCGCGCGGGCAGAGACGAGATGAATCCGTCCATCGCGCCACCGTCGACGTCACGCACCGACGCCGCGTGCGTGTGGGGGCCGCCGTCCTGGTCGATCGAGCGCGTGATGTACGGCGGCACGCAGGTATCCCCCTGGAACTTGTCGGGCACGCACACCGAGAACGACCCGTCGGCGTTCGTCGGGATCCCGTCGGCTCCGGGATAGGTGCCGAAGTACTGATCGAAGCTGCGGTTCTCCTGAACGATGAAGATCAGGTGTTGGAGTTTGTCGAGACCGGTCGCTGCGGGTGACCCGCTCACCGGCGGGCCGGTGCCGTCGGCTGTCGATGTCGTCCCGGTGCACGCGGCCGCGATCACGGCGATCGACACGAGCACGACGAACCCACGGACCGATCGCATGGCCGCGGAGTCTATCGGTGGTGATCGGCGTCAGAACAGCCGATGGGGCTCGGGCGCCGCCCACGGCCACGGATCAAGGATCAACGGGGCCAGCGGCGCCTGGTCGAAGTCGAATCCCTTCCAGAGATCGTTCGCGAGCGGCTCGCGGACGGTCGGACGGCTGTCCGGCCGTCCGTCGGTCGCGGGGTCGAGTCGTGCACCTCCGAGGAACCGGTCCTCGATCAACTTGAGATAGGAGTCGAACGACAGTGTCGTGTGGTCGATCGACCCCGCGTTCGCGTACGGGCTGATGAGCAGCCCCGGCACGCGGATCCCATAGCCGTTCTGGTCGATCTTCGGGGGCGCGACGTGATCGTAGAAGCCGCCCCAGTCGTCCCATGCAAGGAAGATCGCCGTCGAGTCCCACTCGGGGGACTGCATCGCCGCGTTGATGATGGTCGTGACGTAGGCCATGGCGGTGCGGGTGTTGCTCGAAGACCCGGGATGGTCGGAGACCGTCGATGCGGGAACGATCCAACTCACCTGGGGGAGCGTGCCCTTCTTCGCCGCGTCGATGAAGCGGTGAACGTCCTGGATGTTGTCTTCGATGCCATCGCGTTCTCCGTCCCAGAAGCTCGTGAACCCCGCGATGGGCATCAGCGCGGCCTTGGAGGAATAGTCCGGGCTGTGGATGCCAGGGCACGGCGGCTCCCAGCAGGTGTCGGCTCCGATGTAGTACCGCCACTGGATGCCGGCATGATCGAGGAGCCAGGTGATGTCGGTCCACGCATGGATCGGCTTGTCTCCGTAGTCCCAGCGCGTCTTCCTGCTCTTCAGCACGAGGTCCGACCTGCAGGACATCGGGTCGGTCGGGTCGGTGCAGGACGCGCTCCACGCCGACATGATGAAGAGGTGGGACGGCAGGGTCCACGAGTCGGTCGACGCGAACAGGTGATCTTGCAGCACGAACTCGTCCGCGTACTTCCAATAGTTCGGGATCGATGCTCGACCCAGTGTGCTCATGACATCCGGTTGCCCATCGGGACCGAGGAACCGATCGCATTGGCTCAGGGTTCGAGTGACCCAGCATTTCTCCGGCCGGTAGACCAACGACCTCGTGAAGCCGTCCATCCGACCGTGGTTGATGTCTCTCTTGGCCGCCTTCTCGTTGTGGGGCGCGCCGTCGAACTCGATCGAATGCGTCACGTACGGGGTGACGCACTTGCCGTGTTGCCATACATCCGGGATGCACACCGCGAACGAGCCGTCGGGGTTCACCGGGAACCCGTCCGCGCCGGGGTAGGTCCCGAAGTAGTGATCGAAGCTCCGGTTCTCTTGGATGATGAAGATCAGGTGCTGGAGCTTCTCTGCCCCAGCAGGGAGTGATGCCGCCGGCGTCCCGGCGGGCGCCGCCGAGGCGGCCGTGACCGACGACGAGCTCCCGGCAGGGCCTGCCCCCGTCGAGGTGGCCATGGTGCATCCGGCCAGGATGCAGATGCCGAAGAGGGGCAACATCGCCCGATGGGAGCGGCGCATCCGGCGCAGTGTATCGGCCGACCTCGCGATGACGTCCGTTACGATGCCGAACCATGGCACGCCGCTACGACGCCGCCCAGATCGAGCCGCGCTGGGTCGATCGTTGGGAAGCCGAGGGTCTGTATCGGGCCGTCGATGACCCCGACGATCGGCGCCCCCGGTTCTACGCACTGGACATGTTCCCGTACCCCTCCGGCGATCTGCACATGGGTCACGCGGAGGCGTTCAGCGGCGGGGACGCGGTCGCGCGGTTCCAGGCGATGCGGGGGCACAACGTCATGCACCCGATCGGCTGGGACGCCTTCGGGCTGAACGCCGAGAACGCGGCGATCAAGCGCGGCACGCCGCCGGCTGAGTGGACGTACGCCAACATCGAGCAGCAGGCGGCGTCCTTCCGGCGGATGGGGTTCTCATTCGACTGGTCGCGCCGGGTGCAGACGTGTGACCCCGAGTACTACCGATGGACCCAGTGGCTGTTCCTGCGGCTGTTCGAGCAGGGCCTTGCTCTCCGCAAGAGCGCGCCCGTCAACTGGTGCCCCAAGGATCAGACCGTGCTCGCCAACGAGCAGGTGATCCAGGGGGCATGCGAGCGGTGCGGCACGCCGGTTGAGCGCCGCGAGTTGACGCAGTGGTTCTTCAAGATCACCGACTACGCGCAGCGGCTGCTGGATGACGTGGACCTGCTGACCGACTGGCCCGATCGGGTCGTGACGATGCAGCGCAACTGGATCGGGCGGTCCGAGGGCGCCGAGGTCACGTTCACGATCGACGAGACGGGGGAGGAGGTCACCGTCTTCACGACGCGGCCCGACACCCTGTGGGGCGCGACGTTCTTCGTGTTCTCCGTCGAGCACCCGGCCGTCCGGCGGCTGGCGGAGCTCGGCGGCACGTGGGACGCGGTGGAGCCGCTGGTGCGCGACGCCGAGCACACCTCGTTGGCCGATCGCGAGGCGGTCGACACCAAGGAGGGCGTCTCCCTGGGTGTGCACGCCGTGAACCCGGTGAACGGCGAGCGGATCCCGTGCTTCGCGGCGCCGTACGTGCTGATGGGATACGGCACCGGCGCGATCATGGCCGTGCCGGCGCACGACCAGCGCGACTTCGAGTTCGCGCGCGCACACGACCTGCCGATCCGCGTCGTGATCCAGCCGCCGGACGCGCCGCCGGTCGGCGGCGACGAGCTGACCGAGGCGATGCCGGGCGAGGGCGCCATGGTGAACTCCGGCCCGTTCGACGGCGAGCCCTCGCCGGCCGCGATCGCCAAGGTCATCGACTGGTTGGGGGCCGAGGGGCGCGGCCGCGCGGCGGTCAACTTCCGTCTGCGGGATTGGCTGATCTCGCGCCAACGCTATTGGGGCGCGCCGATCCCGATCATCCACTGCCCCGAGCATGGCGAGGTCGCGGTCCCCGACGAGCAGCTGCCGGTGCTCCTCCCAGATGATGTCGACTTCCAGCCCGGGGGCGAGTCCCCGCTGGCGCGACACCCGACGTGGAAGCACGTGCCGTGCCCGATCTGCGGGGCCGACGCGACCCGCGACACCGACACGATGGATACCTTCGTCGATTCCAGTTGGTACTTCTTCCGGTATTGCTCGCCGGCCTACGAGGACGGTCCCTTCCGGCGGGAGGACATCGATCGGTGGATGCCGGCGAACCAGTACACCGGTGGGGTCGAGCACGCGATCCTGCACCTGTTGTATTGCCGCTTCTTCACCAAGGCCCTGTACGACATGGGCCTGATCGGGTTCACGGAGCCGTTCCCTCGCCTGATGAACCAGGGACAGGTGATCTACGGCGGCGCCTCCATGTCCAAGACGAAGGGCAACATCGTCGAGCCGATGCCGATCGTCGAGCGCTGGGGCGCCGACACGATGCGGCTGATCATGTTGTTCGCCGGCCCGTTCGAGGACGACATCGACTGGAAGCTGATCGCCGGCGACCCCGATCGTCGACCCGGGGTGCATCAGTGGCTGGGTCGCGTGATCGCAGCGGTGGAGGACGCGGTCGCCGCCGATGGCGAGGAGCCCGAGGCGTTGGTGCGGCTGACGCACAAGACGATCAAGGGCGTCACCGACGACCTCGAGCGCTACCGATTCAATACCGCGATCTCGAAGCTGATGGTGCTGACCAACGAGATCCGCTCGACGGTGGACGGTGGTGGCGGGGCTCGCGGTGCGGCCGTCGCACTGGTCCAGATGTTGGCGCCCGTGGCGCCGTTCGCCGCCGAGGAGCTCTGGCGGGAGGTGTTGGGTGAGGGGTCGTCGGTGCACGTCTCTGCGTGGCCGAGCTATGACCCCTCCCTCGCCATGGACGAGACCGTGACCCTGGTCGTGCAGGTGAACGGCAAGGTGCGCGACAAGATCGACGTCGTCGCCGACATCTCGGAGGCGGATGCCGAGGCGACCGCACGCTCGAGCGCCGGAGCGCAACGCGCGCTGGACGGCAAGACGATCGACCGGGTGATCGTCCGCCCGCCGAAGCTCGTCAACATCGTCGCGCACTGAACGGTCGCGAACGCGGTCGCCACGTGACGACGGTCACGGAGTGGATCGCGTCGACGACCTAGCGTCGTCGCATGGAGATCCGTGAACGTCTCGACGCGCTGTCGCGCGCGGAGCTCGCCGGACTCGTCGTTGTCGTGATCCTCCTGCTTGCCGGGGTGGGGCTGTGGTACTCGCGGTCGCTGCCTCGCCCGATCGATGTCGCGACCACCGCGGTCACGTCCGCTCCCTTCGCCTCGTCGCCCGCCGCGCCGGTTCCCGGCGCCGCGCTCACACCGACCTCGGCGACGCCGTCGGTGTCGTCGACGATCGCGGTCCTGATCGTCGATGTGACCGGCGCGGTCCGCAAGCCGGGCGTGTTCGACTTCCAGCCAGGCGATCGTGTGATCGACGCGGTGCGCCGAGCTGGTGGCGCGCTCGAGAAGGCCGACCTCACCCTGTTGAACCTGGCTGCGCCTCTCACCGACGGCCAGCAGATCCTCGTGCCGAAGAAGGGTGCGACGGTCAGCGGCGTGCCTCCGGTGGGCACGGGTACCGCTCCCGGCACGACCGGCGCGCTCATCAACATCAACACGGCCGATGAAGCGACGCTCGAGACCCTCAACGGCGTGGGTCCGGTCCTGGCGGCGTCGATCGTGCAGTACCGCACCGAGCACGGCCCCTTCGCATCCGTCGATCAGCTGGACGAGGTCTCGGGGATCGGGCCGGCGACCCTCGAGGACCTCCGCTCCCAGGTGACGGTGTGAGTCACCGATGCAAGGGTGGGCAGCACCGATCGCCGCGTCCGCGTTCTGGGCCGGGCTGCTCGTATGGGATCTCCGGCCCGCCCCGGTCGCGTCGTGGCCGTGGTGGGTATGGCTCGTGCTCGGCTGCGCGTCCCTCGCCGCCGCCGCGGCCACAGCCCCCGGCAGGCGTCGCACCGATCCGCTGCACGGCGCCGGGCTCGTCGACGACGATCACCCCGCCGTCGCCGCGGTAGCGGCCCCGAGGACCGACCGACGCCGCGGTCCGCTGCCGGCCCTCGTACTGCTCGCGGCCGGTCTCTGGCTCTGTGGGGTCGGGTGGGCCGGCCTCAACGTGGCCCGCGTCGACGGTTCGCTGCTGCATCGGCTCGCTCCGCGCACGGTCACGCTGATCGGGACGCTGCGGGAAGACCCGGCGACGAGCCCGTACGGGTGGCACTGCGTCGTTGACGTCTCGAGGGTCGGCTGGACGGGTGGTGAGGTCGCGGTCCGCGAGACGACGTGGATCGGCGGCAACGAGGACCCGCCCACAGCCGTCCGCGGTGACCAGGTCGAGGTCCGAGGGACGCTGGAGGTCCCGGAGGACCCGGGCTTCGCGCAGTCGCTCGCCCACCGAGGGATCGCCGTGAGCGTCCGGGCGTTCGACACGCACCGGCTCGGCGGCTCGCCGTCGCCGTTCATCCGGATGACCCAGGTGGTCCGGGCCTTCGTCGGTCACACGATCGAGCGGATCTTCCCGCCTCGGGAGGCGGGATTGTTGCTGGGGCTCGTGCTCGGCGACGCCTCGAAGCTCGACCCCGTGACCACGCGAGACTTCGAGACGACCGGTCTCGGCCACCTGCTCGTCGTCTCCGGCGAGAACGTCGCGATGGTCTTGGCGCCCGGCATGGCCTTCGCCGCCGCGTTGCGCCTCGGCGCAGTGGCTCGCTTCCTGCTGGGCATCGGGATCGTCGCGTTGTTCGTCGTGTTGACCGGCGCAGAGCCGTCGGTGCTCCGCGCCGGCACGATGGCGTTCCTCGCGCTATCGGGGATCGTGCTCGGCAAGCCGCGTGCGACCGGCTCGATCCTCGCAGCTGCGGTGCTCATGCTGATCGTGCTCGATCCGTGGCTCGTCCACGCGATCGGGTTCCAGCTCTCGGTGGCGGCAACGGCCGGGATGGTCGTCCTCGCGACCCCGATCGCGGAACGGCTGGGTCGCCTCATGCCGAAGCCGGCCGCGATGGCGTGCGGGACGACGATCGCCGCGCAGTTCGGCGTGACGCCACTGCTGCTGTTCCACTTTCACGAGGTGCCTGGGGTCACGATCGTTGCCAACCTGGCTGCCTTCCCAGCGGTTTCCCCCGCGCTGCTGCTCGGGATCGCGGCTTCCGCCCTCGGGCTGGCGTGGATCCCGCTCGGGCATGCCGTCGCCGTCATCGCGCAGCTGCCGATGCGCTACCTCGAGGTCGTCGCCTCGACGCTGGCCAAGGCGCCGGTCGCGTGGATCACGTCCAACGGCGGTCCATGGGTGCTGATCGCCGGCGTCGGGATCTTCGTGGGGATCGCAGCCTGGATGCGAAGTGGCTGGCGACCACCCCGGCGGCTCGTGGTGGCGTCGGTCGCGGTGGCCCCGATCCTGGTGTGGCAGGTGGCGATCGGCGCGGGTCCGCCGTCGGCGGTCACCGTGCGGTTCCTCGACGTCGGTCAGGGCGACGGCACGCTGATCAGCAGCCCCGGTGGCGCGACCGTGCTGATCGACGCGGGTCCGGACGGCGACCTGGTGGCGCAACGTCTGGTCGCGCTCGGCGTGAAGCGCATCGATGCGGTGATCGCGACACACGAGCACGCCGATCACATCGCGGGACTGCCCTCGGTGTTCGCCCGGTTCCCGGTGAGCGCGTACTACGACCCGGCGTGCCATTTCCACACGGAACTGCAGGGTCAGATCGACACGGAGATCTTCGCCCAGGGGGTGCCGGTGCTGCCCGCGCACGCCGGCGACACGATCACGGTGGGCGATCTCGCGTTCCAGGTGCTCGGGCCGGATCGCTGCTGGGGCGACTCGCATTCCGACCCGAACAACGACTCCGTCGTGCTCCTGATGCAGGCGGCGGGCCACACCCTGCTGATGACGGGGTGCGCCGAGCGAGAGGCGCAGCAGGTGATGCTCGACGCCGGGCGGGTGCCCAACGTCGATGTCCTGCGCGTGCCCCACCACGGCGGCGACACATCACTGCCGGCGTTCATCCAGGCGCTCGACCCCGAGGTCGCGATCGTGAGCGTTGGGCAACCGAATCCCTATGGCCACCCCGATCCGAACGCGCTGGCGACGCTGACCGCGGCCGGGGCCGCGGTCTGGCGCACCGACCAGCACGGCACGATCACCGTCACCTTCGAGCAGCAGGGGCCGGTGGTAGCGTCCGAGCGATGACCACGTCGGGCAGCCCGGTGACCCTGTTGTGGGGCGAGGATGCGTTCGTCCTGCGCGAGGCCGCGCTCGAGTTGCTCGGTGACGTGCGGGCGATCGAGGTCGACGCGGGGGAGTGGCAGGGCACCGAGCTGCAGGATCTCGCGACGCCCTCGTTGTTCGGCGAGCCGCGTGCTCTGCTCGTCACCGACTGCCGCAGCCTGTCGAAGGACGCGCTCGGCGCGATCGGGTCCTACCTCCTTGCGCCCGACCCCGAGTCGTCCCTCGTCCTCGCATGCACGGTCGCCGAACGGGGCAAGCCGCCGGCCGCCTTGCAGAAGCTGGTGCAACCGGTGGGCGAGGTCCGCCAGGTGCAGGTCGCGCGCAAGGAGATCGAGCCGTGGCTCGTGCAGCGCGCCAAGAGGGCGGAGCTCGACCTCACGCCGCCGGCGGCGCGAGCGCTCGTCCAGACGCTCGGTGAGGACCTCGGCCAGCTGGCCGCCGCCGTGCAACAGCTCGCCGACGCGTTCCGCGGCCAGAAGGTCACGCCGGCGCAGATCCACCAGCAGTTCCGCGGCCTCGGCGAGCAGAAGACGTGGGACCTGTGCGACCGGGCGTTCACCAAGGATCTACCGGGCGCGATCCGGGCGCTCCGCTCGATCGAGGAGAACGGCGACGAGGCACTGATGGTCCTCGGCGGGATCGCGGTCCGTGTTCGAGATCTGCTCCGAGTCCGCGCGCTGCCCGACCGCTTGGCGCCGACCCAGGTCGCGCGCGAGGCCGGGTTACGGTTCGAGTGGCAGGCGCGCCGCTACCAGCAGCAGGCCAGGAACTTCACGCTCGAAGAGCTCGTCACGATCCACGACCGTGTCGCCGACGCAGACCGAGCGTTGAAATCGGGTGCGCCGGGCGATGTCGTGATGCCGGTGCTGATCGCGGCGATCGCCGCGTAGTTAGCTGGACGCCGCGTTCGCGGCTCGAGCCAGGCGAGCCTTTTTGCGGGCGACCGTGCGCTTGTGCATGACGCCCTTGCTCGCTGCCTTGTCGAGCGCTCGGGCAGCGGCCCGCTGCTCGGCGACCGCCGTCTCGGCATCGCCCGACGTGGCCGCGGTGTGGACACGCTTGGTCGACGTCTTGAGCGCGCTCTTGGTCGCCATGTTGCGCTGATGGCGCTTCTCGTTCTGGATGTTCCGCTTCTTCTGCGACTTGATGTTTGCCATACGAGCGAGGGAGTCTACCAGCGGCTTCGGAACCAACCGGAGACGGAGGCGGATCCGGGCTCGTTGCCCGGCCTCACGGGGAGCCACAGGGCGCACCCGTACCATTGGAGTTGCCGTGCCGACCGAGATCTCCCACATCCGGAACTTCTGCATCGTGGCGCACATCGACCACGGCAAATCGACGCTGGCCGACCGGATGCTCGAGCTCACCCACACGGTCGAGGGTCGGAACATGCGAGCGCAGTACCTCGACAAGATGGACCTGGAGCGGGAGCGCGGGATCACGATCAAGGCGCAGGCCGTGCGGCTGTTGCACGACGGCTTCGAGCTGAACCTGATCGACACCCCCGGGCACGTCGACTTCACCTACGAGGTGTCCAGGTCGTTGGCTGCGTGCGAGGGGGCGATCCTGCTCGTCGACGCGGCGCAGG
>Ga0207648_10003735_pt1 | contig 15927 bp, 12 predicted proteins | sample KBSMisM32_FD_184310 | JGI IMG/M metagenome (GOLD analysis project Ga0207648, IMG submission 184310) | Miscanthus rhizosphere microbial communities from Kellogg Biological Station, Michigan, USA - KBS Miscanthus M3-2 (SPAdes) (version 2) | ecosystem: Host-associated > Plants > Roots >...
CTCGTAGCCGCTATCGGCCTGTTCGAGCTCGCGCTGACCTTCGAGGTCCCAATGGCGCGGCTTGTCTTCCCTGCCGGCCTGGATGCCCTCGACGCGGCCGCGGTCGTAGCCGGCGCGATACGTGGCGTTCTGCTGTTGCTGCGGCGGTTCCGGCAGCGCCTCGGCCGTGCTCTCGAACTCGCCTCGAACCAGGCGGCCGTCGCGATTGGCGTCGAGCCGATCGAATGCCGCGGTATTCCAGTGCCACTCGCTGCGCGACACCCAGCCGTCGTTGTTGACGTCGAGTCTGCGGAACTCGTCGGGCGCCGTCCGCTGGTCGCCAACGGCCTCGGCGCGCGTCAGGACGCCGTCACGATTGACGTCGAGCGCGCTGAAGACCGCGCTGCTGCCGCGCCACTCGTCACGGGTCAGCCGGCCGTCGTTGTTGGTATCGAGCGCGCGGAAGCGATCGACGGCCTGGTTGTCGGCACCGGCCTGGCCGTCGGCGGCGCCGGTGAACTCGCGGAACGAGACCGTGTTGTCGCCGTTCCGATCGAGGCTGTAGAAGACGTCATTGCGGCCGCTCCATTCACCGAGCGTCAGACGGCCGTTCCGGTCGGTGTCGAGCGCACGGAAGCGCGCCGCGCTCCGATCGACGTCTGCGTCGTCGCGGCCAGACGTGCCGGCGGAGCGCTGATCCCACTGAGGATCGAAGCGTGCGCCGGGACGCACCTCGTCACCCGACAGCCGGCCGTCCCCGTTCCAGTCGTGCTCGCGGAAGGACCGGGTATTGCCGCGCCACTCTTCGCGCGTGATGACGCCGTCGCCGTTGAGGTCCATGCCCTGGAATCGCATGTTCCGACTCTGCGCCTGCTGCGCGCCGCACGGCGTGACCGCAAAGAGGCTGAGGCCAGCCGCGATCCAGATGAAAGGTTTCATCTCACCTCCTCTGCGGCTGGAGAGAGCAAGCGACGTACCGGCCGGGCTCTGCCGTATGGGCAGCCCGGCTCAGGCGGGATCGAACGGCAGAGGTGACTGCGCGAGCACGGGCACGCGCAGGCGGCCGACGCCGTTGGCGGAAAAGAGCGGCTCACGGCCGATGCGGCCGACCGCTTCGTCGGCGGCGCGGTTGAAGGTATCGAGCAGGTCCAGCGTCTTCGCGCCGGGCCGACGCGGTCGCCGCAACTGGCGCAGGAGCGCCGCGGTGAAGTGGCCGTTCACGCTGTTCTCGCGGGCACGGCCGTCGGCCGCGCACGACGCGAGCACGATCGGCCGCCGCTCGTCAGGCAGATCCGCGATCGCCGTCTCGAGCCGGCGCATGCGATCGTCAGCATGGCAGGTATCGATGATGAGCACGCGCAAGCGCGCGTCCGTCGAAGACGCGAGCGTCTCGACCAGAAGATCGACGGCAAACAGGTGGCCGCTCCAGAAGACGAGCAGGAGATCGAGATCGTCGAGCCGCGTGCAGGATGCGAGATGCCCCTCGACTGCCGGCTGCGCCGCCTGGGCGCCGGTGAGACACCGATTGCGGTCCGCTCTCCAGTAGCCGAGCTGCGCGAACGTCCACGACAGCCCGAAGGCGTCACGTTCCGCGGAACGGACCGTCGCCCCGTTCGCTTCGCGATTCACACCGATCGAGAGCAGGTGATACGTGAAATCCCGCGCTGGCATGAATGGGATCGACTGATGTTTCGGCGCCAGCGCGATCCATCTTTATGGGGCGTGTCGTGACGTACCGAAGTAGACCACGTTGGGCGCATCCGAGCGGGCCATGGCGATGTCGGGACGGCCGTCGCGATTCAGATCGCCGATGGCGAAGCCGTACGCCGTTCCCTTCGCGTCGCCGAACGGCGCCGCGGTGAAGTGGCGGCCGGTGCCGTCGTTGAAATACACGACCGGCTGCGCCTCGACGTTGCCGACGACGATGTCGATGCTGCCGTCCTTGTTCAAGTCGCCGACGGCGAGCGCGTAGGGCTTGGTCTGGGCGACGGGCACCGCGGCGGAGAACCGGGCGTCGCGCTCGCCGAAATAGATGAAGGCGCCGAGACGCTCGTCGATCGCCACGATGTCGAGAAGCCCGTCGCCGTTGAAGTCGGCGGCCTCGGACACGCGGATCGTGGCATCGGCGGCTCCGAACGGCACCCGCTTCGCGAAGCCGCCTTTGCCGTCGTTGAGGTAGACGTAGCTCTGCCCGCCGTCGCGGTGCGGCACGATCAAGTCGGGACTGCCGTCGCGGTTCACGTCCGCGGCGGTAATGGTCGTCGCCGACTCATGGGAGAACGCCTCGCACGCTCCGTCGAAGCGGCCGCCGCCGCGATTCAGGCAGACGTAGTTGGCCGTCTTGCCGGCATCGCCGCGGTTGGCGACAACGATGTCGGGCAGGCGATCGCCGTTGACGTCGGCGATGGTCGCATTGCGCGTCGGCCAGGCGGGATCGCCGAAGGTGGAGGCGAGGCGGAAGTTGCCCTTGCCGTCGTTGGTGTAGACGCGCTTTGGATCGGGAGCGTCGTTGCTGACCACGACGTCCAGGTCGCCGTCGCCGTCGATGTCCACCAGGCACGCCGAGTACGACCGGTCCGGGACGTCGCCGAGATTGTGCGCCGTGGGAAATCGTCCGTGCCCGTCGTTGAGCAGCACGCGATCGAGCAGCGGCCAGTGACGCCCCTTCGCCAGCACGAGATCGGGGACGCCGTCGCCGTTGAGATCGCCGATGCTGACGTTTGCCGACGTTTCGGAGGTGGTCTCGAGCAAGAGCTGCCGCGTGAACACCGGGAACGCCGACCCGCCAGGCGGCGGCGCGGACGTCGGCGCCTGGGAGATCATCGCGTCGCTGAGCCCCGGCTCCTTCATCAGCTTCTCGATCGCGTCGATCTCCTCCGGCACGAACGCCGAGAGGTTCTCGTAGCCGGTGTCGGTGATGAGGATCATGTCCTCCAGGCGGAGGCCGAGATGCTCCGCCTCGATCTGCATCGCCGGCTCGATCGTGAAGATCATCCCGGGCTCGTAGGTCGCCGGGGCGCCGCCGACGTCGTGCACCTCGAGCCCGACCGAGTGGCCGAGGCTGCGCGCCGTTCCGCTCGAGCGGTGGTAGTTGTCGACGAACCGCGTCGCCGCGTCCTTGATCGCCGGATCGGTGAAGGCGAACGACTTCATGATCGCGTCCATCTTGACCACCGCATCCTTCAGGATGTCCTGCGCGGAGGCGTGCGGCCGGATCGACGTCATGACCGACTGATAGAGCTTGAGGTAGATCGCATAGAACTCCCGCTGCCGCGGGCTGAAGCGGCCGTTCGCGGGAAAGACCCGCGTCACGTCCGACTGGTAGTACTTGTAATCCGGCGCGTAATCGAACTGGACGAGATCGCCGTCTTTCAGGACGGCGGTGTTCTTGTGATAGTGCGAGTAGTAGGTGTTGGGCCCGGTGGCGATCAGTGCGAAGTACGACGGCCCGTAGGCGCCCCATTTCTTGAACACGAACTCCGCGTCGGCCTGCAGCTCGTACTCCTTCATGCCGGGGCGCGCGTCGCGCATTGCTTCCATGATCCCGAGCCCGGTGATCCGCGTCGCCTCGCGGATGATCTCAATCTCGCGCGGGCTCTTGATCGCGCGCATCGCGTCGATGATCGGATCGAGATCGGTGACCGCGGACTGCGGCGACGCCTGCTTCAATTTCGCGATGAACTGTTCCTCACGCGAGACGCGGCCGTCCCATGGATCCGCCTTCGTGGCTCGCCACAGCGCGGCAGGATCCGAGGACGAGGCCTCGCCGAGCACCTCGGGACGGAAGGGCGTGAAGATGGCGCGGGTCTCGCGTGCGAGCGTCGCGACGAACTTCGTGAAGTCGTCGCGCGGCGCGACCTCGTCGATGCCGGTCGCGGCGGCGGCCTCGGCGCCCGGCGAGAGCGCCGGCCCGTACATCCGCTGCTCGCGCCGCTCGTTCTTCGGCTGCAGGAACAGCATCGTCTTTTTCGACCGTCCGTCGATGACGGCGATCGCCCGCGGTTCGACGACGCCGGTCAGGTAGAAGAACTGGTTGTTCTGGCGAAGCGCCTGCTCCCCGGGTCGCTCGGTGGTGCCCTGAAGAATCGCGACGCCATCGCCGATCTTCTCGATCACCTTCGCGCGGCGCGCGGCGAATTCTTCGGGAGGAAAGATCTCGGTGCCGGTGAACACCGGCTGCGCGCGCGGCAGCGCCGTCAGCAGGACGAGGGCCACAAGCGCACACGGGAGCAGTTTCATGAGCGCAATCATATAAGCCTGCCCCGAGCGAGCGGAGCGAGTCGAGGGGATCACAGGGTCGTGTTCGCGATGTCGCGCCAGGGAACACTCCGAAACGGCTGGCCTTTTCGCTTCAGTGACTTACGGGCGGCATGGAAGCTGTAGGCATGGTGACGTGCACGTCCGGACCGCGTCGCTGGCGCTCACGCTGTTCATCGCCACGGGTGTGCTCGTCCGCGGCGCGGTCGCCCCTGTTCCCGGTGGTTCGCTCGGTGGGCGGCAGGTGTTTCCACGCAGCAACTGGTGGAACCTCGACATCAGCCGCGCGCCCGCCGATCCCGCTTCGGCCTCATACATCAATTTCATCAGCGGACGCACCGCGTCGAATCCCACCGCGACGCGGCGCGTCCATCCCGATTTCGGTCCGTCGCCGTACGGCATTCCGTATGTCGTCGTCTCCGGCGATCAGCCGCTGGTCCGCCCGACCTGGACCGCGTATGGTGACGAGAGCGACGAAGGGGCGGCGGGACGTCCCCTCGGCTATCCGATTCCTGACGAAGCCAGGTCGCAGCCCGATTACATCGAAGGCGCCGTGCCGGGAGGCGGGCTCGACGGCGATCGCCACCTGCTGATCGTGGACCGCGACAACTGGCTGCTCTACGAGACCGGCGCCACCTACTGGAACGCCGCCGCCAACCGCTGGGAAGCCAACTGCGGCGCGATCTTCGACATGACGCGCAACGATCGCCGTCCCGAGACATGGACGTCGGCCGACGCCGCCGGGCTCGCGATCTTTCCCGGCCTCGTGCGCTACGAAGAGGCGTACGGCACCGCGGAGATCACGCACGCGTTCCGCGTGACCGTGCGCGCGACCAACGGCTACGTCTGGCCGGCGTCGCATCGTGCCGGCTCTACGGGTGGCGCGCTGCCGATGGGCGCGCGTCTTCGCCTGAAGGCGTCGAAGGACCTGTCGGTGTATCGGCCCGAGATCCAGCGCATCTTCCGCGCGATGCAGCGCTACGGATTGATCGTCGCCGACAACGGTTCGGACCTGTACGTGAGCGGCGCGATGGACGCGCGCTGGGACAATTCGATTCTCAACCCCGCGTTCCACGGCCTCATCGCCGACGATTTCGAGGTCGTCCAGCTCGGCTGGCGCGGCAACCCGCCACAGCCGCCCGCCAACGTCCGCATCGTCCGCTGACGCGGATTTCCGCTACGCTTTCCGGATGGACCCCAGGCGCCGCATGGTCGCGGAACAGATCCGGGCGCGCGGTGTGGTCGATCGGCGGGTGCTCGAGGCGATGGAGAAGGTGCCGCGCGAGATCTTCGTCCCCGAGGGGGCGCGCGCCGAAGCGTTCGAGGATCGTCCGGTGCCCATCGGCCACGGCGTCACCATCTCGCAGCCCTACATCGTCGGCTACATGACCGAGGCGCTGAAGGTCGAAGCATCACACCGCGTGCTCGAGATCGGCACGGGGTGCGGCTACCAGACCGCGGTGCTCGCGGAGCTGGCCGCGCGTGTCTATTCGATCGAAGTGATCCCCGAGCTTGCCGCTCGCGCCCGGGCGACGCTCGAAGGTCTCGGCTACACGAACGTGGTCATCCGTACGGGTGACGGCCACCAGGGCTGGCCCGAGGAAGCGCCGTTCGATCGGATTCTCGGCGCCGCGGCGGCAACCGAGGTGCCGTCCGACCTCGTCGACCAGCTCGCCGATGGCGGAATCATGGTGCTGCCGATCGAACGGCCGCTCGGCTGGCAGGAGCTCCAGGTGCTGCGCAAGCGCGACGGCCGGATGTCGACGGAGTCGACGCTGCCCGTCCGCTTCGTCCCGATGATCAGAAGTGAGAAGGCACACTGACGACCGGGCGGAGTTTTCCGGGTCCGTCATCACCCCGGTAGTAGACACCTTCGAGGAAGAGTCCAGAGGAAGGGGCCGTGAGCGTCGCCGGCACGTCCGAGCGCTCCTCGAGAAACCCGCCGACGCGATCCGGCGTCAGCTCTCCGCGCCCGACCGCGGCCAGGACGCCGACGATGCGCCGCACCATGCGCCAGAGAAAGTGCGAGCCGACGATGCGCACGAGGATGAGATCCCCTTCGTCGGCGATCTCCACGCGATCGACCAGGACCTTCGACGACTTCTCACCGGGCTCGTCGGCGGAGAACGACGCGAAGTTCTGCATGCCGACCAGCGCGCGCGCCGCCTCGCGCATCTTCGCCACGTCGAGCGGCTCCTTGATCCACCACACGTAGGGCTTGAAGAAGGCGGTCTTGCGGCGGGAGATCTGATAGAGGTAGCTGCGCGAGATGGCGTCGTGGCGAGCGTGGAACCGGTGCGGCACCTTCTCGATGGCGCGGACGTGGATGTCCGACGGCAGCGCGTCGTTGATGCGCGTGCGCAGCGTCTCGGACGGCAGATCCGTGTAGATCTCGAGGTGCGCGATCTGCCCGAGCGCGTGAACGCCGGCGTCGGTTCGTCCCGCGCCATACAGCTCGAACTCGCGGCGGTGTGCCGCGTCGCTCACCGCGCGCTCGATCTCGCCGGCGACGGTGCGCGCGTTCTTCTGGATCTGCCACCCGCTGTAGCGCCCGCCCGAGTACTCGATCAACAGCTTGAATCGAGGCATCGGATTGGCGATTGGCGATTGGCGATTGCTGATTGGTGATTGACGATTGCCGACTGGCGATTGGTCATTGCTGATTGACGATTGGCGATTGCCGATGGCGTCATGCGAGCAGCTCGATGGCGCGGCTGGCGATCGCCGTGTCCTGGAAGCCGACGCCGGTCAGATCGACGATCGTGATCTGGTCCGCGGACGTGCGGCCCGGCTTGCGTCCCGCGACGATCTCCCCCAGCTCCGCGTGCACCCGGTCGGCGTGGAAGCCGGCGTCGAGCGCGTGGCGCAGCTCGCCGAACGACGCGCATTGCGTCAGGCGATCCACGACGACGAGGTCGGCGCGCTCGAGACAGGCGGCTTCGAGCTCCTGCTTGCCGGGGGAGTCGGAGCCCAGCGCGGTCACGTGATGCCCGGGCCGTAGCCACTCGGCGCGCACCAGCGGCTGCCGAGCGGGTGTCGCGGTGATGATGACGTCGGCGCCGCGGCAGACCGCTTCCGGTGTCGCCACCGCGCTCGCGTCGAAACCTTCCGCCCGCATCTCGCGGCAATAGGCCTCGACATGGCCGGCGTCCGGGCCCCACGCGACGATGCGGGAGAAGGCCCGGACCAGACGCAGGCAGCGCACCTGGTGCCGCGCCTGCAGGCCGCTGCCGATGACCCCGACCGTGCCGATCGCCGCCGGCGCGAGCGCCTCCGCCGCGATGGCCCCCGCGGCGCCGGTGCGGATGTCGGTGAGGAAGCCGTTGTCGAGCAGCAGCGCCACCGGCATGCCGGTGGTGGCGTCGAACACCGCCATCAGTCCGGATCCGCTCGGCAGTCCCTTCGCCGGATTGTCGTAGAAGCCGCTCGCAATCTTGACGGCGACGTGCGGGACGGCTTCGATCAACGCCGTCTTCACATGAAACTCGCCGTGATGCTTACGGACGTCGAGATTGATCACCGCCGGCACGTGCGCGCGTCCTTCGCCGTCGGCGCGAAAGGCCTCGCGCATCGCGTCAACCGCCACCGCTGGCGTGATCACGGCGCGCAGCACAGATTCTTCGATAGTTCTCATGTCGCTCATCTTCCGGCTAACCACCTTCGCCAAGGCTACGGTGGTCAAGAAGCCGGAAGCCACATGCTCGGCTGGAGGCGGCGGTCACATGTCGCGCGTTTCGTGGCTTCCGCCTTCAGGCGGAAGGAAGCAGCGCCACAGCGTCGATCTCGACGCGCAGTCCCTCGCCCGGCAGCCCCGACACTTCTACGGTGGTCCGCGCGGGACGGTGCGCGCCGAAGACGCGCGCGTAGACCTCGTTCATCCGCGGGAACTCCTTCATGTCGACGATGAAGACGCCGCAGCGGATGACGTGCTGCAGCGTCGTGCCAGCCGCCTCGAGGATGGTCGCGATGTTCTTCAGCACCTGTTCCGTCTGTGCCTCGATGGTGTCGCCGGCGAGCCGCCCGCTGGCCGGGTCGCGGCCGGCCTGGCCCGAGACGAAGACGAGGTTGCCGACGACCATGCCGGGGGAATAGGGCCCGACCGGCGCCGGAAGGTTGCGCGCCGTGACGGGTTGCAGTTGGACAGGTTGCAGTTGATCGGGCATCCCGTCATCCTATGCGAAGACCGACCATGCTCGTCCGTGCCATTGCTCTCGTGCTCCTCGTCAGCCAGGTGGCCCAGGTCGACTACGCGCGCGAGGCGATCACGCTCGGCCGGACGACCGATGCGGCGCTCTACGATGCGTTCAACAACGGCTACCTGCTGTCGCCGTCGGGGCCGATCGAGCACGCCGAAATCATCACCGAGTTCCGCCGCGCGGTGATGCTGGTGCGCGAACGCGCCGACAAGGGGCAGCTGGCGATCACCGAGCGCGACGTCGCGACCGCGGTGGCGCCGTACCGCGGCCAGGTCACCTTCGTGGTCAATTTGCGGTTCAACCCGCTGAACACGTTCGCGAAGACGCCGTTCTACGACCTGTATGTCAGCACCGGGCGCTCGAGCAAGCCGCTCGGCGCAGAGAAGTTGAAGCGCGATCCGATATTCGCCGGCGGACCCGGGAGCGGGCTTGCCGGCATCCGGCTCGAAGCGTCGTTCGCGCGCGCCGAGATCGAGTCGGCGTCGGCGCCGCTGCTCGTCGTCACCGACGAGCAGGCCAACGTCCTGTGGCAGGCGCACCTGGATCTGTCGCGCTTCCGCTGACCTCTCGCCCTGTCATCGGAAGTTACTTCTGCTAGAGTCGGATGATGAAGATCCGGACCCGCGCGGCTCTCGTCACGGCACTCATCACGGCGACCCTCGTGCCGCTGGCAGCGCGCCAGGCGCTCCAGGACACCATTCCTTTCGATCCCGCCGTCAAGACCGGGACGCTGCCCAACGGACTGAAGTATTACGTGCGGAAGAACGGCCGTCCGGCCAACCGCGTGCTGCTTCGCCTGGCGGTGAAGACCGGATCGCTCGACGAGGCCGACGACCAGCAGGGGCTCGCGCACATGCTCGAGCACATGGCGTTCAACGGCAGCGAGCACTTCAAGCCCGGCGAGCTGATCTCCTACTTCGAGTCCGTGGGGGCGCGGCTCGGGCCGCACGTCAACGCGCAGACCGGCTTCGAAGACACCATCTACATGCTCGACCTGCCGTCCGACAAGCCGGACGTGGTGCAGAAGGGCATGTATGCGTTTTCGGATTTCGCCGGCGGGCTCTGGCTCGATCCGAAGGAGATCGACAAGGAGCGCGGCGTCGTCATCGAAGAGTGGCGCGGCGGCCTCGGCGCGGGCTCGCGCGTCCGCGACAAGCAGATTCCCGTCCTCTTCTATCACTCGCGCTACGCGGAGCGCCTGCCGATCGGGAAGCCCGACATCCTGCGGTCCTTCAAGCCCGAGCGGCTCCGCGCCTTCTACGACACGTTCTATCGCCCCGACATGATGGCGGTCGTCGCGGTGGGCGACATGGACCCGCAGAAGCTCGAGGAGATGATCAAGTCCACGTTCGGCGGCCTGAAGGCGCGGACGCCGGCGCCGGCCGAGCGCAAGGTCGAGGTCCCGCTGCACAAGGAAACGCTGATCAGCGTCGTCACCGACACGGAGATCACGCAGTCGTCGGTGTCGCTGCTGCGGAAGCGCCCGCGCAGCCCGACCGGGAAGGTGGTCGACTACCGGCGCAGCCTGGTGCAGCAGTTCTTCGAGCAGATGCTCAACGACCGGTTCGACGAGATCACGCGGCGCGCCGACGCGAAGTTCCTCGGCGCGGGGATGTTCGGCGAGGGGCTCAGCAAGGACGTCGAGGCGGAAGCGCTCGGCGCCAATGTCGTCGACGGCGGAATCACCGCGGGGCTGACGGCGGTGGCGCTCGAGGCCAAGCGGGCGCGCGAGTTCGGCTTCACGCCGGGTGAATTCGACCGCGTGAAGAAGTCGATGGCCGCCTATTACGAGCGCGCCTACAACGAGCGCGACAAGACCGAGAGCGGATCGTTCGCCGGCGAGTACGTGACGCACTTCCTCGAAGGGGAGCCGGCGCCGGGAATCGAGTACGAGTTCAAGCTGGTGCAGCAGCTGCTGCCCGGGATCACGGTCGAGGAAGTGACCGCGCTGGGTAAGACGCTGCTCGGCGAAGACAGCCGCGTCATCCTGGCGACGTCGCCGGAGAAGCCGGGGATCAAGGTGCCCGCCGAAGAGGAGCTGAAGGCGGCGCTCGCGTCGGCCGAGTCGACGGCCGTGACCCCGTGGAAGGAGACGACCGTCACCCGCGAACTGGTCGAGCACAAGCCCGAGCCGGCGGCCATTACCTCGACGCGCAAGGTCGACGAAATCGGCCTGACGATCGTCAAGTTCGCCAACGGCGTCGAGGCGTGGCTGAAGCCGACCGACTTCAAGAACGACCAGGTGCTGTTCGCGCTGCAGGCGCTCGGCGGAACCTCGCTCGCCCCGCCGTCCGACTTCATCGACGCGTCGCTGGCCTCCACCTACGTCACGCTCTCGGGCATCGCCGGGCTGAAGGCGGTCGATCTGCAGAAGATGCTCACCGGCAAGATCGCCAGCGCGTCGCCGTTCGCGTCGCTCTCGACCCATGGGTTCAACGGATCGGCGGTGCCGGCGCAGCTCGAGACTGCGCTGCAGCTGCTCTACGCCAGGTTCACCGAGCCCGGCGACGATCCGGAGGTCCTGGACCTGATGAAGCGGCAGCTGGCCGCGGCGGTCGCCAACCGGCTCGACAACCCGGAGACGGTGTTCGGCGACAAGGTCGAAGAGATCAACACCTCGAACCACTACACGTCGAAGCCGCTGACGCCCGCGCAGGTCAACACCCTGGATCGCGCGAAGATGATCCAGTTCTACAAGCAGCGCTTCTCGAACGCCGCGGACTTCACCTTCTTCATGGTCGGCACGTTCAAGATCGACGAGGCGATGCCCCTGCTGCAGCGCTACGTCGGCGGGCTGCCGTCAACCGGGACGCCTGCGTCGAAGTTCAAGGACGTCGGCATCGCGTTCCCGACGAAGGCGGAGAAAGCCACGGTGGAAAAGGGACGCGAGCCGAAGAGCGAAACGGTGATCAGCTTCTTCGCCGATCCTCCCGGCGACGATCCGCTGGAAATGGAGCGGACGCTGGCGGCGACCGACGTGCTCGAGATCGCGCTGCGCGACATCCTCAGGGAAGAGCTGGGGCAGACCTACACCGTGTCGGTTGACCTCGCGCAGGGGCTGCCGCAGCGCGGCGGCGGGCACATCGAGGTCAGCTTCGGCGCCGCGCCCGAGAACATCGAGAAGATGGCGGCGCGTGTCACGCAGGAAGTCAAGCGGATGCAGGACGAAGGGCCGAGCGAAGACCTCCTCAACCGAGCCAAGGAAACGGCGCGACGGAACTACGAGACGCAGCTCAAGCAAAACAACTACTGGCTGCAGCGGTTCGAGGCGGTCAAGATCTGGGGGCAGGATCCGCCGATGATCGCGCACCGCGTCGAGCGCATCAATGCGCTGACGACGCAGTCGGTCCGCGACGCGTTCCGCAAGTACTTCCCGGCGGATCGCACGACGGTGGTCACCCTCGTGCCGGCCAAATGAGGAGGGCGGACCTGAAGGTCCGCTCTCGCCTGGTGGCTACTGAACTGTGACTTCCACTTGCAGGCGGACGGGCACCGCGCGGCCTGCCAGGGTTGACGGCGTGAAGCGCCAGGTCTTGACGGCGGTCAGCGCCGCCTGGTCGAGCATCGGCACCGAGTTCACGACCTTCGCGTCGGTGACGCGGCCTTTTTCGTCGATCACGATCTCGCACAGCACCGAGCCGGCGACGCCGGCCGCCCGCGCATCGGCCGGCAGTTCGGCCTCGGTGCCGCCGGTGCGGTCGGGCGAAGGAATCGAGCCGCCCGGGGAATAGATCCCCTTCTCGTCCGGTGCGTCCGGATCGAGGTGCGTCTTGGTGAAATTCACATTGGCGCGCCCGGACAGCGCGTTGGCGCGGCGCTCGAAGAACTTCGCCAGCTCGCGGTACGGCTCAGGATCGTCCAACCTCTGCTGGCGCGCCGAGAGCAGCGTCGACTCCGCCGCGTCGTACATCTCTGCCATCTCCTGCAGCCGCGCCAGCTTGAAGATCGGGGCGTTGTCGCCCGGGCTGACGGCGATCACCTCCCGCAGGATCGGCTCGATCTGCGCCGGCTGATCGAGGTGGTCGGAATCGTAGACGGTCTCGAGGCGTGCCAGCGCCTGCTTGCGCGTCTCGGTGTCTTTCGCCGCATTCGCGGCGCGGCGGAACGACTCCGCCGCCCGTTTCATGATCGCCTCGCGCTCCGACGCCTCACGCGCCGCGCCGCTCTGGCGCAGGAAATCCTCGCCGGCGCAGTAGGCGGCGACGGCTTCGTCGGTAGCGGCCTGGCAGTTGGGGACCGCGGGCGGCTGTTGCGGCGACTGTGCGAGCAGGACCGAGACGGCAAGTGCAGCAGCGAGCGACATCGACTCCTCCGGATGCTTCCTCTTCTAAGGGGACCCGTATTTCCGCATCACGAATTCGACGATGATGAGCGCGGCGACGATCGACCCGAAGAAGGCGATCGCCAGCCAGACCATCATCTTTTTGTAGTAGGAGTCCATATTCTAGATCTGTTGGGGCTGCGCCTGACGCTCCGGCTCGAAAACCTTGAAAATCAGCCCTCCGGCCACTGCCGCGCCCGCGATCAGCCCGGCGCCGAGCAGGCGGGGGCCCAGGATCAGGCAGCCGATGCCGAACAGCAGCGCGTAGATGAGAAAGCACCCGAGCACCCACGCGGCGATCGCGCGCGGCATCGATTCGGTGCTGCGCGGCACGCCGGCGACGGCAATGACCGGCTCCCAGCCGGGCCCGGCCGGCCGCACGCGGCGGTAGAACGCCACCAGCGTCTCCATCGGCTCCGGGCTCGTCACCATCGTCGTCACCACCCATCCGACCGTGGTGATCGCGACCGTCGTCAGCATGAGCCATGCGAACTGGGTCGGGTCGTCAGTGTTCCAGTGCCAGCCGACCTGCAGCGTCAGCGAGACGACCGCCGCGACGATCATCGCCGACACCTCCGACCACGCGTTGATGCGCCACCAGTACCAGCGCAGCAGGAGCACGCTGCCGGTTCCGGCGCCGGTGACCAGCAGCAGCTTCCACGCGCCGCCGATCGTGTCGAGGTTCAGCGTGACGACGATCGAGATGCCCGTCAGCACCACGGTGACGAGCTGTGACGCGATGATGTAATGCCGCTCGGTGCCGTCGCGCTTGATGAACCGGCGGTACCAGTCGTTGATCACGTACGAGGCGCCCCAGTTCAACTGCGTGCCGATCGTCGACATGTAGGCCGCGGCGAACGCGGCCAGCATGAACCCGCGCAGCGCCGGCGGAAAGACGGCCGGATCGATCAGCGCCTTGATGTAGCCAGATTCCTTGTCGACGAGATCGGGGTAGAGGACGATCGTCGCGAGCGCGGTGAGAATCCACGGCCACGGCCGCAGCGCGTAGTGCGCGACGTTGAACCACAGCGTTGCGAGCAGCCCGTGCCGCTCGTTCTTCGCCGAGAAGATGCGCTGCGCGACGTAGCCGCCGCCGCCCGGCTCGGCCCCCGGGTACCAGCTCGCCCACCAGTTCACCGCCAGGTAGACGAAGAAGGTGATCGCCGGCATCCAGGCGGAGCCGCGCTCCGGGAAGAACGACAAACGCGAGCCGGCGCCGCGCGCGGCGTCGAGCACCGCGATCTTTGCCTGCAGCGCGTCGAGCCCGCCGACGGCGCGGATCGCGGTGAACGCCAGCAGGATCACCATCCCCATCTTCAGCACGAACTGAAAGAGGTCGGTGACCAGCACGCCCCAGAGACCCGAGATCGTCGTGTAGAACGCGGTGAAGGCGAGAATCGCGAGCAGCACCAGCAGCGCGCCGTCGCGCTCGAGCCCGAGCGTCGCCATCAGGATCTTCAGCATCGCCAGGTTGACCCAGCCGAGGACGATGCAGTTGATCGGGATGCCGAGATAGAGCGCGCGGAAGCCGCGCAGCACCGCCGCGGGCTTGCCCGAGTAGCGCAGCTCGGCGAACTCGACGTCGGTCATCACGCCGGCGCGGCGCCACAGCCTGGCGTACAGGAACACGGTCATGATTCCGCTCATGGCCATGCTCCACCACAGCCAGTTGCCCGCGATGCCGTAGCTGGCGACGAGCCCGGTCACGACCAGCGGCGTGTCGGCGGCAAACGTCGTCGCCACCATCGACGTGCCGGCGAGCCACCACGGCACGTCGCGCCCGGAGAGAAAGAACTCCTGGGTGTTGCTGCCGGCGCGCCGCGCGTAGTAGAGCCCGATGCCGAGATTGAAGAGGAAGTACGCCGCGATGACCGACCAGTCGAAGGCCGTGAGCGTCATAGGCCTCTGCATTCTACGCTGTCATTTCTCAATTCGCGGCCCTCTCGGGCCGCGTGGGATAATCCCCGCCGATGAACGGGCTGGATTACGCGGTCGTGACCGCTTACCTCGTCGCCATCACGCTCTTTGGTTCCTACTTCGCGAGATTCCAGAAGAACACGCGCAATTATTTCCTGACCGATCAGTCGACGCCGTGGTGGGCGATCTGCTTCACCATCGTCGCGACCGAGACCAGCACGCTCACCTTCATCGGCGTGCCGGCCTCGGCCTACGCCGGCAACTGGACCTTCCTGCAGCTCGCCGCCGGCTACGTCATCGGCCGCCTCATCGTCAGCGTGCTCTTCCTGCCGCAGTACTTCCGCGGCGCGCTGGTCACGTCGTACCAGTTGCTGCAGCGGCGCTTCGGCCCGTCGGTCAGCACCGTCGCGGCGGGGCTCTTCCTGGTGACGCGATCGCTCGCCGACGGCATCCGCCTCTTCGCGACCGCGCTGGTCATCTCGATCGTGACCGGCGTGCCGGTCCCGTGGACGGTGTGCGTGCTCGGCGGCGCCATGATCGTCTACACCGTGCGCGGCGGCTCCGCCGCGGTCATCTGGACCGACGTCGTGCAGATGTTCATCTACGTCGCGGGCGCGCTGGTCGTCTTCTTCGCGCTGCTCAACCAGATTCCCGGCGGCTGGGGCGAAGTGGTGCGGCTGGGATCGGCGGCGGGGAAGTTCACCGTGTTCGATCTCTCGCTCGACCCGAAGAAGATCTACACGCTGTGGGCCGGCCTGGCCGGCGGGATCGCGCTGACGCTGGCGACGCACGGGACCGATCAGTTCCTGGTGCAGCGGCTGCTGTCGGCCGACTCGCCGAAGTCCGCCGCGCGCGGGCTGGTGCTGAGCGGCTTCATCGTCTTCGCGCAGTTCGCGCTGTTCCTGACCATCGGCGCGATGCTCTATGCCTATCACCAGCACGTGCCGCTGACCGCCGCGCTGCCGCGCAACGACGCGATCCTGCCGCAGTTCATCGTCGAGCGCCTGCCGCACGGCCTCATCGGCTTCATCGTCGCGGCGATCGTCGCGGCGGCGCTGTCGCCGTCGATCAACGCCATGGCGGCGACGACGGTGAACGACTTCTACCTGCGCTACGTGAACGCGAAGCCCGACGAAGCGAAACTGCTGCGGTTGTCGAAGCAGTTGACCGTCTTCTGGGGCATCGTGCAGCTGATCGTGGCGCTCGGCGCGCAGTGGCTGGATCAGTCCGTCCTCGACGCCGGGCTCTCGGTCCTCT
>Ga0207648_10003737_pt1 | contig 15918 bp, 15 predicted proteins | sample KBSMisM32_FD_184310 | JGI IMG/M metagenome (GOLD analysis project Ga0207648, IMG submission 184310) | Miscanthus rhizosphere microbial communities from Kellogg Biological Station, Michigan, USA - KBS Miscanthus M3-2 (SPAdes) (version 2) | ecosystem: Host-associated > Plants > Roots >...
TCAGCCCATCGACTGGTACACGCTTTTCTCGAACGCGTAAAACAAGGGCAGTGCCTTCGCGTCCGCGAAGGGCAGCACCTGCGTCATGTACACGCCCGCCACGCCCTGGCGCTGGTCGATCCAGTAATAAGTGTTCGCGAGCCCTGCCCAAGCCAGGCTGCCGCGGCTGCGGCCGGTCGGCGCCTCATGGTCGTTGATCATGAAACTCAGGCCCCAACTTTTCACCATGCCCGGGAAAAACTCCGCGTCGTTGGTGAGCGGCGGAATCGCCGTCTTGAGCATGGTGACCCGGTTGTTGCCCATGGCGTTCCTCGACATCAGGGCCACCGTCTCGGGGTTCAGTATCTGGTTACCGTTGCCCTTGCCCCGGTTCAGCATCATGCGCACGAACTCGAGGTAGTCGCCCGCGGTCGAGTAGATCCCGCCGCCGCCCATCTCGAACTCCGGCTCCTGCGTCATCTCGAACTCGATCGGCGCCAACACGCCTTCGGGGCTGCGCTGGTGGACTTTCGCCAGGCGCGCGCGCATGTCTGGAGTGATCTTGAACCCGGTGCTGTCCATGCCGAGCGGCCCGAACAGATTTTCCTGGAAATATTCGCCGAGCCGCTGGCCGCTGACGGTTTCCACCATCTTGCCTGCGAAGTCGATGTTGATGCCGTATTCCCAGCGGTCGCCCGGATCGAACATCAGCGGCATCTTCAGCGAGTCGTTCTTGCAGGCGCCGATGCCGGGAAGATCCATGACCTTCTGGTATTGCTGGATGTCGGTGTTCCACAGCTCGTAGGCAAAGCCGGCGGTGTGGGTCAGCAAATGCCGCAAGGTAATCGGCCGCTTTGGCTTGCGCGTGATGGGCTTGCCGTTGCTGTCCCAGCCAGTCAGCACCCTGATCTCGTCGAGCGGCGGGTAGATCTTGGCGGCCGGCGTGTCGAGGCTGAGCTTGCCCTGCTCTACTTGCTGCATCGCGGCGGCGCCGGTCAGCGCCTTGGTCATCGAGGCGATCCAGACCACCGTGTCGAGCGACATCGCCGTGTCCTGATCGAGCGCGCGCTTGCCGAAGGCGCCTTCGTAGATCGTCCCGCCCGGCGTCGTCGCCATGGCGATGACGCCTGGGACGTCACCCGCGTCCACGCCGCCCTCCAACACTTCATCTGCACTTTGTTTGAGGTCTGGACCAGCAAGGGCGACCCGGCTTTGCTGGGCTGCGGCAGCCGCGACCAAGGCGGCGCCGGCCTTCAGAAATTCCCGACGATAGATAGCCATTGTTCCTCCGTTTTATTGTTGATGACTGAATTGGCGTTCGACGCACAGCGACGCACGCTGACTCTCAGCCTACTCCTTAATAAAAGTGGGGAGCGTCCCATCGGAGAATCAATGTAAGAGCGCCTTGCCCAGCTCTCAAAACTCCTCGTGTATGCCGTCGCCTTTCACGAGCAGGTGTTTGGCCTTGCCGTCAGAACTATGGTGAATGTGGGCAACAACCTGCTTGCACATGCGCTTCAAGTGTCCGGCGTCTTTGCTCGCAACCACCTCCTCCGGGAAGTCGAGCCTGTGAGTGCCATTCGGAAACCCAAGGTAGATTGTGTGGCGACCCTCGGCATGCTTGTACTCGACAGTCGCGCCGGGGATCGCGTTGCCCAGGGTCTTCATTAAAACCTCAATCTTCTCCTTCATGCGGTCTCCACTCCCTGGATCACGCGTCCTCCTGCTGTGGTTTGTGCGCGGCGATCAGTCTTTCCTGCAGTTGCGCAGGCGCGTTGGCGTAGTGGCTGAATTCCAAAGTGTAAGAGCCGTGCCCAGCGGTGAGCGACTTCAGCCGCGATGGAAAACTCTCCAATTCCGAAAGCGGCGCCAGCGCCGAAATCGACATCACGCCCGGCCGCGGCGAATCGGTGCTGCGCACCTGCGCGCGTCGTGAGCTGAGGTCTCCCGTAAGGTCGCCGATATGACTTTCCGGGGTCGTGATCTGGATGTTGACGATGGGTTCCAGCACCAGCGGGCGCGCCTTGGCCAGGGCATCGAGAAAAGCCTTGCGGCCCGCTGCGACGAAGGCGACCTCTTTCGAATCGACCGAGTGGCTCTTGCCATCGTATACGGTCACCCGCAGATCCTGAATCGGGTAGCCGGCGATGAAGCCCGAGTCGAGCACCATGCGCACGCCCTTCTCGACCGCTGGAATGTAGACCGAGGGAATCACGCCGCCTTTGACTTCGTTTACAAACTCGAAACCCGCGCCGCGCGGCAGCGGCTGCACACGCAAAAACGCCTCGCCGAATTGTCCGGCTCCACCGGTCTGCTTCTTGTGCCGCGCATGCCCCTCGACTTTGGCGGTGATGGTCTCGCGAAACGCAATGCTGGGAGTCTTGGTATCGAGCTCCAGCTTGTGCTGCTCGACCATGCGTTCGAGCAGCGTTCGCAAGTGCATTTCTCCGAGCCCCCGGATCACCGTTTCGTTCGCCTGCGCGTTGTGCTCGACTCGAAAGCAGGGATCTTCGGCAGCGACCCGATGCAGCACATCGGATAATTTCTGCTCGTCGCTGCGCTTTTTGGGCAGAAGCGTCAGTCCAAATACCGATGTAGGCAGATCCAGCGGCCGTGCATGGATCCGGGCGTCCTCTGCCGCGTCATGCAGGATATGGTCGAAGCAGATCTCGTTCACCTTCGAGACCGCACAGATATCGCCTGGAACCGCTTCGTCGGTGGGGATCTGACGCTTGCCGCGCAGGATCCACAGATGCCCTGGCTTGAACGGCTTCCTGCCGTCTCCGATGTACAGCAACGCGTTGGGCGTTACCCGTCCCTGGTGCACGCGGAACACGGCGATGCGCCCCACGAATGGATCGATCTCGACCTTGAAGACGCGCGCGAGGACGTGTCTGCCCGGGTCCGGAACGGCGGTTATTTCCGTAGTCGTGCCGTCCTCGGCGGTGCTGATGTAGACGGGCGGGTTCCCCTCGGCGGGGTTGGGCAGGAGTTTCACGATCACATCGATCAGTTCGGCAACGCCGGCTCCGCTTTTGGCCGAGGTGAACAACACCGGAATCAGGCTGCCTTCGCGCAAGGCGCGCTCGAGCGGCTCGTGCAATTGCTCGGGAGCGATCTCACCCTGTTCCAGGTAAAGCGCCATCAGCTTTTCGTCGACTTCGACGACCTGGTCCACCAGTTGGCGGTGTGCGTGGTCGACCGAAGAGAAATCCGACTCGCCTTCCGGCATGAAGAAGCAGTCCGAAACACGCGCGCCCTTGCCTGCCGGAAGGTTGATCGGCAGGCATTGCTTGCCGAACGTCGCCTGAATGGTCTTGAGCAGCCCTTCGAGATCGACGTGCTCTGCATCGATCTTGTTGACGATGATGATGCGATCCAGTCCCTGGCGCGCCGCCCAGTGCATCATGCGCGTGGTCATCAGCTCGATTCCGTTCTGGGCATTGATGACGATTGCGGCAGTCTCCACTGCGGCAAGGGCCGGCAGCGCATGACCGAGGAAATCCGGATAGCCCGGCGTATCGAGCAAGTGGATGCGGGTGTCCTGTGCTTCGAAGCTCGCCACCGCCAGCTTCAGCGAATGATGGAGGCGCTTCTCGATCGGCAAATAGTCGCATGTGCTGCTGCCGTGCTCGCCGGCGCCTTCCGGCCCAGGTGCACCCGCTCGAGCGAGCAGCGCGTCCGCGAGCGCGGTCTTACCGCTGCCCGCCTGGCCAACCAGCGCCAGGGTCCGGATTTTCTTGATCGGGAATTTCGCCACTTGATCCTCCCAACATCAGCAGACCGTCCCGCCTGCGACGCAAGCCACTGGCGCTCGCGTCGCGAACGTTACGCGCGACCACGAGCATTTCTCCACGATGCATTCTCCCACTTACTTCTCAACACGAAGACACGAAGGAAGGCGAATGAATTCCGAACTCGACTTACGATATCGACATGGTTCCCAATACCCCCGATAACCTGCCGTCACCAAACTCCACATTATTGTCCCTTGTTTTTCTTCGTGTCTTCGTGCCTTCGCGGTGACACCTTCTTCAGAATTATCGAAGCGCGGCACCAGCCGAAAAAGCGACAGAACTACAACGAGCTCTCCACTACCCGCTCGCGACCCTGCTCACTCGAAGCATCGCCTCGGCCGAGTACGGCGTAGGTCACCACCGGCTCCGTGATGCCTTTGACCGGCACCGCCGGCATCGCCGCCAGCTCGAAGCGCGGATCCAGCTGTTCGCGCACCGATTCAGTAAGCAGAATGTCATGCCCGTGCTCACGCGTGAGCGTCTGGACGCGGGCCGCCATATTCAGCGTGGGCCCGACGACGGTATACTCGCGCCGGTCGCGGCTGCCGATCAAACCGGCGAGGCCGGGACCGCGATGAATGCCGACGCCGATTGAAATGCGCGGCAAGCCGGAATGCTCGAGTTCGGTGTTGTAGCGCGCAACGGCGGCGCGGATGGCGAGGCCCGCCTGCGCTGCGTCATTACATTGCCAGGGATTGGGCTCGAGGGCGCCGAAGAAGATGAGGATGCCGTCGCCGAGGAAGGTGCCGATGCGGCCCCGATGCTCGGTGACACTGTCGGCTACGAGCTGGAAGTAGCCATTCAGGACTTCCGCCAGCGCCTGCGGATCGAGTTTCTCGGCCAGCGCTGTATAGCCCACCAGGTCCGTGAACATGGCGGTGAACACCTTGTGCTCGGCGATGCTTTCGGGCCCGTCGGTGAACAGGCGTTCGACTACTCCGGCTGGGGCCAGCAGCGCGCAGGATAGTTGCAGGCGCTGCAATTCCGCAGTGGATACCTCGATGCGCGCCCGCAATTCACGCAACCGGCGTTGTTGCCAGATGAACAGCGCCGCGGCAGCAGCCAGCCCGAGCATAACGATCGGATATGCGGCATTCACGGCTGCTGCGGAAGCGCCGCGCGAAGGCGGCACAAGGCATTCGCCATCGACACCACGCCGACCGCCTCGACGAACTGCGCGGCCGACAACTGGTTGCGCAATTCGCGGGCGCGACGCTGGAGCTGTATGGGCTCATACCAGATCGTGTCGCGGGCAAAGGCCAGCAAAGCACTTTCCATGTTGTTCACGCCCGGCCCGTCGAAGTGCGAGATGATTTGTTCCACATCCTCCGGCGTCAGTCCTTCCTGTCCAAGAACGATGGCGACTTCCGCACGGGAACGCTCGCAGCCCAGGCCGTAGCCGATGACTGCGAACATCAGCGCCTTGCAATGACGGCTCAGGATGGGCGAAGCCCACATTTCGTCGAGGGCGCGGGCCAAGACCGGGCCGATGGGCGAACCCTGGAATTGCAGCAGCAAATGCGCGAACGGACCGTCCGGTGGCGTTGGAAATGTCACCGGCTGCCCGCGCTTGCGCCCGCCGCGCATCACGCGGCCCACCAACGGCCGTAACAGCTGCATGAACCAGCGATCGGCAAGTTGTTCCCAGGATTGCGGTGGCAGCGCCGGAATGGTGGCAATGCGGTTGAAAAACGCGATCGTTGCGACCGTGAACGCTATTTCGCGAATCTCCGCATCGCTATAACCAGCCGCTCGCATTGGCTCGAGATCCTGCGAGGAGACCAGCGGTGTGGCGCGCGTCATGCGGCGCGCAAATTGAACTGCGGCGGCGGCCTTCGGTTCGACATCCCCGCGGGCCAGCCGTTGTTCCAGCTCCTGCATGCGCGGCTCGCTCATCCCCAGCATTCGCAATTGCAAGCGCGTCATCGAATAGCAGTACCGGCACGCGTTCTCCCGGCTCACCACAAGTTCCAGCAGGTCAAGCGTCGGAAAATCGAGATGCAGCAGCAGCTTGTTGTAAACCGACAACCGCACCGCTGCGCGCGGCAACCATGGGCAACTCAGGAAATAGCGTATCCAACCCGGCGCCGACCCAGTTTCCCGGCGCAGCGCCGCTTCGGCCTGCCGGTCCGGGGCGGGTTCGAGCAGGCAGTGGTCCCACGACACGTTTAGGAGCGGACTCGCCATCGCGTTACTTTACCGCTGGCCGCGGAGTTTTCCCAGACCCCGCCCCTGATCGGCGCTCATCTCAGAACCGCGTGGTCAGACCCAGCATCAGTTCGCCCTGCGTGACGGAATCGCCCTTGATCGAAACGACGCACCCGCCCGAGCAAAACACCCCGCCGCTGCTGTTGATGAGCGTGCCATAACCACGCGCTTCGACCCGCACCGCAAATGTATTGCCCAGTGGCCACTGGTAGCCGAGGCCCACGTTGATGGACGGATACAGCTCGCTCTTTAAGCCTTGCCCCGGATTGAACAACGTCGCGCCCAGGCCGCCCACTACGTATGCGCCTTTCACTTCGCCATCGAAGAAGAAGGTGCCGCCTATATGCAGATAGTAGATGTCCATCGGCAGTTTGTTGCTGCCGGCGAAGGGCGCGGTGTCCAGCTTCAGGTTTGTTTGTTGGCGGCTGAAGAAGATCTGGTACTGCCCGGAGGCGGTATATGGGAGATCCAGCGCGAGCGAAACCGCGCCATTGGATTCGAGCGACAGGCTTTGCCCCGTATTGGCGTCGGTGAAATGCCCGCCTCCCCGATAACCCCCATACACCGTCAAGGCATGGTTCTTTTCCTCGGGCTTTTCCTCGGCGGCGATTGCCGGCAGCGCCATCAACAAGGCGGTCGCGATGAGTATTTTGGTTAGCATGGTTTGGGTACTGCCGTGAATAGTGGATAGTGAATGGTAAATAGTGAATAGGGAACGGCAAGAACTTAGAGCGCTTACTACGGTAAGGAGTTTGAATCATACGCGTGCGAGAGAGGCTTTCCAAAGTTTGACCGCGTTTCCTTCAGTTGCACTCATCGCGTTTCCTCGGCATTCTTGACGCCTTATCTCCTATGGTCGTATCCCGCAATGCGGGACACCCTTCACCCTTCCCTCTTCACCCTTCACTGCGGAGCACCATGGACTTTCGCCTGACACCCGAGCAAGAGCATCTGCGCGAAGCAGCGCGCAAATTCGCGCAGGCGGAATTGCCCGCGCTCGCAAAAGAGCTCGAAGAGAACAATGAACCAGTCCCCGCCGCGATGATGGCGCGCTACGCCGCGCTCGGCTATCTGGGTATCAACCTCCCGGAGCAATATGGCGGACACGGGCTTTCCCATCTCGACGCCGTCATCGTGCTCGAGGAATTCGCGAAAGTTTCTCCGGCCGTCGCCTTTCCAGTCTTCGAGTCGTGCTTCGGCCCCATCCTCGCCATTGCGCATTTCGCGCCGGAAGAGTTGCGCAAGCGGCTTATCCCGCGAGTCGTCGCCGGCCAAAGCATCGTAGCGGTCGCGATGTCGGAACCGGACGCCGGTTCCGCGCTGACGGACCTGCGCACACGGGCGACGGTGCAAGGCCAGACCGTGCACCTCAACGGCGAGAAACGCTGGTGCTCGGGTGCGGGACATTCCGACGGTTATCTGGTCTATTGCCGGATGTCCGATGATCCAGGCGCCGCTGGCATCGGTGCTGTCTACGTCGAAAAAGGTGCGAAGGGTTTCACCTTCGGCAAGCGCGAGCCCCTCATGGGTTTTCGTGGCATTGCCTCAGCGGACATGTACTTCGACGACGTGCAGGTCCCGGCGGGCAACGTGGTCGTATCGGCCGGCGGCGGCTTTCGCAAGCTCATGGAGGCCTTCGACCTCGAACGCTGCGGCAATGCCACCATGAGCCTGGCGATCGCCCAGGGCGCGCTCGACTATGTGCTCGACTATGTGCAGCAGCGCAAGCAATTCGGCAAACCGATCGTCGACTTCCAGGCCGTGCAGTTGCGCCTCGCGGATATGGCGATGAAAGTGGAAGCTGCGCGCCTGCTCATCTACCAGGCGGTGTGGAGCGCCTCGGAAGGCCTGCCTTCCATCCGGCAAAGCTCGATCGCAAAATGCTTCGCCAATGAAATGGTGCGCGAAGTCACCGGCCACGCGTTGCAGATGATGGGCGCCTACGGCTACAGCAAGGCTTTCCCCATCGAGCAGCGCATGCGGGACGCCTGGGGCTGGGGCATTGCCGGCGGCGCGATCGATATCCAGAAGACGAATATCGCATCGGCCCTGATCGGCCGGCGGTTCGACCAGCGTCGCTGAGCTATGCCAGGCCTGAACCATAAGAGGGGACCTGCAGGTCGACGATCTCACCACGAAGACGCGAATACCACTCCCGTCTCGTCCTTTGCTCCTCTGAAAGGGTACTCCACGCTTACGCGAGGGTATTCGTGTCTTGGCGTCTTCGTGGTGACAAGGTTGGGTCATCCGATGAATGAGGCAGCCGCGCCAGCCAGATTGACCAAAGGCGCCGAACGCTAAGCCACCACCTTTACCAGTTGCCCGGGCTTGACCTCGCCTCCGCCGTACACGCCGTTCAATAGGCGCAACTGCTGCTCGGCGTTAGTCGTCAACGGCGATTGCTTCGCCAGTTCCGCAAAACCGCCGCTCGGCAACGGCACCGTTTTTAGCTTCCATGCATGCGCCGCATTGCGGTCTTCCGGAGTCATGGCGCGGAACGAAGACTCGGCCTGTTGCATCTGGGGATACGCCCGCTGCAGCGACTGCTGATCCTTCGCGCCATAAATGAAGGCGAAGTTCGTATTCGAGGGGCCGGTCACCAGCGTCAGCTCTACCGCCTGCTGCTGGCCGTTCTGGTTCTGCACCGTACCGGAGAAATGCGTGGCCGGAAGACCGTTGTAAGTGCGGTGTTCCGTCTTGCCCGACGAAGGCTTGAGGGCATTGCGGATGATCTCCTCATGCGTGCTGCCAGCCTGGGGCGGCACTGACTTCACGATCAGCGCCGCATTACCCTCACCGTTCACCAGCACGAGCGCCTCGGCGGAGTTCTGGATTTTCCAGCCCGGCGGCACAGTCAGCGCGATGCCTAACGGCTCATGGTAGAAGTTGCGTCCGCGCGTCACGCCCTGCTCGGTACTTTCGCCAAATGCCACACCGTCCATCACCTGCAGGAAGCGGTCGCGACCTTCATCGGCGTAGCTCGCCTGGGGCTTGTACTGGTTGGCGATCTCCGTGATTTCACGCAGGCGCTGCTCGTTGCTCGGGTGCGAGGCCAGCCAATCAGATCCGCCCTGCCGCGGCGTGCGCCCTTCGGCCTTCGCCTGGTCAGCAGCGAAGCGCTCCTGGCTCTCGAGCACTTTGATCACATCGACCATGTTGTGCGGATCGTAGTTGAGACGGGTGAGATATTCAGCGCCGAGTTTGTCCGCCTGCGATTCCTGACTGCGACTGTATTTCGCGACATAGCCGGCCGCCAGGCCCTGAGAAGCCTGCGATGCCGCGCTTGCGGCGCCGGGTACCCCCTGGCTTTCAAGGACCGCGCCAAGAATGGTCGCCGCGATCACGCCGATGCCTGCCCCTTGCTGGCGGGTCGCGCGTTGCGAACCGTGCCGCGCGGTGACGTGGCCGATCTCATGACCGATGACGCCAGCCAGGTCGGCTTCGCTGTCCATATAGGCCATGATGCCGCGCGTGACGTACACGTAGCCGCCAGGCAATGCGAAGGCATTCACGTCCGGCGTGTCGAGCACCGTGAAGTGCCAGTCGAGCTCCGGGCGGTGCGAGGCCTTGGCCAGGCGCTGGCCGACTTCGTTGACGTAGGCCTGCACTGCCGGATTCTTGTATTCGCCGAATTCAGCCAGGATCTGCGGATGCGCCTTGGCCCCTTCGGCCATCTCGCTTTTCTCGTCCATGACCGTGTGCTCTTTCTTGCCGGTGACGGGATTTTCGACGGTTGCACAACCCGGAACAAACACGATGGCGACAAGGCCAAGGGCAATCAGAAGTCGGCGCATAGGAGTCTCCATGGTAGAGACGGGTTGGACAAGAATTCTCGGCTGGTGGTTGCGGCATAGTCCTGACGGACGTCCCGCCGCTTCATCCCCACCGGTCCCCTCGAGGTGTCAACGTCCCGGCGAGGTTCGCATCGATCACTCCTTCCCTTCAAGGGGAAGGTTGGGATGGGGATGGGGGACATGGCTACCTCGTTGTGTCTGCTTGCCGGCGGACCAGGTATGACTTTCGTCAGATTTACCAAGTTGTCCCGCGCGCGCAGATTCTCGGCATATTCATCTTTGCGCGCGTCGCTTACGGAGAGGTATGCCTGCCATGTCTGCCTATCGCCATATCGGCCAGATTGTCCTTGCCACAGCCGGGGCGTTGATCGTCGGCGCCTGCGCGGCGCCAGGAAGCCCCGCAATCCCAGCGCAGAAAACGGAAACCGCGAAACCGGCACCGCTCTCCGCCGCGGAGCCGATTGTCTTCGGCAAGCTCGAGCTCTCGCTCGATGGCAAGAACGCGAAGATCGGAACCATAAGCACGTTCGGCTTGAATGGCATTGCGGCGCTGGTGCTTCCGGAAGGTGCCAACACGGCATTGGTCCTACCCTTCGACGAACAAGGCTGGTTCGCGTGGAAGCTCAAACCGGGCTCGTATTCCCTGCTGGGACTGGTGTCCCAGTCCGGCAACCACATCCAGGTCATGCCGATCGATGCACACTTCATCGCCGAGGACGGCGACAGCCTGGTCTATATCGGCCACATCCGTGCGGAGTCTAAGGGGACCCAGTACAACGTCGGTTTCATGGACTCGGACGTCGCCGACGAGGTACGCAGAAGATATGGAGATGCCGCGACGCCGACAAAGCGCCTTCTCCAGCGTGCGGACAAGCTCGGCACCTATTCCAGAGTCCGATCGGTGTGCGACAAGACGTGGGGCTTGCCGTGCACCCGTGAGCTGACGGGCGTAACGCCCATCCATCCGAAGCTCGTGCGCGGCATCCATGGAACGACCTTCGCCAGCCTCGACAGCGTCTCGCCGATTTTGAAATGGCAGGCAGCCAACACTCCAGGTGTGAGCTACGACGTAGCCATATGGGAAGCCGCCGCCTACCGGTTGCCTTCAAAGTTGAGTACGGACTACACACCTGGACAACTGGCGCTCTACCAGGAGAATCTGGCTGCTCCAGAGCTGGCGCTGATCCAGCCCCTGAAACCGAAGACCCGGTACTACTGGTCGGTGCGAGCTCGCGACCGTGATGTGGTGTCGTCCTGGTCTCGCGCAGGCCACTTCAACTTCATGGTCGTCGCGTGGACCAGGGGATCCGGCGAATGGTTCGCCTTCGAGTCGCCTTGACTCGTGGGTCTCCGCCGTACTCCTTCCCCTTCAAGGGGAAGGAAGGCTGGAATGGGCATGGGTAAGAGTTGGGATGAGCGTGGGTTCTGATTGCAGCGCGAGCCGAGGTGTCAACTACGGTCGCCCGGAATAAGCCTCATCAAACAGATCTTCCAGTTTCCGATGCGTGCCTCGCAACCCGTCGATCACTTCTTTTGCCCAATCGAAGTATTTCCGCTTGCGTCGCAGCTTCCATTTTTCCGGCGGATTCGTTGTGATGTCCCGCAAATTGCAGATCTTGTCCGCCAGTTTGACGAGCCGCGCTCGCCGGCTTGCCGTTCTGGCGTGAACGATCTGTAGCCGCTTGCGCTCAGCTTTGGGTAGCGCCTTATCGTCGGTTACCTCTCCAACCACTGAAGCGATCACTTTTCCAAACTTCGCATGCAGTTCCTCCAGCGTTGTTTCAGTGTCTTCGATGGTGTCGTGAAGGAGCGCAGCACAAATTACGGCAGAATCGGTAATGCCCGCCTCGTTGGAAAGCACATTCGCGAGCGCGAGAGGGTGATTGATGTAAGGCGATGCATCCGCATCCTTGCGACGCTGGTTGCGATGCTTGAACGCCGCGAAGTTCGCCGCTTTGACTACCAGATTCGTTCCGGATAAGCGGGCCAACGATTCACCTTGTGAGAAATGAGTGCCGGCCAATGACCAAAGCGTTGGTGCAAACTGCAGGCCAGGCCTCTATAACCTTGTTCGGCAGAGTTGCTTTAGATTGCGGCGAGCCGCTGGACCGTATCCGGATACTGTTTGACGAGATTGATCAGCAACGCCGCCTGGGCATTCGGCCTCGCGCGGCCCTGCTCCCAGTTTTCGAGCGTGCGAACGTTTGTCCGGAGATAGACGGCGAAAAGGGCGCGCGAGAGGTTGAGGCTTTCACGAACACGTATCAACTCTTTCGGCGTCACCTCAGGCGCAGGCTTGTACTCGAGCGCATGCGTGCGCAGGGTCCGCTTTCCTTTCCGCGCATCAGACAGAGCTGCCACACCTTCACTCAGCTCGCCGAACAAGTCACGCTTGGCGGCGCGTTTCGATTTGGACTTGACGATCGTTTTCATACGCTTCTCCTTGCTTCCAGTTCTGCTTTGATCATTGCCTTGAGCGTCTTGCGCTGCTGCGCAGTCAGGTCGGACATCTCATCCTTGTCGTAAAGGGTGAAGAGCCAGAATTGCAAGCCCGATGTCCACCAGTAATAAATCACCCGCAGTCCGCCGCGTTTACCTTTGCCGCGCCGCACATCGGCGAACCGAAGCTTGCGCAAACCTCCGGTGTCCTGGATCAGGTCGCCGGCCTCTGGTCGCTTCAGCAAGAGGTTCTGAAGCGCCAGGAAGCCGTCATCATCAAGATAGTCCGACCGATAACGCTCGAAAGCGGGCAGTTCGATGAAGACAGCCTTCATTGCGGCATTATACGCAACCTACGTATATACGCAATCTGCGTAGACTCCTTCCCCCTTCAAGGGGAAGGCTGGGATTATGGGCACAGCCCGGTACCCTTGGGGGGGGATGGGGGATTGCCGCGGCTGCCAGATGGGATGGCGAGAGAAGAGGTCTGGCCCCTCTCTCGCTAGAATCTTTCCTTGACCAGAAAGCCGCGCGGGATGCTTTCCTCATGAAGCTTGTCGCGGAGTTTGGGCAGGGACAGCGCGCGGCCCGGCGGTTCGCGCTTGGGCAGTTTCTTGAGCAGATGGTTGATCAGGTTCAGGCGGCCGCGTTTCTGGTCGTTGAAATTGACCACGTACCACGGCGCGTAGTCGGCATGGGTCGCGCGCAGCATGACGTCGCGCTGCTTGCCGTAAGCGACGTATTGTTCGCGCATCTTGATGTCGATCGGCGACAGCTTCCATTGCTTGGCCGGATCGCTCGCGCGTTCGGCGAAGCGCTCCTCCTGCTCAGCCTGGTCGACGGTGAGCCAGTACTTGAGCAGGATCAGGCCGTCTTTGGTGATCAACCGCTCAAACACCGGGCAGTCTTTCAGGAACTGCTTGTGTTGGGCGGGGGTGCAGAAACCCATGACGGGTTCGACGCCGGCGCGGTTGTACCAACTGCGATCGAAAAGGACCAGTTCTCCGGCGCTGGGCAGATGGCTCGCGTAGCGCTCGAAGTACCACTGGCTGCGCTCGCGTTCGTCGGGTTTCGGCAGCGCCACGATGCGCACGTAGCGATTGTTGAGCGGCGCCTCGATAGCCTTGATCACGCCTCCCTTGCCAGCTGCATCGCGCCCTTCGAAGACCACGGCCACGCGCTGGTTGTTTGCGATGATCCAGTGCTGCAACTCGACCAGTTCGGCTTGCAGTCCTTCGAGGGCATCTTCGTATTTCTTGTTCTTGAGTGATTTCATCGGCATTCCTGCTGCGGTTCTGGGACGAACAGAAGGGATACTACACCAGGGCTTTTACGTTGATGATGTCACCACGAAGACGCGAAGACACGAAGAAGGGCAAAGGATGAGACCAATAGAAGTTCGTAGTGGTGACCGCCGGCGGATGTGATCCAATTGTCGTTCTTGTAGGGGGAAGACCAACCATGGGCGTTTCATCACCATTGCCACCTGAGATGGAGGAGCTGGCCAAAGTCCTGATCGATTCCGCTTTCAAGGTTCACCAGGCGCTTGGCCCCGGGTTGCTCGAATCCATCTATGAGGCTTGCTTGTGTATCGAATTGCGCAATCGTGGCATTGCTCACGAAGTCCAGGTTCCCGTCGACATCATCTATGCCGGAGAAAGAATTGATGCAGGTCTTCGCATCGACTTGCTGGTCGAACGAAGCATCATTCTGGAACTCAAGGCGGTGGATAGGCTGATGCCCATCCATCAAGCTCAATTGTTGACTTATCTGAAGCTGACAGACTTGCGACTGGGGTTGCTGATCAACTTCAACGTGGCCTTGTTTAAGGAAGGGGTGAAACGGATGATTCGTTGAGCCGTTCCCGCCGCCCCTTGCTCACTTACATTGAGATGAGTCTTTGTTGCTATTTCTCCCTTTTTTCGTTCTTCTTCGTGTCTTCGCGGTGAGAGCAATTGATTCATCTACCCCGATGCGCATACGTCGACTGTGACTTCTGTCCGTCTCATTCTTCGCCCTTCTTCGTGTCTTCGCGTCTTCGTGGTGATAAACACTGCCCTATCCAGCAGCGCGCGAAACCACTCTCAAGACCCGACAGCACAGGTCGAGCGTCGGCACCGCGACGCCCAGTTCCTTGGCCAGTGCCAGCGTGTAGTCCAAGGTCTCATGGACTTCTAGACGCCGGTTGCGATCCGCGTCCTGCAGGATCGACTGGCGAAAGCCCGGCGAGTTCACCCTCCTCTTTTCTCCATCGGCCTGTACCGCCTTTGTCGCTTCGTCTTCGCTGGCACTGAGGAATGCCTTGCTGGTGAAGCCGCTATCCTGCAACTTCACTCCATGCTTGGTAGCGACGGCGGCCGTCTCGCGCATGACGCGCGCCGCGATCAACGCGGTATCGGGATCGAGCATGAAGCGCCAGGTGGGCAGGCGCGTCATCACCGCCAGTGTGCTGAACCCGGACCAACCGACGAACTTCGACCACTCGACTGAGGTGATGTCGTCCGACGCGCGCGCCTTGAGGCCCGAGCGCTCGAATGTGTCCACAAGCTCGGCCACGCGTGAAGAGTCACCGCCTGCCGGTTCGCCCATCACCGTCGGGCCGGCCATGCTGTAGCGGACAGCACCGGGCCGATCGCCTTCGGCCGGCAGGACGTCGCCCCCGAGCATGCTGATTGTGCCCAAGGTTGCCTGCGCCCCGAAAACCTCACCAAGCTGCTGGTTCTTGAGCACGCCGTTCTGCACGGACAAGGCGCTCTTGACCTTGAGCCCGCGGAGCGAGCTCAAGGCCTGTGCAGTGTCGTAGGTTTTTATCGCGACGATGACGACATCGGCCTGCCGTAACGTCTCCGGCTGCGTCACGATATTGCAGCGGGCTGTAAACGTCTCCTCTCCCACGATGCCGATGCCATGTCTGGCGAGTGCCGCAGCCCGTTCCCCGCGCGCGATCAGCGAAACCTGGTGGCCCGCGCGCGCGAAGTAAGCCGCATAAATAGATCCAAGCGCTCCGGCACCGACAACCACAAAGTTCATTCAACTGCTCCCGTTATGGAATTCTTAGTACAGCTACGAGCTAGAATTTCACCGCAAACGTTAAATTTCACCACGAAGACGCGAAGACACGAATACCCTCGCGTAAGCGTGGAGTACCCTTTTAGAAAGGCAAAAGAGTGAAAACAGATGTTAGGTTAGTCGGACTGGGTAGCTGCATTTCCAAAGGTGCGGCATGGATCATGAATCCCATCTACGTCAATTAAAATCTATCCACCGCACTCCGATTGTTTCGTACTTCTTCGTGTCGTCGTGCCTCAAGGGAACATTTATGCCGCTCGCGGCGCGCAGTGATAACGGTATAGAAACCCCCCACAACGTCCCCAGCGGGCATCATTGAAATTGACTAACACAGGAACTTCTGCCCGTCTCGTTATTTGCACTTCTTCGTGTCTTCGTGGCTTCGTGGTGAGATTTCAACTCCGGCAAAGTGCATTAAAGCACCTCGAACACCTCGTAGATCGGCCCCGTCGCTTCGCGTCTGCCCGTGGCCACGGCGACGATGCGGTTGAGCCAGTCGTATTTTTGTGAAGCGGTTTCAAATACCGGCGTCGAACGGAAATAGTAGGTCGACGGATCGACCGCTTCGCCGGCATTCAGGCGCGCTATCACGTCCTTCGGTCCGTGCCGCAAGCCGTGATACGACATGAACA
>Ga0207648_10003738_pt1 | contig 15915 bp, 12 predicted proteins | sample KBSMisM32_FD_184310 | JGI IMG/M metagenome (GOLD analysis project Ga0207648, IMG submission 184310) | Miscanthus rhizosphere microbial communities from Kellogg Biological Station, Michigan, USA - KBS Miscanthus M3-2 (SPAdes) (version 2) | ecosystem: Host-associated > Plants > Roots >...
GGTCGTAGTGAACCAGGCGCTGGCAAAGAAGTACTGGCCTGACGGAGACCCCATGGGGAAGCAGATCAGGCTTGGCGCGCCGGGGAACTACTTGAACCCCGCGTCGCCAATCGTGGGTGTCGTCGGCGATACGCCGGATGCGGGGCTGGACAATCCGCCGATTCCCACCGTGTTCATGCCGATGCGCGTCGCGCCCTGGTGGCCGGTCTTCACGTACGTCATCCGCACGTCGGGTCCACCGGAGGCGGTGATGCCGGCGGTGCGCCGAGAGCTGCGGGCGGCGTTCCCCGTGGTGGCGATTCGAGACGTGCAGACCATGGAGTCCGTGCTGCACGATTCCGTGGCTCCCGCGCGGCTATCCATGCGCCTCGTCGGCGCCTTCGCGATCGTCGCGCTGATCACCGCGGCCCTCGGCGTGTTCGGCGTGTTGTCGTTCGTGGTGGCCCAGCGGACGCGCGAGCTGGGAATTCGCATGGCACTTGGCGCTGCGCCCGGCGATGTGCGCCGGATGGTGATCGCGTATGGCGGCAAGCTCGCGACGGCCGGCCTGGTGATCGGTCTCCTGGGGTCGCTCGCACTGACCCGGCTCATCTCCAAGCTGCTGTTCGGCGTCGCGCCGACGGACCCGGTCACGTTCGCGTCAGTGTCGGCAATCCTGTTGGGCATCGGTGTGCTGGCGAGCTGGATCCCGGCTCGCCGCGCGACGCGCATCGACCCGATCACGGCGCTCCGCTCGGATTGACGACGTCCGGCGGCGTTAGGCCGGCCGGCTTCTGGCTCGCGTGCTGGCATCGCGGTACGGCTGGCTTGTTGCCCCTGGAACGATGTCCGGGTCACACGAAAGGGTCAGGCGAACTCGCCTGACCCTTTCCTTGCCTGATGCCGGCCGCCGGCTACACTGTGCTTCTCGCGCCGCGTATGAGTCTGAGCAGGAACAGCAGCACAACGGCGCCAATGAAGGCGATGAATATCGTTCCGGGCAGTCCGCCCCACGGAGACGAAACGCCCAGCGAGCTGAAGATCCAGCCGCCGACGAACGCGCCGACGATTCCGATGATGATGTCGCCGATCAGACCGTAGCCGGTGCCACCCATAACAAGCGAGGCGAGCACCCCGGCGATCAGTCCGACGATGATCCAGGTGAGAATTGTCATGGCATCTCCTGAAGGCCGATTCGATTGCTGAGATACCAATGCGGAAGGCAAGGCGCGTGCCTTGCCGAGGCGGACCGAAGGAGACACATCCGGGCGTTCATTTCCGGTTGAGGGTGAATGAGAATCCTGTGCTGCCTCAATGCCGACGTCGTGAGCAACGTCGCGCTCAACCTCCTGCTTCCCGCGCTTGCTCCGCACGAGATCCGCGTTGGACTGTCCACCCGGATCGGCGCGGTCCAGCATGGCGGCGAGCCGCAGCCTCGACGCGAGCTTCGCGCGGCCGAGCAGCTGCTGCCGCTCGAGGTCATCTTCCCGCTGATCGAACGCGCAGCGCAGCCTAACGACGAGCGCTACGTCACGTTCGGTGAGGTCGAACGGGCTCGTGGCATCCAGGTGAGGCCGTTACCCAATCCCAACGTCGGCGACGGGCTCGCGTTCATCGAAGCGTTTGCCCCGCATCTCATCCTCTCGATTCGATACGGCGCGATCTTCAAGGCCGCGGCGATTGCCATACCGACACTCGGCGTGCTGAACCTGCATGCGGGTCTTCTCCCCGCCTATCGCGGCGTCCTCGCGACATTCCGCGCGCTCATGGCCGGCGAACCGGAGATCGGCTGCACCCTCCACTACATCACGGACGGGACGATCGACACGGGTCCCGTCGTTTCTCAGGCGACGGTCGCGACCGAAGCGCGACGCTCGCTGTTCGCGCAGGTGTTGTCACTCTATCCGCCGGGCGTGGCATTGATGGCGGACGCCGTCGCCCGGCTCGACGCCGGTGAACGGCTCGAGACGCACGTGCAATCGGGCGGGACGTACTACTCGTATCCGAGCGCGGACGAGTGGGACGAATTCCTTCGACGCGGCTGGCGAGTCTCGGACGCCAGCGATTTGCGGGAGCTGTACGGCAAGTATCTGCCTCCGGGATGACAGCGTCGGGTCTCGAAGCGTACATTCGCGTCACCTTCTCGAGCCCAAATCATGCGCGCCCTCTATCTCGCCCTCGGATTCGCCGTCCCGGCCACCGCCCAGAATCCCACGTCGCCGCAGATGGTCGACTCGGTATCGATCGCCATCGTTCCGCGCCCCGAGAGTCTTGCAGTCGGCCGCGGCCGGTTCGTCATCAACGCGAATACGGTCATCTACACCGACGCCGCATCCGCCGACGTCGCGCGGCGTTTCGCCGCGTCGCTCCTTCCAGCCACCGGGCTCGCGATTCCGGTCCGCGTCGGAGCCGCGCCGGCGACGGGCATCGTCGTCGAGCGCAACCAGCGCCTAACGCGACTCGGGGACGAGGGGTACGAGCTGTCCGTGACCGCGCGCCGCGTTTCCGTCCGGGCCAAGGAGCGAGCGGGCGTGTTCTACGGATTTCAGACGATCCGGCAGCTCCTGCCGCCGCAGGTCTTTCGCGGGGCGAAGGTCGACAGCGTCGCCTGGGCAATCCCCGCGGTGCGGATCGTCGACCGGCCACGATTTGCGTGGCGCGGCGCGCACCTCGACGTCGGCAGGCACTTCATGCCGAAGGAGTTCGTGAAGAAGTACATCGATCTCATCGCCCTGCAGAAGATGAACACCTTCCACTGGCACCTCACGGAGGACCAGGGCTGGCGCCTCGAGATCAGGAAGTATCCGCGTCTCACGCAGATCGGCGCGTGGAGAACGCAGACCGTCGTGGGTCGTCAGAACAGCCGAACGGATTCCACGACGTGGCAGTTCGACGGCCAGCGACACGGCGGCCTCTACACGCAGGACGACGCGCGCGAGATCGTCGCGTACGCGCGCGATCGGTTCGTCAACGTGGTGCCCGAGATCGAGATGCCCGGGCACGCGCTCGCGGCGATCGCGTCGTATCCGGAGCTCGGCGTCACGGGCCAGCCGGCGGACGTGGGAACGCGCTGGGGCGTCTACGCGAACATCCTGAACGCGGACTCCTCCACCGTGCGCTTCATGCAGGATGTGCTCACGGAGGTCATGGAGCTGTTCCCGAGTCGGTTCATCCACGTCGGCGGGGACGAGGCGGACAAGGCACTGTGGAAGACCAGTCCGCGCATCCAGGAGCGCATCAAGGAGCTCGGAGTGAAGGATGAGCACGAGCTGCAGAGCTGGTTCATCCAGCAGATGGACGCATTCCTCACGGCGCACAACCGCCGCCTCATCGGGTGGGACGAGATTCTCGAAGGTGGGCTCGCACCCGGTGCGACGGTCATGTCGTGGCGCGGAACCCAGGGCGGGATCGACGCGGCACGCGCCGGGCACGACGTCATCATGGCGCCGACCACTCACACCTACTTCGACTACTACCAATCGCAGAACACGGCCGGCGAGCCGTTGGCGGGCGGCGGATTCCTGCCCCTCCAGACGGTCTATGCGTTCGAGCCGGTGCCGTCCGAGCTCGATCCGCAGTACCACGCCCACGTTTTGGGGGGCCAGGGCCAGATCTGGACCGAGTACCTGGCGGGACCGAAACAGGTGGAATACATGGCGTTCCCGCGCCTAACGGCACTTGCCGAGGTGCTGTGGACGCAGCCGGAGCGGAAGGACTATCGGGACTTTCTGGGTCGACTCGCCGTGCACCTGGAGAGACTGACTGCGCTCGACGTGGCGTATAGGCCGTTGGGACCGTAACGCCGGGGATGTGGGATGCGGGATGTGGGATGAGGGGAAAAGGCGGGAATACCGTCGCCGGCGACCCGCCTTCCCTCGGCAGTGTTCATCGACCATCGTCACGCCGCATCCCGCATCCCGCATCCCGCATCCCGCATCCCGCATCCCGCATCCCGCAATCCGATGCACACGCTTCGTCATAGCCTCGCAGCCTTCACACTCTTCGCCGCTCCCCTCGCCGCTCAGGAGAAGATCGATACCGCGGCCATCAGCCGCATCAAGGCCGAAGAGCGCGACCGATCACAGGTCATGGAGATCGCGAGCTGGCTCACCGACGTCTTCGGTGCGCGACTCACCGGGTCGCCCAGCGCGAAGGCCGCGGGAGACTGGACCGTCAAGAAGCTCACCGAATGGGGCATGACGAACGCGAAGATGGAGACGTGGGGCCCGTTCGGGCGCGGCTGGTCCAACGAGCGGATGGTCGCGCAGGTCACCTCACCCCGCCAATTCCCGATCATCGCCTACCCCGCCGCGTGGACGCCGGGAACGACCGGCGCGGTCAAAGCCGAGGTGGTGTTGATCAAGGCGGACAGCGCGCCGGACCTGGAGAAGTACCGCGGAAAGCTTCGCGGCAAGATCGTCTTCACCCAGCCGGCTCGCGATTCGGTGCCACCTCACTTCATGCCGGACGCCTCGAGGTTGGAGGACACCTCGCTGGCGAAGCTCGCCGAGGCGCCGTTCACGCCCGATCCACCGCGCGGCGCCGGGCCTAACGCGGGTCCCGGCAATCCCCAGGCGGCGCGGTTCCGCGCCGCACAGGAATTTCAGCGAAGCCTGGTCGCGTTCCTGGCGGACGAAGGCGCCGTCGCCATCGTCACCTCCGGCCGCGGCGACGATGGCACCGTATTCACCGGCGCAAGCGGCTCGCGCGACGCCGCGAATCCGACGAAAGTGCCCGGCCTCATCTTCTCGACCGAACATTATGGGCGCATCGCGCGCATGGTCGAGAAAGGCGTGCCGGTGATGGTCGAGCTGGATGTGAAGAACACCTTCTACGACGACGACCCGAGCTCGTTCAACATCGTGGCCGAGATTCCGGGTACCGACCCGAAGTTGAAGAACGAAGTCGTCATGCTCGGCGCACATTTCGACTCGTGGCACACCGGCACCGGCGCGACGGACAACGGTGCCGGATCCGCGGTCATGCTCGAGGCGCTCCGCCTCATCAAGGCAACCGGTCTCAAACCGCGCCGAACGATCCGGATCGGTCTCTGGACCGGTGAAGAGCAGGGCCTGCTCGGCTCGCGGGCGTATGTGAGGGAGCATTTCGGCGATCCGCAGACAATGCAGCTGAAGCAGCCCGCGCACGGCCAGTTCGCGGGGTATTTCAACGTCGACAACGGGACGGGCGCGATTCGCGGCGTGTATCTCCAGAAGAACCAGACCGTGGCGCCGATCTTCACCGCCTGGATGACCGCGTTCAACGATCCGCGAATGCACACGCTCACCGCGAACAACACCGGCGGAACGGATCACCTGGCCTTCGATGCGGTCGGCTTGCCCGGGTTCCAGTTCATCCAGGATCCCGTCGACTACGGGTCCCGGACGCACCACTCGAACATGGATGTGTACGAGCGACTCGTGCCGGGCGACATGAAGCACAACGCGGCGGTCGTCGCCACGTTCGTCTATCTCACCGCGAACCGCGACGAAAAGCTGCCGAGAAAGCCGGCACCGACGGTTCAGTAGGATCAAAGGGGTCAGAGTCGTTTGAATTTTGGGAGCTCTGCAGTGCAGACATCTCGCATTCAAACGACTCTGACCCCTTTGATCCGGTGACGGATCGTTAGGCGGCGCGAGCTGCTTCCTGGGCGTGGCGCTTCACACGCACGAGGATGGCGTTCAGTCCGACCTCGCGAGTGCCGAGTCCGAGGCTGTCCATGATCGTCCGGACGAAATCTTCGGGGATGGCGAGCGTCGTTTCCGGCGGCTGTCCGTTGATGGCGCTGAAGAGGATGCTCAGAAACGCCGCGATGGTCGGAGACTGACGGGTGTTCACGTCGGCGTAGAAATGGAGCTTCCCCTCCTTGTACTCCGGGAAGAGATCGACGCGAGTCTGGCATTCGGGGACGGTGAACGCCCCGCGATCCAGCGCGAGGAAGCGCTCCGGAACGGGTTCGAGCTTTTTCGCGTACCCGACGAGCGCCTGCATCTTTTCCTCGCGCCCGAGCGACCTGAACCGGCTCAATACGCGTTCGATCGATGGCGGGACGCCCTGCGGCGAGTGGTCGGTGGTCACGCGGAAAAAGATAAGCGGTTGATGGGTCGACGGTTGAACACCGCTTGACATTGCTAATTAATCGTTTAATTAATACCTGCGTGGCTGATTCACCATCAACCCAGGATTCGATTCTCGACGCCGCCGAGCGGCTGTTCGCTCGACAGGGCTTCACCGCGACGACCATCAAGCAAATCGGAAAGGAGGCGGCGGTGAACCCGGCCTTGCTCTACTACTACTATGACAGCAAGGAGACCCTCTACCGGGCGATGCTCCAGCGCATACTGGCGCAGCTTCTCGCGCGGGGCACCGACGCGATCGAGCACGCCTCCAGCCACGCGGACCGCATCCGCGCATTCGTTCGCGCGCAGGCCATCCTGCTCGGCCAGCATCCACACTTTCCACAGCTGCTCGTTCGCGAGCTCGTGGATCACCAGGCTGAGCACGCAGAGCAGGCGATCACCAGCACGGCTGCCGGCGCGTTCCGCCGCCTGTGCGAGGTGATCGAGGCAGGGCAGCGGGACGGCGCGTTTCGGAGATCGCTCGATCCGCGCTTCACGGCGATCTCGATCATCGCCCAGGTGGCCTACTTCGCGATCGCGCGCCCGGCGGTGGGATTGCTGCTGGGATACGGCACTGCGGGCCCGCCGCGCGCCATCATCGACGAGTTCTCTGCGCACGCCGAGGCGTTCGCGCTCGCCGCCCTGATGGAAGGCCGGTCGGCATGAGGATGGCACCGACCGGCGTAGCGCCCGGCAGGCTGTACACGTTAGGCATCGGAGCGATGCTCGCGATGGCGGTGGCCTGCGACCGCCGCCCCGCCAGCAACCAGGTCACCGCCGACGGAACCGTCGAGCTGACCCAGGTGGACGTGGCGCCTTTCGTGTCCGGCCGGGTGGTGCTCGTGGCCGTCGATGAAGGCGCCGTGGTCCGCCGCGGCGACACGCTCGTCGTGCTCGCCCAGTCGGCGCTGCCCGCGGACCTCGAGCAGCGGCGAGCGCGGGTGTCGTCGGCCCAGGCACGGCTGCGTGACCTGCAGGCCGGGGCCCGACCCGCGGAGATCGAGAAAGCGCAGGCGGATCTCCGGTCAGTGACGGCCGAAGCGGATCGCGCCGAACGCGAGCGCGCTCGCCTCGAACCGCTCGTCGCCGCGGCGACGATCTCGCGGTCGCAGTACGACGCGGCCGTGACGGCGGCGCACGCCGCCGCCGCTCGGCGCGATGCGGCGGCCGAAGCCCTGCACCTGCTGCGCGAAGGCGCGAGGCCGGAGCAGGTGGCTGGCGCGCGCGCGGAGCTCGCGACCGCGCGCGGCGCGCTCGCCGCCGGCGAAGCCACGCAGGGCGATCTCGTCCTCACCGCGCCGATGGATGCCACCGTGCTCGGGCGGTACGTCGAGCGCGGCGAGGTGCTGGGCGCCGGCGAGGCGGCCATGACGTTAGGCGATGCGAGGCGGCCGTGGGTGCGCGTGTATCTGCCGGCGCCGGTGATCCCGTTCGTGAAGGTGGGGCAGCCGGCTCGCGTGACCGTGCAGGGCCTTGGGTCGCGGTCGGCTCCGGCCCGAGTGGTGTCCGTCGCCACCCAGGCCGAGTTCACGCCACGCGTCGCGCTGACCGAGAAGGAGCGCGCGGACCTCCTGTTCGGGGTGAAGCTCGACATCAGCGATACGACGGGCACGTTCAAGGCGGGCCTTCCCGCCACGGTGACGATCGACACGACGGCGGCGGGGCGTGGCCTGCCGTGACGACGCCGCGCTCGCCCGAGGATCCTCGAGCGCCTAACGCGTTCACCGGCCCCGCCGTGCAGGCCGAGGGGCTGCGGAAAGTGTTCGGATCGCTGGTGGCGGTCGATGGGCTCGATCTCACGATCGATCGGGGCGAAGTGTTCGGCATGCTGGGGCCTAACGGCTCGGGCAAGACGACGACGATCCGCATGTTGTGCGGGCTCATGGAGCCGACGGCGGGACGTGCACAGGTGGCCGGTGTCGATGTCGTCGACGATCCCGAAGGCGTGCGACGCCGCATTGGCTACATGTCGCAGAAGTTCGGCCTGTACGATGACCTGACGGTAGAGGAGAATCTTCGCTTCTACGCGTCGGTGTACGGGCTCCGCGGCGTGGCGCGAACGACGCGCATCGCCGACCAACTCCGCGACCTCGGTCTCGAGGACCGGAAACGCCAGCTGGCCGGCACGTTGAGTGGCGGGTGGAAGCAGCGGCTCGCGCTCGCGTGTGCCACGTCGCACGAGCCGGAGGTGCTGTTCCTCGATGAGCCAACGGCGGGCGTCGACCCTGCATCGCGCCGGCTGTTCTGGGACTGGATCTATCAACTGGCGAAAGGCGGGACGACCATTCTGGTCACGACGCACTACATGGACGAGGCGGCGCGATGCACGCGCCTGGCGTTCCTCTCGCGCGGCCACCTCATCGCCGTGGGCACCCAGGACGAGATCACGCGGCAGTTCGGGCAGGATAGCATCGAGGATGTGTTCATCGAGCTGCAAAGGAGAGACGAGGGAAAGCCGGGAGACGGGCGACGAACTGGCGAGGACGGGCGGCGGGCGGCGGGCGACGGGGAGAAAGCGGCGAACCCTCGCGATGCCTCCAGGGCGGCGGACGCATCCCGGGGTCCTTTGCCGCCGCCCGCCGCCCGCCGCCCGCCGCCCGGCAAGCCGCCTTCGCGATCTCTCTCTCCGATGCTCTGGAAAGAATTCGTCCAGATGCGTCGCGATCGATTCACGCTCGGCATGATGATCGGGTTGCCGGCGATCCAGCTGCTCCTGTTCGGCTTCGCGATCCGTACCGAGGTGCGGCATCTGCCGACCGTGGTGCTCGACCAGTCGCGCACGACGGAAAGCCGGGCGTTCGTGGACGCCATGCGCAATACCGGCAACTTCGACATCGTCGGGCGGATCGGCAGCCGCACCGACCTGCGGAAACAGATCGAGCGGGGTGACGCGCGCGCGGCTGTCGTCATTCCGCCCGATTTCGAGGCCGACATCAAGCGCCGTCGCACCGCCGAGGCGCAGGTCATCGTGGATGCCGCCGATCCGCTCGCGTCGTCCGCGGCGATCTCCGGCGCGGCGCTCGCCGGTCAGGCACGATCCGCCGCGCTCGGGCCGCCCGGCGCGCGCCGCCAGCTGCCGATCGATGTGCGCATCCGGCCGTGGTACAACCCGGGGCTCGAGAGCGCCATCTACATCGTGCCGGGGATCATTGGCCTGTTGCTGACCCTAACGCTGCTCATGATCACGGCGATGGCGCTCGTGCGCGAGCGAGAGCGGGGCACGCTCGAACAGCTCATCGTCACGCCGGTCTCGAAGACCAGCCTCATGCTCGGCAAGGTGCTGCCGTTCGCCCTCGTGGGCTACGTGCAGGTCACCGTGATCCTGGTGTTGGGTCGCCTCGTCTTCGACGTGCCGATACGCGGGAACCTCGGGCTGCTCTACCTGATCACCGCGCCATTCATCATCGCGAGCCTCGCCCTCGGCCTCTTCGTGTCCACCGTCGTCCGCACACAGGTGCAGGCGATGCAGCTGTCGTTCGTGTTCATCCTGCCGACGGTGCTGTTGTCCGGGTTCATGTTTCCGCGGGAAGCGATGCCGGCATTCGCCCAGTGGCTCGGCGCGGTGTTTCCGATCACGTATTACCTCCGCGTCCTGCGCGGCATTCTGCTCAAGGGCGTCGGGATCGATGCGCTGTGGCGGGATACGCTTGCGCTCACCGCGTTCGCCATCGTGCTCATCGCGTTCAGCGTGAGACGCTTCCAGAAAAACATCGAGTAGCAGTCGGGCGTCGCGACATTCCGCGGATTGCCCTGTGCGCTCGCGACGGGCATGGGAGTCAGGCGAGCTCTTTTTCGGAAACAGCGATGAAGTGGATGTTGACGAAACTCCCGAAAAACCGCCTAACGGGATAGCTGCTCACTCAACGAGCCGCAATTCTTCGGGAAAGACCTCGGGACGCATGCGCCCCCCGAGGTCGCGCAACCAAAGATCCAGGCTCGTGGCGTTAGGGAGTGTGGATGCAAAGCCGGACCCGGCAGGTTCCGCCACATCCGGTTCATTGCTGTTCCCGGAACGGCTTGTATGAGCGGAAGACTTGCATGAGCGGAAGACTTGATCCGCGCCAATCCTTGGGCTCGACCAACGGGGATGTTTACTATTCGCCAGACCTCGAAACGGAGACATGCGGATGCCGAATAGAAAGGCGAGCGCGGTGTGGGAAGGGGGCCTCAAGGGCGGAAAAGGCACGTTCGAGGCGGCAAGCGGCGCCGTCAGTGGCAATTACTCGTTCTCATCGCGCTTCGAGGAAGGAGCCGGCTCGAATCCGGAGGAATTGCTCGCCGCGGCGCACGCCGCGTGCTTCAGCATGGCGCTCAGCGCTCAGCTCGAGGGCAACGGGTCTCCGCCGACGCGCGTGGAAACGAACGCCGTGTGCACCGTCGAGAAGGCCGACGCGGGCTTCAGGATCACGACCATGCGTCTGACGACGCGCGCCACGGTGCCCAACATCGACGCTGCCAAGTTCCAGCAGATCGCCAACGCCGCGCTGGAGGGATGCCCGGTCTCGCAGGCGTTGAAAGGCAACGTGAAGTTCATCCTGGACGCGAGCCTGGCGTAACATCGCCCGCGGCGGAGGGCAGCGATCGGGTGTCAGGGATCAAGGGGGATCAAGGGGTCAGAGCCCTTGAAAACTGGTTTTCAAGGGCTCTGACCCCTTGATCCCCTTGATCCCCTTGATCCTAAGGACTACCGACTAGCGACTACCAACCGGCCAGCCGTATAGCGCACGGTACATCGCCTGATTGCGTAGGAGAATCCGGACGTAGTCGCGGGTCTCGTCGTACGGGATGCGCTCCACGAACAGCTCCGGGTCATCGGTGCCGGGCCTCTGACGCCAACGCCGCACGGGAGCGCCGCCCGCATTGTAGGCGGCCAGCGAGTACTCCACGCGAGGGTACTGACGGAGCATCGCATCGAGGTGCGCCATGCCTAACCGCACGTTCACGTCAGGTTGATACAGAAGCACCCGCTCGTACGACGCCGGCCCCTGGGCCTTGGCGATGCTCGCGCCGACGCTCGGGAGGACCTGCATCAGGCCCACCGCACCCGCGCGTGATGTCGCACGAGGATTGAAACCCGACTCCTGGTGGATGAGCGCCGCGACGAGCGTTGGATCGACCCGGCGCGCCGCCGCCTCGGCGCGAATCGCGTCGCCGTACACGAGCGGGTACAGGAGCCGGAAGAGACGCGCGTCGCGCGGAGCCGACGCCGCGAGTGCCCGGCGCGCCAGCCCGATCGCGCGAGACGTCTCTCCGTGGTCCATCAACACCTCGGCCGCGCCGACCACCGAGTCCGGCGTCGTGCCGGCAGCGCCTAACGCATCGTACTCGAACTCCTCCTCGGTCATCATGCCCAGCACGTCGAGCAGCTCGGCGCGATCGGCCGCCTGCCGGAGCGTGGGGAAGCGCCTGGACGAATCCGTCGGCTGCGCGGGCTTCCAGGGCGCAATGCCTAACCGACGCGCACTCGCGAGCGCGTAGTAGGAGAGCGGATCCGTCGCCATGACTTCGCGCCAACGCTCGGTCGCGCGCTTGCGATCTCCCGCGCGCTCGCGCGCGCGTCCCGCCCAGTAGCGCGCCGCCGACGCATCCGTGCTTCGCGGATATCGCTCGACGAGTCGGTCGAAATCCCGGGCGGCGACGTCGAATTTGCCGGCCACATACGAGATGGTTGCGGCCCGAAAGAGCGCGGCGGGGGCGAGGGCGTTGGAGGCGAACCGGGTCGCGACCGTGCTGAATCCCGCACGCGCATCCGGGTCGCGGCCATCATCGGTCGCGAGGTCGGCGAGGAGAAACAGCGCCGGCGCGACCACGTTCGTATCGCGCGGGAACGATTCCGTCACGCGGCGCAATGCGGTTCGCGCAGCAGATGTCTGGCCCGCGCGCAGGAGCGACCGTGCCCGCTGGTACGCGGAGACGGCAGCCTGTGGTGAGCTCGCGGGTACCCGCGCGTATTGGCCTGCCGCGTCGAGGTCTCGTCCGAGACGCGCGAGCACGCTCGCGTACGCATAACGATCAGGCGCGTCGAGCTCGCGGTCTGCGCGCGCGAATCCCGAGGCCGCGCGTGCGAGCAGCCCCGCGCCGCTCGCCGCGCGTGCCAGAGCGAGGTTCTCGCCGGCCGACAGCGGTGACAAGGACGAATCCATGAGCGTGATCGCGAGCCGCGCGTCGTTCGCCGAGGGCTTTCCTGCGAGCAAGGCGAGCGTGCGCGCGCGCACGCTCGCCCGCGTCGCGCTGTCGGGCTTCGCGAGCAGCTCGAGACGCAGTGCCTGCGCCTTCTCGCCCAATTCGGCGTAGGCGCGCGCCGCACCGGCGAAGTCGCGCCACCGCTCGCGCGCCTGTGCTTCGGTAGGCGCGATGCGCGCGCGAGCCGCGGACGTACCTACCCGCCCGTAATTGTGCTGCCGTCGCGAGGCGTCGGCTGTCGCTCCGGCCGCTCTCAGCTCGAGCCAGTCGGCCACGGATGGAAGGCGCCGCGCTGCCCGGAGGTAGAAGTCCGCGGCGCTGTCACCCAGCGCTCGTCGATCGAGCGCCCGGGCCATGAGCACCTCGCGGATCCCGCGATCGCGTTCGGTCCGCGCCTCGCCCACCGCGCGCTCGGCGTGGAACCGCGCGGCGGAGTCCGCGCCCCGAGCGAGGGCCGCTCGTGCAAGCAGCTCCCGGCCGCGGCCCTCGAACATGGAGTCGAGCCACGGCACCGCCGTGAGCTCGCGATCCACCCGATCCCACCCACCCCAGTTCGCCGCTGCCATCGCCGAAAGCAGGACGACCTCCGGGCTTCGGGCCGTCACGGCGCGATAGGCCGAGTCGAGAATCTCGGTCGCTCGCCATGGACGCCCGGATTCGAGCATGGCGGCCGCCGCTCGTACCGCGGCGTCCTTGCTCCCGGCGAACGGAGAGATCGAGCCGTCGAGCTGCGCCGGCGCATCAGCCGGCCGCGAGCAGGCGACCGCGACTACCAGCAGCAGCGGTCGAAGCACACCAAACCTCATGTCAGTCGGCGAGTCAGCATCCGTACCAAACGAACATTGCACTTGAGGGCAACCATGGTCGCGAAATCGTGTACGAAGGTGTATCCTCGCCTTGGGTCCGTGCGCTGTTGCGGTTCGCCCGGCCGGCGGCGTGACCAATCTGCCACATGAGGTGTCGAACGTAGGGCCATGCGCTCAGCAGAGGCCTCGGGAACTTCGCGCATTACCTTGCCGCCATGAGCCGCACGCATCGGATCGCTTTCACTGGTACGCTGCTCCTCGCCCTGATCGCCGCCGTTTCCTGGGCGATTGCGACGCGTGGTTCGCGACGCGTGCCAATGACGCGCGAGGTCGCGCGCGAGATGCGCCTGGGCGGTGAATTCGCGCGGCAGCTGGATCGGACGCTCGCGACCACCCCTGCGGAATCCATCTCGGTCAGCGACGCCGTGGCGGGCGGCTATCTCGAGCGCCTTCGGTTGGGTCTCGGAAGCCCATTCCGCCTCATTGACTACGCTCTCGCCGATCCGTTGCTGACGGATTCGGTTCGCCACCTGGTGACGTACGCGATCCTGCAGCGGACGCTCGATGGGAACTCCTATCATGCGCCGGGTGCCGCGCTCGCTCTTGCCGGTGCAACGATGGCCGAGCTCCCGCCCAAGCTGGCGGCTCGCCATCTCGCCCTCATCGACAGCGTCGTTGGCAACGCGGCTGACCCGCGCGGCGGCGAGCTGACGATTCGCGAGGCGTACCGTCTCGCGGCTGCCGCCGGCTCGCTGGGCCGGCGAGGCCCATGGCTTGGCACGCAGGCGGCCGCGTTGGCGCGTGACCGCGCGCTCGCTCGCGGCGATGTGCTTCGGCTGCTGGCGACCGCTCGCCGGACCCGCGTGGATCCACTTGGCCTCATCCCGGTATGGCGCCTGGAGCGGCGATTTGCCGTCGAGCGACCACTGATGGACACGCTCCGGTCCGACGTCGAGCGGGACGCGCTGCAGCATGTTCAAGCGGTCACCCGGGAGCTGGACGTGATAGCGGCCTTCGAGCGCGATGCGGCTATCGATACGTCGGCCGCCACGTCCGCCTTCGACGCCGCTCTGCCGTCGGAGGCCGCGCGTCGGCTTGCCTGGGTGACGGCCGTGCGAGCATCACCACCCCAGGCACCGATTACCGTCGCCGTTACCAGCACGGTTCGACCCGTCCAAGTCGCCGTCACAGTTGCGGGCTCGCCCGAAGAGGCGCTCAACAACGGAATCCGCCGATTCGTTAACCGCGCTGTCAACGAGGAGGCGCTGGCGGCGGAGTATTCGCTGTTCGTTGCGCGAGACACCATGCACGACTCGCAGGCCGCGCTGGCGGTACTCTGGGCGGCCGTATCGATGCGGGTGTACGGGCAGGAGCGGGTATGGTTCCCGGGGTACGGCGGGCCGTCGGTGCCGGATCTCAAGGACCGTTTTGGCCTGGCCTCCGTGAGCTTCGACGCCGAAGTGCCCACGGTGTGGCGCCCGTACTATCTCCGCATGCTCGGCTCCGTGCTGTCGGACCTGCAACGGGTTCTCCCGGCGATGGGGGTGCGCGGACTGGGCGTCCACTTCGGCGAAAGCCCGATGCGGGACGCTGCGCTGGCCATGCACGATCCGGCCACGCGGACAGTGTTTTTCCCGATCGCAACGAGCGCCGGCGTCATGGCGCACGAGCTGGCCCACGATCTCGACTGGCAGTCGGCGCGGACGCGCTACGGCCTGCGCGGGACGTACAGCACGGACCGCGCGGTTCGGCAATACCGGGACCGTCTGGCGGCGTCGATGCTCGAGCTGAGCGACGCCGGGCCGGGCGAGAGCTCGTTAGGCACGGACGGGGTGCGGCCGCTGCCCAGCACTCGCCCCACGGAAGTGTTCGCGCGCAACATGGACTGGTTCGTGAACGCGGCGCTCGCTCGTGACGGACGGATGAACGGCTACCTGTCGGCGGTGCAGGACGGTGTCCTCACCGGGTATGGGGCCGTCGCGGCGCCCGAGGTGGCGCGCGACGGGGCGGAGGCGATGATCCGCGCGCTCGACGAAATGACGCTCGTCACGCCATCGACCCGCGCGTGGTTCGTCGAAACCTACGGGCGCAGCCGATCGGTACCGGTCGCCGAGCTCACGCGTCGGGTTCTGGAGGTGCCGCTGACCGGCGCCGACCGACGCCTCGGGCCGGTGGTGAAATCCGGTGCCGAGATCGTCGCGCCGAGCGGCGAGGCCAGCGCGCGTGCGCTCATCGCGTTAGGCTCGGGTTGCCGGGGAACGACGCTGGACAGCCGGCTCGTCGAGGAGCGCTCACGCGTGCTCGTCGAGGCCGCCGACGCCCGCGCCCGCGGGCTGCTCGCGCGTCGCGCGCGCTACGCCGCGACGTCGGACCGCGCGCCGTGGCAGATCAGAGCGCTGCTGGCGAATGCATGGGCACCCGGGTTCGCTCAGCACGCGCAGCTGGACCTGCGCGACGCGATTCTCCGTCGAGCGGTGGCTGCCGCCGCGCCCCGTGGCAGCGCGGCAATCGTCGCCGCTGCGCCGTTAGGCTGCCGCTAGGCGGGCGCGGCGACCACGCCTGGCGCCGCGCCACGGACGACGATCGTGCGCGTCGGAAACGCGAAGTCGATCTTCTCCGTCGCGAATCGCCGAAGCACCGCCAGATTCACCGCTTGATTCTTGTTGGCGTACGTCAGGTAATCGGATGTCAACACGAAGTACGCCGTCTCGAAGTTGAGGCGGCCCCGTGGCTCGAAGCCCAGCGCGCGGTAGAAGCGCACGGACGCCTCCGGATCGCGGACGCGGATGCAGGTGTGGACGTAGCGGCGGCTCATGAGGTCCTCCGGG
>Ga0207648_10003742_pt1 | contig 15905 bp, 10 predicted proteins | sample KBSMisM32_FD_184310 | JGI IMG/M metagenome (GOLD analysis project Ga0207648, IMG submission 184310) | Miscanthus rhizosphere microbial communities from Kellogg Biological Station, Michigan, USA - KBS Miscanthus M3-2 (SPAdes) (version 2) | ecosystem: Host-associated > Plants > Roots >...
CCGGGCGGCGCGCGGGGACCACGGTGCCCATCGTCCTGGGCGTGTCGCTGGTGCTGGCGGGCATCGGCGCGGTGGCGGCGGTCGCGTTGCGGGGCGAGCGCTCGTTCTCGCAGGCGCCGTCGGCGCGGGCGGCCCGCGCTGCGGCGTCGCTGGAGATTCGCAGTCAGCCGCCGGGCGCCCACGTCTTCGTCGACGGTACGCCCAGCGGCTTGCGCACGCCCACCGTGCTGACCGGACTGGCGCCGGGTAGCCGCGTACAGGTGCGGCTGGACAAGCCCGGCTACGAGCCCGTCACCGAGCAGGTGACGCTGGCCGACGGGCAGGCGCGGGTCATCTCCTTGACGCTGCGAGAGTCCCCGGCCGCGCAGGGACAGCACCCGGACCCTCACCCCGACCCTCTCCCGCAAGCGGGAGAGGGAGGTGAGGCCCGGCCGGACCAGCAAGGGAGCAACAAATGACGAGAACCCGGTTCGAGGTCGTACCGCCGCCCATGTCGACCGTCGCGCCCGCTCCGGCGCCCGCGTCCGGCGGGCTGCTGGCGATCGCCGCGGGCTTCATCGTCTTCGCGCTGGTCGCGGGGGCGTCCTGGACCGCGGATCGCCAGCTGCGCGGGTTCCTGTCGGCGCTGGACGAGCAGCGCCTGGGGCAGGCCGGCGCGTCGCTGGAGCAGCTGCTGGCGCGGCAGCGCGAGCAGCTGGTGGCGGAGGTGAAGGTCCTGGCCGACGACAACCGCATTCGCGCGACCGTCCTGGCGCCGAAGTTCGACGAGGCGACCGTGCAGGACATCCTGGAGGATCTGCGAAAGTCGTCAGGCGCCAGCCTGCTGGCTGTCGTCGACGCGGCGGGGAAGGTCACCGCGGTCGCGGGCGCGGTCGGGTTGCGCGAGGTGAACCTGGGCGCTTCGCCGGCCGTCAAGTCCGGGTTCGATCACCCGACGTCGGACGTCTGGACGCTGCCCGATCAGGTCCAGGTGGTCGGCGTCGCGCCGATCCGGTCGGGCGACCAGACGCCCGCCTTGCTGGTGAAGGGGCTGGCGCTGGGAAAGACGCAGCTGGCGACCGTCGGGTCGTCGCTGGGTGTGACCGGCGCGCTGTTCATCGGCGAACGCGTCGCCGCGCGCAGCACCGAAGCCGGCGATCTCGAGGAGGCGCTGCGCGCGGCCGGGCGCCTGGCCGACGGAACCGAGCCGGTCTCGGCGGGCGGGCGCAGCTTTCTCGCGCGGATCGCGCGCACCGGCGAGGGCGCGACCGCGGCGCGCCTGGCCTGGCTGGTGCCGCACCACCACGAGTTCGAGCGCGCGCGGGCGCTGCTTTTCCTGGTCTGGTGCCCGGTTCCGCTGGCAGCGCTGATGTTCCTGATCCTGATCGTCAATGCACGACGAAGAAACGGAGGAAGCCCGTGACGACACCGACAGCAACGAAGGCCATGGTCGCCGCATTCGCCGCCGTCCTGATGGCAGTGCCTCGCGCCGCGTGGGCAGGGGAGTCGTCGGAGGTGGAGGATCTGCGGCGCGAGGTCCGGCAGCTGCAGAGCCAGCTGCAAGGCCTGCGTCAGGCGATCGCCGATGCCGCGGAGTTCGATCGCCAGCGCGCCGCGCTGCTGACGAAGGCACTGAAGAACCTGGGCTCCATCTCGTCGGAGGGCCGGGGCGACGCGGCGCCGCGCGTGAGCGCGACGTCCAGTCCGCCGCCCGCCGCGCCTCCGCCGGCGCCCGCACGCGCGGAAGCGCCCGCGCGGCGCACCGCCGCCGTCAGCCCAAGCCCACCGCCCATCGAGGCGCCCGGCGGCACGATCCGCGGCAAGGTGGCCGTCCCGACGGGCGAGCCGGTGGCGTACGTCTACGTCGAGAACGTGCTGTCGCCCTCGGTGAAGGGACAGCGCAAGGTCATCGAGCAGGCGGGCAAGAAGTTCGTTCCCTCGTGGGCGGTCGTGCAGCGCGGAACCGCCATCGCCTTCCCGAACCAGGACAACATCTACCACAACGTGTTTTCGCTCAGCTCGGGCAACTCGTTCGATCTCGGTCTCTACAATTCGGGCGGCGAGCCGAAGGCGCACACGTTCACCGAGGCTGGGCCGGTCGACGTCTATTGCAACATTCACCCGCAGATGGCCGCCAGCGTGCTGGTCGTCCCCAACAAGTACTTCGCGAAGGTGAAGGCCGACGGTTCCTACGAGATCCAGGGCGTGCCGTCGGGCAAGCGCAAGGTCGTCGCGTGGGCGCCGGGTTCGCGGCAAGTATCCGAGTGGGTCGAGCTGGGCGCCGGGTCATCGGCGGACGTCAATCTCAAGCTCGAGTCGAAGGCCCCCGGTCACAAGAACAAGGCCGGTCAGGCCTACGGGTCGTACGAGTGACCCGTCGGCCATCAGATAGCCTGCGGGCGCTGGTGGTGGCGATGGGGACAGCGGCGGCGTGCGCGTCGACGCCGGCGGCGGAGAAGACGATCGAACCGACAGCGACCGAAGATTCGGCGTTCGTGCTGTCGCGCAATCCCCCGGCCGTGGCGGTCAAACCGGCGGAGAAGCCCCCCGTTCACGTGGGAGATCTGTGGTGGCCCTTCCGCGCTGACTTCGTCAAGATCAGCGAGGACAAGGCGCGCGAACGGGACGGCGACATCTCCGAGAAGCAAGCGCCCACGGGCTTCTGGGACCTGCAGACCTCGGTCGAGACGATCTCGATCTGGACGGTGTTCTGCAACGAATGCCACGGCGGCCGGCGGAAGATGGAGGACGTCGTTCGGATGCCGAGCCCCGGGCCGACCTGGGGCCGCGGCGAGGGTCTGTTCTTCGGTCTCCGTCGCCCGTACGCCGAGATCTTCCGCATCGTTTACAACGGGAAGATCGAGAAGGAGGGCAACCGCTGGAAGATGCCCGCCTGGCGCGGAAAGCTGTCCAAGGAGCAGATCTGGTCGCTGATCTATTTCGTGGAGTTCCAGTCGGGCGGCATCGAAGGGCGATTCCCGCCCAGCCTCTATCCACGCGAGAGCGCGGAACACCAGTAACGAGTTTCGAAACCAGGCGCGTCACGTGCGTGACCGCGTCGAACTTGGTGGGCCCGGCTTACGAATCGGCGCGCGCGTCTAATGTGCGACGGGGTGTTTGTGAAACATCGGTAATTCCGTCGTTCAAACGTTGCCAACCGATCGAGGGCGTCAGGGAACAGTAGCGCGCAGTAATCCAACGCTCTCGATGGAGGTTGCGCAATGTTCAGAATGTTCAAGTCACTGACGGTAAGCATCGTGCTCGCGGCCGCAGGCTGCGGAATCGGGGCCGATGCCGACGATTCGGTCACGCAAAGCGAGGCGAGCTTGCTGGGTACACGGAACGACTTCGGGACCGCCGAGACCTTTCACGTCACGGGCGCGGTCGACTTCACGAACCCGTTCTTCCAGCAACTGGGCACGAACCCGCGGACCTGCGCCACGTGCCACGGGGCCGACCAGGGGTGGACGATGACGACGGAGGCGAACGACCGGCTGTTCGACGACAGCGACGGCCTGGCGCCCCTCTTCAACCTGGTGGACGAGGGCAGCCGGCCGGACGCCGACATCTCGACGAAGGAGAGGCGGGAGGCGGTCTTCGAGCCGACGACCATCGAACACGGCCTCACCCGCTTCACGCGGACCGTGGCGGCGACCGCCCAGTTCACGGTCCTCGCCGTCGACGATCCCTCGGGTTTCTCGACGCCCACGGCGATCCTCAATTTCCGGCGGCCGTCGCCCACGATGAACGAGGCGAAGGTGTCGAGCATCCTGTGGACCAGCGGTCCGGTGCAGGACGTGCGGGCCACGTTCGCGAACGTGCTCCGGGGCGGCGCCACGCTGCACGAGCAGCGCGATCCGGCCAATCCCGTCCCGCTGGCGCAGGGCCAGCAGGCCGCGGACCTGTTCCTGGGCCTGTTCTTCGCCCAGATCACGGACCGTCACGCGGGACGCCTCGACGCCGCGGGCGCGCACGGCGGCCCAGCGTTCCTGGCGACGGTGCCATTCACCCTCGGGATGAACGACCCGGCGGCGCCCGGCTTCAACCGGAAGGTGTTCGATATCTACGACGCGTGGGCCGGCTCAAGCAACAGCGCGCGCGCCCGGATCGCGCGCGGGCAGGACGTCTTCAACAACAACGAATTCGACATCAGCGGCGTTCCCGGCATCAACGACGTGCTCGGGCAGGATCCGGTGCGCGGCACCTGCAGCACCTGTCACAACACGCCCAACGTGGGCGGCCATTCCGTGATCCGGATGGTGGACCTCGGGATCGCCAACGCGCCCAACTGCCTCCCGGAGCTGCCCGTTCTCACGCTGCAGAACAAGACCACGGGCGAGATCCGGCAGGTCTGCGACATGGGCCGGGGCGGCAACGGTGTCTGGGCGGACCTGGCCAAGTTCCGCGTGCCGCCGCTGCGCGGCCTCGCCGCGCGCGCGCCGTACTTCCACGACGGGCGCGCCAAAGACATCGGCGAGGTGGTCCACTTCTACAAGGACCGCTTCAACATCGACCTCTCCGACGGGAAAGGGAGCGATCTGGAGGCGTTCCTGGGCGCGCTCTAGCTGCGCATTCGAGGTCGCCGCAGACGCCCTTGCGTCCGTCGCTGGACGCGGGGGCGTTTCCTTTGTACGCGACGGTTTGCGACTTTTCGGGGCGGGGACGCCCCACTTGTTGATGGTGAGGCAACGGCCGCGTCGGCGATGACCTGTGCAGCATACAAAACGGCGCGGGAGCGTAATGTGCGCGGCCGTGAGCGCTGCAAACAACAGTCGTACATTGCGATAATTAGTTGCAAAACAATCGCGCAATGGACGAAACCCACATTGACGATCCGAAACTGCGGGCGGTAGAGTTTAAACAAGAATTTTTCTGAAATACGCGTGCATGAGGTCGTTAGAGCAACGTCCATTAAGTGACAGTCAATCAATTCTGGAGGTCTTCGATGTGGAAAGAGCTCAGGGTCGTGTCAGGTGGCCTTCTGCTCGCATCCTTGGGATGCGGGATGGAAGGCGATGTCGATGAGCCGATAACCGAGACGCGCTCCGCGCTGGCAGCAGCAGGGAACGACTACGGCGTCGCCGAGACGTTCCACACCTCGGGGACCATCGACTTGACCAACCCCTTCTTCCAGGCGCTGGGGACCAACCCACGCAGCTGCGCGACCTGCCACTCGGCCAACCAGGGCTGGACGATGACGGCAGACGCGAACAAGCAGCTGTTCAAGGACACGGATGGCCTCGCCCCGCTGTTCAACCTTGTCGACGAGGGGACGCGGCCCGACGCGGACATCTCGACCAAGAAGGCGCGTAAGGAAACCTTCAAGCCGAACGTCGTCGATCTCGCCGTCACGCGCTTCACGCGGAATATCAACCCGGTGCCGGACACATTCCAGTTCACCGTCGCACCCGAGGATCCGAGCGGCTTCTCGACGCCCACTTCGATCCTCAACTTCCGCCGGCCGACGGCGGTGGCAAACGAGTCGAAGGTGTCGAGCATCCTCAACACCAGCGGTCCGGTGCAGGACATCCCGGCGACGCTCGCCGGCCTGATGAGCGGCGCGGCCGGCCTCCACGAGCAGCGGAATCTCGTCACCAATCCCGTGGGTGACGACATCCGCATCCCCGGACGCGACTTCATGTTCGGCGTGTTCCTCGCGCAGATCATCGACAAGGACGCCGGTCGCCTCGACGCCGACGGCGCGATGGGTGGTCCCGCCAACCTGGCCACCTTCCCGTTCACGCTGGGCATGAACGACCCGACGCAGCCGGGCTTCAACGCGAAGGTGTTCAACATCTTCGACGCGTGGGAGGTCTACGCCGTGAACAACCACCACAATGACTGCGAGCAGGACGCCAAGGCGGCGATCTACCGCGGCCAGGAGGTGTTCAACTTCAACCAGTTCGTGATCAGCGGCGTCCCCGGCTTCACCGACCTCTCCGGTACGGAGACGCCCGTCACCGGCACCTGCAGCACCTGCCACAACACGCCCAACGTCGGCGGCCACTCGGTCATCCGCATGATGGACATCGGCACGGCCGACGAGCCGAACTGCAACCCGAGCTTCCCGATCCTGGCGGTCACCAAGAAGAACACCGACCCGCCGCTGACGCGCCGGATCTGCGACATGGGCCGCGGCGGCAACGGCGTGTGGGCCGACCTGGCGAAGTTCCGCGTGCCGCCGCTGCGCGGCCTGGCGGCCCGCCCGCCGTATTTCCACGACGGCCAGGCCCGGAACATCCGGGCCGCCATCCGCTACCACGAGGAGCGGTTCAACATCGACCTCTCGCACGGCAAGCGAAAGGATCTGGAAGCGTTCCTGGGGGCTCTCTAGTTCCGACTGTTGTTACCCACACGCCCCCGCTCCTCGCCCACAGGAGCGGGGGCGTTTTTCTGACCACCACCATGATGCGCGCGCGCGGAGACGAACAGATAACAGCGGTGACGGCGGTGGAACCCGCCGGGCCGGCCTGGGTCCCCGGGACCCAGTTCAGCAACTACGAGATCGAATCGCTGCTGGCGACCGGCGGCATGGCGGAGGTGTGGCGCGCGAAGATGAAGGGAGTCGCCGGCTTCGAGAAGCGGGTCGTCATCAAGACGATGCTCACGTCGCTTCAGCACCGGCGCGAGCTGGTCGACATGTTCGTCAGCGAGGCTTCGCTGGCCGCCCGGCTGAGTCACCCCAACATCGTCGACGTCTTCGACTTCGGCCAGCTGGAAGGCCGCTACTTCATCGCGATGTCGTTCGTTCCCGGCCTGACCCTGCGCTCCGTGCACCGCCGGATGATGTTGAGGCGCGAGCGGATGTCGGCGGCGGCGGCGCTGCACATCGCCCGGGACGTCTGCGAGGCGCTGCAGCACGTTCACGAGCTGGAGGACGGCAGCGGCGAGCTGGGTGTGATCCACCGCGATCTGAGCCCGGACAACATCATCGTCTCCACCAGCGGCACGGCGAAGCTGATCGATTTCGGCGCGGCGCGCGCCACCGCGCGGACGCCGCCCAGCCAGCTGTTCGTCGGCCGCTATCGGTACGCGGCGCCCGAGCGCATCCGGCACGAGGGCGAGGACTGCCGCAGCGACGTGTACTCGGCCGGCATCGTGCTCTATGAATGCCTGACGGGCGTCCGCCCCTTCAACGGTTCGGACGCGGAGGTCGTGAAGGCGGTGGCGGCGGCGCGCGGGTGCGATCCGCGGCTGAAGGTTCCGTCGCTGCCCGCGAACGTCGCCGAGCTGGTGAAGAAGGCGACCGCCTACGATCCGCGCGAGCGCTTCGCCAGCGCGCGCCAGCTGGGCGCGGCGATCGCGCGCGCGCTGCTGCAGATCGGCGCCGGCAGCAAGGAGCGCGACGTCACCGCCGCGCTGTCGGCGCTGCTGGAGATCGAGGGCCTGCCGCGCGAGGGCGAAGCGGTTCCCGAGCCCGTCGAGGCGGCGAATCCGTCGGATTCGGGCGGCGTGCTGGCGCTGTCCGAGGTGGAGATGCTGGAAGCGTCGGGCCCGATCCGCCCGTCGGACGCGCCCACGTACGTTCCGGAGGGCGACACCGAGCGCATCAGCCTGCCGCTGCCGCCCGAGGCGTTCCCCCCGCGTCCGGCGAGCGGGCCCATACGCCACGCCACGGCGCCCAACCTGATCGACGCGGTCCGGAACGCGGCGGCCGTCGAGCCGGGGCGAAGCCCGCTGGAACGCGCCGTCGAGCTGTTCGACCTCGGGATCGCGCTGCGCGCGCAGCAGCGTTATCGCGAGGCGCTGGACGTGTGGCAAGAGGCGTTGACCCTCGCGCCCGAGAACCTCGTCTACCAGGCCAGCGTCCAGCGGCTGCGCGCCCAGCTCGGCGAACGCGCCGACTAGCGGCTAGCTAGCGGCCGCGGTGGGCGGCCAGCCAGGCGTCGACCGCCCGCTGCTTGGCCTCCGTCGCAGGCGCCTTCGCGTACTCGCTGCGCGCGGTCTCGGCGGCGGCGCGCGCGGCGGCCTGATCGGTGCCCGCGTCCCATTGTGCGCGTGCGAGCGCGAACCAGCTCTCGCCGCGTTCGGCGCTGCTGAACTCGAGCCGCTTGCGGATGTCGACGGCGCGGCGCAACGGCGCCAGTGCTTCGCCCGCGCGCCGCAACCCGATCAGCGCGTTCCCCATCGCCGTCAAGGCGTAACCGAGCCAGACGTGATCGCGTCCCAGCCCCGAATTCCAGATCGCCATCGCGCTCTGGCAGGCATCGAGCGCCTCGCCGTAGCGGCTGAGGCCGTTGAGGTATTCGCAGCGGTTACTGTAAGCGAGCCCCACCAGGATGTGTTCCCCTCCGTAGTTCTGGGCGAAGACCTTCCGGGCTTGATCGGCGAAATCGACCGCGGCTGAAAAGTCTCCGCGTCGCGCGTACAGCGTACTGAGCGCGTCGAAGGTCTGCGCGACATCCGGGCTATCGCCGCCGTCGGCCTTGCGCTTGAGCGCGACGGCCGCCCGCAAATCTTGCTCGGCGGTCGTCAGCTCGCCCGCAACCATCCGCGAGAGACCGCGGTTGTGTGCCAGCCATGCGTGCAGCCTTTCGTGCCCGGGACCCGTGCGCCTGAGAATCGCCTCGGCCAGGCGCGCCCAGCGCTCGCCCTCTTCCGGCCGCTCGAGCAGGTATCCGCTCAACCCGACGAGCATCACGGACGCTTCGGCCGCGACCTCATCGTGCCGGGTCGCCTCGGCGCCCCAAAGGGCGCGCTCATACTCCTCGGCGCCGCGCTTGTAGTCGCCGCTCATGCCGACGGTGTAGCCCAGCAACGCCGATACCTCCGCGACGAGCGGCTCGTAGCCGACTCTCTCCGCCTCCGCGAGCAGCGGCTGCGCTTTTTCGCGTCCCTCTTTCCAGCGGCGGGCATCGCCGAGGGCGCGGGCTTCGGCGGCGCGCTTTCGCACGCTCGCGACCTGCTGGCGGGCGGCCGGCTCACGCGGCGGTGGCAGCACCGCGCGCAGCACCGCCACGTCGGCGCAGCGCCCGACGTCGGGCAGCGAATTCGCGGCGTCGATCGCGCTGCCCACCAGGCTGGTGTCCGCGGTCGCCAGCACGTCGGTGAGCGCGCGCAAGCTGTCGCGGTTGCGGTTGAGGCAGTCCATGCGCAGGTCCAGCACCTCGGCCGACTGCTCGCCGCGCACATGCGTCGCCTCGCAGGCCTCGCTGTACATCGCGGTCCAGCGCTTCGCATAGCCGTCGAGGATCGCGGCGGCGCGCTCCCAGACCGCTGCGGCGTGCGGGGCGCCGGTGGCGAGGAATGCCGCGCGGCTCGCGTCGCGGCGGGGGTGCGCCCCGCCCGGGTCCGACGCCGGCGTCTCCCAGACCTGCGCCAGCCTGGCGCCGGGGTTGCGGCAGGGCGCCGCGCCGGTCGTTTGCAGCGCGTGCTGGCCCAGGGCGCCGCCCGCCAGCAGCACGCTGGCGAGGCCGACGCCGATCACCACGCGGCGCTTGCGCGCGGGATCGCGGGCGAGCGCCGCGAGCAGATCGGGCATGGACGGGAAGCGGTCCTCGCGCCTGGTCGCGAGGCCGCGCAGCACGACCTTGCGCAGCCACGCCGGGACGCGGGCGCGCTGCGATGAATCGCGCAGCCGGCCCGCGGCGACCGCTTCGATCAGCTTGTCCAGGGCGTCGGCGGCAAAGGGGCGCTCGCCGTAAAGCGCCTCGTACAGCGACACGCAGAAGCTGAACTGATCCGTGCGCGCGTCCGCGGCTTCGCCCTTGAACTGCTCGGGCGCCATGTAGGCGGGCGTGCCGATCAGCGCGCCGGTGCGGGTCATCAGCGCCATGGCGGTCGTGCTGGCGAAATCCACGACGTGATCGCTGTCGGCCGGTTTCACCGAACCTCCGTCGTCCGCATCGCGACTGTCGCTGGCCAGGCCGAAGTCCATGACCCGGACCGCGCCGTCTTCGGCGACCATCACGTTCTGGGGCTTGAAGTCACGGTGGACGATGCGCGCGGCGTGCGCCGCCGCCAGACCGCGGCCGGCGGCGAGAAAGACGTCCCGGACCTCCGACCACGCGCGCGGCTTGCCGCCCAGCCACGCGCTCAGCGTCCGGCCTTCGACGAACTCCATCGCGATGAACACGCGGTCGTCGATCGTTCCGGCGTCGTGCACCACGACGACGTTGGGGTGGGTGAGGCGGGCGATCGACTTGGCTTCCTTGAGGAGGCGACCGCGGCTGCGCGCCTGCGACCCCGACCCGGGCTGGCCGTCGTTGAGCAGCTTGAGCGCGACCTTGCGATCCAGCTCGGGATCGTAGGCGGCGTAGACGTCGCCCATGCCGCCGCGGCCCACCAGACCGAGCAGGACGTAGCGACCGACCGTCGCGCCGCGCGGCAGCAGGCCGGCGGGCTGAGCGGCCGGGGCAGCCACCTTCGTCCGCGTGGCCCCGATCGCGGCCAGCTCTGATCCCTGGGCGAGGACCGCGGGCGCAGCGGCGGCGACCAGATCGCGGCACGCGGTGCAGGTCGCGAGGTGCGCATCGACCGTGGCGACCGCGGCGCTGTCCAGGCGTCCCTCCAGGAAGCCGACCAGCGTGGTCTCGTCGGGGCAGGACTCCTTCATTGCCCCTCAGCGTCGGTGATGGCGCGCCGCGTCCGAATCTGCGGATGGAGGTCCAGGGGCGCGCGACTGGGTGGTGCGGGCGGAAGTGAAGGACAGCAGGGCCGCTCGCAAAACCCAGTCAGCAGGAGAAACCATGAAGAGCATCCAAACGAACCGTGGCCTGAAGGTCAAGACGAGCGTGAAGGCCGGTGGCCTGAGCGTCATCAACCACAGCCGCCGTGGCCTGAAGGTCAAGACGAGCGTGAAGGCCGGTGGCCTGAGCGTCATCAACCACAACCGCGGCGGCCTGAAGGTCAAGACGAGCGTGAAGGCCGGTGGCCTGAGCGTCATCAACCACAACCGCGGCGCGCTGCGCGTCAAGTAAGCGACAGAAACCGCGTGATACCTTCGATTTCGTGAAGCTGGTACTGGCGTTTCAGACGGAGCTATCGCGTGAGGGCGGCGTCTCGGAGCCGGATCCGGCTCTGGAGACGCGGCTCAGCGAGCTCGTCGCGCGCGGGCGATCCGCTCATCCGGAGCTCGCGCTCGACGAGGTCGCCTTCGTCCAGCAGCTCGCGCGCTGCGCCGCCGCCCCCGGCGCGGCCACGCCCTTACCGCTCGAACAGCTGGAACGGTTGCACATCGAGGACCTCTATCTCGCCTGCGCGTGCGCGGCGGGAGTGGCGGGGGCCGCGGCGCGGTTCGAGGAGCGGTGCGGCCCGCGGCTGAAGGCGGTCCTGGGCGCCTCGGTGAAGTCCGCCGATCTGCGCGCGGAGATCCGGCAGCGCGTGCTGGACCTGCTGCTGGTCGGGACGATCGACACGCCGGCCAAGATCGCCGGCTACGGCGGGCAAGGCCCCATCGACAGCTGGACGGCGGTGGTCGCGCAGCGGCAGCTCACGACGTTGTTGCGCAAGGACGAGACGGAGCGGCGGGCCCGCGAGGGGGCCGCCCTGGAGACAGCCCTGGGCGGCGGCGTGGCGCCGGAGGTGGCGTTCGCGAAGCAGCGTTACCGCGCCGAGTTCGAGCGCGCGATGGCGGACGCGCTGTCGGTGCTCGAGGAGCGGGATCGCCTGGTGCTGCGTCTCCACCTGGTGAGCCAGATCAGCGTGCAGGACATCGGCAAGATGTACGGGGTCGCGCAGTCGACGGCGTCGCGCTGGCTGGCGAGCGCCCGCGATCAGGTTCAGACCGAGGTCACGCGGCTGCTGCGGCAGCGCCTGGGCGCGTCGCCCGACGAGATCGCGTCGCTGGCGGGCGTGATGGCGAGTCAGATCGATCTCAGCATCTCGCGCCTGCTCAGCCCCGGTGACATCCGCGCCGCCCGCGGCGACTCGTAGCGACCGGGTGGATTGGCCCGGTCAACCGGGCCCGGGCAACGTCGCGCGGGTGGCGACGCGTAGATCCTCGCAGACTTCGCTGAAGACGTCGGGCGGAACGTCGGCGAGAGCGAGCGCGCTCGCCGCGCGGGAGAAGCGGAGCTCGACGAGGCGCAAGGTGTCGGCGGGCCCGATGTCCGCCATGCTGATTCCGTGTCCGGTGTGCTCGATCTCGACGTCGACGGGAACCCCGGTTCGGCGTCCGAAGCTGCGAACCATGGTTGTCACGGTGCTGCCTTCGGACGCGCCCGTCTGGTATCCACGCCGCGCGAGATGGCTGACGAACGACGCCGCGAACGGGGGCTCCGTCGCGATCAAGCGTTCGATCAAGTCTTCGGACGCGCGATGGAGGGGCCGGTCGAGCTGCCGGAACGCGGGGATCAGCTCGTGGTCGATCAGGATCTGGCGCCACGCCTGCCGTTCGCGCGCGTCGAGCGCGGCGGGATGGGGAACGCCCACGTCGACGACGCCGCGCGCGGCGAGGTCCACCCCGTCGAGCGACAGATCGACGCATTCGATCTCCCGCGTCACACAGAAGTCGATCCACGCGCCCGGGTCGGGCAGGCGACCGCGAAACACGAGGCCCATGCCCAGCGCGCGCGCGACCGGATGTTCCACGAACAGCGCGAGAAATCCGCCGAGCGGCCAGCTGCGCTCCGAGAGCATGGCCCGCTCGACGCGCGCGCCCTGATCGGCCGTGAGCCGCTTCAGCTCGCGCTTGAGTCGCGAGAGCTCGGTTCGCGCTTCCACGGGTACGGCATTCTTCTTGGAGGGCGCGTCCTCGACGACGACTTCGTTGTCGCGGCCCAGACGCAACGTCAGCGACTGGCCGCCGGCGGCGAGCGTGCGCCGGCCACGCCGGTCGAACCCGAAATCGTCCAGCGCGAGCTCCGCCAGTTGCTCGTCGCTGAGGCCCCGCTGCTCGGCGAGGCGGCGGAGCGTCGACGCCGCGTCATGCGCGAGCCCGGCATTCTTGCCGTGGCTGGCCCACCGGGCGAGCCACGCGATCGCCGTGCGCGACGCGCGGGCGGCGAGGGCGCGGATGACCTGCTGGCGCAGCTCCCAGCGATACGAGTCGTTGACCTCCGGGGCGAGCGCTCGCACGCCGTCCTCGAGCTGGGCCTCGCTGCCGAAGAGCGCGAGGATCTCGATCGACGGTTCTTGCTGCGCACCGACCCAGCGTTCGCAAGCGGCGTCGTCGAGACGCGCGCGAACGGCGACGAGCACCGGCTGGACTCCTTGCCCGTCGAGCGCGCAAAGCAACCACGCGAACGCGGCGGGCGAGACGGCGTTGCCGCTTCGCCAGGCCAGCTTCGCCGCCGGCGCTTTCGACGGCGGCTCGAGTCGCAGCGCGCGCGCATGAGCAGCGAGCGTCTCGGCGAGCGCGGCGTCGTCCGCCGGCGTATCGGCCTCGAGAGCCCGGAGCTGACTGCGAAGCAACGCCTCGGCGAGGCGATTGCGGACAGGGGTGCTGGTCTCCTCGGCCAGCGCTGCGCCCAGGGCCTCGAGACACTGGGCGCCGCCGACCTCGGCGACGATCTTGGCGGCCGAATCGCGCGTGCCGCTCTGACGGTGCGTGAGCAGCGGGAGGATCGCGGTGAGGTCGTAATCCCGCGCATCGATCAGCGTCTTGACGGCCTGGCTCCGCTCGGTGGCCTTCGCGCTCTCGAGCGCTTGCACGATGTGCGGCACGGCGCGGCCCGGATCGGCTTGCGCCAGCCAGGCGGCCACTTCCTCGTGCGCCGCGCAGTCGGGCGCGGCGCACAGCTCGGCCGCGAGCGCCACCGCTGAATTCGGTGCGAGCGCGCGATAGCCGTCGAGGAGCGGCTTGGGGTACATCCCGCCAGGCTTCGCGAGCGACATCACCGCGCGTCGAATCGCGGCTCTCAGCTCGGACGTATCGCCGAAATGCGCCAGCGCCTCGGCGAGATTCTCGCCCTTCCACAGGTACCTCCGACACTGCTCGGCGAGCCACTCCGAAAACGGATCGAGCAGCTCGCTGCCCAGCGCGACGTGGTCCTTCCAGCCCGCCCCATCGGTCGCGCGCAGGTGCTCGAGAACGAGCTTGGCGCGGCTCTCGCGTTCCGCGGTCCGGGGCACCTCGGATCGCTCGGGCGCAGTGGCAGCGATCTTGGACAGGAGCTTCTTGACCTCGGCCGCGCGCTCGGAAGCGACGGCTTGCTTTGCCAGCTCGGAGGCGCCCGCGTGGCGGGCGTGCTTCGCGAGGACCTCGGCCGCCGCCAGCCGCGTGACCTTGTTGCGTGCCGCGAGCGGCTCGGCGAGCAGCGGAACGACGTCGGCGGCGTCGAAGGTACCGAGGGCGGTGATCGCCGCCGAACGGACCGCCTTGTCGTCGGCGGCGAGCAGGGGACCGAGGGCCTGGGCCGCGCGCGTGGTGTGGACCCAGCCGAGGATCTCCACCAATCCGCGCCCGCCCGGCTTTTTCGACTCACGTCCGAGAGCGGCCGCGATCGGCTCGATGACGATCTCCCCGGCTTCGGCCACGCAGCGGCGGTCGTTCTCGTCGCCGGCCCCTTCGGCAATCGCCGCGACCGCGCGTGCCGCAACGGCGGCCGTGGTGACGAGCGGCAGGAGGCCGAGCTTCATCTTCAACCAGCTGCCTTCGTCGAACATCGACTCGCGCCGCTCGGGAGGAAGCCGGGCGAGGCTCCGTCTGAGCGCCACCATCAGGGGCGGCACTTTCATCTCCCGGTCGTATCCGCTCGCTTCCCACATGAGATCGCTGGCGAACAGCGTGCGCGCCACGAAGGCGTCGAGCTTGCTCGGCCAGGCGGCTTCGAGGCGACCCAGCGCCACCACGGCGATCGCCACGGCGCGGACGGGATCCGGCCGGGGCGGGTCGTCCCAGGACTTCTTCTGCTGCTTCTGTTCGCCTTTCGCGTGCGCTTCCAGCGCCGCCACCAGCTGCTCCCGGACCGCGGGGAGCTCGACGAGAGTTTCCACGGCGAGCGCCAGGTCGTCGGGCGCCACGCGGGAGGCCAGCGCCAGCCGCAACCGCTCGTCGGCGGTCGCATGCTCCAAGTAACGGCGGCGCTGCACGAGTCCGATGCCGCGGATCGTCTCGGCGCACGGGTGGAGGGAGGCGTCGATGACGGCGCGTGCCCACTGGGCCTCGGAAGCGATGGCAAGGATCGCTGGGGAGACGAGGGGATGGTCGTGCGGCACGGGTCCACCGCGCAGCCCGGCGCAGTCCTCGGCGGAAGCGATGCGAGCGACGATGTCGCCCGGCAGCTCCTTCGCCGCGATCGCGCCGTGACGAAACAGGCAGAGCTCCACCCCGTGGCGCAGGCGCGGGCTGAGCTCTCGGGCGAGCGCGCGGAGCGACGCGAGTGTCCCCGGATCGCCCTCCAGCCGGGCGAGGACCATCGTCTCGAAGGCGTGGTGCCAACCGAGCAGCGATCGCTCGCTGGTGATCCCGTATCGGGTTTCCTCCCCGTCGACTTGCCGCAAGAGCTCCAGGAGATCCGCCGTCGAGAACGCTTCCGGGCTGAGCGCCATCGCGTCCCAGAATTTGTCCTCCCTGGACGCTTCGACCACCCGTCGGCGCCAGCCTTCCCACAGCGCTCGACCGAGGCGTCGCTCGTCGCCCCCGGAGCGCTGTCGGAAGGCTTCCGTGAGCCGGTGATGGTGAAACTGCCGCAGCTCCGACACCACGACCTTGACGTCTTGGTCGAGCGTGTCGGCCGCCACGGCGACTAACCGACGCGCTTATGATGAAAGCGCTCGTACCGCGCCTGATCTCGGGCGAACTTCCGCATGACTTTGCCGAGATCCAGCAAGCTTCGTTCGACGCGATCAAGCCGTCGATCCGTCCCTTCCAGACGCTCGCCCAGCGAGTTCGCAAGGCGGTCAACGCGCTCGCTGAGCCTGTTGATCCGATTGTCCAGGGAGCTTCCGAGATGGTCTACGCCCTCGCGGATCTGATTCAGGAGTTCGCCTGTCAGCTCTTGTCCGTCCACGCCTCGATGGTAGCGCGGCCGGGGGCGGTTGTC